>Ga0075420_100005168_pt1 | contig 11465 bp, 11 predicted proteins | sample SoiMetdeltSBSDD4_FD_75296 | JGI IMG/M metagenome (GOLD analysis project Ga0075420, IMG submission 75296) | Bulk soil microbial communities from a Populus tree surrounding site in Tennessee, USA - Soil MetaG P. deltoides SBSDD4 | ecosystem: Environmental > Terrestrial > Soil > Tree plantation... | reverse complement strand
TCTCCATCTGCTCGAACACACCATCGTGGTGGCTGACCAGATCGCCGGTGAGCACGACGATGTCGGGCTGCAGCGCGGTAACGCGCCGAAACACGTCCAACACATACTCGTCGTCCACGCGCGGGCCTACGTGGACGTCGCTCACCTGCGCGAGCGTAAGTCCCTCGAGCCCGGGTGGCAGACCGCGGATAGGGAGGCGGCGGCGAACGATCTCCAGCCAGTGCGGCTCGAATCGCCACGCATAGAAGCAAACGCCCGCGGCCGACGCGGCACTTGCGTAGAGGAAGTGCCGCCGGGTCATAGACTGCCGACCACCTGATCGATCCACGCTTCGATCCGCGGCCACACCGACGCCTGCAGGGCCTGGTTGTGCCCGGCGGATGGCACGACGATCAGCTGCTTCGATCCTGCTAACGCGTCGAAGATTCGTTGAGAGTGCGACAGCGACGTATCGCGATCGACGGCACCGTGAAGCAATAAGACTGGAGCGTGAATCCGTGCCGCGGCGCGCACGGGGCTGACGTCGGCAACGACAAACTTGCCTTGCGCTTCGGCGATTGCGAATGCCTTCCGGATTGATCCGTTCGTCAGAAAGGTCGGCGCGCGCTCGCGCGCGATCGTTTCGAGATCCGAGAACGATTCGGCGGCCACCACGGCTTTGATTCGATCGTCCTCCGCGGCCGCCTGCAGGGCGACCGCCGCGCCGAGCGAACTGCCAATCACCACGATCGGTTGTCGTTCGACGAGATCAAGGACGCGACTGAGATCGCGCTTCTCGTAGTAGCCGTACGTGCAGGCATCGCCGCCCGAGCTGCCGTGCGCGCGACTGTCGTAAGCCAGCAAATCGAATCCACGCTCGGTCAGCCTGGCTGCTCCCAACGAAGAGCCGCGATTGTCAGCTACTCCATGAAGATAGACGACGGTGCCGCGGGCTGTTCCACGGGCCGGCAGTTTCCACCCCTCCAGCGTCACACCGTCGCCCTGGAGTGTCAGCGTTCCGTATTTCGCCACGATCGCGGGATCCAACTGACGGCGCGACGGATGAAGCAGCCCACTCGCCGCCCAGCCCGGGATCGGCCCGCATGCAGCGCAGGCCGCCATCCCAATAACAGCTGCGATCCCCAACACAATCCGTGGTCTCGTCGTCACGATGCGCACCTCGGTTGATCTCACGATACGGTGCTCACCCCTGACGAGATCTGAGCGGGGCGTGAAGAAGTCTGAAAACCGGCGAGCGGTAGGCGCACGTCAACGGCAGTCCCGCCGCCGTCACGGTTTCTGGCCACAATTGACCCTGAATAGCCCTCGACGATGGCTTTGGCGATGGGAAGCCCCAGGCCCATGTGGTCGCGTGGCGATGGTTCACCGGGCCGATAGCTGAAGAACCGATCGAACACGCGCTCGAGGTGTCCATCAGGAATGCCGGGCCCCGCGTCATCCACCGTGACGACACATGACATGAGGTCGGCGGTCAGCGATACCTCGATCCGCGATCCGGGCGGTGCGAAGCTTGCCGCGTTTTCCAGCAGGTTCTCGAAGACCTGCGCCAGGCGATCTGGCGCCGCTCGAACGATTACCGGTCGTTTCGACTCGGTAAATGACAAGAGCACTCGCCCCTCGTGCAACCGAAACGCTCCGACGAGATCGGCAAGGAGTTTGTTGAGATCGATCGACTGAACGGCCTCGTGCGCAAGTTGGGCGTCGATGCGGGCCAACTCGCGAACACCAGACACAAGGCGCTCCAGGCGATCGACATCACGCGTCAGCATGCCGAGCAGCCTGGCCCGGTCTGCCTGGTCATCCGTTGCGGCGATCATTTCCGCTGCGACGCGAATCGAGGCGAGAGGGTTCTTGAACTCGTGCGATACGTCGCCGGCAAACGATTCGAGGAGCTTGATGTGCGCATCCAGCCGTCCGGTCAGATCCTCGAGCGCACGGGCCAGATCGCCAATCTCGTCGCGGCGCTTCACCCGGGCGAAACTGGACGGCGCGGCCCGCCTTTCCGACAAGGCCACCGCCGCACGCCTCAGGCGGACCAGCGGCCGCACGATCGTCGCCGACATCAGAAGGCCCAGGACGACCGCCACGACGATCGACGCGACTACGATCTGAAATATCCGAAGACGCACACCATAGAGGGCCTGGAGAATCCTGAACGTGGACTGCGACACGTGAGCGGCGCCGATGACTCGATCGCCGTGGCGAATCGGGACCGCGCTGTGCAGAGTCATCGACCGCTGGCCGGGCGTCGCGCGCGTATCGGCGCCATACTTTCCATCGAGCGCGGCACGGAGTTCCGGCCCGATTGCAGGCTCTCGCAACTGATCGGAGGATGACGCCGACGATCGCGGCGGCACTAACACCGTTCGGGCAATGGATCCCAGCGCGCGTCGTACGCGTACGACCCAAACGCCGAGACGGTACAGCGGCCGTGCCCGCGGATCGCGTCCTGACGAGGCATACTCGCTTGCAGTCTCGACTGGCGCTGCCTCCGGTAAACGCGCTGAGTCAGCCACCAACGCGCCGCTCGCGTCGTACACGCGGATGCGAGCATCGCCGCGGCGGCCGAGCCGGGCAAGGAGCGCGCTCGCGGTGGCCTGCGTCACCGGGCTCTCGCCGAGCGCCGCAGCGACCAGGCGCCCTTGCTGGACCATCCCGCGCTCCTGCAGTTCCAGCAGTGCGTTCTCGTACACGTCGAGATAAAGAATTCCCGCTACCGGCAGGAACACGAGCAGCAGGTTGAACGCGAGCAGCCGCAGGCCAATGCGTGACGGTCGCATCATCACTCGCGGTAGCGGTACCCCGCCCCGTAGACGCCCTCAATCTGGTCGAACGCCGAATCGATCGCTTGAAACTTCCGGCGGATCCGTTTGACGTGGCTGTCGATTGTGCGATCGCTCACCGCCACGCGATCGGGATACGCATCCTGCATCAGCTGCTCGCGGCTCTTGACGACCCCAGGCCGCCGCGTCAGACCCTGCAACAGCAGAATCTCGGTGACGGTGAGCGGCACCGCCTGCCCGTCCCACGATACCGTCAAGCGCAGCGGATCGATCGTGAGAGGACCGAACACCATCAACTGATCCTCCGATGCGCGAGGCGCATCACCAATCGATGCTCGACGCAGCAGCACTTTCACTCGCGCCATCAGTTCGCGGATCGAGAACGGCTTGCACAGGTAATCGTCGGCGCCGATCTCCAGGCCCAGCACGCGATCGAACTCCTCCTCACGCGATGTCACGAAGATGATCGGCAGCGAGTCTGAGCGAGTGCGCAGGCGCCGGCAGATCTCCAACCCGTCAAGCCTCGGCAGGCCGATGTCGAGAATCACCAAATCCGGAAGAGCCCGCGCAAATGCGTCCCACGCTCGCACGCCATCATCGAAGCTCTCGGTGCGATAGCCCTCCTTGCCGAGCGCGAGGCTCACCATCTCGCGAATCGTGGCTTCGTCTTCCACCACCGCGATCAACCGGGCCGGCGTAGACATCGATCCTGACTGTAACCGATCGGGCGTCGCGAGCAGCTGCCTTAGTGTCGCCACAATCTGCCTTCGCAATTCCCTCCCATCGTCATCGTCCTGCGCCGGGGTAGCTGCTGCAATGAGTCAGGTCGCGTTGTCGGTGTTGTCCGTGTTCTCCGTGTAGTCCGTGGCGAGAGAGACCCGTGTTGTCCGTGGCTAAAGGAGGAGGGGATTGATGCGCAGGTCACCAATGGTCCGACTGCTCGTGATGGGAATACTGCTCCTCGGGTTGAATGCGCCGTTGACGATGATGTGCTCGGTGGTCGATGAGCGGGCGCGGCGACGGAATCATGTCGTGGACGAAGTCAGTGTCGACTGGGGTGGTCCGCAGACGATCGGCGGCCCGGTACTGTCGGTCCCGTATCGCTACTCCTGGAAGGACGCAACGGGACGCCTGCAGAGTTCGGTCAACTCGCACCACTTCCTGCCGGAAACTCTCGAAGTTGATGGCGTGATCGAGCCGAGCACCCGCACGCGAACGCTGTTCAGCGTCATCGTGTACACCGGGCGGCTGAAGATCCGCGGTCGGTTCGCGCCACCACGGCTCGCCAACCTCGAGCCTGCGCCTGACGCCATCCTGTGGGATTCAGCCGTCCTCAGCGTCGGCGTCGCGGATCCGCGCGGCATTGCGCGAGCGATCGAGGTTACCTGGAACGGTCAGCGGAAGCAGTTCGCACCGGGGACTGTGCACGTCGGACTGTTCACGTCTGGGATTCAGGCCCCAGCACCCGGCATCAGGGCGGAGAGTACGGAACCGCTGCCATTCGAAATCGACTTCGACGTCAAGGGCACACGCCAGCTTCGGCTGCTGCCGAGCGGTAATGAAACAACGGTGAAGCTGACATCGACCTGGCCCCATCCAAGCTTCGTCGGCACCACGCCTGACTCGTCGCGGATCGATGCAACCGGCTTTGCTGCGTCTTGGCGAATCCCATATTTCGGTCGCGGCTTTCCCCCGGCGTGGAACGGCGGCGAGCAGCAGCTGAATGAGGTCCTGGCGCGGCAGGCTGAATCGTCCGCGTTCGGCGTCGCACTGGTGCAACCGGTCGACATCTACGTCCAGACCGAACGTGCGGTGAAGTACGCGGTGGTCTTCATCGTGATGACGTTCGTGCTGGCATTTCTGTGGGAAATCACCGGCGGCGTGCTCGTGCATCCGATTCAGTACCTGTTCGTCGGCTTCACAATGTGCGTGTTCTACCTCCTGCTGTTGTCGATCGCGGAGCATCGCGGCTTCGATGTGGCGTACGCCATCGCCGCGGGCGCGACCATCGGACTGCTGTCGTGGTATTGGAGCTGGGTGCTTGGCGGCCGCCGGCAAGGTGCGCTCATGGGCGCTGCGCTGACAGTACTCTACGGATACCTGTATCTGCTGCTGCGCCTCGAAGACTATGCGCTGCTGGCCGGGTCGGCCGGGCTCTTCGCGATGCTGGCGCTCGTGATGTTCCTGACCAGGAGAGTCAACTGGTACGAACTGCAATTGGGCACCGATCGCGGATAATCGCGGCGTGCCAACACTGGAAACCGCTGGCTCCCAACTCTGGTACGAACGGGCGGGTGATGGCCCGTCCGTTCTGGTTCTTCAGGGTGTTGGGCTGATCGGCGAAGGCTGGCGGCCACAGATTGACGGGCTCGCGGATCGGTTCAGGCTCTTCGCGCCGGACAATCGCGGCATCGGACGCAGTACGATCCGCAACGGCCGGCTGACCATCGACGACATGGCGGCGGACGCGCTCGCGATCATGGATGCCGAGAAGTGTGACCGCTTCCACGTGGTGGGACACTCGATGGGCGGTGTGATCGCACAGGCGCTGGCGCTCAGCGCGCCGGCACGAGTCCTGAGCCTCTCGTTTCTCTGCACTTTTGCTCGCGGCAAGGACGGCGCCGCGATGTCCTTGCCAATGCTCATCACTGCGCTGCGGATGCGGATTGGCAGCCGGCGGATGCGGCGCAATGCCTTTCTTGAACTGATCATGCCCACCCGCTGCTTGCGGCATGTCGATCGCGTGGCACTGGCCGAGCAGCTGCGCCCGCTATTCGGACACGATCTCGCCGAGCAGCCATCCATCGTGTTCGCTCAGCTTCGTGCGATGTCGACATACGACGCGCGGCCGCGTCTCGGCGAGCTTGGGCACATTCCGACGCTGGTAATGTCTGCGTCAGAGGATCGCGTTGCCGCTCCGCCGAACGGCCGTGCACTCGCAGGGTACATTCCAGGGGCGCGCTACATCGAGATCGCGGATGCCGGCCACGGCGTGACGATCCACCGCGCGACGGAGATCAATGCGCTGCTCGCGGAGCATTTCGCGACCGCCGCGCCTACTGAACCTCGATTTCGACCCCCCCGGTGATGCTCGCGACGACGTTGTAGAGCAGGCTCATCAGCGCGCCTCCGATGGCACCCATCACGCCGTACACAATCGGCAGGAAGATCACCGCGCCAATCCCGAAAACCGATCCGAACCATCCCGGCACCTCGTCGTTGGCCGCGGCCGCGGCGCCGAGTCCTGCCATCGCGAACAGCGCGAAGCAGACACCGAACACCAATCCCAGCAGGGCATACAGCACGCCGGCTACTTTGACGACGGACGCGATCCCAACTTTGCGTATGACCATGAGCGTTCTCCTAAAGAGACGAGGAACGGCTGTGTGGTCACAATAGTAGAGCTAGATCCGAGGCAGGGAAAGCGAAGAAGGGGTCCGGGGGACGAAAGTCCCCCGGATTCGATTAGTGGAACCTACTTGATGAACAACATCTCCCGATACGTCGGCAGCGGCCAGATGTCGTGCGGAACGATGCTTTCAAGGTTGTCGCCGGTCTCCCGGAGCGAGACCATGGCGGGCACGACTTTGTCGCGGAAGTACTTCGCGTGTTTCTCGGCGCCGCCATTGCCCTCGTGCTCCAGGAGGTCCTGGAGTTTGTCGGTGCGCTGCTTGAACTCGTCGGTCAGCTTGAGGATCGCGTCGAGCGTCTTCTTCGCTTCCTTCGAGGTGCCGCCCGCCGCCTTCACCGCCGCGACGCTTTCAGCCACCTGCCGCTGATACTTGTAGGCGGCCGGCAGAATGTAGCGGTTCGCCATCAGCACCATGAGCTGCCCTTCGATGTTCAGCGTCTTGATGTACTGCTCCAGGGCGATCTCGTAGCGGGCCTTGAGCTCGCGCTCGTTCAACACGCCGTACTTCTCGAAGGCCCTGACGACGTCCGATTTCAGCACCTCACCGAAAGCATCGACCGACGTCGTGTGGTTCAGCAAGCCACGCTTCGCCGCTTCCTTCTGCCACTCCGCGGCGTAGTTGTTGCCATTGAAGATGATCTGCTTGTTCTCCTTGATGATCTTCGACAGCAGGTCCTTCACGGCCGCTTGCAGCTTCTTGCCACTCTTGAGGCTCTTCTCGAGCTCCGTCGCGCAATAGTCGAGCGAATCGGCCACCGCCACGTTCAGGGCGACGTTCGGCATCGCGATGCTCTGGTTGGCCGACACCGCACGGAACTCGAACTTGTTCCCCGTGAACGCGAACGGGCTGGTGCGGTTGCGGTCGCCAGCGTCGCGCGGCAGCTTCGGTAGCACGCCGACGCCCGTGTCGAGGATGCCGCCAGGCTTGGTGCTCTTGGCGCTTCCTGCCTTCTCGACCTGCTGGAAGATGTCGGTCAGCATGTCGCCCAGGAAGATCGAGATGATGGCTGGCGGCGCCTCGTTCGCGCCGAGGCGATGGTCGTTGCCGGCGCTGGCAATCGAGTAGCGCAGAAGCCCTTGGTACTTGTTGACGGCGCGGATGACCGCGGCGCAGAACACCAGGAACTGAACGTTGTCGTGCGGCGCGTCGCCCGGATTCAACAGGTTGTTGCCCAGGTCGTCGCTCATGCTCCAGTTCAAGTGCTTGCCGGAGCCGTTGACACCCGCAAAGGGCTTCTCGTGCAGCAAACACGCAAGCCCGAACTTCGGCGCCATCCGCCTCATCGTCTCCATCGTCATCATCTGATGGTCGGTGGCGACGTTGGCGTTCTCGAAGATCGGCGCGACTTCGTACTGGCTCGGCGCCACTTCGTTGTGACGCGTCTTCACCGGGACGCCGACTTTATAGAGCTCGCGCTCCACGTCCATCATGAAGTTCAGCACGCGATCGGGGATGGCTCCGAAGTACTGATCCTCGAGCTCCTGACCCTTCGGAGGCTTCGCGCCAAACAGCGTGCGGCCGGCATTGATGAGGTCAGGCCGGCTGAAATAGAACTGCCGGTCGATGAGGAAGTACTCCTGCTCGGGGCCGCAGGTCGTCATGACGCGCTGTGCCTTCGAGCCAAAGAGCTTCAGGATGCGCACGGCCTGCTTCGACAGCGCCTCCATGGAGCGGAGGAGCGGCGTTTTCTTGTCGAGTGCTTCGCCGGTCCAGCTGACGAACGCCGTGGGGATCACGAGCGTCGTGCCGGCCGGAGTCACCAGCAGCCACGGCGGGCTGGTGGGATCCCACGCCGTGTAGCCGCGGGCTTCGAAGGTGGAGCGCATGCCGCCCGACGGGAAGCTCGACGCATCCGGCTCGCCCTTGATCAGCTCCTTGCCACCGAACTCCGCGACGGCGCGGCCGTCCGACGTCGGCGACAAGAACGAGTCGTGCTTTTCCGCAGTGATGCCGGTCAGCGGCTGGAACCAGTGGGTGTAGTGCGTCGCCCCGTGTTCGACTGCCCAATCCTTCAACGCGCTCGCAATGATGTCGGCCACTTGCGAGTCAATGGGCTCGCCCTGGGCGACAGCGCGACGGAGCGCGCGATAGACGTCCTTCGGCAGACGGGCGCGCTGCGCCTCGTCGTTGAAGGTGAGGGAGCCGAATTCGTCCGTGGCCTTGCGGCCAGCGGCGGAAGCGGGCTTTACTCCGAGATGCCAACTACTGATGTGACGGACAGCATCGCCTGCGGATGCAGAACCCATAGTTAACGTCCTTTCTCTCTTGCACGGAGATGAATGCTGGCGGGCACGAGATAAACGTGGCCGACCTGAGGCCCCACATTATGGTCAACTGGTGCGGCGTGCTGCAACACGATCTGCACTGCGCGTCCGCGATAGGCAAGTTGCGCCTGTAAATTCGGGCCTGATCAGTATTTTTAGTTTAATATACAATGTTAGCTATATGAAGCCGTTTCCGTTCGGATCGATCCTCGGCGAGTTCGAGCAGCTGGTCCTGCTCGCGTTACTGCGGCTCGGCAACGGCGCATTCGGCGCCGCGATTCATCGCGAGATCGTCACGCGCACGGGTCGCGACGTGCCAACCAGTGCCGTGTATGTAACGCTGGAGCGGCTCGAGAAGAAACGCATGGTGTGCTCGTACATCGGACCGTCGACACCACAGCGCGGCGGCCGGCGCCGTAAGCATTACCTCCTCGACACGGCAGGTCAGCGCGCACTGGTTCGTGCGTATCGCACGTTTGCCGCCATGACGGTCGGCCTTCAGCAGGAACTCGACGACCTCGCCGCGCGCACCTGGCCCGGTACGCCCGGGAGGCCGACAGCCACTCGCCCCGGTTGGTAAGCGCACGAATCAGCCTTCGAGAATCGGCTGGGGAGGCTAGAGGGCTCTTTTTCAGGTATTCACTGCACGCGATCGACGCTTGCAACGACATGTGGGAAGCGCGTGACGATCGTCCGCCAACGATCTGATCCGGCGACGGTGAGAGCGGTCGACAGCGCGTCTGCGGTCGCCGCGTCCGCAGCAATCACGCGCGCGGTGAGGTTATTCGTCAATCCAAGGCCCGTCCGCGGATCGATGACATGCGAATAGCGGACGCCATCAATCTCGACGTACTGCGCGCTCGGACCTGACGTCGACAGCGCGGCGTTGGTCAGGTCGTTCGCTCGCGCTGCGAATGCGGCGCTGGCGCCTGGAACCTCAATGCGCCACCCGGATCGCCCTGGTGGCGCATTGCCGACCACGATGTCGCCCCCGGCTTCGATGAGCGCGCTGCTGACGCCGTGAGTGTGGAGTTCGCGCAGTGCCTCCTGCAAGATGTAGCCCTTCGCGATACCGCCAAGATCGAGCGCCACCTCAGCCGCCATGCGAACGGCGCGGCGTGACGGATCCAGCGAGACGTGCCTCCACCCGACCTGCGTCTTCGCCACCTGGAGAGCCGCCGGCTCGGGCAGTTGGCGCCTGGCTCGTGCCTCGCGCCACAGGCGGACGAGCGGGCCGACTGTGGGATCGAAAGCGCCGTCGGTCTTCCGAGCAATCGCGACCGAACGTTGGAGCACGTCGAAGAGCTCTGCGCTGACAGGTGTCCAGGCGTCACCGTTACCTTGCAGCCGGCGCAGCTCGCTGTCCGGACGGTAATCGCTCATCATTCGATCGAGCGCCGCAATTCGCGCAAACGCCGCAGTCGCCGCGCTTTCCGCGATCGGGGACGCCGGCGCATAGAGGCGCATCCGGACCTCCATCCCCATGTGCACCTGCGCGTATTCGAACGGCGTGCTGACTGCGGCTGGGCTTCCCTGCTGAACCAGCGCGAGTACAATCAACAACCGCGATGCGGTTCCCATCACTCGCATTCCTCGTTCTGTTGCTTGCGCAAGCTGCGCCACCCGCTGCACCTCAAGCCTACCGCGAGTCGATCCCCGGCACGCTTGTGACGTTTGAGATGGTGCCGGTGCCGGGCGGCACAGTGACGATCGATGGCAAGCAAGTGAAGGTCGAACCGTTCCTCATCGGCAAAACGGAAGTCACGTGGGACATGTACGACGTCTTCGAGTTGGCGCTCGACACGGCGAAGGGCAGCACGGGCAGCCCGGCGGACGCGATTGCGCGGCCGTCACGGCCCTACGCCGCTCCCGATTACGGCTGGGGGCACGCGGGGAACCCCGCGATCAGCATCGCGCGAACGGGTGCACAAGCGTTCGCCGAATGGTTGTCGGCCAAGACCGGCAAGAAGTATCGCCTGGCGACTGAAGCCGAATGGGCACATGCGGCGCAGCTCGCGACAAAGAATGGCGCGTCGATCGATCAGCTCGCGTGGCACGAGGGCAACGCCGAGGCGAAGACGCATCCCGTCGGCACGAAGAAGCCTGACGCGCTCGGCCTGTTCGACTTGTTCGGCAACGCCGCGGAATGGGTCACGACCGGCGATCCCGAAGCGTACGTGACGCGCGGTGGATCGTTCCGCGACCCTGCGAAAGCGCTGGGCCCAAACGCACGTGCACTGCAAGACGATTCGTGGAATGCGCGCGATCCGCAATTGCCCAAGAGCCGTTGGTGGCTGTCCGATGGCCCGTTTGTGGGATTTCGGTTGGTGCGGGAACCGTAGGGAGTCGGAAGCTCGGAAGACCGCGAAACGGACTTCCGGACCTCCGGACCTCCGACGTAGAACACTCTAAGCGAGGCTGTGATGACCAAGTCTGAAGCGAATTCGGTGTCCCGTCGTACCTTCGTGCAGACAACGGCTGCTGCAACCGCGGCAATGATGTGGCCGGGCGGCGTTCACATTCAGGGATCGGACGTCATCCGCGTCGGCGTCATCGGCTGCGGCGGGCGCGGATCCGGTGCCGCAGTCGACGTGATGCGCTCGTCGGATGGCGTCGAGGTCGTCGCGCTCGGCGATCTCATGCCCGATCGCCTTGCTCTGGCCCGCACCACTCTCACGAAGGAAATCAGCGGCGAGCCAGCTCTCAAGGCGAAGTACAAGGTCACCGACGACACGTGTTTCACCGGATTCGACGCGTTTCAGAAGGTGCTGGCCACCGACGTGAACTACGTCATCCTGGCGACACCCCCAGCGTTCCGGCCCACTCATCTCGCTGCCGCCGTCGCGGCCGGCAAACACATCTTCACGGAGAAGCCGGTGGCCGTTGATTCCGCCGGCATTCGTTCGGTCCTCGAGACGTACAAGCTCGCTGTACAAAAGGGGCTCGGCATCGGTGCCGGCACGCAGCGCCGCCACCAGGCGGAGTACCTCCCGGCGATCAAGCGG
>Ga0075420_100005167_pt1 | contig 11466 bp, 7 predicted proteins | sample SoiMetdeltSBSDD4_FD_75296 | JGI IMG/M metagenome (GOLD analysis project Ga0075420, IMG submission 75296) | Bulk soil microbial communities from a Populus tree surrounding site in Tennessee, USA - Soil MetaG P. deltoides SBSDD4 | ecosystem: Environmental > Terrestrial > Soil > Tree plantation... | reverse complement strand
TCGACAACGCCGGCCGTCCTCACAGCACCGTCATGCGCGTGGTGGAGACCTACCGCCGCGTCGACGCCGACCACCTGGAGAAGACGATCACGATCGACGACCCGAAGTTCTACACGAGACCGTGGGTCGCGCTCGACCGACTTCGGTACAGACTCCAATCACCCAGCCTGGAAATTCCCGAACAGGAGTGCGTACCGTCGGAGACGGCGAAATACAACAGGCTCTTTGCCAACCCCGCTGCCGGCATCGACGACAGCGTCAAGTAGCGTGCAGCGCGTCGGTTACTCGACGATTGTGAAGATCTCGCGGTAACCGGACTCGACCAACGGCGTCATCTTCTGGTAGTTCGCCTGCCATTCCTTATCGGCGAAGAGTTGCGGTCCGTATTTTTCGAAGGTGGCGAGGTTGGGCACCGTCAATTCCAGCACAAGCGTGTAGAACGGACCGGTCACATCGGTGAGAACGCGCGTAGAGAACTCCACGCCAGTGATCGCTCTCTTCTGAATAGCTAGTCCTTCCTTGACGAGAGCTGTTGCTTCTCGCGCTTTGCCGTACTTCAACCGAAACACGTTTCGAACGAGGATCATAGACGCGCCCCCTTTGTGCGACTCGAGTCGCCCGGTGTTCATTATGGGTCACTTTGATTTCTTGGGCTCGGTTTCCTGTAAGCTCACTCGCGAATGGCATCTGATGGGCCGGTAACCTCTTCACTGCGACGAGCAGTGAGCGGCAAGCATCGCACGAGTGTTCGCCGAGCCTTCATCCCGCTCACAATCCTTTGGCTTTCGCCGTTGGCGGCGGGACCGGCTGCGGCTGGCCCCCCTCAGGGGCCACCCACCGCCTCGCCAGCCAGCTCCACGTCCGGCCTCGAAAGCGCCACGGTGGTCGACGGTCCGCCGTCGCCCATAGCGCCCGCGGTTATCACGCGCGATGAGAAGGGCGGCGCGACGATGCGTGCCGTGCGAATCGATGGGCCGTTGAAGATCGATGGGCAACTAGACGAAGAGGTCTACCTCAACGTGCCTGGCGCCGGCGATTTCATCATGCAGGAGCCGCGCGAAGGCGACCAGGCCACGGAACAGACCGAGACGTGGGTGTTCTTTGACAGCGAGAATCTCTATATTGCCGCGCGCTGTTGGGACGCTCATCCGGAGCGATGGGTGATGACCGAGCTCCGCCATGACAACAACAACATCATCGACAACGAGAACCTGTCGGTCGCCCTCGATACGTTCCACGACCGTCGCAACGGCTTCTTTTTTCAGACGAACCCGCTTGGCGCGCTGCGCGAGCAGGCGTTCACGGACGAAGTCAACATCAATTCCAATTGGAACACGATCTGGCAGGTGAAAAGCGGGCGGTTCGAAGGAGGGTGGACGGTTGAAATGGCCATTCCCTTCAAGTCGCTTCGGTATCGAGGGTCCGGTCCGCAGGTGTGGGGGATCAACTTTCGACGAATCGTCAAGTGGAAGAATGAAACCTCGTTTTTGACGCTGGTGCCCCGCGCGTACGGCCACAACGGCATCTTCAGAGCGTCAACTGCGGGTACGCTCGTTGATTTGGAAACACCAGCGCAATCGATGAACCTGGAGCTGAAACCGTACGCGGTTTCTTCGTTGACGACGGACTACGCCGCCGCTGCACCTTTTTCCAACCGCTTCTCACGGAACGCCGGTTTCGATTTCAAGTACGGATTGACCCGCAGCCTCATTGCGGATGCCACCGTCAACACCGACTTTGCACAGGTCGAGGAAGACCTGCAGCAGATCAACCTCACACGATTCAGTCTGCAGTTTCCTGAAAAGCGGGACTTCTTTCTTGAAGGGCAGGGAATGTTCAACTTCGGGGGCACGCGCGGCAACGGCAACGACGTCCCCATCCTGTTTTTCAGCCGGCGGGTCGGTTTGAGTCAGGGCCAATCCGTACCCGTCGTCGCGGGCGGCCGGCTCACCGGCACCGTCGGCAAGTTCGGAATCGGGGCTCTGAACATCCAGACGGACGACAAGATCTCGGCAGGTGCGGTCGCGACGAATTTTTCCGTCGTTCGAGTGAAGCGAGACATTTTTCGGCGCAGCAATATCGGCTTGCTGGCCACACGCCGGACGCCGGCTGCCGATCAGTCGGCGTCGAACGCCGTCTTTGGCGCGGATGCGAACCTGGCTTTCTTCAGGAATCTCTCGATCAACGGCTACTACGCCCGCACAGCGACCCCGGGTGCAAAGGGGGACCAATCGAGCTATCGCGGGCGGTTCGATTACGCTGGTGACCGCTACGGGTTGCAACTTGAACACCTGATGGTCGGTGACAAGTTCAGTCCGGACATCGGGTTCATGCGCCGCAGCGATTTCCGCCGCAGCACCATCGGCGCGCGGTTCAGCCCCCGGCCGAAGTCCAATCGCCTGATTCGTAAATTGAATTGGGAAGCCGGTTACGACTACATCACCGACAGCCGACGAACACGGGTCGAAAACCGCCAGTTTTCCGGTACCTTTCAGGTTGATTTCGACAGCAGCGACCAATGGACTCTGGATTACGCGCACGACTTCGAATATCTGCCGCGCAATTTCGAGATCGGGCCGGCGGTCACACTGCCGGTCGGCGCCTACGACTATGACACCGTCCGAATGACCTACGAACTCGGCCAGCAGCGCCGTGTCTCCGGTCGACTGTCCGTGGCAACCGGCACGTTTTACGATGGCCGCAAGAAGGAAGCGAACCTCACCAGCGGCCGGGTCGCGCTTTCCGCGCGTGTGAGCATCGAACCCGGACTGACGATGAATTGGGTCAGTCTGCCGTACGGCAGCTTCAAGAATCGGCTGATAACCGCCCGAGCTGTCTTTACACCTTCGCCGCGGACCCTCGTCAGCAGCCTGATGCAGTACAACGCGAGCGACCACACGATGAGCTCCAGTGTGCGCGTGCGGTGGGAGTACGTTCCCGGCAGCGAGTTCTTCGTCGTGTACAGCGACGGCCGGAACACCTCGGAAGCCCCGGTGCAGGGACTCGTCAACCGCACGGTGGCAATCAAGGTGACGAGACTGCTTCGCTTCTAGAAACCGTGACGGGGATGTTTAGTCCCGCAGTTGTGGTGGTGGCAGGCGCGACTACTTCTCAGCGAACCTCAACATCGTCGATCACCCAAGCGCCCCTGTGTCCAATGTAGAACGTCCATACTTTTCGTTCGGACCGCACGCTGCGAATTCCGACCTTCGGCCGGTACCGTGCCGTCCCGACGCACGTCGCGGTTGCCGTGCTCCCTTTTATGCTGATTTCACAACGTTCGAGCTCGAGCCGCTGCTCCCGGAGACCGTCGAATGCCCTGGCAAGGGCTCGCTCGTCTACGCCCGGCCAGACGGATTTGGCGGCGCCGACGTCACGCGCACTGAAGGCAGCCGCATAGTTCTTTAGCACCGATTCGATCGCTGTGGTTGGGACCACGGGTGCTGGAGGCGCCCCTGTGGTGGTCTCGATCGCAAGCGCTGCACTTCCCGCTCCCGGCTCATTTACGGGTGCCGCAGGCGCCCCTGTGGTGGTCTCGAACGCAAGCGCTACACCTCCCGCTCCCGGCTGATCGCTCGACTTCTCCGACGCACGTATTTCATCGTCTGAAGGACTGAGGGAGGCCGATAGACCGGAAACAGCTGGCACGTCGCGCTCAACTGCTACCCGACGCCCGACCGGGCCGTTTGCTATCTCAACGGCTTGCGGCGCTGACGAACGGACCGCAGGTCGTCGCGTTGACCCGCTTGGGACCGATGCACGTGGTACAAGGCTGTGGGCCGGCTCGGCGAGCCTGGCCGGCTTCGGGGCGGCGCGTGGCTCCGTCCGATCGATCGGAGCATTTGGAGGGACCCTTCGGGGCACTTCGACGGGAACCGCGGGAGTTTGTGCCTGACGCACCTCGACTGACGACTGATTGAAGAGACGGATTGCGCCGAAACTGGTGAAGCACCCGAGCGCGAAGACGACTGCAAGGGCCCACGCTCGACTTGATGACACGAGGGGCCTCGGCCAGGCGGCCGACAGTATTTCAGGTTCGCAATGCGGCTCGCCGACTACCTCGGCGGGCATCGAAGCGACAGGGGCAGCGCGCTGTTCTGCTGGCTGGGGTTCGGGCCCCTCGCTCAAAAAGAGCTGAAGAGCATCCTCCGGGTCGATTGCGCCGCCGGGGTCGGGAGTATCACTGGCCAAATGAATACTCCGCGACGACGAGTGGAATCACTCGGGCGGTTAATCCTGCGGAAGTGAGGGGACGCGTGACACTGGCGGTCAGCAACCATGTCCCTGCGACGTTCCATTTCACTCCGCCGACCACCATCACGTGATGGGTCGGCTCTGCGACGCCGGTCAGCCGGATCGTTTCTACCGCGGCGAGCCGTGTATGTGGCCCGACGAGTTCTGCGAGGCGACCGAGCGATTCGAGACGCCGGCCGAGCATCTCACCGACGAAGGTCACCCGCGGGCCGCCGACAACCGTCACTGCGCCCCCGTAATCCAACTCGCGTGACAGGCCGCCGAACCAGTACCCGATCTCGCTGTGGACGGCAACGCGCTCGCGTTCGAGCGAAGCGATCGCTTTCGGCTTCAGCGAAGCCTCACCCGCACCGAGCAGGTTTTCAGCCGCGCCGGTCGGGAGCCTGCTCTCCGCACCGACCGCAAAGCCGCTTCCCCCTCGACGTATGACGTTGTACTTCGCACGTACGACGAGGTCTCCGATACCTGAGGTATCCGCCCGTGCGGCCGCCTGCAGGAACTGAACGCCGCGGAGCGTGTCGAAACGTTCCCCCCGTAATGTCAGGCGGACAAGTGGAAGCGCTGCCGCGACGTCCAGCCGATCGGTGAGCCCGATATTGGTTGAGAGCGTCACCGTCTGAGTGCGCAGTCGCAAAGAGAGGGTTTCCTGATCGAACGGTTCGACATCACCCCGAAATCGCGCTGCCGTCGCGAGCAGCGTCCCATCAGTGAGATGCCGCCCATCTATTCTGTCGAACACCATTTCCTGATATGCCACGTGAACGGCGGGGGATCGAATACCGGTCGTCAACGACCGTTCGACAAAGAAGGGTCCGAAATTGTCGCTGGAGCGCACAATCGCACCGCCTAGCTCCCGATCGATGCGGTACGCAAAGCCTGTCGACGAGGAGACGGTGGGTAACGTCGACAACTCCAGAAGCAGAAAATTGGAGATGGTGTCGCGGACGGCTGTTGCCGCTTGCTCGTCGCGGACAGTGTCACCCGTTGCAATCGAGCGATTCGTCAAAAGGAAGGAGAGAACGTCGGTGACCGACTCCTGCGCGGTGGTCGATCGTGACCACGCGAGTACCATCCCGAAGGCAACGATCGCGACACGTCGCACGCAACGCCGCGAGCCACGTTGGGGGCGTGAATTCATTGCGATGCCGATTTCAGCGGTGCAGACTGTTTTAGCGTAAACGTCTCTCCGGCGATGGTCGCCGTGCCCGTTCTCGACGATTTGGTATTTGGCTCCACCACAAGCGACACGCTGCCGTTGCCCGTTCCGCTGCCGCCCGAAGAAATGCTCATCCACTTCACGTCGCTCTTGGCCGTCCACCTGCACCCGCTGGACGTTGAAACGGAGACGGTGAATACGCCACCGACTGCACTTGCGTCCCGATCGGTCGGACTGATCGCGTACAAACAGCGGTTCTCTGTCTGTGTCTGCGTCTGTGTCACCGTGAATGTGAGCCCCGCAATGGTCATCGTGCCGGTGCGTGTGTTTCCGGAGAGGCCGTCCACCTTGAACGCCACGGTTCCATTCCCGGCGCCGGTCGCTCCCGAGGTAATCGCGATCCACCCTGCATTGCTCGTCGCGCTCCATGAACAACCCGCGGCTGCGGAAACCGCCAGGGTGCCGCTCCCGCCGGTACTTGGCGTCGAGAAATTCGTTGGGCTGATCGAGTATGAACACGTCGTGCCGCCTTGGTTCACCGTAAACGTTGCCCCTGCAACCCCGATTCGTCCCGCACGCGCAGAGCCGGGGTTCGAAGCCACGCGGAATCTGACCGCCGCACTGCCGTTACTGTTGGCGCCATCAACAACCGTGATCCACTGCACTGAGCTTGCGGCGGTCCATGTGCATCCTGCCGCGGAAGTCACACTGAACATTCCCGACCCGCCGGCGGCGGGCATCACGACCGAGCTCGGATCGATTGACACGGAGCAGTTCTGCGTGACGCCATTCTGCCTCACCGTAACGGCTTCACCGCCGAGGCTGATCGCTCCACTTCGTTCTGTGCCGTTATTCGGCATCACGTCAAATCGCACGCTCCCGCTACCGGTGCCGCTCGTCGAGCCATTGACGACGATCCACCCGGTGTTGGAGGACGCGCTCCATGTACAGCCGTCAGGAACCGCAACCGACACCGTGGCAGTTCCGCCCTTCGCGTCGAAGCGGTCGTTCGTCGCGGCGAGCTGAAACCGGCATTGCGCTGCCTCCTGCCGGACCTGCAACTGCTCGTTGTTCACCGTGATCGTTCCCTGTCGCGACCGTCCATCCGGATTCGGTATCACGCGAAACCGCACTTCGCCGCTGCCCTGGCCTTCAGACGGGGAAAGCTCCGTAATCCAGCTGACACCCGCTGCGGCGGTCCACGCGCATTCGGGTGTCGTCGTGATGGCGAATGCCTGCTGCGCTCCAACCGCGGCCACCGAATCGCCGGAAGCGGCGACTGAGATGTCGCACTTTGCGGGGGTTGGACCTGTAACGGTTGAGGTTGAAGTTTTTCCGCACGCGGTGATGACTATCAGCGTGCCTACCGCACCCCCATACACCCAGCGTCGATTCACGCTGGGCACCACGCGGCGGGAACGGGAGCCGCCGGACACGTCGTCGACGGTCCGATTTCCCCCACACCGCAATGGCTTACGTATCAACCGTAACGATGTGGCGACCATGACCAGCCCTCGAGTCGGCGCGCGACCCATGAAGAGGTGGAGACGCCGAGGGGAGCGCCGGAGCAACGATCAAGCCAAAAGCAACAACGCCGACCGCAGCATCCGCCCTCAGCTGTTCGGTTTTGGGCGGATTGGCGGCTGAGCTTCTGTGGCGGAATTGACAACTTAAGGGTTGCGCGAGATCGATGCACCGCGACGCTCGACCGCCGTCTTGCGAAGAGGCTGCGATCCCGATGCTCGGAAGCGCAGCCACAACAGTGGAGGCGATGAGGAGATGACGGCTGCGGGCGTGGACTTCGAATCGTATCAGTTCGTCTAGCCTGACCTCGAGTCGAGCTCGTCCCATCGCGCGTACACGTCGAGGAGTTCCTGCTCCAGCGCCGTAACGCGCGCGAGCGTCCGGTGGATCGCTTCGGCCGTTTCCTTGTAGAACCCGGGACCGGCCACTGCGGCGGTCAGCTGCTCCTGCTCGCGCTCCATTGCCTCGATACGTCCCGGCAACTCCTCGAGCTCCCGTTGCTCGCGATAGGACAGCTTTCGGTTGAGCACAGGGCGCACCGCGTGCGTCGCCGCCGCCAGCGGCTGGGGCTGCGCGTGCTCGGCATGGCGGCGCTGCCGCTGCCAGTCGGTGTAGCCGCCGACGTACTCCTGGACGCATCCCTCGCCCTCCAAGACAAGCGTGCTCGTCACGACATGATCGATGAACGCGCGGTCGTGGCTGACCAGGAGGAGAGTCCCCGGCCAGTCGATGAGCAGCGCCTCGAGCAGTTCGAGCGTCTCGATGTCGAGATCGTTGGTCGGCTCGTCGAGCACCAGGAGATTCGCCGGCCGGGTGAACAATCGCGCCAGGAGCAGGCGGTTGCGCTCACCGCCTGACAGCGCCTTCACGGGCGACGCTGCACGCTCGGCGGGAAACAGAAAGTCGCGTAGGTAGCCATGCACGTGCTGCGGCTCCCGGTTGACGATGACGGTGTCATGGCCGTCGCCGATGGTGTCGAAGACGGTTCGTTCCGGATCGAGCTGCTCGCGCTGCTGGTCGTAGTACGAGACCGTGACGTTCGCTCCGCTTCGGACCTCGCCGGAATCCGGCTCCAGCTCACCAATCAGCATCCGCAGCATCGTCGTTTTCCCGGAGCCATTTGGCCCCATGACGCCGACACGGTCGCCGCGCATCAAACGGACAGATGCGTTGGCGACGACGGGTTTGCCGCCGAACGCCTTGGAGATCCGACGGGCTTCGATCACCAGCTGCCCGGAGCGATCGCCGGAGTCGGCCTGGAGCCGCACCATGCCAGGCTGGGCGCGGCGGGCCGCGCGCTCCTTCCGCATTGCCAGGAGCGTGCGAACGCGGCCTTCATCCCGCGTGCGCCGCGCTTTGATACCCTGGCGCAGCCACGCTTCCTCCGCCGCCAGCCGCTTGTCGAATTTCGCCTGCTGTGCCGCCTCGCTGGCAAGCGCCGCTTCCTTGTAGCGAACAAACGCCGCGTAGTCACCCGGCCACGACGACAGGCGGCCGCGATCGAGCGCGATGATTCGGGTAGCCACGCGCTGCAGAAAGACGCGATCGTGGGACACCAACATGACCGCGCCCGGATAGTCGATCAAGAACGTCTCGAGCCACGTCATTGACTGGATGTCGAGATGATTCGTCGGCTCGTCGAGCAGCAGCAGGTCGGGCTCGCCCACGAGCGCCCGCGCCAGCAACACACGGCGGCGCCAGCCTCCGGACAACGCCGCGACGCTGGCGCCGGCCTCAAGATCGAGTCGCGAGAGCACCTGCTTCACGTGCGTGTCCCGCTGCCACTCGTCGCCGGTGATATTGCCAAGGCCTTCAGCCACCACATCGAACACGGAACGCGCATCCTGGAGCAGCACGTCCTGCGCGAGGCGGCCGATGCGCAGGCCCGGCTGCTGCCAAACGCTGCCGCCGTCGGGCTCCAGTTCGCCGCCGACGATGCGGAGCAGCGTTGATTTGCCGGTGCCGTTGCGACCGATGACGCAGATACGTTCGCGCGCCTCAATCTGCAGGCTTGCGCCGTCCAGCAGGGCCACGTGTCCGTACGCGATCGAGACGCGATCGAGGGTGACGAGGGGCATCCGATTGCGCTAGGAGGCGTGCTCGCGAATGGTCGACAGGAATATCTGACCGAGGTCGTCGGCCTTGCGCGCGCCGATGCCCTTCACGGACCGGAGCGCGTCGATGGAGGTCGGTCGAAGGCGGGCCATCTCACGAAGCGTTGCGTCGTGAAAGATCACATAGGGCGGCACCCCACGCTGGCGCGCGGTCTCGAGCCGCACAGCGCGAAGCCGCTCGAACAGCTCGCGGTCGATGTCTTCCCACGACTCCGCCTCGACGCGCGCGCGTCTTCGGGGCGTGTCCTTGCGCACCTGACGCTGCCGGGCGAGCACCAGCCCGGGACAGCTCGCCTCATCCTTCAGCAGCGCCAGTCCCCTTGCGGTCAGCACCAGCACCGCGTACGGATCGTCAGTCATGCGTAGCAGGCCGAGGGTGGTGAGCTGGTGGATGTAGCCGCGGACCTCCGATGCCGGAGCGTTGCGCAGCAGCCCAAAGGTGCTCAGTTTGTCATGTGCCCGGGCGATGATCTGCTCGCTCGCCTGGCCACGCAGCACGTTCGCCACGTGCAGAGCGCCGAAGCGCTGTCCGACCCGCGCCACGCAGGAGAGAATCTGCCGCGCCAGGACGGTGGGCGCCGGCGCTGTTTCGAGCTCGTCCAGGCAGTAGTCGCACGCACCGCAGTTGTCCTTCGCGTACCGGTCGCCGAAGTACTGCGCAAGATGGCGGTGGCGGCACCCGACGGTCGCGGCGTACCGCTCCATCTGCCGCAGCAACGCCGTGTTCGCATCGGTCAGTTCGCCGTTGCTCTCGAGCATGACGCGCCACTTCATGAAGTCGGCGGCGGAATAGATCAGCAGGCACTCGGCCTCGAGACCGTCACGTCCCGCGCGGCCCGATTCCTGCTGATAGTGTTCGACGGATCGCGGCGCGCCCGCATGGACGACGAACCGCACGTTCGACCGGTCGATGCCCATGCCGAAGGCCACGGTGGCGACGATGACATCGATGCGTTCGGCGGTGAAGGCGTCCTGATTTCTGGTACGGTCGGCCTCGCCGAGACCCGCATGATATGGAAGTGCCGGAATACCTTCGGCGGTCACCCACGCGGCAAGCGCATCGACCTCGCGGCGCGACGTGCAGTAGATGATCCCCGCCTCCCGGCGATGGCGCGAAAGTGTATCGAGCAGTTGCCGCTTCAGCGCCGCTCGCGGCAGCACGCGGTACACGAGATTCGGGCGATCGAAGGAACCGACGAGCTCGATGGGATCCACCAGGCCGAGCTGTGTCGCGATATCGAGCCGCACGCGCGCGCTGGCCGTGGCCGTGTACGCGTGCACGCTGATGAGGGGCAACCGCTGGCGGAGCCGCGCCAGCTGACGGTACTCCGGCCTGAAGTCGTGCCCCCATTGGCTGATGCAGTGCGCCTCGTCAACAGCAACGAAGCTGACCCCGCATGAGGCGAGGAGCGCAAGAAAGCTCTCGCTACCTTCGCCGACCAGCCGCTCGGGGGAGACATACAGTAGGCGGTAGCGACCCTCGCGCAAACCGGCCACCACAGCAGCCTTCTCGGGTTGTGTCACCGAACTGTTGTACAGCGCGGCGGGCACGCCGTTGCCGACGAGCGTATCCACTTGGTCTTTCATCAACGAGATGAGCGGCGAGATCACGACCGCGAGTCCGGGACGCACGAGCGCCGGCGCCTGGAAACACAGCGACTTTCCGCCGCCGGTCGGCAGCACGACAAGCGAGTCGCGCCGCTCGAGCACCGCTTCCATCGCTTCGCGCTGGAGCGGCCGGAACGAGGAGTACCCCCAGTAGCGTGCGAGGGCGTCTTCGAGCGGTGACGTCGGCAACTGGTGTGATGATCCCACGGCTGCGCCCATCGCGCAAAAACCGCTGACCCGGGCCATCACGAGGTGAACATCGATTCGCAGTTGCTAGACTTCGACCCACGTCTCCATTTTGGTGAGATTGACGCCGACGCTACATGCACCGGCACGTGAACACACGTAAATGGTGCACCCATTCTTCGTCTCACTCAGGCGTCGTTGCAACTTCGTTTGCGGCTCATGACAGACTGGGCACCGATGAGGAGGCGCCGGACTTTCGTTGGAGGTCCGCATGGTGAGCCCTCGTGGCACCGATTCGAGCCGAGGCTGGAAAGAAGGGATTTCCGCACCAGCCACTTTGATGAGGCTGGCGGCCGGTGCCGGGCCGGGAGGCTCAGGAAAGGACCTCCATCTTACATGAGGCGGAGCACACTAGGGGTTGGTCGTCGACGCGACCGGCGACACTGGCAACGGTTGCGTCGAGTTCCGAAGGATCCACGGGTTTTGACGGTGAATGGCTAGAACGACTTGACTGGCGGTGAGGCAGGGATTCGAACCCTGGGTAGAGGTTTAAGCCCCTACAACGGTTTAGCAAACCGCCGCCTTCAGCCTCTCGGCCACCTCACCGGCAAGAGGAATCAAGTA
>Ga0075420_100005166_pt1 | contig 11467 bp, 12 predicted proteins | sample SoiMetdeltSBSDD4_FD_75296 | JGI IMG/M metagenome (GOLD analysis project Ga0075420, IMG submission 75296) | Bulk soil microbial communities from a Populus tree surrounding site in Tennessee, USA - Soil MetaG P. deltoides SBSDD4 | ecosystem: Environmental > Terrestrial > Soil > Tree plantation... | reverse complement strand
GGACAAGGAACGGTCGCGCTCGAGCTGCTCGAGCAGATGCCGCAGCTCGACACCGTGATCGCCCCCATCGGCGGCGGCGGACTCGTATCGGGAATGTCGGTGGCATTGAAATCACTCAAACCCGACATCCGGATCTTCGGCGTGGAGCCGGAAGGCGCCGCCACCATGCGGAAAAGCCTCGACGCCGGCGCGGTGCAACGCATCACGCCGAATTCAGTGGCCGACGGACTCAACGCGCCACTCGTCTGTCCGATGACGCTGGACGTCGTGCGCACGCAGGTCGATGACGTTGTCATCGTGACGGACGACGACATCCTCGCGGCCATGCGAGATCTGCTCTCCTACGCCAAGCTCCTCGTAGAGCCGGCCGGTGCGGCCGCGCTCGCGGCCTTGCTCGCCCGCAAGATTCGCGTGGAGAAAGGGTCGCATGCCGCCGTCATCATCACTGGAGGAAACGTGGATGTCCAGCGGCTCAAGCAGCTACTATAGGCGCGGCATCGCAATGCGCGAGAAATGGTTCGATCGTGCGCCTCACGTCGCTTCGCTCTCCACGGGCAAACACATTGAACCGGTCGCCACGGGCGTGACGTGACCGCCGACTTCGATGCTCTCCAGCCCTCGCTCGCCGCGGATCTGTACGTGCAGGAGGCTGCGCCGGCCCATCTTCGTGCCCTGCTCGCTCACGAAACGCGTACCGTCGGCGCTCGACACCAGCCCGTGGCGCATCATGAACGCAGCCAACGGTCCGGTGGAGCTCCCGGTTGCCGGATCTTCCGGCACGCCGTACTCCGGCGCAAACATCCTGGAATAGGCGCCGTCGGGTGTCGGAGTAAACACGAAGGTGCAAAAGGGCTCCGCATCCTCGCCGCGCAGCAGCTTCGATCTGCTCAGGTCGAGCCAGGCGCGATCGACTGCGTCTCGATCGCGCAGCGCAACGAACACCGTCGGGTTGCCGGCATTCAGGAGCTGCGGCGCCATTCCCAGCAGGTCGCTCGCTCTCAGCCCCAGCACCTCCGCGCACAATGCCGGGTTGAATTGCCGGCCTGTGGCGATCGGTGGTGTCCTCAGCCAGAGCATCCGTCGTCCGCCAGCATCGACGCGCACAGGAACCGGACCGATTTTCTCCTCGAGGACGAATTCGCCGCCGACAGGCCGAACGAGCGCTTCATCGAGCAGGACGAAAGCGGTGCCGATCGTCGGATGGCCCGCGAATAGCATCTCTTTCCCGGGAGTGAAGATCCGCACCCGCGCTGCGCAGTCGTCGCGCGCCGGGGGGAGGACAAACGCCGTCTCGGCGAGATTCAGTTCACGCGCGATCCTCTGCATCGTGCCGCCGTCGATCGCGGCCGCATCCGGAAACACCGCGAGCGCATTTCCCTCGAGCGGGCGCTCCGTGAATACGTCCACTACGCGATAGCGGAAGGTGCGCTCACGTCCCATGCCCGACCTCCGCAATCAGTTCGATCTCGACGCATGACCCGAACGGGATCTGGGCCACGCCGAAGGCGCTGCGCGCGTGCGCGCCGGCCTCACCGAACACCTCCTTGAAGAACTCCGACGCACCGTTGCCCACGAGGTGCTGTTCGGTGAAGGTTGGAGTGCTGTTGACGAGAATCAGCAGCTTTACCAGCCGAGTGATCCTGTTCAGGTCACCGGTCGCTGCGTGCAGGGTGCCCAGCAGGTCGATCGCGATGCTCCGCGCGGCCTTGTTCCCGTCCTCGGTGCTGACGGTGGCGCCGAGCTGACCACTCCACGGTTTACCGTCCCTTTTGGCGATGTGCCCGGAGAGAAACAGCAGGTTGCCGCTGCGAACGAAGGGAACGTACGCCCCAGCCGCGGGCGTGATGTCGGGCAGTGAGATCGATAATGCGCGCAGTTTGTCGTAAACGGTCACGGTATTCTCCGATGGGTTACGTGTATCTACTCACCGCCGACCAACGCCTTGTTTCGCTGCAGCTCGTGCTCGAGACCATGCCGCGTCGTCATTCGAGCCGCTCGGGGACGTCGAGAAAACCGGCACCGAGTGTCACGCAGGAGCCGCCCACGCGTACATCCGTGATCGCTCCGCCACTCGTCAGCACGGCGATTCCGATGCGGCTCTGGCGACCCATCGCGACTCCCTGCAGGCTCCACATGAGCGCCGCCTCCTGCTCCGTGACCACTCGGTTCTGAAGCAGATACGCGCCAAGCGGTCCGCTGGCTCCGCCGGTCGCCGGATCCTCTGGGATGCCAAACAGCGGCGCGAACATGCGGCTGAATACCGTCGCGTCGTCGTCGCCGCGCTGAACCGAGAACACGAACACCGGCAGCTCGGGCTGCTCGGCGGCCGCAACAAATGCCTGGAAGGCCGCGCGGTCGAAGCGCGCGCGATTGACCGCCTCGCGAGTAGCGAGCGGAACGAAGAGAAAGGGAACGCCGCAGGACCCGGACTGCACGGGCAGCCCGCTCTCCAGGATGTCGCCCGCGACGAGCCCCAGTGCCGCGGCGAGCTTCTTCACGTGTACGGGCACGAAGCCGAATGTGGGGATCGGCTGACGCATCCATGCGGACCTCAGCCCATGCTCGGCCCACTCGAGAAAGACTGGCGTCGGGCCAACACCGAGTGCCAGCGTCACGCAAGGCGCTCCCCGATTGATGACGCCGTTGGCGGCGAGCGCGAACGTGGTTCCGACGGTCGGGTGTCCCGCGATCGGCAGCTCGCGCGTTGGCGTGAAGATGCGCACGCGGGCCTCGGCGTCGCGCGACTCCGAGGGAAGCACGAACGTGGTCTCGGGGAAAGCCATCTCGTTCGCGATGCGCTGCATGCGCTCGCCGTCGAGCCCTGTCGCGTCGGTGAAGACCGCGAGCTGGTTGCCCCGGAAGGCACGATCCGCGAAGACGTCCAGGTGCACGTATCCGCGCCTGGTCATGTCGTGAGAATCCGGTCGCGGGTTTGCGAGCTGCGGTCCTCGTTCACGTCGGCGAGGACGCGCTCGAACGACGATTGCTTCACCGCTCCCCCGCCGGCTCGATGATCCGCAGCGGATCTCCGACGCGGATTTCGGTGCCCCAGCGCTCGGGCATCAGATAGTGGCCGAACACGACCTCGGATCCGTAACGGCGATACCTGCTGAGGGCCATCAGCGGCTCCCTGCCCACGCGTTCGCCCGTCAAGTGATCGGTCGTTGTGACGACGCATCGCGTGCACGGCTTCACCCAGCGCAGCACCGTGTCGCCGATCGCGACGGCCTTCCAGGAATCTTCAGCGTATGCAGGTGCGCCGCGCACGACGACATTGGGGCGAAAGCGGATCATCGGCAGCGACGTGCGCGCCCGCGCGTTCAGGTCGGCCAGCGATTCCTCGGTCGTCAGATGGAAGGGCGTCGCGTCCTGGAGACTGGCGTGCACCTCGTAAAACGGGACGTTGAGCGCGGTCGCGGTGGGCACGAAGGCCATCAGCCTGCACGGCACCTCCAGGACGGCAGTGAGCCAGCGATCCGCCTTGTCGCTCGTCGCCGTCACCGGAGCACTGCGGCGAAAGATTGGAACATGGGTAACGCGCCGTTCCGCGCCATTCGCCAGCGGTGACCGGACGTCGAGGTCGGGGAAACCGTCCGCGCGAAGCCGGAGTCCCTTGGACGTGATGAGGGCTGAGACGCGCGCCATCTGCGGATAACGCCGCTGGTCCATGAACCGCCCGTCTCCATTCACCACCAGGTACTCGCGATCTCCGGCGAGTCGTCCCTGGTGGAGTGCGGCGGCGCCGACGGCGACGCCGCGCAACGACTTGACCGGATAGATGAAGAGCGCCGACACGACAATCGCCTCCGCGCTCGTCATCGCAGCGCTCCGTCGAGGTCCGCGATAAGGTCGTCCGCATGCTCGAGTCCGACCGAGAGCCGCAGCAGGTTCTCGGGAGCGCGCGTCGTCGGGCCCTCCACGGAGTGGCGGTGCTCGATGAGCGTCTCGGTTCCGCCGAGGCTCGTCGCGCGCGTGATGAGCTTGAGCCGGTTCGTGAGCGCGATCGCGGGTTCGCGGCCGCCGCGCACCTGAAACGCGAGCATGGCACCCGGCGCGGACATCTGGGCCTTCGCAATCTCGAACGCGGGATGCGATCGCAAGCCCGGGTAGTGCACCGCTTCGATGCGCTTGTGTCCTTCCAGGAACTCGGCGATTCGACGCGCGTTCTCCGTCTGCGCGCGCATCCGCCACGGGAGAGTCCGGATGCCGCGGAGCGCCAGCCAGCACTCGAAGGGCGACGGCACCGCGCCGACCAGCGCCTGGATCGTGCGGCATTTCGCGAACAGCGGATGCGGCTCGTCGCGCGCGATGAGCGCGCCGCCGAGGATGTCGCTGTGGCCGCCGATGTACTTGGTCGTCGCGTGCATGACGATGTCGGCGCCGAGAAGCAGTGGCTGCTGGAGGACCGGCGTGGCCCACGTGTTGTCTACAGCGACCCACGCGCCTGCTTCCCGGGCGAGCCGCCCAATCGCAGCGATGTCGGCGACGCGCAACAGCGGATTCGACGGACTCTCGATCCAGACCAGGCGCGTCTGCTTCGTCAGGGCATTTTCGACCTGCCCCGGGTTCGTCATGTCGACTGAGGAGGTGCGCAGCCCCCACGCGCCAAAGCCCTCGCGCGCCAGCTTCAGCGTGTTGTAGTACGCGTCATCGGGAAGTAGCACGTGCGCGCCCGGCTCGAGCGAGTGGAACACGGCGGCCGTGGCTGCGGACCCGGACGCGAAGCACGCGGCCGCCGCACCACCTTCCAGCCGCGCGAGACAGAGCTCGAGCGATTGGCGGTTGGGGTTGGCGTTGCGGGAGTACACGAACCCCGCGCGGTAGCTGAGGTCGGCCTCGCGCTCGAAAGTCGTCGAGAGATGAATCGGCGGAATCACAGCGCCGGTCACCGGATCCGGGTGATGTCCAGCGTGAACGGCGATGGTTTCTATGCGCATCGTCAGCTCGGGGATGGCCGCAAACTGCAGCGAGTCCTGAAGCAGGGACCGCTCGACGACCGAACATCCCTGCCGGACCGCCGTTGACCCCAGGGACCGACCGTCCGGCGATTGCTTCGCGGCGCTCAGGGTTGAACTTTGACGCATGACCGAGCGACCCATGCGACTCCCTGCGCCCCGGCGCGTGCTGGCGTGGACGCTCGTGTGGATCGTCGTCGCGCTGATCTTCATCTCGCAGAACATCGTCGGGGACGTCGCCGCCGAGCGGCCGATCCGATGGTTTCAATCGATTCTTCAGGAGGCGCTGTACTGGTTGCCGTTCGCGGCCGCGACGCCGTTCTTCACGCTGATGGCGTATCGCCATCCGATCGAGCGGATCGGTCACTCCGGCCGACGACAGACGCTGCTCTTGCACCTGCTCGCCGGGCTCGGATTCGCGGTGCTTCAGCCGATGGTGGCCGATGTGATGATCAATGCGGCCGCAGGGGCCTTCCTGGGCGCCGACGATCCGAGAACGGCGCGCATCGCGGCATCACTCTCGCGCGCCTACCCGGTACAGGTCATCACGGCGCTCTGGAAGTACGGCGTGATCATCGCGGGGATTTCGGCGGTGCGCTTCCACGAGGCGACCCATGACTCGCGTGTGCGCGCGGCTCGGCTCGAGCGACAGCTCGCCGCGTCGCAATTGAGCGCGCTGAAGATGCAGCTGCATCCGCATTTTCTCTTCAACGCGCTCAACTCCGCGGCGATGCTCGCGATCACCGACTCGCAGCGCTCGCACACGCTGCTGATCCAGCTCGCGGAGCTGTTTCGACTGACGCTCGGATCGTCCTCGGTTCTCGAGGTTCCGCTGCGGTCCGAGCTCGATTTTCTCGACCGTTATCTCGCCATCGAGCGCATTCGCTTCGAGGAGCGGCTGCACGTCACCTTGGACGTCGGCGAGGACACCGACGATCTGCTCGTGCCCAGCCTGATCCTGCAACCGCTGGTGGAGAACTCCATTCGGCACGGGCTGGAGCACAAGCGCGACGCGCTCCATCTGACGATCCGATCCCGCCGCGTCGGCGACACGTTGATCCTCGAGGTGCAGGATGACGGGCGCGGGCTCATGGTGGGCCAGAACGGGCGGCTGGTGTTCGGAATCGGGCTGGCCAACGTGGAGCAGCGGTTGCACGCCGCCAACGGCCGAGCCACGCCGATCGAATTCGAACGCGACCCGTCATCGGACGCCGGGTTGATCGTCAGGCTGCGACTTCCCGTTAGGCAGCCGCAGGAGGCGGCATTGGCGTGACGGACGCGGCTCATGTTACCGGTTCAGAGACGTACAGCGCCGTGATCGTGGACGACGAGCGCATCGCGCGCGTCGGCCTCCGGGCCATGCTCGCGCGCCACCCGCAGTTCCGCGTCGTCGGCGAGGCGCGCGATGGAGTAGAAGCGGCCGCGATCATTCGCGATCTCCGCCCGCACGTGATCTTCCTCGACATCCAGATGCCGGGTCGCGATGGCTTTGACGTGATTCGCGAACTGACGGCCGTCGGTCGGCCGGCGGCGTACGTCTTCGTGACCGCGCACGCGACGCGCGCACTGGAAGCATACGAGGTAGACGCGGTGGATTACCTCCACAAGCCGTTCAGCGACGCGAGACTCGCTCGCACGGTACAGCGGGTCTTGCGACACCTGCGGGGTTCGCGTCGTGCCTCGGCGGCGGCAGGCCCGGAACGCCTGCTGCTGCGGACCGCCGACGGCGCCGTATTCGTCGAACCCGGTGACATCAGGCGCGTGTCCGTCGAGGGCAACTATCTTCGCGTCTTCGCCGGCGCCTCCGAGTACGTGGTTCGGCGGACGATGGCCGACTTCGCCCATGAGCTTCGCCATGCGGGGTTCATTCGCATCAGCAGGTCCGAGCTGGTGAATTCCGCTCGCGTGCGCGTCGTGCATCGCAGGCTTGGCGGCCGCTATCAAGTGGTGCTCGACGGAGGACAGTCGCTCATGTCCAGCCGCCGCTATCGGCGCGACCTGCACGCGGCGCTTCCGGATCTGGGATAAGCGGCGCGCCGGCTGGGATGTGTGGGGCGGCGGGTTGCTCCGGGCATCGCCCCCGCGCAGCGTGCGTCCATGAGCCACTCATGCGTCCGCGGTTTCGCGATCGGCGTCCTGATGTGCCTACCGGCGCGCGGCTTTCCCCAGTCGAGCATCACCCTTGCGTCGGCGCTGGAGGGCCGGCGCGTGATCGAGCAGATGGTCGCGGCCGTGGGCGGGCGCGACGCCCTGCGCTCCATCAGGACGATCGTCACGGACGAGTCGATCCGGCGAACCTCGACAGGCCAGGGGCTGAACACGCGGGCGCCCGGCGTCACGCAGGGCCGGCGTACGGTCTGGTACGATGTCGCGGGACAGCGGATCAACGAGCTGCGCATCCTCGACATCACCGGCAACCAGCTGTGGGACGTGCAGCGCTTCATCGGGGGGAACGCGGGCACCGTCGTGTCCTGGTCGAGCATGACGAAGGACTCGATGCCGGTGGCGTCACTGCCGAGCCAACGGGCCGCGTTCGCGCGCCGCAACCTGCTTCCCTTCCTGATGAGCCTCGAGCGCCGCCCCCCCGATGCGGTGCGATCGCTCGGGACCACGATGATCGGCGGCAAGGCGCAGGACGTCGTCGGCATCACCGACGTCGACGGCGCGCAGCTTACCCTCGTCGTGGACAGGCAGACGCACCTGCCGACGCGCATCGAGCAGCTCGCCATTAGCGCGGCCATGGGCGACACCGTGGACGTCCTGACGTTCTCGGATTATCGCAAGGTCGGCCGGCTCTTCCTGCCCCATCGCCGCGACGAGTCGCGGAGCAACGAGACCGAGTGGGAATACCGTGTCGAGCGGTTCGAGATCGACACGCCCATTGCAGACACGACGTTCGCCGTGCCCGGCGGCCTCACGCAGGCAGCCGCACCGGCAACGAACGTGCAGAAGCTGGCACCCGACGTTTATCTCGTCCCCGGCGGATACCAGAGTGTCTTCGTCGTGTTCGACGAATACGTCGTCGTGCTCGAAGCCGGCGCCGGACAGGGGCGCAACATCATCGCGCGCATCCGCGAGGTCGCGTCCGGGAAGCCGATCCGGTACGTGGTCGCCACGCACTTCCACGACGACCACCTGGCGGGGCTGCGGCCGTTCATCGCCGAGGGTACGGCGATCGTCACGACGGCCGATGCGAAGGGGCGCATTGAAGCGCTGGCGCGCACGCGTTCCCGCCTCGCTCCCGACACACTCGACCGCTCGCCGCGGGCGCCTGTCATCGAGGTCGTGGAGAAGCAGCGCACATTCAAGGACGCACGCCACGAGGTCCAGCTGCATCAGGTGGGGCCGAACGCGCACGTCGATCAGATCCTGATCGGCTACCTGCCGGCGGAGCGCATCCTGTTCGAGGGTGACTTGCTCGACATGGCGAGCGGCGAGCCGGCTGCCGGCGGCGACGATACCGCCGACTTCGCCCGCAAGCTTCGCGCACTTGGCCTCGCGTTCGATCGGCTCATTCCCGTGCACGGCGAGATGGGCACCGCCGCGGACCTCGAGAAGTCGCTGCGGCGCGGCCTCGCACGCGCGAAGTGTCCGCTTGGTGCCGAGCGCCGCACTCCGTGCTGGGTCGATGAGCGCAAGTGAGGCGGCCATACCCCGATCTTGGCGTCATCGCGCCAGCGCGGTACCCCTACAGCGGTGAGGCTGGCCATCCTCGGCGAATTCGATCCCGCCTTTCGGCCGCACGCCGCCACGAACGACGCGATCAGGCATTCGTGCGATCGGCTGGGGATCGACCTCCACTCACAATGGCTGTCCACCGCCGACGTCACGGCCGAGGCGATCTCCGACTGCGATGGATTGTGGATCGCGCCCGGAAGCCCGTACAAGAGCATGGAGCGCACGCTCGAGGCCATCCGCTATGCGCGCAAGAACGCTGTGCCCTGCCTCGGCACCTGCGGTGGCTGCCAGCACATGATCATCGAGTACGCCCGTAACGTGCTCGGCATCCGGGATGCGCAGCACGCCGAGTACGACCCGTACGCGTCCAAAATGTTCATCTCGTCGCTCAGCTGCTCGCTCGCCGGCCGCGCGATGCAGCTGAAGTTCACCGCGGGCTCCAGAGTGGCCCGGATCTACGGTGCGACGACCGCGACGGAAGAGTACTACTGCAATTTCGGCGTCAATCCCGACGTCATCCCCGTTCTCAAGAGCGCCGCGTTGAAGGTCGTGGGCTCGGACGCGGAGGGCGAAGTCCGGGTGCTCGAACTGCCGAAGCACCCCTTCTTCGTCGCCACGCTCTTCGTGCCGCAGGCGCGCTCGCGGCCGGAGGCGCCGCATCCGCTGGTCAGCGCCTTTCTGCTGGCCATCGTGGCTCGGCACCGGAGCGAGGCGCGCGCGTAAGCCAATGACACCCATGGAACACTCTTCTCACGCTGACGTACCGGTTCCGAAAGCGTACGGCCCATACTCGCACTCGATCGTCGCGGGAGACTTCGTCTTCCTAGCGGGACAAACAGGGCGCGACACCGTCTCCGGCAAGATCATTGACGGCGACGTCGCCGCACAGACGGCTCGCAGTCTGGAGATCATCCGGGACATCCTGCGTGAGCATTCGCTCACACTGTCTGACGTGGTGCGGACGACGGTGTACCTGGCCCGGATGGACGATTTCGACGCCATGAACTCGGTGTATGGTGCGACGTTCCAGGCGCCGTATCCCGTGCGGAGCACGGTGGAGGTTCGAATGCCTTTCGGTGCGCTGGTGGGAATCGAGGCTACGGCCTTTCGGCGCCGGCGCTGATGGAGCAGTCGCCGTTTGAGCCGCGCGTTATTTCAGCGCAAGCTACCGAGGCTCTTCAGCTCGCGGTGGTCCGAGCCTTCGAGCATCTGGCCGAGAGTCCAACTCGGCATGTCGATGCAGATCCCCAGGCGGTCGCTGAGCTCCAGCGCCTGGGTGGCCGTATTCCGGAAGGCGGAGAGCCGGCTCTCGACGTCATCGATCTGCTCGACCGTGTCGGTCGACGAGCGACCGTGGTGAGTACCAGCCCGCGCTTCTTTGGCTTCGTTGCCGGCGGGACGCTGCCGGTGTCCCTGGGTGCGCAGTGGATAGCGGCGGCATGGGACCAGAACGCGAATATGCGCGTTCTTTCCCCTGTCGGCTGTTTCGTCGAGGAGATAGCTCGCGAGTGGCTCGTGGACCTCCTGCGCCTGCCGCCTGACACCCACTGCTCGTTCGTCACCGGCACGACAACGGCCGACATTACGGCTCTCCTCGGTGCCCGTCATGCGTTGCTACGGCGTCGTGGTTGGGACGTGACGACCCAGGGCCTGGCAGGTTCGCCACCGCTCCGCGCCGTGGTGGGCGAGCAGGTACACACCACGCTGGTGCGCGCTCTGCGCGTGATCGGCATAGGCGAGGCGCAGATCGTGCGCGTGCCGGCCGACGATCAAGGCCGGATGATCCTCGGCAAAGTACCGAAGCTCGACGGCTCCACGATCATCTGCCTGCAAGCGGGCAACGTGGATTCAGGTGCGTTCGATCCTCTCCGGCCGCTCTGTGAATTGGCGCGCGAAGCCGGCGCGTGGGTGCACGTGGATGGAGCGTTCGGTCTGTGGGCGGCCGCTGCTTCGGAGCTGGCCCACTTGGTCGACGGACACGACCTCGCCGATTCGTGGGCATGCGATGGTCACAAGTGGCTCAACGTGCCTTACGACTCGGGGCTTGCCTTCATTCGGGACCGCGAGAGCCTGCGCGAGACGCTGAAACTGCGGGCGAATTATCTGATCCAGGATCTCGCCGACCCGATGGAGTTTACCCTGGAAGCATCGCGACGCGCGCGCGGGATCGAAGTCTGGGCGGCGCTCAGGAACCTCGGCCGCCGCGGTGTCGCGGGACTGGTCAACCGGTCTTGCGCGCTGGCGCGGCGGTTCGCGGAGTGTTTGTCGACCGCGGGCGCCGAGGTGCTCAATGACGTAGTGCTCAACCAGGTCCTCGTTTCCTTCGGCTCGGACGAAAGGACCGCCGAGGTGATTCGCCGAGCTCGGGAAGACGGCACCGCCTGGTTCAGTGGCACGCGCTGGCAGGGGCGTAGTGCGATGCGCATCAGCGTCAGTTGTTGGGCGACGACGGAAGAGGACATCGACTTGAGCGCGAAGGCTGTGATGAGAATCGCAAAGAGCATGGGCAGCTGAGGCGTGATGGTTCACCGGTCCGCGCGACGAAGTATCCGCGTGAAGGAACACCGTAGCCGCATCACGGGACGAGCGGCCGCCGCTATGGGACGTGTGGCGCGAGCGATTGCCCGCAAACTCGGTCAGCCGCAGCGTGCTCCTCATTCCTGCTCAAGGGCACCGTGGAGCATCTCCTGCGCGATCTCCGTTACGCGCTTCGCACACTCGCCCGCACGCCCGGCTTCGTCGCTGTAACGCTTCTTACGGTGATGCTCGGCATCGGGGCAAACCTCGCGATCTTCACCGTCGTCCACGCCGTGCTCCTTCGGCCGCTGCCGCTT
>Ga0075420_100005162_pt1 | contig 11471 bp, 12 predicted proteins | sample SoiMetdeltSBSDD4_FD_75296 | JGI IMG/M metagenome (GOLD analysis project Ga0075420, IMG submission 75296) | Bulk soil microbial communities from a Populus tree surrounding site in Tennessee, USA - Soil MetaG P. deltoides SBSDD4 | ecosystem: Environmental > Terrestrial > Soil > Tree plantation... | reverse complement strand
CCGATCGGGTGAGACTCCAGATCCACGCCCCCGGCCGACGCTGCATTGGCAGGGCACCACCGTTATCCAGTACGCCCGACCCGGACCGGCACCCGATCTTGAGACGTTCCGGAAGGCTGAACGTGACCCCGACAAGGCGATCTTGTACGTGTCATGGAAGGGCAACCGTACGTTCCGGATCGAATGGACCGACAGCAAGGGCATGCACGTGGACGACCCGGTACTGCCCGCGCCCAGCAGGGATGACAACGGCTTCACCACCTGGGCCGTAGTGATCGAGGCGTACCCGGGGCTGACGGTGCGCTGGCGCGGGATTCCACGCACCAGCAACACCAAGGGGTTCGCCCGGTGCGACATGTACCACCGCAGCAAGGTCGCCGGTGAAGGCGCCCGTACCTACGTCAGTGAAGGCATTGTCGAGTGCACCCAGACCATCTGGGCATGACCTGAACAGCTCGACTCCCGACACATCCTGTCGGGAGTCGAGCTGTCTTCGCCTACGAGGGGATGCCGGCCTTGCCACCTTCGGTCGGCCACTGTCCGGTGGCCCGTTTGTGCAGGTTCGCACACAGGCCCTTCACGTTGATCCGGGCGGGCACCTTCGGCCGCAGCAGCCGTACACACCGGGCGAACGACCCGTCAGTCCCCCATCTGATCTTGGCCGCGCCGGCTCCACGGGTCCAGTACGTGCCCAAGTCGGCAGGGATACGCCCCGCCCCCGGAGAACCCGCAGAAGCCATACCGCCAAGATAGATCGGGTGAGTTACTTCCGGTGCTTGCGCTCCCGCATCTTCTTCTCGTGTTTGGCCCGCCGCTGCTGGTGCCCGACGTGCCAGAAGTGACACAGCGGACACCGGTACACGTCGAGGCGTTGCCCGTACCGGGTGCGTACATACTTGCCGTGACGCTGCTTGCGGATCAGCCCCATCTTGTGGTCCCGGGCTTCCTCGCGCGTCTCGTGTCGCTCCTTGCCGTAGCACCCCCGGTCCGCGTCGAACTCGGGGAGAACCATAGATGCCTCCTGTCAAGATGTGCTAGAATGTATGGGTAGATCATACAAGCGGAAGGAGCCGCCGATGCCTCTCGACGTGCTGGCGCAGGACGTCAACGTCCCTCTGCCCAATGCCCCGAACGAAGCCTCGATCATCAACTTCATCCTCGCCCATCCGGACGTCTTCGCTGCGATCATCGTCTCGATCCTGCTGGTCACACTGTGGCGCTCGAAGTACAAGCCGATCCTGATCATCCTCGGCACGATCCTGGCCACGGTCGTCGTCCTGCGCATGCGGGGCCGGTGAGCATCACCGCAGGTCAGACGGCTAGTTGACAAGTTTAGTAAACGGTGTATACTTGTATGTGAAAGGCATACAAGAGGAGAGCAGGTGAACACCATGTGGGAGGTACGAGTCAACGGAGAACTCATCGATACCTACACCGACCCCGTGAAGGCACAAGTGCGGGCACGCGAACTGCGCGAGATGGACGACAACTGGGACGTCAGGGTAGACCCGGCCGGTGCGCTGGCCGAAACCGCCGAAGTCGAGGTCACCGCACTGCCGTTGTCCATGAGGAACACTGCTGTATAGTCGAACCTGACAGGCGCGGTTTCCTCCCAAGTACCAAGACTGTCACCCTGGTGAAGAGCGGACGGTTGGTCTCTTGCCCACTCCTCCCGTCCGCTCTGCCAAACACAGCGGGATAGAGCAGCTCGGCAGCTCGTCAGCCTCATAAGCTGAAGGTCACCGGTTCGAATCCGGTTCCCGCCACACATACAAGCCGTCCGCTGGATAGGGTCCGAGCGGATTCAGGAAAGATCGGCCCCGCGCTCTGTGATGTAGCGCGGGGCCGATCTGCGTTTCCCCGCCGGCATGCGCAGAGTTCGGGATCTTCTACCTATGCTGTTGACGTGCCCGTCTTCCTTGTCTATGTGGTTTACGCGCTAGCTGTTGCCCGCGTAACCCGACTCATCGCGGAAGACAAGATCTTCGAACGTCCCCGCGTATGGGCACTCGCCAAACTGCCTGAAGACTCCATGACCGGCTACCTCATCACCTGCCGCTGGTGCGTATCCGTATGGATAGCCATCCCGGCGGCCGTCGTCGCCGTGCTGTGGGGTGCCAAACCCTGGTTCCTCATCCCCGCACTTGCACTCGCGTACTCCCAGGTGACTGGACTGCTCACCCGACTAGAGGAGAGCTGATGGCCCTGTTCCGTCGAGCCGACCCAGTCGCCGAACTGCCCCCCCGCCGCATGTCCCTGGTTGCCGCCGCCAGCCGGATCAGCCTCAACGGCTCCGGGTGGAAAGACTTCCGGTTCGGGGACCAGCGCTGGCAGGCCGAATCGTGGCGGCACTTCGACATCTGCGGCGAACTGCGCTACGTCGCCAACTGGATCGGCAACGCCATCTCCCGCTGCCGCATCTACGTCGCCGAGGTTGACGAGAAAGGCGCACCCGGCGAAGAGGTCACCGACGCCGACATTGCCGCCCTGGCCGAATCCATGTTCGGTGGACCAGGCGGGAAAGCTGAAGCCCTGCGTAACCTGGGCATCCACCTGTCCGTGCCCGGCGAGTCGTACATCGTCGCCGAGTCGGTCGACAACGCCAGCGAAGACATCTGGTACGTCGCGTCGACCACCGAGGTGAACCGGGCCGGTGACACGGTCAAGGTGAAACGCTCGAACGTATTCGGTGGCGGCACCCGCACCCTGACTGAAGGCAAGGATCTGCTGATCCGGGTGTGGACACCGCACCCGCGAAAGCAGGACTCGGCCGACTCCTCGGTACGGGCGGCCCTGCCGATCCTGCGCGAGATCGAGCACCTGACCAAGTACAGCTTCGCCCAGATGGACTCCCGGCTCGCTGGTGCTGGCCTGCTGCTGCTGCCGGATCAGATCGACTTCCCGCGTACCGAGGATGACGAGTCCGGCGCGCAGGGGCTGATGCAGGTTCTTGGCCGGGCGATGGCCGCCAGCTTGCAGAACCGCGAGGACGCGTCCGCGATGGTGCCGGTTGTCGCGACGGTGCCCGGTGAGTACGTCGACAAGATCAAATGGTTGACGTTCGAGACGCCGCTGGCCGCCGCCGCCGCAGACCAGCGGGAGAAGGCGATCCAGCGGTTGGCGCTGGCCCTGGACGTCCCGCCGGAAGTGCTCACCGGCCAGGGCGACACCAACCACTGGTCGGCGTGGCAGATCGAAGAGTCCGCCATCAAGATCCACATTGTTCCGCTGCTCTCCCGGATCTGCGAAGCCCTCACCACCGGCTACCTCCAGTCCGCCCTGAAAGAGCTGGACAAGGACCCGGAGAACTTCGTCTTCTGGTTCGACACGTCCCCGCTGACCGTGCGCCCCAACCGGGCCGAAGACGCCGACAAGCTGCACGAACAAGGTCTCGTCTCCGACGAGACCGCCCGGGAAGAGAACGGCTTCACCGAAGACGACGCACCCAGCGACGACGAACGTGTCCGCCGGCTCATCACCGACCTGGTCAAGCTGAACACCAACCTGCTCACCGACCCCGGTATCCGTCGGGTACTGGGCCTGCCGGACGACATCCTCGCCGTCCAGCCCGAACCGACTGTCACCGGACAGCAGCAGCTTCCCCCTGGACAACCCGCTGAAAGCGTCCAGGACGGTCGCGCGCTCCCTGAGGCACCCACCAGCACCGAGACACCAGCGCAGGCCGGCGAAGAGCCGGTACAGGCCGCCCTGATGGTCGGTGCGGACATGGTGGTGCGCCGCGCGATGGAGCTTGCCGGGAAACGGCTCCTCGACCGCAAGGCGCGCGTCGCGGGCGCGGCCGAAGGTGTCGAGCCGCACCTGCTACACACCCGGCTGAAAGTCCTCGGAGCCGAACACGCCGAACGACTCCTTCACGGCGCGTTCTCCTACGTGCCCGACCTGGCCCGTGACGTCGGGATGGCACACGAACCGCTCGAAGGGCTGCTGCGCACCTACTGCGTCGAACTGCTGCAACGCGGCTACCCACACGAGAACGCCCTGCTCCGCACCTTCCTGTCGCGGGGGCTGAGCCATGCCCGTTGAATCCACCAACCTGCAAGAAGACCGCTGGCTGCCCGAAAAGCTGGCCAGGGTCGGTGTGTTCATCGAGATCGAAAAGAAGATCTACGGGGAGTACGCGAAGGCCGTCGAGTCGTGGCTGTCGCTGATCCGGGACAAGGTGCTGACCGCGTTCGGCACCGCGTTCGGCACGATCGACCCCAACGGGGTGTTCACCGCCAAGTTCCAATGGCTTGACCTGATCGAACAGTTCATCGACAAGGCCGTTCGGTGGGCGTTCGGTAAAACGTATGAGTCAGTGATGGGCCACAAGTTCGAGTTCTCGAACCGGCCCTACGTCGAGCAGTACCTGACTGGTGTCCGCAACCGTCTGGTCGCCACCCCCGACGAGATCTACCGGAAGGTCAAAGAAACTGTCAGTGCCGGGATAGAGGATGGAAGTTCTATCCCTGACATCGCCAAGGGGATCAAGGAAGACCTCCTCACCTCGGGTGCGCCCTACTGGAAGAACCGGGCGACCACGGTTGCCCGAACCGAGACGATCGGCGCGTACAACGGGGGCACCTTCGACGCGTTCAACGTCCTGTCCGAGGTGATCGCCGACGTCCAGTACGAGAAGGTATGGCTGGCCACCGACGACTCCCGGACCCGTCACACCCACGACCTGACCGACGGGCAGCGGGTTCCGCTGTCGCAGCACTTCGCCGTCGGGGCCGATCCGGACAACGGCATCCCCGGTGTCCCGATGATGTTCCCGGGCGACCCGGCCGGTCCTGCACACGAAGTCATCAACTGCCGGTGCACACTGCTTCTCGTGACCCCCGACGAGGAGATCGACTACACCAACCGGCAGATGAAGGCCAGTGCCGGATCGACCGCGAACGCACTCGTCGCGTCCGCGCTGCACTTGACCGACAACTTCGCGCACGCGCTGGTCGCGGCGATCATCACCGACAACTGGGGTTTGCACACCCAGTGCGGGTGGACGTTCTGCCGTGCGCCGCTGCACCCCGGCCCGTGTAAGGGGTGGAAGCACAAGCTGCGTCAGGTTGCCCCGGGCGTGTACGACGCCCTGGAGAAGGTGCGCATCCAGAAGCTGGAAGAGAAGCGCAAGGCCAAGATCAAGGCGCTGAAGGATGCCGGCCTGCCGGTGCCGAAGAAGCTGCTTCAGAAGACCCAGCCGCTGCCGCTGCCGCAGCCCGCCCCGGGGGACACGTCGAAGCCGGACCAGCCGCCGCTGTCGCAGGTGACCGAAGACAAGCTGAAGAAGGTAAGCCAGAAGGTTAAGGACGTCAACGAGCAGGCGAAGAAGGCCGCCGCGAAGAAGGCAGTCGAGCCGGCGAAGACCGGGCCGAAGGATGGCGACGGGGACGGCAAGCTCAACGAGAAGGCCGATCAGAAGGCTCCACCCGAAGCCGCACCGGGGGACAAGCTCAGCTATGAAGCGAACACTGCCGCCAACGTCGCGTTCGCCCCGCAGCACTACCCGGTCGATGAGCGGATCAACGCCTACGAAGATCTTGACACCGATGACATCTCGATGCTTGGTGAAGTCGACCTTGAGAATGTCGTCGCTGACATCCTGGCCCTGGACGCCGACCAGGGCCTGAGCCCATACCAGCGGAACCAGATCAACAAGATCATCCAGAAGTTCAAAGATCACATCGAAGACGCCGACCAGCCCAATGTGCCGGTGGCGAATCCACTCGACAATGCCGGCCAGGCCACCGACCTGCACGCCAAACCGCCCAGCAGTGTCGACCCCGAGAAGATCGGGAACCTGGACGCACCCAACGCTGCCGCCATCGCCCAGGCACAGGACGTCCTGGACAAGCCGCACAAGTACTCGATCAACGAGCAGCTCGCGGCGTACGCCGGGCTGTCCAAGAAAGACTTCGACTCGCTGCCGCTGGCAAAGCAGAAAGACATCGCGAACAAGCTCAAGCACTACGCGTCCAGCCCCGGTGTGACCGAAGTTCAGCGCCAGAAAGCCGTCAACACCGCGCAAGACCTCGGCGCCCCCAACCCGCTGGGAACACCCGCCCAGATCGCCGCGATGAAAGTTATCGCGGACTTCAAGAACACCAGTGTCGATGACCGGCTCGACGCGTACGCCCAGATGGACCAGGCCGAGTTCGAAGGGCTGTCGGTCGGTGGGCAGATTTCCATTCGCAACGACCTGAAGAACATCACCAAAGGCTCTCTGGTCGAATCGGACGACGCACAGAAGACGTACGCCAAAGACATCGTCAAGCAGCTCACCGGCAAGGGGAAGGCGACCAAACCGAAGCCGGCCGATTCGACCGAACCGTTGATCCCCGACTCGCTCGGTGAGCTGTTGGAGAACTTCGGGCAACCCGCCGCCCCGGACGCCGAACCGGTTGTTGAGGAAGACGCCAACACTGAGGCCGCCCAGGTCGATGTGACAAAACCGCCGATCGACTCGTTCGCGAAGTGGCAGGAAGCGAAGCAGACGCTTGGAAAGGTGACTTGGCCTAGCCAGAAGTCGAAGGCTGCAAAAACCGCCGCTACCGTGTCGACCGGTCAGGTCCATGAACGCATCGCCCAATACCAGCAGCTTTCCCCGACCGACTTCAAGAAGTTCCCGACCGCGTTGCAGGAAGCGATTGTCGCCGATCTCGACAACATCTTCGAAGGGGCCGACAAGGGCTATTTCACGGACTCCCAGAAGACTCTCGCGAAGATCACCCGCCAGCTTCTGACCGGTGCCGACCCGGGGACCGCGTTCGAGCCGAAAGCTCCGACCGCAACAGCCGGGAAGATCGTCACGTTCGTCTCGCCCGCCGCCGAGAAGGCCCATCACACGGTCGAGAACGTCGGGGTTGTGAAGGCGCAGGAACGCTTCGACGTCTACGACAAGCTGACCAAGGAAGAGTTCGAAAGCCTGGCCCCGGCGACACAGAAGAAGATCGTCGCTGATCTGCTGACGTTGACCCACTACCAGTGGTTGGACGACCTCGGCTCAGTCGAGAAGAACAAGATCAAAGACGAGGTGTTCCCCAAGCTGGTCGGAAAGCCCTTCGGGGCACCGTTCACCCCGAAGTCCAAGACGCTGAAGAAGTTCGCTTCTCCGGGTCAGGAAGCCGGCTACGAAGCGTCTCTGAACGTGGGGGACGGTGACCCGAAAGCCCGTCTCGACGCGTACCAGCAGATGACCAAGGACGAGTTCGAAGCCCTGCCCGGAACCGTCCAGAAGATCATCGCGAAAGACCTCGGAGACATGATCTTCGCGGGCAAGTACACCAACACCGAATACAAGGAGCCCTTCGGCAACAACCCCGACAACAAAGACACCGCGAAAGACCTTATGGTGCTGTTCACCGGTACCACTTCTTCGTACAACTTCAAGCCCAAGACGAAGGCGCAGAAGGAATACGAGAAGCTCGGGGACGCCTACTTCCAGCCGTCCAGCAGTGGCGGGTCGGGAAACGTCGTGTCCGAAACCGAAGAGGTCTACAAGAAGAAGATCGCGATCGCGAAGAAGAAAGCCGCAGCACTCGCCGCCGCGCCACTCAGCCTGACCAATAACTCGGACTGGTCCTGGACTACTCCGAACGTGTCCGGATATGAGGCGAAGAACGCCCTGGGCAACTACAAGGGCTCCGGATACATCGACATGAACGACGAACTGCGCCAGATCAAGGGTGACTTCTCCAAGTGGCCGAGCTACAACACCCACACATTGGGTCAGGTCCGGGCGGCGGACGTCGCGTTTGAACGGTCCGCGTTGACCGATCCGGTTGTCACCCTGCGCGGATTCGGCACCCCGGAGAAGGTCTGGCCTGGCATCTGGAACGGCGGGAAAACCGACCTGACCGGTATGGAGTGGATCGAGCATGGATACTCGTCCACCACCACCAACCCGGGTACCGCGAACAGCTTCGCCAACGTCCAATACCCGAACCCGATCGGTGAGCACCAGATCGCCCACGCGGGAAACCGGGTCGTGATGCAGATCTTCACCCCGAAAGGCATCAAGGGGATCAAACTGTCCGGGCCTGAGTTCGAGTACGAAATGGTGCTTGAACGGGGTTTGAAGTACCGCGTGATCGCTGACCACGGAGTGGTCGACGGGGCACGACGCATTGACGTGGAAGTGATCGGGGTAAGCAAGTGACCCAGCCGGAAGAGTCGAAGCCCACGGCCGCAGAACGGGCGCAGGATCGGGCGCGGGCGGCGTACCGGATTCAGGACATGCGAGCCGACGTGACGAAGCTGCCCGACGCGCTGACCACGCAACAGCTCTACATCGAGCCCGCGTATGAGGAAGAGATCGATACTGAGGAGGAAGCGTGACCCAACCGCGAGACATCGACCTTGGCGAGTGGCTGAACGGGGTGGGGTTCCACCCGGCGAATACCAGCCTGAAACAGCTCGGCCATGAAGCGGTCCGCCAGCAGATTGCCCGACTCGGCACCACCCTGCATGCGGTGCTGCCGCCCGGTCGGGACAAGTCGCTGGTGTTCACCCTGCTGGAAGACGTGCTGATGCGCGCGAACCGGGCGTTGGCGATCGGCGGGGGGCCGAACCCTGACCTGGTCAGCGAGCAGGCCCTGAACACGCTGATCGAGAACGGGCCGCTGGCCGCCGACCCCCGGATCGAGTCGTACAAGGCTGAGCAGCGCGGGGACGAAACACCCGGCGGGTTGCGCGGCATCGAATCCGGTGAAGCGTGGGGAACTCCCACCGTCAGGCAGTGAGTCGTACGCTGATCACGGACTAAAGCGGAGGAGTTACCGATGGCCAAGTCGTGGTCTGGCCCGCTCGCCCCGATCGGGAAACCGACCGGGGACGGCCGCATGTTCGCCGAAGGGGCCATCACCAACCGTGACTGCCCGCTGCCGCTACGTTTCCAGCGCCTCGACAACCCCGGCCACGCTGGCGCGGTCGTCGTCGGTCGCATCCTGCGGGTCGAATACCGGGACGGGGAGATCTTCGGCAAGGGTGACTGGCTGGACCCGGAAACCACCCCCGAGGTCACCGAAGCCCAAGCCCTGTCCGCGAAAGGTGTCATCGGCCCATCCGTCGACCTCGACGACGCCACCGTGGAGAAGCTACCCATCGAGCCGGAAGCGGAGCAGGAGCTGGCCAAAGCCGGCGAAGACTGCGGGTGCAGCTCCGGGGTCGACCACTCGGCCGAGACGCCAACAATGTCCGTTGTCACCGCCGGGCGTATCTCCGGGGCCACCCTGGTGCAGATCCCCGCGTTCGCCGAGGTGAAGTCGCTGAGCCTGTCCGACGACGAATACCTCGAAGAGGTCGACCAACTCACCGCGTCGGTGTGGGCGGGTACCGCCACCACCGGAGACCCGGTGATCGTCGAATCCGAAGACACTGACGGGGAGGACCTGCGCGCCTACCTGGTGCAGTTCTCCGACGACGGTGAAACCGCCGAGGTCGTATACGACGACGGGTCGTTCGCCAGTGTGGCGGCGTGGCGGGTCGGCCCCGCCCGGGAGGATGAGCGTCGGGCATGGGAACAGGCCCTGACCGCCGCCGCCGCGCGGGTGTGCCCGCCGAAGTCATGGTTTGCCGACCCGAAGTTCAAGGCGCACACCCCAATGACGATCACCGAGGATGGACGGGTGTTCGGGCATCTGGCCCCGTGGGGTGCCTGTCACCTTGGCTTCCAGCGGGAATGCGTCACCGCCCCACCGTCGAAGACCGGATACGCCTACTTCCACACCGGGGCGGTCGAAACCGCTGAAGGGGACCTGCTGCCGGTCGGTCGGATCACCCTCGGCACCGGCCACCCCGCGATGGAGCTGAACTACGCCAGTGCGGCCGAACACTACGACAACACCGGTACCGCCGTGGCGGTGGTCCGGGCCGGCGAAGACCAGCACGGCATCTGGGTGGCGGGTTCGCTGGTGTCCGGCGCAACCCCGGAACGGGTCGCCGAGTTCCGTCGTTCCCCCCTCTCCGGTGACTGGCGGGAGGTCGGCGGACATCTGGAGTTGGTCGCCGCCCTGGCCGTGAACACTCCCGGGTTCGCGGTGACCCGTACCCGGGTCGCGTCGGGTCGCCCGATGACATTGATCGCCGGTGCTGACTTCGAGAAGAAGCACAAGCGCGGGTTCGGCGGCAAGTTCGTCGACATGGTTGACAAGGTGTTCCCGGGCACCAGCGACCTTCGCCGTGACCGGGATAACCGCAAGAGCGACCGCAGCACTGACCGCCCTTCGGGGAACGGTCCTCGCGGTGGTGGTGACCGCAGCAGCGAGTTCGAGGGGCCAAGCCGTGGGGATAACCTGCGACGGCTCCGGGAGCTTGAAGCCAAAGCCGACAGCGATGATGGCATCAGCGGTGCTGAGGCCGAAGAGCTTGCGCAGCTTCGGCAGATACGCATCGAGAGTCTCCGCGACAAGCGTGACCGGGGTCGGTTGACTGAAGCGGAAGCGCGTGAGCTTGCCGAACTCACGGACCGGCGAAGCAACAGCCGGGGAATGTCCTCGGATCGGGTGGAGCAGTTCGCCGACCAGGGCTACGACCTGGAGTACGCCGAGGAGATGGAGACCTTCGGCGCGCTTACTCACGACGCGCGGATGAGTGCGGCCAAAGCTGGCAACGCACTGCCCGACGGGTCGTTCCCGATCCGTAACGTGCGCGAGTTGGAGAAGGCGATCCAGGCGTACGGGCGGGCGAAGGACAAGCCGGCGGCCCGTCACTTCATCATGAAGCGGGCGCGGGAGCTGAAGCGCGAAGACCTGATCCCGGAGCAGTGGCGGAAGAATCCGGAGAGTTACGGCGTGGACACGACGACGAACACCTACAACACGGCCGACGGTGTCACCGTGCACTTGGTGATCGACGGGGACATGATCGGCCGTACCCTGGAAGAGCAGTTCAAGAAGATGAAGCGTCGGCGGGACATGTACGCCGAAGCCGAGTCGGCGTTTGCGGTGTTCGAAGCCGATCGGGCTGAGGAACGCGTGGAGACGGCGGCTGCGCTGTTGGAGGTTATCGGAGGGGAGTAGCCATGTGTGGGTGTGGGAAGTCCGCCCCGCAGGGTGCCGCGAACACGTTCGAGGTCGTACTGGCTGATGGGGCGGTGCGGTTCGCGAAGTCGGAACTGGAAGCCAAGGTGATGATCGCCCGTGCGGGCGGTGGCCGATACAAGGCCCTGGAACCAGCCTGAGACACACAAAGAAACCCCCCGGGTCGCCCACACCGGGGGGTTTCTGCTGATCCCGTTCGCTACCGGAAGCCCTATCGTACCGTCGCTTGCCCGCGACGGAAGCCCAGGTCATACATGCGGTTCTCGGCATGGGCCTGCTCCCAGATCTCGTCCCACTCTTCGCCGCACCATTCGCAGGCGTACCGTTGCCCCCCGCCGTGGACGACCGGGCAGGCCGGCACCCCGTACTTGCAGCCGTGAAGCTGGCAGCAGTGGGTCACGTGCTGGATGGGGGTCATGGCTCACCATCCCT
>Ga0075420_100005161_pt1 | contig 11471 bp, 6 predicted proteins | sample SoiMetdeltSBSDD4_FD_75296 | JGI IMG/M metagenome (GOLD analysis project Ga0075420, IMG submission 75296) | Bulk soil microbial communities from a Populus tree surrounding site in Tennessee, USA - Soil MetaG P. deltoides SBSDD4 | ecosystem: Environmental > Terrestrial > Soil > Tree plantation... | reverse complement strand
GACGAATGGTTCACATTGTTCTGGGGGACATTCCTCGTACCGCAGGTACGGTGTGTCTCCCCAGAGCATCCCCTTCCGCTCGCCGCAGAACACGGCAATAATCGCTAGCCTCTCCACCGGTTCCCCACTGCCATGCACTGCCGCGAATTGCTCCGCCTCACGCTCGTGATCGCCGCCCTGCTCCTCGCCGATCACGTCATCGCCGCGGATTTCCGGGTACTCGATTTCAAGGCACCTTGCGACAAGGTGGTGGCGATGGAAACGGCAGGCGGCGCAACGGTGCTCGAAGGCAGGCTGCCTTCGGGATTCCAGTTCGCATTCAATGCACGGGAACTGGATCGCGATGCGGTCGTCGGCTACGCCTGTCGCGACGGCAGGTTGTTTCGCGGCGCGTATATTTTCCCAGTGAAGGACCAGGCGGAAGCGACGGCGCTGTATACGGCGCTGAAGCAACGAGTCAGCGCCGAACGCGGCAAGCCCTCCTACGACTTCGCTTCCAAGGACTATCGACAGAAAATGCAGGCCGCCGGCGCGACCCTGTCGCTCGCCGACACGCAGGTGGCGTTCTGGGATGGCAGCAAATCGGAAGCCCATGCTTCCGTATCAGTCCCTTCGGGGCTGCAGGGCTGGCGCGTGAGCCTGAGTTACACGGCCAACGAGTAGCTCGTCGAAGCAGCTGCGGATGAGGAATGGGGACAGGCACCGTTCCTGCGGAACGGAGCATGTCCCCGGTCATCCGTGCCGCTCGATCCAGTCCCAATCTCCATAGGGACGCTCCCTGTTTACACAGACACGAAGCGCTGCAAGTTCCTCGGACGACTGCGGCGCGTTGACGCAATCAACCCAATCTTCCGGCAACCTGATTGGAGGCTGTGTGAGACATCCGTCGGCTAAGCCCGCCTGGCGCCACTGCAGGCTGCTCCATGGCCAGTCTTCCGACCGGTTGACCCATCCCGCCCGCAACGGATTGCGCTCTACGTAACGAAGCACGGCAAGCAGGTACCTTGCGATGGTGCCTGCGAACGTGAGTCGTGAACAGCCACTGAGTATACCGTGCGATCGCGGAATCATCGTGCGGACGTACGACGAGATGGAGGTGATTAGGCATCAGGCAGTGAGCGAGCATCGATACTCCGCAACGCTCCTGAGCCTGAGTCATCAGTGTGACGAACGCAGCGTAGTCTGCGCTGTCATGGAAGACGCGCGCCTGATTGTTGCCTCGATTGATGAGGTGATAGTAGTGACCTGCCAATATGGGCCTGGACGTTCTGGGCATCTGGCAAGTGTATTGGCGCTTCCTGGGTCGCAGGGGCCGACAAAGCGGCGATTTTCATCGGAAAAGGGACGCTTCTTCTCGGGGACATGCTCCTGTAGCGCAGCGGAAGGTGCGTGTCCCCACTCTTTAATCCGGATGAGGAATGGGGACACGCACCCTGTCCCCGCCGGGAGGAATGTCCCCGAGATCATTTACAATCGCGGCCGACAAAGTATCGCCAGGTGCCACATGATCGTTCGAGCCGTCCTGTTCTGGGTATTGACGACGTCGCTTGCCGTTGCGGCGCCTGCGTTGGAGTCGGCGGCAAGTGCCAAGATCGGGGGCGAGGTGTCGATCACGGTGGCCGGTTCGACCAATCCGCGGGACTTCGTCACTATCGTCGCCAAGGGTATGCGCGAGGGTGGCTATGACGCGTATCGATACGTAGACAAGCCCGGCGTATTCAAACTGCAGGCCCCCTCGGCGCCGGGTGACTATGAAATCAGGTTGCTGGGCGCGCAATCGCCGTATCCCACGCTGGCCCGCCGTCCGCTGAAAGTGGAGACCGTCGCGGCCACTCTCGATGCGCCAGGCCAGGTAGCCGCGGGTGCCGCGTTCGCTGTGAAGTGGACCGGGCCGAACAACGAACGCGATTTCGTCGGTATCGGCGAGAGCGCGCCGCAGGGCCAGAAGTACCTGACCTATGTCTACACCAGGAACGGCAGCCCCATTCAGCTCACGGCGCCAGACAAGCCGGGTGACTACGAACTGCGCTACTTCCTCGGTGCCGGCAATACGATCATCGGCACGCGCAAGATCACCGTCGGCAGCGTGAGCGCATCGCTCTCCGCTCCAGCACAAGTCGTCGCCGGCAAATCGTTCAAGATCGAATGGACGGGCCCGAATAATCCACGCGACTTCATCACGCTGGTCAAAGCAGGCACACCGCAGAAAAACTACGAGACCTACGTCTACACGCAGAAAGGCAGCCCGGTCGAGCTACGCGCGCCCGATATCGCCGGCGACTATGAAGTCCGCTACCTGACCGCCCAAACCTATGCAACGCTGGCATCCGCTAAAGTCACGATCACTGCGGTCAGCGGCTCGGTGCAAGGCCCTGCCGAAGCGGTGGCCGGCAGTACGTTCCCGGTGAACTGGAAAGGGCCGAACAACGCGAACGACTACATCACCCTGCTTCCGACAGGCTCGAAGGATGGCCTCTACGGCAACTATGCCTACACCGCCAAGGGCAGTCCCGCATCGCTGCTTGCACCGATCGCGCCGGGCGATTACGAGATCCGCTACAACACCGGCCAATCGCACGTTACGTTGTCCCGCGCGCCGATTCGCATCACGCCCGGCAAGCAGGAACCCGGGCTGATCACCGCTGCCGTCAACGCAGCCTCACCGACCGGCACCGTGGTTGAAATCATCCTCGACGCCTCGGGCAGCATGCTCCAGCGCATCGGCTCGCAGCGGCGCATCGACATCGCCAAGCAGTCGCTGACGAAACTGACTGCGACGGCCTTGCCTGCCGGTACTCCTTTCGCGCTGCGGGTGTTCGGCCGTGAAGTCGATTCGTGCCAGACGGATCTGGACATTCCCGTCGCTCCGTTGAATGCGGCCGCCGTAGCCACGCGGATCAACGCACTGGAATCCAGGAACAACGCGAAGACACCCATCGGCGCCTCGCTCGAAAAAGTCATCGACGACCTGGCCGGCGTGAAGGGCGAGCGGCTCGTCATCCTGCTCACCGACGGCGAAGAAACCTGCGGCGGCGATCCGGCAGCAGCCATCGAAAAACTCAAACGAGCCGGCATCAGCACGCGCGTGAACATCGTGGGCTTCGCCATCGACGACGCCAAGCTCGAATCGACTTTCCGCCTCTGGTCCGACGCCGGCAACGGTTCATACTTCAACGCCCGCGACGCCGCCGGCCTCGCCGCTGCGATGAACCAGGCACTTCGGCCCGGTTTCGAAGTCCTCAACGCTCAAGGACAACTCATCGCCAGCGGCCTCGCCGGCGGCGACCCCGTCAAAGTCATGCCCGGCAACTACACCGTTCGCCTCAAAGGACAATCCGCCAAACCCCAAACCGTCAGCGTCACGCCAAAGGAGACCACCAAGGTCACCTTCTAATCAGTTTCTCGCGGAGCAAACTAGCAATTTCTTCTCTGACCATATCTTCTCTGCCCCGCGTTCTCCGCGTTCTCCGCGCGATATATCTTGATGACGCCGGATCGTTGCCGCAGCACTAGTGACTACCCCCTCTGAAGAGTATCCCCTACTCACCGTGCGACTCCGACTGAAAGGGCATCAAGATATATCGCGCGGAGAACGCGGGGCAGAGAAGGAATATAAATAAAAGATAGAGACGTTAGTCGGGATGCACCAGCTCCGCGATCGCGCGACGCAGTTCAGCCAAGGTGGGCGGCTTGTTCAGTACGCGGTCGACGTCCTGGGGCATTTCGTTGTCGTCGACCAGGCGTTGGCCCCAGCCGGTGAGCATGATGACGGGGGTTGCGGGTGAGGCGGCTTTGACGGCGGCGGCGACGCGGCGGCCGTCGACGTAGGGCATGCCGAGGTCGGTGATGACGGCATCGAACTGCGTGCCCTCGGACAACGCAGCGGCGAAGGTGTCGATGCCTGCCTGTCCACCGTCGGCGGCGACGATGGTGTGGCCGTCGCCGCCCAGCGTATTGCACAGCGACTCGATGATGAGCGGATCGTCGTCGACGAGCAGCAGCCGCGAAGGCTGTTCCGGCAGTTTCAATGCAGGCATTCGCACCGTGGGCGATTTTTCGCCGGCGGCGATCGGGAAATCCAGGCGGATGGTGGTGCCCTTGCCTACGGCGCTATCGATGTTCATCTCGGCGCGATGGCGCTGGGCCATGCCGTAGATCATCGCGAGGCCCATGCCGGTGCCGCGTTCGCCCTTGGTGGTGAAGAACGGTTCGAGGCAGCGGCGCCGCGTTTCAACATCCATGCCGATGCCGGTATCGCCGACTTCGAGTCGCACCACGCCGGCCGCATCGGCATCGCCTTGCGGCGGATCGACCGCTTTCGTGCGCAGAGTCAACGTACCCCCCGCGGGCATCGCATCGACTGCGTTGAAGATCAGGTTCGTCAGCGCGTCGCGGATCTCGCTCTGCGCTCCTTCGACGGCCGGCAGGTCCAGGGCCAAGTCGGTCTCGACGTCGATGACGATGCCACGCTGCTGCGGGTCGTCCCGCCAGCGCACGCGAGTGAGATCCAGCACCTGCTGTATCAACTGGTTCAGGCTGATGTGAGCGAGCGTCAATTGCGGCTCGTGCGGACGATAGAATTCGCGCATGCGAGCCACCGTCTGCGCGACGTCTTCGATGGCCCGGCGGATGGTGATGAGGTATTTGCTTCCGCGCTCGCTGATATTCCGCTCCTGCTCCAGCAGGGATTCCGTATAGAGCGCGACCGGAGAGATCGCGTTGTTGATGTCGTGCGCCACACCGCTCGCCATCTGTCCCAGGGCACGCAGGCGCTCCTGCTGCATGAGGGTGTGCTGGCTCTGCCGCAGATCGTCGTACGCCTTCTGCAGATTGTCGTGCAGACGCGCCTGGCGATCGGCGAGCGCGATATGTTCGCTGAGCTGTCGCAGGAATTCGCAATCGGCACTTGCGAAAGCATGCGGCGCACTGCGTGCGGCGATGAGCACGCCGGAAATCGTGTCATCCGACTGCAGCGGCGCAATCACCAGCGAGTGCAAGCCACCGCGAGCCAGGCGCTGCGCAAATGGATACTTCAGTTGCTGCAGGTCCGGTTCGTAGACGAGCTGGCCGCCGATCACTTTCTTCAGGCCGTTTGCCTCGACGGCAATGCCGGTCTCGCGCGACAGCACGAGTTCGTTCCCCACTGCGCGGTTCTTCACACCGATGGATACGACTCTGAACGCTCCCCTGTCCGGCTGGTACAGGCACACGCAACCGAAGTCGATGGGCAGGTCGTCCTCCAGCCGGCGGATCACGACCTGGAAAATACTCTGCAGGTCCTGGTGTTCGCTGATGGCGCGGGTGATCCGATACAACAGGTCGAGCCGGCCGAGCTGCTCCTGCAGCATGCTCTGTGCCTGCTTGCGCTCGACGACTTCGGACTCCAGTGCCACCGTGCGCTCGCGGATCCGGCTCTCCAGGTTGTCGTTGAGATGGCGCAGTTCGTCCTGCGTGGCCGTGAGCTCCTGGTTCTTGTGAACCGCCGCTTCGTACGTCGAGAGCAGCAGGTTGAGGATCTGCAGGCGGTCGGAGGTGATGAAGAACTTGCGGCCCGCGAACACGACTTCCACGCCCATCTGTGCGCTTTCGTTTTCACGCAAGTGGCGATTGGCCAGCGTGTAGGAGATCCGCGTGAGCAGGTACTGCTCCTCGTAAGGCTTGAAAATGAAGCTGTCGGCGCCCGATTCCAGCCCCTTGACCACGTCGGCCGGATCGGTGAGCGAGGTCAGCAGGATCACCGGCAGGTTGCGCAGAGCGGGATCGCGCTTGATGTGGGTGCACAGTTCGTAGCCATCCATGTACGGCATGATCACATCGCTGACCACGAGCGTCGGCGGTCGCTTGGCGATCAGCTCCAGCGCTTCGCGTCCGTTGCGCACCACCGAGATCCGGTAGCCGTGCTGATTCAGGATGTACTGCAGCTGCTCGGCCTGCGTGGGACTGTCCTCGGCAATGAGGATTTCTATGCCGGTGTCGTGGAGCTTGCTCATGGCCTGACCGTCATCGTAGCCAGTGTTGTAGCAATGGCCTGTGGCGACAGCACGTGCTGCGCGGCGCCTATGTTGATCGCCTCGCCAGGCATGCCGTGGACCACGGAACTCACCGCATCCTGTGCCACCGTGATGGCGCCCGCATCCTTCAGCCGCTTCAGTTCGTCGACGCCGTCGCGTCCCATGCCGGTGAGCAGGACACCGACCGCACTCGAGCCGAACACTTGTTCGACCGAGCCGAAGAGATAGGAGACGGACGGGCGCAACTGGCTTTCCTTGAAATTGCGCGTGAGCAGGATGCGATTGCCGGGCCGGACACCCATGTGGAAATCGTCGGGGGCCACATAGGCCCGCCCTGGCAGGATGTCCTCACCGTCCCTCGCGACGTGCACCGGAAATCCCGTCGCATTGCCGAGCCACTCGACGAAGCCCTGCACGAAACCGGGTGTCATGTGTTGCACGATCAACACGGGGTGAGGAAAGTCCCGCGGCAGTCCGGCGAGAATCGTCTGCAAGGCCGCGGGGCCGCCGGTAGATGCGCCGATAGCGACGATCTGAACGGCGCCGACGCTGCGGTTGATCGTTGGAGCGGCGAGCGTGCCCGCATTCGGCTTGCCTTTGCGCCAGCGGCGCACCACACGGACCTCGGACATCAGCTTGACGGTATCCAGCAGGTCCCGAATGGATGCATCCTGGCCGATGGAGCCCGGGCCGCCGGGTCGCGCTACCACTGCCAAGGCGCCCGCTTCCAACGCATGGAACTTGATCGCCACTTCGTCGGTGCTCAAGCCGCCGCAGACGATCACGATGGGGACGGGGCGAACTTCCATGATGCGGCGGGTGGCTTCGAAGCCATCCATCTTCGGCATGTTGATATCCATGGTGATGACATCGGGCTGCAAGCTCAGCGCGGCCTCGATCGCCGCCTCGCCGTCAGCCACCACGCCCACCACGTCGAGTTGCGGATCGGACCGCAGCACGTGCGTCAGGTATTCGGCGATCACGCGAATGTCTTCGACGATGAGCACGCGGATAGGACGCTGAGCACCGCTGCTCATACCAGCCGCCGCACGACTTCGAGCAGGCTGCTCTGGTCGAAACTGCTCTTGACTATGTAGGCATTCGCGCCGGCATCGACGCCGCGCTCCCGGTCTTCACGCGAATTCAGCGCAGTCACCAGGATCACCGGGATCTGCTGCAGCTTCTTGTCGGCACGCACCTGCGTCGTGAGGCCGAACCCATCCATGCGCGGCATTTCCACATCCGATACCAGCAGGTCGAACTTGCCGGCCCGCAACCTGGCCAGTCCGTCCATGCCATCGACCGCCGTCTCGACGCGATAGCCGGCGGTTTCGAGAATGCTCTTGATCAGGCTGCGTGACGTGATCGAATCCTCCGCGACCAGCACCGATTTCTTCTCCACGCTCTTCGTCCCGACCGGCGCACTTCTCGCAACGGCAGCAGTGGCGGCGACAGCCGATTCGATGAGATCGGGCACATTGAGGATGGGCACGACCTGCCCGCTGCCCAAGACAGTCGCTCCTGCAATATTGCGCACGCGCACCAGTTGCTTGCCCAGCGGCTTGACCAGCACTTCCTGCTCGCTCATCACTTCATCGACCAGGAAGGCGATGCGTTGATTCGCATGCGAGAGCACCAGCAGCGGGTGATGCGAAGCCTCGGCATCCGCATCGCCGGGTGGCGGCAATTCCAGCACATCGGCGAGCCGGGCCAGTGCCGTGACCGTGCCGTCGCAAACGATGGTCTCGCGATTCTCCACGGTCTTGATGCTGGTCCTGGCCACTCGCAGGACGCGTTCGACGCTGTTGGTCGGCACGACCATCAACCTGCGGGCCGTCCGCACCAGCACGCCGCGAAACCGCGTGAGCGTCAACGGCAGTACGATGCGGAAGGTCGTGCCCTTGCCGGATCGGGTTTCCACGGCAATCGACCCGTTGAGCTTCTCCACTTTCTCCTTGACGATGGCGAGGCCCAGGCCACGGCCCGAAATATCGGTGATGATGGGGCTGGTCGACACACCCGATTGGAAGATCAACGCGACGGCCTGTTCGTCGCTCAACGCCGCCGCCGCCTGCGCCGAAATCAGGTCCTGCCGGACCGCGAATTCCCTCACCGCGGCTGCGTCGACGCCAGCGCCGTCGTCGCTCAACAGCAGTTCCACGTTGCTGCCATCGCGCATCGTCACGGCGATGGTGATGGTTCCCTGGCGCGATTTTGCGGCCCGGCCACGCACCTCGGGCAGCTCGATGCCGTGATCGACACAATTGCGCAGCAGGTGGATCAGCGGATCCTTCATTTCCTCGAGAATGCGGCGGTCGATCTCGACGCCTTCGCCGTGCATCGCCAGCTCGACGATCTTTCCCTGTTCGCGTGCCACTTCGCGAACGGTCCGCGGCAGCACTTCGAACAGGGCGGTGAAGGGCTGCATGACGACCTTCTTCATTTCGTCGAGCAGGTTGTCGACCATCGCGCCCACCGCGCGCTGCTCGTGATCGGCTGCCTTGATCAGCTCCGTCAGTCCGTTGTCGAGAGCAGCGATGCTGCCATCGCTGAAGTCGATGAACTCCACGATTCGTTGCCACGCGGGATCGACCGCTGAGCCGCCGTCGATCGCATGGCGAGCGGCACGCAGGTCGGGCCGCAGCTTCATCCACTGCTTCCTCCACGCAGACGACTCCAACCGCAGCTGTCGCAGGCGCTGCGCCTGCTGGGCAGACGCAAGCTTGGCCGATAGCAGTTCCTCGGCTTGCAGCACGACGGCGTCGAGCTTCGCTGTCGCAACGCGGATCGTGCCGGCGCCATGGCGCTTTGCGGTTGCCGAGGCCGGTGCATCCATCGTCGACACCGGTGTTTCCACTGTCGAAATCCCATTCGACGCGGCAGCGGCCGGTGCGTGTCTGCTGGTCGCGTTCTGCAATGAACGCAACAGCTCGGCAACACTCGGCCGTCGAGCATCGTTCGGTCCCGAATCCACGAACTGCAATAGCGTCACCAGCATGGCGACCACCTGGTGCAACAGGTCGAACGACTCGGGCGAGAGCTGGATCTCCTTGCGCCGTAGTGCCGCGAACACGTTCTCGAGCGCCTGGCACACCGATTCGATGTCGCGGGTGTTGACCGTGCGGGCGGCGCCTTTGAGGCTGTGAGCCGCGCGGAAAATGACATCGAGCAGCGTCGACTTCTCCGTGTCGGAACCGGCCCGCTCCAGGTCGATCAAGCCGGTGGCAATGGCGTCGATGTGCTCGCGTGCTTCGACCTTGAAGGTCGCGAGCAGCCGCTTCAGCAGGTTGTCATCCGTCGGCACCGCACTACACCTTGTACTGCACGATCAGCAGTTTGAGCTTCTGCCCGAGTTCATGCAGGTTGCGCGCTGCGGTCTCGGTCTGACGTGTGCCCGCGACATTCTGGGCGCTGGCCTGCTTGATGTTTTCCATCGCCAGCGCCACCTGGTCGGTGCCGACCAGCTGCTGCTGGCTGGATGCGGAAATCTGGGTCGCCGCCTGTGCGGCTTCGGTGATGCTATCCATCAGCTGACGAATGGTTTCGCCGGCTTCCGAGGTCTGCAGCACGCCGGCTTCCACTGCCTTGCTTCCTTGCTCGGTTGCCATCACGGCAGCGGTGGTTGCCTTCTGGATGTCGCTGAGAATGGTGCGAACCTGCGCCGTCGCCTGCTTCGACTGCTCGGCGAGACTCTTCACTTCCTGCGCCACCACCGCGAATCCCTTGCCCTGCTCGCCAGCCTTCGCCGCTTCGATCGCCGCGTTCACCGCGAGCAGGTTGGATTGCTCGGCCAGGTCGTTGACGGTCGCGATGATCTCGCCGATCGCCTGCCCCTGCTCGCTCAAGCGCACCACGCTTTCGGCGATCGACTCCACTTGCGCCTGGATGCGATGCATGCCCGCGACCGAGGCTTCGACGGACCGCCGGCCGGTAGCTCCGATCTGCGTCGCCTTCTGCGCGCTCTCGGAAACGTATTTGGCTTTCTGGCTCGAGACCAGCGCCGTCTGCTTCACCTCTTCCACCGTCGTCGTGGTCTGTGCGATGGCCGTGCCGGTTTCCGCCGCGCCCGATGCCACTTGCGTCGTCGATGCCAGGATCTCGCTCGACGATGACGCCAGCACGTTGACCGCCTCCGACAGTTCGCCGGTGGTGCGGCGCAAGTTGTCGACCATGGTCGCGAACGCATTGCCCAGCACGTCGACATCGGACTGCGGCGTCACTCGGGCACGCAGGTCGCCGGTTGCGATCGACTGCGCAGCATTCACCATCTCCCGCAGCGTCGCGATCATCCGGATGAACGTGCGCGACAAGGTGCCGATTTCATCGGAGCGTGCCGTATCCGCCATGCGCACGTTCAGATCGCCGGCCGCGATGCTTGCTGCGATAGTGGCAATCTCGTTCAGCGGACCGGCAATGTTGCGCGTCAGCAGCAAGCCGACGACGCCGAGCAGCACGACAGCCGCCACGGTGCCCCACACAATGGTGTTCAGCGTGTACTGCGCATTGCGATTCGCCTGGTCGGTTCGCTCCTTGAGCAGCCGGTTCTCCTCGGCCTCCATTTCCGTGATGGACTTGCGCAATTGGTCCATCAACTCCTTGCCCTCCCCCGTGAGCACCTTCTGCTTCGCCGCTTCGAAGCCTTGCTCCACCCGGCGCAGGTCGATGGTTGCCGCGAGGCTGGCCAAGCGCTGCTGCAGCGGCGCCGCCAGTGCCTCCAAACGTTGCTGTTGCAGGGGATTGTCGCGAGTCAGATCCGTCACTTCGCGGTAGGCCCGATCGATACGTACCGCGGCGGTGTTGTAAGGCTCGAGATAACGCTCCTCGCCGGTAATGATGAAGCCCCGCTGCCCGGTCTCCGCGTCCTTGAGTTGCGACAGAAGTTCTTCGAGCTTCCCGATGACCAGGTGCGTGTGCGCGACTGAGGCCGAACTCTCGAGCAGTTCCTTGGTATTGGTGTACGCGCCGGTGCCGATGATCAGGAGGATGACCAGTGCGAGAGCGAAACTGCTGCCTATCTTCGCGCCGATGCTCCATTTCATGAAGAACACTCCGCTGCTATGAACAGACGATGGCGGGATCGCCGAGGATCTTGGCTGCGTCCAGGATGACGGTCGGCTCCGCCGTCACACCCAGCAGGTAGCCGGTGCGAACGCCGGTCAATGTCGCCGGCTTGGACTGAATCGTGTCGAGCGCCAGCCGCTGCACGCCGACGATGGCATCGACCAGCAGGCCGAATTCCATCTGGCCGTCGTCGAGGATCACGACCTTGTTCAGATCGGTGAGGCCGCGCACCGGCAAGTCGAAGAACTGCTTGAGATCCACCACCGATACGATGCGGCCGCGGACATTGACGATGCCGGCGATGAACGGGGGAGTGCCTGGAAGTGCAGTGATGTCCTTCAACGGATGCACCTCGCGCACGAACGACGTATCGATCGCGTATCGCTCGTACGCGAGCAT
>Ga0075420_100005159_pt1 | contig 11474 bp, 18 predicted proteins | sample SoiMetdeltSBSDD4_FD_75296 | JGI IMG/M metagenome (GOLD analysis project Ga0075420, IMG submission 75296) | Bulk soil microbial communities from a Populus tree surrounding site in Tennessee, USA - Soil MetaG P. deltoides SBSDD4 | ecosystem: Environmental > Terrestrial > Soil > Tree plantation... | reverse complement strand
CGGGATTGGGATCTTTGGTCAAAGCAGTTTACGGGTTACACAATCGCAGACATCTTCAAGTTACTTGTGTCGATATTAACCCGGAAGCAACTGCGCATTTGAAGAACGAGGGTTTTGACAAAGTCATTGAGGCTGATTTTCTGACTTTGAGCGTAAATGACTTGGGTTTGTACGATCGAGTATTGATGAACCCGCCGTTTACCGATCGCCAGGACGCGAAACACATTTTGCACGCAATGCAGTTTTTACGTCCTGGCGGTTATTTGGTGGCCATTCTGTCTTTGGCATGGAATTTTAGGTCGGAGTCCGAGTACGGTAAGTTAGCTCGACTGGTACAAGACTTTGGCGAAGTAATGGCAGATCTTCCTCAAGGCACTTTTCGAAGTGAAGGAACGAATATCGCTACGCAGATCATTCGTATCCGAAAGGAGTGAAATGGCAGACGAACAAAGCTATGTCATTATCGTGAGCCGTCGAAGATTGGCGACAATCTTGGCGGCTCTCGCCCATTATCGCTCTACGGAAATGTATCTTCCGTCTAAGCGAGACCAGTTTATCGAAGAGATTGCCACGGATACCGGCTCGATTGAGCCAATTAACAGTGAGTCGGAATTAGATGATCTCTCCGATCACATTAACTTCTCTCCGAAACGAGAAGAGTTAGAAATTAAAAGGGTGGCGGAGTAACTTCATGGATCTTCAGAAAGTAAGAAAGGGTCAGGACGTTTACGTCAGAACGCAAAAGTTTGTCGCAAATGCACGAATAGAAAATAGCGAACGGAAGTTGGTATCTACTCGATGGATGACCACCTCGGTTGAAAAAGTGAGTCGGGTAGATCAATTGGTCAAATTGTGGTTGGGTACGAACTGGTATCCGATGGATACTGGTCAGCGTACGGAAGGAGCACCAAGTAGAAACGGGCGTGTGACTGTTTATTACGTACACGAAGTCATGATGAAGACAGAGGCGGCGAATCAAGAATTTGATCTTTGGGTTGAAGAGCAAAAGCTTAAAAGAGAAGTTGAAGAAATAGCTTCTTCCGAGCGACAAGAAATCAAGAACGAGAAGCTGTTTCGATTCTTTAAATGGATTGCTTCTCAGTCCGAAGAAACGATTAGAAATTATGTTGGTTATTTTGACTGGTCGGCGTCGGAGGAGTACGATCGTCTTGTTAAAGAAGGAGTAATTAAAGATGAGCAACGATTATGATCGTGGATGGAATGATGGTTTTTTCTCTGCTTTAGGTTGCGCTCTGGTTGCTGCCGCACTGATAGTAATCATTGCGATACTTTTGTCTGATATAGATAGAAGAAGTTATCGTTGGGAAGGAAAGGCCGTATCCCATAAAACGGGTATCGAAAATCCCCTTTGGAGACCAACTACGAAACCAAAGTATCCTCGATACGTATTAGAATCTGTTCCGACACCGGCTCCCGTTTTGCCGTTAACGCTGGACGGCAAACCGTTTATTCAACATCCGGTGGTGCATCCTCCTACTCTTCGAGGTAAATGGGTATTTGATTAGCACTAAACACAGCGATTCTGGAGAGGTAGTTTTATGGGTTTAGCTTATTACGGAGATACGCTGATGGAGACCGATTATCCCAAATCAGAAGAAACCAAAGCTAGTGTATCTCATTTTGGCGTCTTAAAAGGTACGTTGAAAGAAGCTGTCGAGGAGCTAGTTCGAGTTTGGGAGTTAGATCCAGAGAATGAAGAGTTGACGGGTTTGGTACGACGAGCGAAGCAAGCGTTGAAGTTAGAGAATAACGATTACGTTACGGTGAAACAGGAGTTACAAGAGCGAGATGAAAAAACCGAGTCGGTTCAGACTTTGTTTGCGGAACTGAAAGAAAAATTTTCCAATGAAGCATATGTTTTGCACAAGGTAATGTTGGCTTACTTCGTTATGACTATGATCATTGCTATGATGGCGTGGGTTTTGATCGAGGCTCGCTTGCAACCCATTTACAATTATTTTGGAATTACTCGCTAGAGGACTTCATGAAACACGAACACAAAATGCCGGACGGCAAGGTTCACTACGTTGTTGGTTTTGCTATGTTCAAGCTTAGCGCCCCGCTTCCGCATTCTAAAGAATCGACGGATGTGTTGTTGATGCACAAGACTCATCCGCCTTGGCAATTTGGTTTATTTAACGGAGTCGGCGGAGTGATGGAACCGGATGAGACAATGCAAGAGGCAATGTCGCGTGAGTTTCTACAAGAAGCGAACTGTCTTGTTCCGGCTGATCGTTGGCGGTATATGTTGACTATCAGCTATCCGCATTGTGAAATTCATGTTTTAAAGGTCGATGTGAATCCGACAGAAAGATCGTATATAAAGACGGTGACTGCTGAATCGGTGCAATGGTTTGATGTTCGATATTTACCCGGTAAGATTGTATTCGATCTGACTTGGATGATTCCGATGATGTTCGATACGGAGTTACAATTTCCTATTCGTCTTGACCGAAAGGTCCAGTAGAATATTTTCCAAAGAATGGAATCCCCGTTGTCTCTCTTTTGACTGCCAAAAGAGAGACTTTTGGAGAATTGTGTGAAGCGCCAGGTTAAGTCAATCGACTCTCCTAAAGTGTCTATTGTCATTGCGACGCGGTTTAGAATTCACTCACTTGAAAAAACTCTTCGCACTTTGACATATCAAAACGAAAAAGACTTCGAAGTTCACCTGATTAATGATGGTGGTAATGGTGAGTCTTTCGAACTCGCAAAGGCTTTTCGAAACCGACTCACGATATTTCATCATCGTTCCGGTAGTGAAGGAAACAGTGTCGGAGCCGCTCGGACTCGCAACGTCGGCTTAAAGCACTGTCGAGCACCGAGAACGTTGATTATCGATGAGGACTGTTTGTGTCCACCAGATCTGGTGAAGGCACATCTCAATTACGGTAGCAAACCTGTCGGAGTGATTGGTTTTCGTCGGTATGTCTTGCCCGAAGTTCATACTCGATTAACCGACGAGCAGTTACGAGTTGTTCGCGGGATACCGAGTATCCCCGATAGTCGTGCAGAGTCACCACATCTACGTCGAATTGCGAATCAAATCGCGAACAAAGATTGGCGTATTCAACGTCAGTGTTGGACTTGTCACATCAGTTATCCGACTCACATTATTCGCGGGATTGGTGGTTTCTGGGAAGAATTTACCGTGTCCGGCTGTGAAGATTGTGAGCTAGGCTTGCGAGCGTTTCGTCGCGGTGTTCGTTTCATCTTGCTGCATGATCCAAGTGTGTGGCATCAAAACCACGATCCTGACCCAGATCAGGTTCGCGATTACGATAAGAATCGAACTCGTTACTATATGACGGAAGCGGACACGTCGATTGTCGTACGCAATGGTGGGGCACTACCTTTTGTTGATCCTACGAAGGAACCGGCAGGATTTATGGATGAAGGAGCATACATTTAATTTTTAAAAATTAAGTCGGTGAGCAATGAAAAAACCTGGAACGCATCCGTGTCCTGTTTGTGGCGGTCCGACTGAAGACGATACAAGTTACGACGATGAACCCGCTGTCGAGTTTTCGACAACTTGTCTCAAAAAGATAAAGATAGATTGCGTGTATCATCGTAGCTACTGGGCTGGCTTCTATGAAGAGTTCATTGGAAACGTGAGCATCAGATGGGCGCATCAAGAAACCGAATTACAGCGAATTCAACGAGAAGAACTTCGTCGATTGGCAGTTCGGAATGCGAAGACTGATTTGGGAATTACATGATTGCCGAACGTGAAGATTTGATCTTACAAATTTGGGCAGAGAAACACGGTTGGATTGTGCTCGACACAGATAAGCCAATCGAGTGGAGACGTGCTTTTAAGTGTCGCGGTTCGGATGTAATCGTGTATTGGTTTGCGGGTGGTTGGTCGAAAGCGGAGAAGCGAGACGGAACTTTAAAACCAATTGATTGGAACCGGAATCTGATCAAGATGTTATCTTAATGGAGGGAACCATGCGAGAGTTTGGAAACTTGTTACTTGGTTTTGCCACTTTTTTCTTTGGGTTAACACTCGTCGGATTTTTGATAGCGAGTGTTTTTGTAGACGAGATGAGACTAGTGCAAGGTTGGATTTACGTAGGACGGATTGTACCGCCGATTTATAGTGCCTGTGTAATGTTCTGGTTTGCGACTAGGTTTTGTAAGGAGAAAAGAAAATGGACCGACGTGAAGCCTTGATGAGTTTGGTTGGACTAGGAACGGGATTGTTACATTTGGCCGGTTTAACGAAGGAAGACAACGAGAAGCCTTATATTCATTCTTCTCCCGGAGATTGGGCTATCGGATGGGTAGATGATCCGAAAGATTTTTGGTGTCGCAAATGGGTCGGTTCTGCGAAATACGGTAATGAACAAGATGTCTTTGTGTTGAATGCGAGACAGTATCGGTTTAGTCTCCTCTTTCGTTCTGACAGTCCGACACAACCGTTTTCAGAAATTATGACTTTGAACGTTAATGTGGAAGGTCAGCCGGATTCGGTTAAGATTGGTGTTCCTTACCAATACTACATCGAGCCGTGGATGACTTGGATTAACGCGAATATTGATTGTTGGCGTTTACCTGTAGACGATAATGCTCGCTATCAGCGTATCTACGACAAGGACAATCTAAAAGAAAACAAACTACGTTGTCCCTTTATCGATTTTGTAACGAAGGGATGCCTTTTTGAAAATCAGCCTCAGTTCGATTTGTTTGCTGATAAGAATTCGGATCTACACAAACGACTATGGAATGATCCTATCGGACGTTGGTTTCTGACTTATTTCCAAAATTGGAATATGTACAAGGATCACGTACGTTACCGGGAAGCAAACGAGTTTCCAACGAACGATTCGCAAGAGAAGATTAGCTTCCTGCGAAGCATTGGTTTAATTCACAACTTCGAAGGGAAGGATGATGCGGCGAATTCAAATTCGAAGCTGTAATTGTCACTTTACAGCCGACACTCATTTTTCACATGGCAATATTATGAAATATTGCCATCGTCCTTTTTTATGCCCCATTGATGCGGAAGAATTGAAACGTCGAGGCGGTCGTTGGCATCATGGTTTCTGGAAATCAGCCAACGATGATTGGGTCATTTCCAAAGAGAGTTTGCAGATCATGGAAGATCATTTGGTTGCACAGATCAATTTGACCGTTCCCAGAGACGATCACCTGTTTATTGTAGGTGACTTTTCGATTGCAAGACGAGATCAGACCAGCTACTTCGAGAACTGCAATCGTATTCTTCATCGAATCAATTGTAAGCATATCCACATTGTCTGGGGCAACCACGACGATACCGTTATTTATCCGCTTTTTGAAACTAATGGCGATCAGTTAAGAATCGATTTTACGGATCTCAAGCAAGGCAATACGAAGCATCCGCAATCTCTGTTTCTCAACCATTATTGTCAAATGGTTTGGGATAAATCGCATCGCGGAGCTTGGCACGGTTACGGTCACTCGCACAGCGGTATTGAAGAAGCATTGGATAGGTTAATGCCGGGGCGACGAAGTATGGACTTTGGTGTCGATAACGCAGTTAAAATTTTGGGTGAGTATAGACCGTTTACCGGTTTGGAAGTGGCCAATATTTTGAAGCTGAGACCAGGATACGCCATTACTCAGTTTATGCCTTTAAACGTTGACACTCCACCGGAGTCGGAGTCTCCTTGATGCAAAGAAAAAAGAAAGTTAATTCACCCATTAAATATCCAGGTGGTAAGTATTATCTTGCTACCTGGATTGTTAGTTTAATGCCAGAGCACTTGACCTACGTTGAACCGTACGCCGGTGGCTTGGCGGTGTTGTTAGCGAAAGATCCGACCAATACCTCAGAGATCATTAACGATCTCTATTCGCCTTTAGTGAATTTTTGGGAAGCTTTGGCTAGACCGGAGATCTTTGAAAAGTTTAAACGTCGGTGTGAATCAACTCCGTTTTCGGAGCGGTTGTGGAAACGTTGCGGTGCGTATTTGGAGTTTGACGGTAGTGATGCGTTTGAAAGTGCCTTTTCGTTTTTTGTCGATTGTCGAATGTCGTTAGCGGGAAGAATGAAGTCGTTTGCAGCGCTGACTAAAGATCGTCTTCGCCGAGGAATGAATGAACAAGTATCCGCGTGGTTAGGATCGATCGAAGGGTTACAGGAAGTACATGAGCGTGTTCGAAGAATCATGATGCTCAACGATAAAGCGATTAACGTCATTCGGCGAACAGATCATAAGAAGACTTTGTTTTATCTCGATCCGCATTACTGGACAGACAACGGACCTCCAAAGGGTCAATATCGAATTGAGATGACGAAAGCGGATCACGAAGAACTGTTGAATGAAATCAATCAGTGCAAAGGTAGGTGATGATTTCCGGCTATCGATCGAAGCTGTACGATAAGGCTTTGAAGTTGTGGAATCGTCACGAGAAAAAGACTCCCAATCATGCTTCGAGCGTTAAGACGAAGAAGATCATGACGGAGTGTGTTTGGTGTAACTTCTAGGAGTAAAATAATGAGTCGCGCACGTCTTGCTTTATTGTGTTTTGCCCCTGCATTTGTGATGGTAGTTACTACGGTTTACCTTCAATCGATAAGTGAGGAGCGAAAGGCGGAGAAGTGGATTAAAGGAGACGACAAGGTTTTGGAAGTCACGCTACGAGATGAACGGGCAGGTCGAACGATCCATTTAACTCAAGAGCAGATTCAAGCAGTATTGACGCAGTTAAAAGTGACGAAAGTAATTAAGCTGCAACCGGGTATTCGAGACTACTACACTCAGCGTCACGACAATTTCAGTGTCTATTTCACTTGTGCGTGTGTCAATAGTAAGGGAGAAGCATATAGCGGGACGCTAACTCTTTGGCTGCTTACCGAAACTTGCTGGAAAATCAGCGGTTTGGAAGATAGCCACGTTTACATTGATTACGAATTTATCAAGTTGTGTCGAAAGATGGTGAACGAGGCTCCGATAACTTCGGAACAAATTTACGAAAGGAAAGAGCAGATGCGAAAGTGGAAGGAGTATCAAGAGAAACCGTGGCTTCGATGGTTCGAGAAAAAGGATTAGTATGTTTCAATTGTTTAAGCAATTCGGGATTTGGTTGGAAGACAAGGAATGGGATCATCCAACCGATCCCGTTGAGTGGGCTGTTCGTTCCGATTTGCTACAGGAGAGAGGGGTTTGCAACGAGAGATTAGATTTTTTCCGTTGCATGTTTAAAGAGTGTCGATTGGCTAGTATGGTTAGATTGGGTCGGATGGCACCCAATAAGGAAAATCGGCTTTATGTTGAACATGCCGATCAATATTTTGGAATGGACAGCGCTTATTATCACGAGTTTAGACGTGGTGAAATGTACGCAGCGCATGATACTTATCACAGTTTTTGCACCCTTTTACCCCATCGCGTCAAATCGTTGCTGCATGAATTGGACCCGACTAAGTCTACGTTTTACTGCCATCGCCAATCGGGTAAATTTCGCTTTCCTTTCAAAGCTGTGATTCGTCTCTATCGTGAGCATCCGTTTCCCAGTTTTGGCTACTACTTTTTGGCTTACGAGAGTGGCGGAAAGCATTGGTATCTCTATCCAGCCCAATTGATTTTGTCACTTCAGTTTAAGTTTCCTACGGCTTATTGGGAATTCTCCAGAGCAAACCGGTTATTGCTTTTGTGTTGGTCGAACGGTCGCGCTGTTACGTGTGGCTCCATTCGTAGTTTTTCCGTCATCAAGCCTTCCATGATTGTCGATAGTCATCGCGGTAATCATCATTCAACTTTCGGTATTGGTGACTATCCGATCTTTACACCTGTTTTGTCTCACTGGTACGACGGTATCGACATTTGCCTTTCGGCAGGTGGTCGCGAAATCGCGAGAAGGAATAAGGAGTAGTTATGGATTGGACGACTGGACTGGTGATTAGCGGGTCCGTGATAATCGGAATAGTGTTTACTTACTTGCGATCCCTCCGCGTTTATTTGTTCCGTTGGGTTAGTTCGTATTTTTCATCGACGATCGAGATTCGAGACAGTGATTTTCCGTTTTGGTGGTTTGAAAAATGGCTTCAGCATCACGCTGGTAACGTGACGCATTGGCGAACCAGAGCGTCTGTCGGAGACAACACAGAGGATCAGCAGTATTTCCAAAACGTTAGCAATCAACCAAGAGTGCAGATCTACCCTGGTGATGGAATTTACTACTTTCGTTACAAAGGAAGACGAATCATCATCACAAGACATACGGCGCAACATCAAGCTAATTCAATTGGATTTTCTCAATCACCTTCAAGTACGGCAAGGCGGGAAGAGAGTTTCCACATTCGATTCTTGACAACCAAGAAGGAGTTCATCGAAGATTTCGTAACGCATGTCCGAGACTTTGCTTGTGAGTCAGCCGATTCGGTTATTATCGTGCATCGGTTTAGCATTCGAGATAATTCATGGAATGATCTTTCTTACAAGAAATTGCGTCCGTTGGATTCGGTTTATCTTGCAAACAATGTGTTGACCGATTTGGCAACCGACATTCGTCAGTTTATGGGTCGGCAGAAAGAGTATAACGTGAAATCGATTCCATTTCGACGCGGATACTTGATCAGCGGACCGCCCGGAAACGGAAAGACATCGACTATTTTGGCGATTGCTTCCGCTTTCAAATTGAATATTTACGTGATCGATTTATCCGCACCGGGGTTGACCGATGACACGCTTAGTAGAGCGTTCAGCGATATTGCCGGTAACTCGATTGTGGTGCTGGAAGATATTGACAGTGTCTTTGACGGTAGAGAGTCAGTGAGTAAGAACGATAACGCGAGATCGTGGATTACTTTTTCCGGCGTGCTGAATATTTTGGATGGAATCAGTTCGAAAGAAGGAAGAATCTTGTTTATGACTTCGAATCATCCGGAGAAGCTGGACTCTGCTTTGATTCGTCCCGGTAGAGTCGATGTTCGTGTCTTTATCGACTATCCATTGGAATCGCAGATTCGCAGGTTAGTGGAAAGTTTTTACGGTGCAGCGGAAGCTAATACGATCTCCATCATCGTGAAAACTTTGGCTCAAAAGAATCTAAGCATGGCGACGATTCAAGGGTTTCTTTTGAAACACGAGAAATCAGTCGAGTCTGCTTTTGCTGATGTCGAACGCTTTGTTAAAAATCCGTCCGCTTTTTAAGGATCAAAGGAATGAAACTAACTCACTACGATGAGCCGCCGTATGGATTTTTCCCCTACTCGGATGTAGTTCGGAAATGGGACGGGGCTTATTTTCACTTTCTGTCGCGCTTGATGCGGTGTTGGCATCCATACCACGGTAATGGAATTCTTCAAAAAGCGTTGTGGGTTGATTTGGAAGGAGCAAAAAAAGAGACTTGTGACGCAAAGGAGTTTTTTACCTACCAGGGTGATGTGAACCACAAATTGATCCACTGTATCAACGTTGCTTTTTGGGCGACATATCAAGAAACGGAGAATCCGAATTGGGAGAAGATTGTTGCAAGTTGTTTGGTTCACGACTTTATCAAGGCCGCTTCGCCGGACAATGCGAACCACGATTTGCGACTGATGAACATCTTCCCTCACTTAGAACCAGCGGCTTATACGCACTGGAGAGATCCGGATGACTCTCATCCGCTAGTACAAGGAGATCGGATCGATTTGTTGCGTTTTGAAGATTACAACGATTGGCTACATTGGGAAATGTTGCCTTCGTGGGTTGATCGTAGTGAGTTGGAAATTTTCTATCGTTATATCAATCGAGCTTTGGAACACGTTTTCTTTAACATGGACGAACTGTGGATTCGTCACGGAATTGAACCAAACTGGCTAATCTCCAACACAATGAGGAAAGGTAAAGGCAGCAAAGCCGTTGGAGATTTGACGATGTATCCGTATCAGTGGTGGAATCCTCCGGAACATCCTGGTTATTGCGTCGAGACTGGTTTTTTACGGGATCTTCACGACGAACAGATTAATCGTCTGATGCAGTCGAATGCGATCAGTGGTTTGACACTTGCTTGTCACGTTCAACCGTTGCAGGCTCAGTACGACCACGAGAAGGTAAGCACTACGAAGGTATTGTATCCGGATAAGTGGTTGTTCGTCGTTGAGCCTTATGAGCATTTACGGATGGTGCCTCGTAACTGTTTAGGAGTGTTGTCCGTTCAAACTGTAAAACTGTTCGTGCGGATTGTAACCAAGTTAAAGGCTGTTTTGCTTTCGTATTTTCCTTGTTAGGAGGGTTTATGCCTTTAAGATATACTGTGGCAGACGGCGCTTTGTTCTCGACAGACGAGCAAGGTAATTGGCCAAACAAAATTGTCGATTTGACTGGTATCGATTCGGAACTCATTCGAAGAATGCTTTTGGGATTGAATTACGGTGACGCTTTGGCACTTCACCTAGCGTCCGCAATTTCCAAGTTGCCAACGTGGACTCATCACGATGATTTGTTGGAAGCGATGAAAGATAAAAATTTGTTACCGAAAGAAATTTCTCTAAGAGAATTTTAAAGGATTACAATGTTGAATAGACCGGAACGGATTCGTCGTTGGATTTGGCGTATCGGTTTCTTCGACGGTGAATTCGACGGATCAGAGATTATTCAATGGAGATCGATTGGTGGAGCCGTGTGGGTTCCTTTGTGTTGGCGATTTTTCTGGTTAGATAATCCGCCCTATATTAAGAAAAGAAAGGCAGACTTAAAGTGAACAAGTACAACGAACGATTTGCGATGTTTACTGGTGTGCATCTCTTCATGCCACCGTTGCTTCCGATGTGGAACATCGACAAAAATAATTCATGCATTACCTTTATCCCGCCTAAACCAGATGTGGATCAGGGTTTGGTTGCATCGATACCGCTTGATGTGACGCCAGTTGAATGGCGAAAAGGAAGCGGTCAAGTTAGAGACGAACAGTTTTTCGATTTCGAGTTTGCAGCCGCGACTTTCGACGGTCAAGTGGATCGCGTTCGTAAACGATTGGTACAAGCTTACGAGAATTTAATCTCTGGACGGCAACTGATCGGTTTCTCCGCTTTCAAAAAGTTCAATATTCACTGCAAGGCCGAGGGAATTAACGGTCTCAGAAAAGCGGACGGCAACTATCAATACGAGCACATGCACACGGTAACGAGCGACGAACGGAAGTTTTTGCAAGACGAGAACGCACAACTCAAATCGGCACCAGATATTGATTGTCAAAGAGTTTGTTGCTTAATTGGTGGCTGCTTGAAACAGTATTCCTCCTACATTCCCTATATTCGAAAAGAGGACTGTTTCACACGTCCGTACGTATGGGGTGATACGGATAAAGATAAAACTGGCGCAGCTAAAAGAGTAGGAGTTCATGTGTTAGTTGACAGGTCGTCTATACCGTTCGGCGATTGGAGAGACCACCAACGTACGAATCCTAGAAACGTACAGCATTGGATTGAACGGGACGAAGCGACTCGAAACAATTTCGAAGTCGGATTTGAATTG
>Ga0075420_100005156_pt1 | contig 11477 bp, 10 predicted proteins | sample SoiMetdeltSBSDD4_FD_75296 | JGI IMG/M metagenome (GOLD analysis project Ga0075420, IMG submission 75296) | Bulk soil microbial communities from a Populus tree surrounding site in Tennessee, USA - Soil MetaG P. deltoides SBSDD4 | ecosystem: Environmental > Terrestrial > Soil > Tree plantation... | reverse complement strand
CGACGTGCGTGATGTGGACGTGCTCTTCGTCGGAGAACCTGACTCGATGACTCCTCTTGGAACAAAGGGCGTCGGGGAACTGGCCATCACTGGAATGGCGGCGGCAATTGCCAATGCGGTCTATCACGCGACGGGCACGCGGATCCGGTCATTGCCGATCTCGATCGAGAAAATGATCGGACAGCCGGCCACGGCTTAGGCGCTGACGCGTCATGAACACTGTGCCGCTGGTCGGTGTCCTGCTGCTATTCGCGCTCGCGGTCGTCGGTTCCGTTTGGTACATGCAGCTCTCGGACATCCACGTGGGCCACCACCGGGGAAGGAACTACCTGGACAAGATCGTTGAAGAAACCAATCAGCGCAAGCCTGGCACGGACTCCAGCTCGTGGGCCTCGACTACATGAATGCCGATGAAGACACGTTCGAATTGCATCCGTCCGACGACTCCCGCACGATCAAGTCCGTCCTTGCGTCGCTCTACCTGAAGGAGGACATGCCGTCGGTGCTTCTGCACCACAGTCCCGCAGGCGTGCCGCGCGCGGAAGACTTTCCTGGCGCGAAGCCCGAGGTGCTCGTCCCCGGGTCGGTGATGTTTTCGCCCCCTAGTCACCCCGTACCGTTGAACAACGAGTACGCGTGGTGGTCGTACCTGCCCGGCGCCGACTGGCGCCATCCGTCCGGCCCGGCGAGTTCAATCACGGGGAAGGAACGATGGCCGGTCATTCACGTGGCGTATGAAGACGCGCTCGCATATGCGCGGTGGGCGGGCAAGCGCCTGCCGACGGAAGCGGAGTGGGAATTTGCGGCGCGCGGTGGACTCACGGGACAGGTGTTCCCTTGGGGCAATGCATTCAAGAACGGAACCCAGTGGATGGCCAACAGCCATCAAGGTCATTTTCCCGATCACGATTCGGGTGCCGATGCGTTCCCCGGGATCGCGCCAGTGGCGCAATTCCCCGCCAACGGGTACGGGCTCCATGACGCTGCCGGCAACGTGTGGGAGTGGGTGAGCGATTGGTATCGCCCTGACTACTACGGTCAGCTGGCGGCGATCGGCGGCGTCGCTCAACCCGCAAGGCCCGACCGACTCGTTCGATCCCGCAGAACCCGGCGTGAAGAAACGTGTCCATCGCGGCGGATCGTTTCTCTGCACGGATCAGTTCTGCTCACGCTATATGGTCGGCACGCGCGGCAAAGGTGAAATCAGCACCGGGACGAACCATCTCGGCTTCCGCTGCGCACAATCGCTTTGAGACGATCTGCAATAACCGCGAAGATGCTCGCGGTCGCTCGAAGACCCCTCGTCATAATGGTCGGCTTCGGTACCCTTCTGACGGCCACGAACGGATCGGCTCAAACGAACGGCCAGGTGTGGGCCAACATCACTTTCGATTGGGTGAAACGATCGGGAGTCACATACGAGGTCGACTTCGAGCCGAAGGCCCTCGTGTTCGCGCCACCTGAAGAACCTGGATGGAGTAATCTCGACATCACGCCGTCCATCGAATACCCGGTTTCGACGACAATCGATTTGATCGGTGAAGTGACGCTTGGACGGACCAAGCAGACTGACGATCTGGACACGACGGAGCTAACGGTTCGAGGCGGCGTTCGGTTTCATCTGTTTACGCGCCAGCGCCATCTTCTGCTCAATGAAACGCTTCCAAAGCGCCGGCTGGTCATCCGGGACCTCGTCCGAGTTGAATCACGAAACTTCTTCTACTCGAACGACGATCCCTCGGAGTCGACGATCCGTTTCCGGAATCGCGTCGAACTGCTGTGGCCGCTGAACCGTCCGAACCTCGGCGACGATGGTGCAGTAGTCGCGCTGACGGATTGGGAGTGGTTCATTCCAATTTCAGATCCCACGGAGCGTTTTGCGAACCGCCAGCGCATTCGTGCGGGGCTCACGTATCGTCACAGCTTCAATTGGCGATTCGCCGCGCTCTACATCTGGAACCGCTCGCGCGACACGACGACCGAGCCGTTCACAACCGCCGAACACATCGTCGACGTTCAGGTGAAGCGAGTCTGGTGAACAGTGCGGCAACTCGATTGCGGTGGCCGTTCAAACTCGTTGATCTTCAGGAGCGTCCGCCAGTGATCTATGCTTCGTCTAGCCATCTAGACGGATTGACCAACGCTGGGCAAGAGCGTCAATCCTGCTAGACGGATCCAGTGGCACCGAGCCGCCTCGCAGCCACTCCGCGTTCGTGACCGGCTGCGAGGACATCGCGCGGCTTAGGATCGGTGACGGCGTCCGGCATCGAGAGAACCAGTGTCGCTCCAGTGGTGCGAATCACGGACCGTTCGATCACGTTGCGCAGCTCACGAATGTTTCCCGGCCATGGATATCGCAGCAGTTCTTCGATCGATCGCTTGGAGAGCGCGTCGATTCGCTTGCCGCACTTCTCGGAGAACTCGTCGATGAACTGCCACGCGAGGACGGGGATGTCTTCAACCCGCTTCCGAAGCGGAGGCAGGACGATGGGGAAGACGTTGAGGCGATAGAAGAGGTCTTCGCGGAACGTGCCCGCATGAATGGCGCTTTCGAGATTTCGGTTGGTGGCCGCGATGATACGGACATCGACCGCGATGGACGTCGTGCTTCCGAGCCGTTCGATCACCCGGCTCTCGAGGACGCGCAGCAGTTTGACCTGCATCTCTGGCGACAGCTCTCCGATCTCGTCGAGAAAGAGCGTGGACCGGTTGGCAGCCTCGAAGCGTCCCATCTGCCGCGTGGTCGCGCCCGTATACGCGCCTCGCTCACGACCGAACAACTCACTTTCGATAAGCCCGCTCGGAATCGCCGAGCAGTTCACGCGGATCATCTGGCGCTTGTGGCGCGGGCTGAGTGCATGAATCGCGTCCGCGAACACCTCTTTCCCCACGCCCGTCTCGCCGAGCAGCAGGACAGTCGAGGGCATTGATGCGACCTGCTCCACTTGCGCCATCGCGCGCTGGACGTCGCGGCATTTCGACTTCGAACGCGAGCCGTGCCGAACCCCGGCAGGCGGACGACTGTCAACGAGTTCCACCCGCAGTTCGCGAAGCTCCCCGAGCGCGCGTTGCAGTGCGTTGGACGTACTCGCGCGTGCGAGAGCCTGGCCGAAGACTCCAGCCAGGAGTCGCATCTGCGCGAGAAAAGCGGAGGGCCATTGAGTTGGGGTTTCCGAGCCCAGCACCAGGGCACGTGACCCTTCAGGCGCAGCGGCGGTGACGACTGGGACAAACGCAGCCGAGTGCAGCCCACTTCGGAGCAACGTCTTGCGATCGGCCGAGTCAGGAATCTCGCCGACACGCGTGTACGAGAAGCCCTCGCCGGTCTCCAGCTTCGACGCCACGGATGGTATTGACGCCAATTCCTCCTGCCAGAGGAAGGCGTGATCGAGCCCGAGCGCTGTGGCGGTGCGGGCGAGGCCTTCCTCGATCGCGTTCTCAAGCGCCTCGGATCGAGCCGTTGCCAATCGTGTGGCGAGGTCAACGACCAGCCGATCGATCTCTGTCAGGATTTCGAGCATCAGTCCTCGAGACACAACGTAGTCTCCGTGCTGACCACGCGGAACTGGCCTATCTGACAGAGCGCGGGTGTCAAAAGTAACAGGGGCTACCTTGTCACCATTCCAGGTGCGCACCGATCCGCAGGATGCGGGGACCGGTGATCGTCGTCGGCCTCAGCCACGAGGGGCCCGAGCCGGTGGTGACTGCCTGCTCCGCATTCGTGTTGAAAAGGTTTGTACAGGTCGAAGATGCCCATGACGCGGGTGCGACCGATCACAAACGTTTTCTCTGTTCGCAGGTCCACCAACGCGATCGTAGGCGTTCGTTCACTGCCGACCCGCTCCGCATTGATCGTTGCGCTGCCGTAGTTGAGCGTACGAACGAAGGTGCAGCGAACGGTGTCCCATGACCGGCTGGAGCAGCAGCCTCAACTTCATCGGCCGGCGACGCGGACGACCACGTGCTCCATGAAGCGCGTCCAGATATCGTCCGTGTCACGGCCCTGTTCTCCTCGCGCGGCATCGCGTGTATGGGTGCACCTGTTACGGCGTCAGACCGAAGGCCTGCTGAAGTTTACCGAGCGAGGTCTCCACGGCCTGCCAATTCGTCAGGGTGGGGATCGGGTGCGCGCCGACAAACGTCTGAAGCGTGGCCACCTGTTCGACGAGCTGCCGCACTTCACCTGTCGCCGGCTTGCCATCGGTCGTGCGGGACTTCACCGCATCGGCCTGCTTGATCAGCAGCTCGACGTCTTTCTTGGCGGCGTCCTTGTCAGCCTTAGGAAGGGTCTTGTCCTTGTCGAGGTCGTCCTTGAAGCGATCCGCTGCTGTGGCGATCGCCGTGGCGGTGGCCGCGGTCTCCTTATCGTTCACTCTGCTGGGCGTGGCTCCATCGGGAAAGGGAAACGTGGTGCCGTAGGATTCCGCCAGGCGCTTGAGGTTCGTCGACTGCTGATCCCACTCGCTGCGGCCCTTCATGGCACTCGGCGCGCCCTGCATGAACGCGTCGATGGCCGTGGACTGTTTGAGGACGGTAGTGACCTCGGCGCTGGCGGAGTAGTCGGGGGTGAATCGATCCTTGAGCTTCTGGGTGTTGTCTTGATAGTCCTGGAGGGCGCCGGCGACCTTGGTCTCGCCGCCGCCCGGTCCCCGCAGCGTCGATGCCTTGAACTGGCCATCGAGATTGCCTTCGAACTTGTCTCGCCCCTCATCGACCTGCTCGATCAGCGTCTTGACGGCCTTGTCAGAAAGGCGTTCAGGTCGGGCCTGGGCGAACACCGGCATGGACCACAGGGATAGGGCGCCCGCGAGGAGAATGGTCTGGGTGCGCGCGGCGATGATGCTTGGGCTACGGGTGGACGTCATGAGTTGTTCCTTTGCCGTGCTGGGCCGCGCCCGGTGGGTACGTGTGCGGCCCGTTGTGCTATTTCAACGCTCGATCTGTCCCAGCTTCCTGGTCTTGTCGAATGATCGATGTACCCGGAACAGGTCAGGCTAGCAGCCTCCCCCACACCTTGCCTGTACCGAATGGCACATCGTCCTTCACCGTTCGGCGCTTAGGTAATCGCAGTTGTCGATCGTCAGAACCAAATGGAGCAACTTCCTGCATCAGCCGAATGACACGCTTGCGGCTCACGCGCTCCTGCTGCTCGAGCAGATCCTCGTGAATGCGGAGGCTGCCGTACCGTTGCTTGCTCGCATCAAACGACGCCTGGACGAGCACCTTCAGGTGGCGATCGCGTGTCGCCCGATACCGCGAGGTGCCGTGGAACGACTCGCACCCGAAGATGTTCTCGTCGTGGCACCGGCTCGCACCGGAGTCTCAGTACTGGTCACCGCGGCTGCTCCATTCGCTCTGGAAGCCCAAAGAGATCTACATCACCGAGAACGAGTGTGCGGCGAGCGACGTCGTCGCCGCTGACGGCCAGGTCTACGAATCGGATCGGTTGATGTATCTCCGAAATGCGATGATGTGGAATCAGCGGGCCACGTCCGAAGGAATTCCGCTGAAAGGCAACTTCTACTGGAGTGCGATGGAAAATTTCGAGTGGACTTACGGCTTCGGGACGCGCTTCGGCTTAGTCCATGTGGACTTCAAGACGCAGAAACGTACGCCGAAGATGAGTGCATTGTGGTTCCGTGAAGCTGCGCGCCGGAATGCGGTCGCGTAGCCCGAGGCCGAATGTTCTGCTCCACTCTCGAGTCCGCAGGTCGGCTGAACGCACCTTCGAGTTGTGTAGAAACTGTGTAAGGTCGCCTCGAAAGCACCGACAAACACCGACGGTTACGGGCTCACTTCGAGGACCATTTCAAGGTGGGAAGTGGTTGAATCAATTTGCGCGTTGAGGCGTTTCGGTGTCGCTCACTGAGCGTCGCCGGAATTGTTTTCCAAGCGTGCTCCCTCAACCACTCGGACATCTCTCCGTCTTTGGAATCCATCACTCACGGCCACAAGTTGATCCAGATGGCCACGATTGTAATAAGTCCTCCGACGTGCCGCGATCACTTACGGGCTTTCCAGTATATCCGCGTGGCATACCGATGGTCGGAACGTACACCGCCACCCGAGAGCCGGCTTTCGCGGGGGACATGGACGCCCACGTGTCTCGCCCTCCTCGGCCGGTCTACAGGTTCGACTCAAATCTCCTCTTTCACGGCTGTCTCGAACGTGGGTCGGCGGCGGCTGCCGTTGGAAACGGCGTTTCGGGAAGGCTGCTCGTGTTTTGGAACGCCGCAATCCGCCACGCGCGATCGCGTTTCTGCACGACCTGAATCTGAATCCCCCGTCGGGGTTCCGGAATCCCGGGCGGTGTCTTCGAACCCTCCATCGACCAGCGGACGTGGGCGACTGCAACATCACGATCAAGAAACCTGACCTGCACATCGTCGATTTTCAGTGTGCTGTCACGGAACACCACGGCGTAGGCAGCGGTGAGGTTCCTCTCGATCTCATCTCGGCCCTTCCACCACCAGCCCACGACATTCACAACGTCGCCGTCGTCTGTGAACAACGCGGCGTATGCTCTTGCATCATGCCGATTCCAGGCCTCCTCTTGCCGTGCCTGCAGGTCCCGGATCTCGGCTTCGTCACGAGCGCTCTGCGCGCCGAGCGCCGGAATGCCGAAACCTGTCATCAAGACGAGAAGCGCGCCGATTAGCGTCTGACTTGTCATTTTCGACACCACTCCACAATGAACTGTCAGTTGTTGAATTGCCGACTCGATACCGGCTCGAACACTATTCGAACCGCTGCCCGACAGCGGTCGCACAGCCTTCCCGGTACTTGTTGCCGCCGACGTCGAAGAACTCGCTGACAGCGTCGCTGGTGAAATGGTCGGGATCGGTGACGTCGATTGCTTGGCTGAGCCGGTGGGAGCCGGCCTGGAACCCCGGAGTGGCGGGAAAGTTTGGCGCCGTCCCGAAGAAGAGTAGTGCCACGCTCGAGGCTCTGTACGTGTGAGCCGCGCGGTTCCGGAACCACACGCCATGATCGGGGCTGCGCTGTCCAATCGCGAACGCGGGGTTGGTCGTTGTCCCTGTCATCGTTCCCCCTTTCGCGAATGTGAGCAGGGCCGTGAACGACATGAGCGGCACGTGGGACACGCAGTCGGCAAGAGCCGTGACCTGGACCCACCAGGTGCCTTCGAGTGTTCTCACCTCGGCGTTGGGCGGACCCTTTGCGCTGGCGTTCTGCGCCAGACCTACGGCGAGCACACCAGCCAGGATGACACTGCTGACACCAGCCACGCCACTTCGCTTCAAGATTGCGAGTCTCATGAGCCCCTCCTTCGGTCGCGAGCCGCCGTCACGACGGCACCTGCAGTGTGTATGGGCCATAATGGCGGCCGACGGCCCTGCGGGCCATGGAGTGCGGCTGAAGCTTTGCTGAAGTTCTTCTGAAGATGTGAACGGCCAGGTGAGAGAACCCACCATCTCGGACCTCTCCCACGATGCAGCCGCCTGATGTGCCCCAGACCTTCCGGTTCGGCGACTTCGAGCTCGACGTCGCCGGATACTCGCTGCGTCGTGGCGGCCAACCGGTTCACCTCGAGCGTCGCCCGATGGACCTGTTGATCCTCCTCGTGCAACGTCGACGCGAGCTCGTTTCCCGAAGCGATATCGTCGAGCGGCTATGGGGCACAGACGTGTTCGTCGACGCGGACATGGGCGTCAACACCGCCATTCGAAAAATCCGGCAGGTTCTCGGCGACACTCCAGAGGCGCCGGTGTTCGTCGAAACCGTGTCAGGAAAGGGGTATCGCTTCATCGCAGAAGTCGAAGCGGTCCAAGCGGCGGCCGCTCCTTCTGCGTCGCGTGCCGTAACGCTGGCCGTACTGCCATTCGAAAATCTTGGCGGAACGCCAGAGCACGACTACATCGCCGACGGCTTCACCGAAGAAGCGACGACGGCCCTGGGACAGATCGATCCTGCGCACCTCAGCGTGATCGGCCGCACGTCGGTGATGGGCTATAAGCGCACGACGAAGTCGCTTGCGGAAATCGGTCGCGAGCTCGGCGCCACGTATGTGATTGAGGGCTCAATCCGCGCCGAGGAAAAGCGATGGCGCGTCACGGCAAAGTTGATCCGTGTGCGCGACCAGGTACAGACCTGGTCCGCGTCGTTCGACAGCGAGCCGGGCAGCATGCTCGAATTCCAACGCGAATTGAGCAAGGCGATCGCGGAACCGATCCGGCTGCGGTTGTCACCGGAACGCCTGACCGCGCTCGGGCGCCGCCAATCACGAAGTCCCGAGGCGTACGATCTGTACCTTCGGGGACGTCACCTCTGGAATCAATTGACGCCTCCTACGAATCGTCGCGCCGTGGAACACTTCGCACGCGCGACCGAGCTCGACTCGGAGTACTCGCTCGCATGGTCCGGACTGGCAGACGCCTTTTCGGCGAGCCCGATCAACGCGGACGCACGGCCGCTCGATGCATGGCCGAGAGCTCGGGATGCCGCTGCACATGCGGTCAGCAGCGGTCCTGACATCGCCGAGTCTCGAACGTCGCAGGGAATGGTGCACTACTGGCTCGACTGGAACTGGCCCGGGGCGGAAGCGGCCTACAGAAAGGCACTCGTTCTGGATCCAAACAACGCACACGCGTACTGCATGCTGGGCGTTCTGCTCGGCACCGCCGGTCGCCATACCGAGGCGGGCGCAGCGATGCGACGTGCCCGAGAGCTCGATCCGCTTCAACCGATGCATCACGCGCTCTCAGCGCATATCGCGCTATTGGCGCGAGACTACTCGGCGGGCCTCGAGTTTGCGCGACACGCGACGGTCGTGGGACCGGCGTTTTGGATTGGTTACTTCCAGCTCGCCTGGGCTCATGAGCGCTTGGGCAACATGGAACTGGCGCTCGAAGCGTTGAAGGACGCGGAGACGTTCGCGAGCGGCAACAGCAAGATGATCTCGCTGCGCGGGTACATCCTGGCGATGTCGGGGCGCCGCAATGAGGCAGCAGAGGTACTGAGCACCTTGGAGACGGTTGCTCATGATCGCTATGTTCCGCCCTATGCGTTCGCTCTCATATGCGCCGGACTTGAACAACGCGAACGAGCGTTGGAGTGGCTCGAACACGCATATACGGTGCGGGACGTCCATCTGATCTGGCTGCCTATGGATGCGAGATGGGACGCGTTCCGAACGGAATCGGCGTTCGTCGGACTCATCGAACGCTGCGGGTTCACGCCGAGCACACCGACGCCATAGGGACGGGAAGACTAGGACGCGATGGCAGGGCCCCAGCTGCCGTAGCATCCCCAATCCGTCGAACTCGCCCCAGTGCTGCACGCTTTCCGGGTTGTTGGACTCGACTATCGCTATCTTCTTTCGGGATTCATGCGAGCAGCGGGTGAAGCGACACGCGTCTCACTCGAGTAGGGTTGACAGCACTGTGGCGGCCTGTCTGCTCTATGACCGGATGACACGCGGCCGCGTGCACCCGCTTTCTCCGGGGAGGCTTCTTCATTCTGACCTCCTAGATCGTGCGCTTGTTCATAAGAGGGACGACCGCGTGGCTCACATTCGCGCGCTGGCTGACGAGTTGAGTGACCGAGTCAACCCATTGACTGTCGCCGTTTCAAAAGAAACGCGGTGCATCAAGGTTGACCTGCGGCGCCATCCCCGCAACTTGATGGCGCATTGTGATAGGACTGTGATACACGGCAACCATACCTCTCAAAGAGGTCGACAGGGTTGCCTTCCCTAGGACACGAAGGAGTGACCATGCGGTTGAAGTACCCGGACTACGGCCGCGACGCTGTTCAAAGTGGGACATCCTTCGCCTGCGATTAGGGGAGAGGATGAGTGATTCAGGGGCTTGAGATCTCTTCCGCGCTCGATTGCGCCACGTGAATCCGTATGTCACTGAGCCGAGGGATTTGTCGGCCGAACGGCACGGACGTCACACGAACGCGGCCAGGGACAGCTACGCGCGGATGCGCTGAAAGAACACAACATGAACACCGTACGCCTGCAGTCTGGCGTTTATCGGGGAGTGGTTGCCCTGCTTCTCGCGGCGACCACGGCCTGCTCTGGTCAGCAGGAGGCCGCGCCGCTAGCGACGGCGGTGGCAACACCGTCGGCGGCTGACGCGGCAATCCCGCAAACGGCCTCGCCGTATGACGCGCTCCCGGACAGCGTGCGGCTCGTGATGGACCAGCCGTTCACCGGAGACTTCGATGCGATGGTCAAGCGGCGCGCGATTCGCGTGGCCGTGACGTTCAACCGCACGCACTACTTCATCGACAAGGGGCAGGAACGCGGGCTCACCAATGAGTCGCTGAAGCTGTTCGAGAACGATCTGAACGCGGACCTCAAGACTGGCAACCTCAAGGTGCACGTCGTGATCGTCCCGATGACGCGCAATCAGCTGTACCCCGCCCTCGCGAGCGGCAAGGTCGACATGGTCGCGGCCATGGTCACGGTCAGGCCCGAGCTGGAGAAGCTCGCCGCCTTCTCGGTGCCGACGCGCACCAACGTAAATGAAGTCGTGGTCACCGGGCCAGGCGCGCCGCCGATCGCGAGCGTGGACGATCTCGCCGGCCAGGAGGTGTTCGTCCGCAAGGGCAGCATTTATGAGGAGAGCCTCGTCCGCCTGAACGAGCAACTGAAGGCGCGCGGCAAGCCGGCGGTGGTGATCGACGAGGCCCCCGACGTGCTCGAGGACGACGACGTGCTCGAGATGGTCAACGCCGGCCTCGTCCCGATTACCGTAGTGGACGACTACCTGGCCGAGTTCTGGAGCAAGGTATTCACCAGCATCACGGTGCACTCCGGCATCGCCGTGCGGTCCGGAGGCAGCCTGGCCGTCGCGTTTCGCAAGGAGAACCCCAAGCTCCGAGAGACCGTCAACACGTGGCTCGGAAAGCACCCCAAGGGCGACGCCTTCCGCAACACCATCGAACGCCGTTATCTGGACAGCGTCAAGTACGCGAAGAACGCTGCAGCTGATACCGAGCGCCAGAAACTACAGGCGGTGGCCGAACTGTTCAAGAAATACGGCGCCCAGTACAACATCGACTACCTGCTGATGGCGGCGCAGGGATACCAGGAATCGACACTGGACCAGGACGTCAAAAGCCCGGTGGGTGCGATCGGCGTGATGCAGGTCATGCCGCCGACCGGCAAGGAGTTGAACGTCGGCGACATTACCAAAGTCGACGCCAACATCCACGCAGGCGTGAAGTACATGCGGTTCATGATGGACCAGTACTTCAAGGACGATCCCATGGACCCGCTGAACAAAGGACTGATGACGTTTGCGTCCTACAACGCCGGGCCGGGACGGATCAGACAGCTCCGAGCCGAGACGAAAAAGAGAGGCCTCGATCCCAACGTGTGGTTCGGTAACGTCGAGCGCGTCGCCTCGGAGCGGATCGGCCGCGAGACGGTCACCTACGTCAGTAACATCTACAAGTACTACATCACGTACAAGCTGCTCAGCGATCAGCGGGATCGACGCGAAGCA
>Ga0075420_100005154_pt1 | contig 11480 bp, 8 predicted proteins | sample SoiMetdeltSBSDD4_FD_75296 | JGI IMG/M metagenome (GOLD analysis project Ga0075420, IMG submission 75296) | Bulk soil microbial communities from a Populus tree surrounding site in Tennessee, USA - Soil MetaG P. deltoides SBSDD4 | ecosystem: Environmental > Terrestrial > Soil > Tree plantation... | reverse complement strand
GCGGACGTATAGACGATCGCCGCGTCCTCGCTCGAGCCCGGCGCACTGCTATCGCCCTCCAGCGTTAGGCCGTGGTGCGATCCCACGTCGATGTCGCGGGCGAGGCCATCGGACACGACCTTCACCGTGCGCGGCAGCTCGTCGAGGATCACACGCGGAACGAACGGCGGGACACGCTTCGCGAGATCGGCGGTCGTGAAAACTGCGCCAATGTCGGCATCGGCGATCTGGTACTCGATCTCCGGCGCGGCGGCGAGCGGGTTGATCAGCACCGCCGAGCGTCCCTCGGACGCCGCGAGGGCAGTGAAGAACGCGGGCGACGTCGGCAGAAGGATCCCGGCGCGGCGCCGATGCAGCGCGCGCACGAGCGGTGCGCTCCGCTGCAGCAACGTGAGTCCCGCCGCCACGAGCTGCTGGGCCTCGAAACCGTCCACGCGTCCGTAGCCGGCAGCTATCGCGATCGGAAGGAGGCCGAGAGGGTCGCTCACGGCCGTGAAGGTTACAGCTCGAACCTCGACATTGCACCCTTGAGCCGATTCGCGATCTCCGCGAGGTGCTGGCTGGATTCGGAGACGTGGGTCATCGATGCGGTCTGCTGCTCGACGACGGCACTCACCTGCTGCGAAGTCGCCGCGTTCTCCTCCGCGACGGCGGCGACCGCCTCGATCTCGCGCGCCAGCGCTTCGGCTTCCTCGCGCTGCGCGTCGCTCGCGTCCACGATGAGCGCGATCGCGTCGCGGCTCCCTTCGATCTCCGCGGAGATCCGGGTGAGTGACGCGGCGGACGCGCGAATGACCGACTCGCCGTTCGCCACCCGATCGCTCACCAGCGTGATCTGATCGGCCGTTCGGAGCGACGCGCTCCGCATCTCCGCCGCGAGCTTCCGGATCGTGTCGAGCGCCCGGGCGCTTTCGCCGGCGAGCTTGCGAACCTCATCGGCGACGACCGCGAACCCCTTTCCGTGCTCGCCCGCACGCGCCGCCTCGATCGCGGCGTTCAGGGCGAGGAGGTTCGTCTGGCGGGCGATCGCGCCGATCGTGTCGGTGACCTTGCCGATGCGCTGCGACTTGTCGCCCAGCTCGGCGACGACGGGCACCGCTTCGCTCGTCACCGTGCTGATCGACGCCATGCTCTCGAGCGCCTCGGCCGCCGATTGTGCGCCACGACGCGCCGACGCGACGACCGACTCACCTGCGCGCTGCGCACTGCGCGCATGATCCGCGACGCGTGAGGCACGTTCTGCGAGTCGACTCGAGCCAGCCGCCACCGCGCCAATGCCACGCGTTTGCGTGCCGACCGAGTCGGCGATCGAGTGCGCGGCGCCGGAGACCTGTTCGGTGCTCGCGCTCATCTGCTGCGCGCCTGACGCGAGCTGCTCGGCCGTCGCGGCGACTTCGCCCGCTCCGCCGTCGATGTCGCGCAACAGGGAGCGCAGGCTCGACGTCATGCGACGAACGGCATCGGCGAGTCGACCGACTTCGTCTCCCGACGTGAAGCCGAGCTCGCGGCGGAGTCCGCCACGCGCGACCGCGTCCGCATGCGCCGCGACCGCATCGATGCCGCGCGTCAGCCGCGCCGCGGCCCAGAACGACAGGGCGACAGGAAGCAGGAACGCGAGCAGCGGATAGATCGTGAACCGAATCAGCGTCGCGCGAATCTCGTCGAGAAACGCGTCCGCGCGCATCGTCGTGACGACGAAGCCGGCGACCGACCCGTCGGCGCGTGCGACCGGCGCGGCTGCGGTGAGAAGCTGTCCCGCTTCATCGCGTACGAGCGGGCTCACCCCGCCGCGCCCACCGAGCAGCACTTCATCGAGCGAGTCCGGCGGCTCCCAGCCCATCGTGTACTGCGGCTGCCCGGCGTTCCACGATGAATGGGCAAGGTACCGGTAGCCTTCTCCCGCGCGCCGCACGATCGCGATGCCGTTGGCGAGCTCGCTGACGTCGCCTCCGTTCGCCGCCCACAGCCGCTTCAGAATCGCGCGGGTCGCGAGAAACGCCTCGGTGTTCTGCCCGCCGGGGCGCGCGATCACGTCGAGCGACTCGGCCGAGATCGCGACGCTCGTGCTGCGCGCGATGGCCGCGAGGCGCTGTCCATGCACGTCGGCGAGGTTGTCGCGCGAGCGCATGTACACGGGAAGCAGGACGACGATGAGCGTGAGCAGGACTGCAGCCGCGCTCACCCCCGCCATCTTCCAGCGGAAGGGGAGCTGCGACGCCCGCGCTCCGAGCGACGAAGACAGGACGTTCCTCCGGCGTGACGCGGCCTCGGGCAGCCAGCTGTGGCACGCCTTTGCCGTTCGACTGGAGACGACAGCGCGGTGAGCGGAGTCACCCTGGCGCGGCCGCGGATCGGCGACGCCGGCCTGGTGTGACGCCCATCACGACGCGCAACCCCTCGCCCCGAGCTTCGCGCTTGCTGGGCCTACCCCGTCCACTAGCTTTTTCTCATCTCACTGGAGGTTGAATGGGGCCGGAAGGGTTGATGGTGAGCGTGTCGGGCATTCGCGGGCGGGTCGGTGCGGGGCTCACACCCGAGATAGTCACGACATACGCCGCGGCGTTCGGCGCCTGGGCCACCTCGCGCGACGCCAACAAGCCGATTGTCGTCGGTCGTGACAGCCGCGTCTCAGGCCCGATGTTCCACCGCTGCGTCGTCTCGGCGCTCCAGTCGGTTGGTGCGCGCGTGATCGACCTCGGACTCACGACGACGCCAACCTGCCAGCTCGCGGTGGAGCATCACCACGCCAGTGGCGGGCTGATGATCTCCGCCAGCCACAACCCCATCGAGTGGAACGCGCTCAAGCTCGTCGGTGCGAGCGGCCTCTTTCTCTCCGCAGCCGAGGGTGCGGAGATGCGAGCGCTCGTAGGGCAGAGCTTCCCACGCGCGACGTGGGAGCGACTTGGCGTCATCGAGCCGGACGACGACGCGGCACGCCGGCACATCGACGCCGTTCTCGCCTTGCCGGTCATCGACGTCGATCGCATCCGCGCCCGCCGGTTCCACGTGGCCTTGGACTGCTGTCGAGGGGCCGGCGCGGTCATCATGCCGGCCTTGCTCGATCGGCTGGGGTGCACCGTGACCATCGCCAACCTGGAGCCCGACGGCCGATTTCCGAGGCCGCCTGAGCCGGTGCCGGAGAACCTCGGAGAGCTCGAGGCTCTCGTCACGAGCTCGGGCGCTGCGGTTGGGTTCGCGGTCGATCCGGACGTCGACCGCCTCGCGCTCGTCGCGGACGACGGCAAGGCGATCGGCGAGGACTACACGCTCGCGCTCGCGGCCCGCGTCGTGCTGAAGCGTACACCGGGCACGGTCGTGACGAATCTGTCGACCAGCCGCATTGTGGATGACATCGCTGCCGAGGCAGGTGGCCGAGTCATTCGCGCGCCCGTGGGGGAGGTGAACGTCGCGCTCCGGATGCGTGAAGAGCGCGCGGTCGTGGGCGGGGAGGGGAACGGCGGCGTGATCCTGCCCGAGCTGCATCTCGGGCGCGACGCGCCGCTGGCGGCGGCGTTGGTGCTGCAGCTCCTGGCCGAAGGTGAAGAAACACTATCCCAGATCGTCTCACGGTATCCGCGGTACGCGATCGTGAAGGACAAGCTCGACCGTCCGGACGTCGCGCTGGATGCGGTGTACGATGCGTTACGGAGCAGCTTTCCGGGCGCACAGGTCGATACACAGGATGGTCTCCGCCTCTCGTGGCCGGATAGCTGGGTGCACATCCGGCCGTCGGGAACGGAACCGATCGTTCGAGTCATTGCCGAGGCGCCATCGGCGGATGCGGCGCGAGCACTGGTTGCACGCTCGCGCGTCCCGCTCGATGCGCTCGTCGGCTGAGACGCGGCGCGATTCATCATCACTAACGCGGTTGCTAAAATGTGCGGAATCGTCGGATACATCGGGACCCGAGTTGCCACGCCGCTCCTCATCGATGGCCTGAAGCGCCTCGAGTATCGCGGATATGACTCCGCCGGGGTCGCAGTGTTGAACGGGAAGGGCGTCGAGACGCGACGCGTCGCCGGGAAGATCTCGCGGCTCGAGAACGTCGTCGCGGCGAACCCGGTCCACGGATCGCTCGGCATCGCGCACACGCGTTGGGCCACGCATGGTGCGCCGACCGAGGGCAACGCCCACCCGCACATGTGCTGCAAAGGGCAGATCGCCGTCGTGCACAACGGGATCATCGAGAACGCGACGGTGCTCAGAAGGACGCTCGAGGAGCGCGGGCACGACTTCACGTCGGAGACGGACACCGAGGTCGTCGCGCACCTGATCGAGGAGCTGTTCGACGGCAACCTCGAGGAGGCCGTCATCCAGGCGCTGCTCAAGATCGAGGGGACGTACGGTATCGCCGTCATCTCGAGCGCCGATCCGCGCAAGATCGTCGCCGCGCGGAAGGGCAGCCCTCTTCTCGTTGGACTCGGCGACAACGAGTACTTCATCGCCAGCGACGTCTCGGCCATCCTCGCGCATACGCGCGAAGTGGTGTATCTGGACGACGGCGACCTCGCGGTGCTCGAGCCCGACGGCTATCGGATCATCGACCTCAATGCGACCGAACAGCAGAAGAAGGTCAGCAAGATCGACTGGGATCTCGCACAGATCGAGCGCGGCGGGTTCGCGCATTTCATGCTCAAGGAGATCTTCGAGCAGCCGACGACGATCGAGAACGCGATGCGCGGCCGCCTGCTTCGCGAGGAAGGGACGTCGAAGCTCGGCGGGTTGAACCTCACCGACGACGAGCTGCTCAGCTTCGACAACATCGTGATCACGGCGTGCGGCACCAGCTGGCATTCCGCGCTCATCGGCGAGCACATGATCGAGGAGCTGACGCGCGTGCCGGTCGAAGTCGAATACGCGTCGGAGTTTCGCTATCGCAACCCGATCGTGAACGACCGCACGCTCTGCATCGTGATCTCGCAGTCCGGCGAGACCGCGGACACGCTGGCGGCAATGCGCGAGGCGAAGCGCCGCGGGGCGAGGACGTTAGGCATCGTGAACGTCGTCGGCTCGACGATCGCTCGTGAGGCGGATGGCGGCATCTACATTCACGCCGGTCCGGAGATCGGCGTCGCCTCCACGAAAGCGTTCACGAGCCAGGTCGTCGCGCTGCTGCTGTTCACGCTGAAGCTCGGACGCCTGCGCGACCTGTCGATCCTGCGCGGGCGCGAGATCATCGAGGCCATGAGCGCGCTGCCGGCCCAGGTGCAACAGATCCTCGATCGGGCACAGGAGATCGAAGACATCGCCGAGGAGTTCAAACGCGCGTCGAACTTCCTGTACCTCGGGCGTGGGTACAACTTCCCGGCGGCGCTCGAGGGGGCGCTGAAGCTCAAGGAGATCAGCTACATCCACGCCGAGGGCTACCCGGCCGCGGAGATGAAGCACGGCCCGATCGCGCTGATCGACGAGATGATGCCGGTCGTGTTCATCGCGCCGCACGACTCGGTGTTCGACAAGGTGACGTCGAACGTGGCCGAGGTGAAGGCGCGGAAGGGGCGCGTCATCGCCATCACGAGCCGTGACGAAGAGTCGCTCGCGGGCCGGCTCGACTACGAGTTCCGCATCCCCGAAACGGTGGACATGCTGACGCCGGTGCTCGCGGCGGTGCCGCTCCAGCTGCTCGCGTACTACATCGCCGTCAAGCGGGGGTCGAACGTCGACCAGCCGCGCAACCTGGCAAAGTCGGTCACCGTCGAATAGGTGCGCGTACTGCTCCAGCGGGTCTCCCGGGCGGCGGTCCACATCAGGGAGACTGGAGCCCCACCGAGAACCAGCGGGCACATCGATCGTGGGTACCTGTTGCTCGTGGGGTTCACGGCGACCGACACCGACGAGCACGTCACGTGGATGGCCGAGAAGGTCGTTGGCCTCCGGCTCTTCGCCGATGCCGAGGAGAAGATGAACCTCGCGCTGGCCGACGTTGGCGGTGCAGTGCTCGTCGTGTCGCAGTTCACGTTGTACGGCGATACACGCAAGGGCCGCCGGCCGAGCTTCATCGACGCCGCTCGCCCCGAGGTCGCGATTCCGCTCTACGAGGCGTTTGTCCAGCGGCTGCGCGATGCGGGGCTGCGCGTCGAAACGGGGGAGTTCGGCGCGATGATGGACGTGGAGATCGTGAACGACGGCCCCGTGACCCTCTGGCTCGAGCGTTGACGCCGCCACGATGATGCCACCGCGCGCCGTGCTCGCGTCGTCGTCGCCACGCCGGCGTGAGCTGCTCACGCTCATCGGCATCCCGCACACCGTCAGTCCGGCGGACATCGACGAGACGATCCTGCCGGGAGAGGCGCCGGCGCCGCATGCGGAGCGGCTCGCGCGAGAGAAAGCCGCGCTCGTCGCCGAGCGGGTCGCGGGGGAAGATGGCGAGGCGCTTGTCATTGGTGCGGACACGATCGTCGTGGTCGACGGCGACATCCTCGGCAAACCGCGCGATGAGGCGTCGGCGGCGGCGATGCTGCGCCGGCTCGCGGGCCGGTCGCACACGGTGTTCACTGCCGTCGCGGTCGCCCGCGGCGACCGGCTCGTATCGGGCGTCGAGGCCGTGGACGTAACCTTCCGCGCCATGGCGGATGAGGAGATCGCGGCCTACATCGCGACCGGCGAGCCGATGGACAAGGCCGGCGCGTACGGGATTCAAGGCTATGGCGCGACGATCGTGGAGCGGATCGTGGGTGACTACTTCGCCGTGATGGGATTGGCGTTAGGTCGGCTCGTTCGGCTGCTCGGCGACGTCGGGGTCGAATATCGGTTCGGCGAGCTTCACGACATTCAGCATCGTTAGGTCCAACCCGCTATTTCCGCGACACCGCGAGGGCCTGAGCATCGCATCCGGACCGCTCCGGGTGTCGTGGCGTCGGGGGACGAAACGGGTCGAAGGCCCGTCCCTCCGGCTGTGGTGCGCGGATCGGGCAGGAACGCGGAGGACGCCGACCGCGCGCCTGCGGCGCGCGGCGCGGTGACGGCACGCGGCAGCCGGCAAGCCGCCTGCACCACGATCGGAGTCGCGATGACACGAGCTTCAGGAGATTGTGGGAACGGTTTCCCAGGACAGTGACGTCCCGGGGGGCCGTTCCCTTCACAAGCGATCGGCCGCCGTGACGTCGGCGGTGGCGCAACGAATCGTGCGGTTGTACCGCGTCGTCCGCGGCCGCGCCGTCAGGCGCGCCTCCGCGTCCTCCGCGCCCCGCCTGTTCGGCGCCCCGATGCCCGATCAGTCACACAGTTGCGAACCTGCCAAAGCCGAAGTGACGTCACGCATGGACCGGTGTGGCGTACCGTTGCTTCCAGAGCTCGACTTTCGCCAGTACGTCGTTCACCTGGATGCGGGGCATCCGATCGAGCCGCGTTTCCATCGACAGCGGGTACTCCTCTCCCGGGTCGCCGTACGCGTCGACGATGAGGTCATGAAAGCGGCGGTACGGGCCCGTACGCTTCGGGTTCGTGTAGCCGATGAGGCTCACCACGGGGCGGGCGAGCGCCACGGCCATGTGCAGCGGGCCGGTGTCGGGAGCGAGAACGAGCGCAGAGCCGTCGAGGATGCCGACGAGGTTGCGGAGGCCGCTGCCTAACGCCGACACCGGCCGGTGGCGCGCGCGCTCCATGATCGCCTGCTCCGCGTGCAGCTCGCGCGGCGACCGGCCGCCGACGAGGACCGGTTGAAGCCCGTAGTCGGCGTAGAGCGCATCGCAAACCTCCGCCCATCGCTCGGGGAGCCAATCCTTCTGCGGCTTGCTCGTCGCCACCACCACCGCCGCGACCGGGCGCGTCATCTTGCCGAAGAACTCGCGCCGCCACGCGAGCTCGTGGCTCCACGGGCCGAGCCCCCAGACCACCGGCTCGTGAGGCACCCCGAGCGCGGTGAGGAACTCGAAGTACTGATCCTGCACGTGCTGGCCGACCGGGTGCGGGGCGATCTTGTGCGTCGTGAAGAGCCAGTTGAAGTCGCGCGCGCGCACGCGGTCGAACCCGAGCTTCACGGGCGCGCGCGTGAACGACGTCACGAGCCCGGCCTTGAAGTACACCTGAAGGTTCACGACGACATCGAAGCGGCGCGGCGCGAGCTCGCGCCGGATGTCGGTGAACGCGCGTACCCCCTTCGCGCGGTCGAAGATGACGATGTCATCGATCGCCGGATGACCCCGCACGAGCGATGCAGGGCCCGGCTGCAAAACCCACGTGATGTTCGCGCTCGGCTGATGCCGCTTGATCGCGTTGATGACCGGCAGCACGTGCACCGCATCGCCGACGGCGCTCATCATGACGATACAGACCCGGTCGAGCCTGGCCGGAACGGTCGCCGTCATAACGAGTATCCCGCCGCGGCCGCGAGCGTGTCCAGGTCGGCGTCCGTGACCGTGATCGCCCCGAGCGCGCGCTGCTTGTGCGCGGACCGGATGAGGCGTCGCAGGTTCGCCGCGCCGATCGCCGCGTCGCCAGGGACGCCGAACTCGATGCGGTCGACGTCGAGCACGACGGCGGTGCGCGAGCCATCCCCCTCGGTCACGATGAGCACGTTCGCGATATTGAGATCAGGGTGCCGCGCGCCCGCGCGTTCGAGCATGCGGAGGAGATCGGCGGCGGCTTCCAGGATTGCGCGGAGCTCGGCGCGCTCGTGCGGCGAGCCGAGCAGCTCGCCCAGGTCGGTTCCTCCGGCGACTTCGCGCGTCGCGACGTCGCTCTTGCGAAACAGCGGCCCCGCCGGATAGGTCGCATAGGCGAGGACCTCGGGCGTCGCGACGCCGGCATCGGCGAGATGCAATGCCGTCCGCAGCTCCTGCGGTGCGCGCGTGGGTGGCAGAAATCGGTCGCCCGTGACCGGGGCGAGCAGCCCGCCATGCCGCGAGTGCCGAACGACGACGTGCGTCGCGCCGTCGGGAAGGGGCACCGCGTACGCGGTCCCGCGCCCGCGCAGCGAACGCCGCGCGGGGTGAGCCGCCGCGTAGGAGTACAGCGACCGTGTCATGACCGCCTGCCTAACGGTGTCGGCGACCGACGCGAGCGCGACCACGTCGGCGCCCGGCACCAGAATTCGCGTATACCCGGATGGCGGTGCTGCCGTCGCAATCACGCGAGCGCGCGATAGACGGTGACCGGTTCGGTCTTCCCGCGCAGCGTGAGCGGTGGCCGCTCGACCAGCGCGTGGGTGCGGGTGAGCGCGTCGCGGAAGGCCTGAGACAGCAGGATTTCGCCGGGCTCGGCCCACGCACAGATGCGGTTCGCGGTGTTCACCGTGTCGCCGATGACGGTGAACTCGAGGCGTCGCTCCGAGCCGATGTTTCCGGCAAACGCTTCGCCGTAGTTGAGCCCGATCCCGATCTCGAGTTGCGGGCGCCCTTCATCGCGCCAGCGGGCGTTGAGACGCTCGAGCGAGTGCATCATGTCCACCGACGCATCGAGCGCGCGATCCACATCGTCGGGTTCCGTGATCGGCGCGCCCCACTGTGCCATGAGCGCATCGCCGATGAACTTGTCGAGCGTGCCGCCGTGCTTGAACACGCATTCCACCATCTCGGTGAAGAACTCGGTCAGCAGGCGCGCCGTCTGGTCCGGATCCATCGTTGCCGACAGCGGCGTGAAGTTCCGGATGTCGGCGAACAGCACCGCGACCTTCCGCCGCTCTCCACCGAGCTCGATGGCCTCCGTCGAGTCGGCAATGCGCGCCGCCATCCCCGGGCTGAAGAACCGCTCGAAGTTGCTCCGCTTGAGGATTTCCTTTCGAATGCGCTCGGCGAATCGGCTGTTCTCGATCGCGACCGCGACGATCCCCGAGAACGCCACGACGAAGTCCAGGTCATTCTCGGTGAATCGATGCGCACTCGTCAGGCTGTCGACATAGAGCACACCAAGGGCGCGGTTCTCACTGCCGACGAGCGGCGCACAGACCGCCGAGCGGACCTGCTGGTGGACGATGGACTCCCCGGTGAAGCGAACATCTTCCGGCGCGTTGTCAGAGAGAATCGCGACCTTTTCCTCGATGGCTTTGCCGGCGATGGAGAGCGGAACCGTGCGGCCGAGACGCGACCCGCCGCGATCCCGCGCAATGCTGGGGACGAGGTCGCCGTGATCGTCGAGCAGCAGGATGGAGAAGCGGTCGACATCGAGAATCTGAAAGACGATCCCGGCGATCTTCTCGAGGAGCGCGTCGGCATCGAACGCGCGCGTGAGCGCTTTCGAGACTTCCAGCAGGAGCGCGAGCTTCTGACGCAGACGCTCCTCGTCAGGCATGACGATCGCCGTCTCATCCAGCACCGGCTGAGACCCGCTCGCCTTGAGCGCCTGCGCGAACGCCTGCTCGGCGTCAGGCACCGCGCGCTGGCGGATGATCGTCGGCGCGTACCGCGCGCTGTGCGTATCGGTGCCGTTCTCCGACACGTCGCTCTCGTTCACGTTGAACGAGAGCTTGCCGAACGTGAGCACGTCGCCGGCCCCGAGGCGCGCGCGCTCGACCCGTTCTCCGTTCACGAACGTGCCGTTGCTCGAGCCGAGGTCGTTGAGCTCGATGCCCGAATCGTCGACGACGAGCGACGCGTGGCGCCGCGAGACGGTCGGGTCCAGCAGCGGCACGTCGCTCGTGAGCGCGCGCCCGACGGTCAGCGACGCCCCGCGCCGGAGCTCGAAGATCTGGTCGCCGTCAGGGCTGACGAGGCGGAACGACATCCCGAAAAGGTAGCATGGCCTATTGGCAAACAGCTATCAGCCGTCAGCCATAGGCCAGAGAGGGCGACACTAGCCGGCAGCCACCACCAGCAGCAGCACGCCCCAACCAGCGTCACCAAGCCACCAGCCCGAGCCACCAACTACCAGTCAGTGCCGGCTCCCTAGTCCCTGGTCCCTAGTCCCTCTCGAACCTGCCCTATCGCCGTGAGCAACGCCTTCGCCTTGTTTTCCGTTTCCTCCCATTCGCGCTCGGGATCCGAGTCGGCCACAATGCCTGCTCCTGCCTGAACGGACGCCTCGCCGTTCGCGATCACGCATGTGCGGATCGTGATCGCGAGATCCATGCGTTGCGCGCCGGCCGCGATGTACCCGACCGCGCCCGCATATGGGCCGCGACGCTCCGGCTCGAGCTCATCGATGATCTCCATCGCCCGAACCTTTGGGGCGCCAGTCATCGTGCCGGCGGGGAACGTCGCTCGAAACACGTCCAGCCCCGTCACGCCGTCCTGGAGCACGCCCTCGACCTGGCTCACGATGTGGAGCACGTGCGAGTAGCGCTCGATGCGCATGAGCTCCGACACGTTCACCGAGCCATACCTTGCCACGCGCCCGACGTCATTGCGGCCGAGGTCCACGAGCATGACATGCTCGGCGCGCTCTTTCTCGTCGGCCAGGAGCTCCGCCGCAAGACGCTCGTCGTCCTCCGGGGTTCGGCCGCGTGGTCGCGTCCCCGCGATCGGACGCACGGTCACGCGGCGATCCGCGACGCGAACGAGCAGCTCGGGTGAGCTGCCCACGAGCTCCATGCCGTCGAGCACGAG
>Ga0075420_100005153_pt1 | contig 11481 bp, 10 predicted proteins | sample SoiMetdeltSBSDD4_FD_75296 | JGI IMG/M metagenome (GOLD analysis project Ga0075420, IMG submission 75296) | Bulk soil microbial communities from a Populus tree surrounding site in Tennessee, USA - Soil MetaG P. deltoides SBSDD4 | ecosystem: Environmental > Terrestrial > Soil > Tree plantation... | reverse complement strand
TACACCGGTTTGGTCGAGACGGCGCGCAGCTACAACCGGCTGAACCTGCCCGTCGGGGCCGCGTACCTGCGGGAGGCGTCGGGTCTGATGCGGCAGACGCTGTTGCCGGCTGCGAAGGCGCTGTACGAGGCCGAGACCGGCAACCTGGCCGAGGACCGGGGCGGGGCGGCCGGGTTCCCGTGGCTGGCGGTACCGCTGGCCCTGCTCACCATCGGCGGCCTCGTCGTGGCCCAGGTCTACCTGGCGCGCCGCACCCGCCGGCTGATCAATGTGGGACTGGCCGCGGCGACCGCCACGGGGCTGGTACTCCTGCTGTGGGTGGGGGTGGCGTGGGTGGGGATCGCCACGCAGCTCGACGCGAGCGATCGGCAGGGCTCGGCCCAGGTGGAAGTGATCGCGAAGGGCCGGATCGCGGCCCTGCAGGCCCGTGCCGACGAGGCGCTGACCCTGGTGGCGCGGGGGAGCGGCGGTGCGTTCGAGGACGACTTCACGGCCAACATGACCGCGCTCGCCGGCGCGGACGGCCAGGGTGGGCTGCTCGCCGACGCGCGGCGCCGGGCGACCGATCCCGCGGTACGGGACGCGCTGTCCGCCGCGACGGCCGCCGCGGTCGATTGGTGGCGGGTGCACGGGCAGCTGCGCCAGCTCGACGACACCGGCGACTACCCGGGGGCGGTGAAGCTCGCGGTGGGCGACGATCCGGCGAGCGCGGCGAGCGCGTTCAACCGGGTGGACGAAAAGCTCGCCGAGGCGATCGCGGGGACGAGCCGGACATTCGACGAGCGGGCCGACGCGGCCGGCGGCGCGCTCTTCGCCACGAGCGTCGGCTGGGCACTGCTGACGCTGATCCTGGTGACCGGCGTCGTCCTCGGCCTGCAACAGCGGATTGCGGAGTATCGATGACTGCACGCAGAGCCCTCGCCGCCGTCGCCGTAGCGGCCGTATTAGCGGGCTGCGGACAAGGCGGCGGGCCGGCTCCCAACCAGCCGAGCCATGCGGCACCGCGCCCGGTCGGGGTACAGGACCCGGCGGTGATCCCGAGCAGCAGCGCGGGTCCGGCGCCCACCTGCGATCCACTGGCGAGCCTGCGCCCGTCCGGCCCGCTGCCGACGCCCGGCGCGATGCCGACCGGCACCACGATGGCGCGCATCGCCGCCCGGGGGCGCCTCATCGTGGGCGTCGACCAGAACACGTACCTGTTCGGCTTCCGGGACGCGGCCAGCGGCGAGATCGTCGGCTTCGACGTGGACATCGCCAAGGAGGTCGCCACCGCCATCTTCGGCGACTGGCGCAACCACCTGCAGCTCGTCGCGATCAGTTCGGCCCAGCGCATCCCGTTCGTCCGGGAGCACAAGGTGGACATCGTCGCGCACACGATGACGATGAACTGCGACCGTTGGCGGCAGGTCAGCTTCTCCACCGAGTACTACGACGCCGGGCAGAAGGTGCTCGTCGGTCGCGCGTCGACCGCGAGGGGCATCGACGACCTCGGCGGAAAGAAGGTCTGCGCGGCGGCCGGCAGTACCTCCATCCAGAACATCGCGGCGGCCCGATCCAAGCCGATCCCGGTCTCGGTCAACGACTGGACCGACTGCCTGGTGCTGCTGCAACAAGGTCAGGTCGAGGCGATCTCCACCGACGACACGATCCTCGCCGGGCTGGCCGCGCAGGATCCGACCACCCGACTCGTCGGTGCGGCGTTCACCAGCGAACCGTACGGGCTGGCGATCGACCAGAACGCGGCCGACTTCGTGCGCTTCGTCAACGCGGTACTGGACCGGATGCGCGCGGACGGCACCTGGGCGACGATCTACCGGCGTTGGCTGGGCGGGACGGCTACCGCGCCGGCCGCCCGGTACCGGGACTGAGCAGTGATCAGTCGGGACGATGCCGACCGCGCGCTCACCGGGCTGGGAGCGGCGCACGACCGGATCGCGGCCGCGATGTACGCGGTGGACGTGCATCCAGGGCTGGAGGCACTGCGCGCCGGGGGGCTGACCGGCCAGACCGAGAGCCGTTGGCAGGTCCTGCGGCCCGAGGTGGACCTGCTGTGGGCCTACTTCGCGGCGCTGGGCGACGCGCTCGAGCGGGCGCGACAGCTACGCGGCCGGCCCCGGATGGATGACGACGCGTGGAACGAGCTGACCCGCCTCCTGGGTGAACCGGTGGTGCCGCTGGGACCCGACGGGATGCCGGTGGAGGCGACGGTACCGGCGGTGAGCCGACTGTCCATTGGGGAGCTCGCGCAGCGGTTGGAGCAGCGGTCCGCGACCGTGCTCGCCCATCTGTCCGAAGTGGACGCCGCTCGGACGGCGGTGACGTCCGCGGTGGCGCGCGCCGCCGAGGCGGTCGAGGCGGCCGCGACGTTGGCCGTTCAGCTGGGCGAGACAGGGCTCGCCGAGGAGCTGCGTACCGCTTTGGCCGAGGTACCGCGGGACGACCTCGCCGATCCGCTGAGCGCGGCGCCGGCCGGCCGGCTGTCGGGTGCCGTACAGACCCGGCTGGATCGCTTGCGGGACAAGGCCGGTGAGGCCCGGCGGTCGCTCGACGAGGTGGCGACGCTGCGGAACGGGTACCCGGACCGCCGTGCCTCGCTCGCCTCGGCGCTCGACGAGGTCGCCGCCGCGGAGGAGGCGGTGGCACGGGCGCACCGCCGGGTCACCGAGAAGATCGCCGACCCCGGGTTGGGGGACGTACCGGCGGCCATCGGGGTGCTGCGCGCTCGCCTGACCGAGCTGGATCAGCTGGCCCACGATGGACAGTGGCGGAAGCTGGCCGATCAGATGTCCATTGTGGAGAGTTCGGCCCGGCGGGCCCGGGACCGGGCTCGCGAACTGGCCGACCTGGCCGAGGGCCTGCTCGGTCGCCGGGACGAGCTGCGTGGGCGGCTGGAGGCGTACCGGGCGAAGGTGGCCGCCCGCGGGTTGGCCGAGGACGAGGACCTGTCCGTCCGGTACACCGAGGCGCACGCCTTGCTCTTCACCGCCCCGTGCGATCTGCGGGCCGCCACCCGCGCGGTGTACGCGTACCAACAGGCGCTCGCCGACGTGCTGGACAGAGCCGAGAGGACAGACGCCGATGACTAGCCCGCCGACCGCCTGCAAGCGCACCGGCTGCACCGGCACCTACGCTCCCGACGGGTACTGCGACGAGTGCGGTCACAAGGCACCCGCCGCCGGCGCGACGGTCACGGTGGGCGCGCCCGCCGCAACGGTCTCCGTCACTGCCACCGCGGCGAGCACCCGCCGCGGCACCGCCAGCCGCGGCCGCACCGGGGGTCGGGGTCACCTCGGCGCCAACCTGGTCGCGATGCCGCCGATCCCGTTGCGCGATCCCACCACGGCGGTCATGGCCGACCCGCAGGTGCCCGAGTCCCAGCGGTACTGCGGCAAGTGCGGCGAGCCGGTCGGACGCGGCCGGGGCGGCAAGCCGGGCCGGGTCGAGGGTTTCTGCTCGAAGGACCGCACGCCGTTCTCGTTCCGGCCGCGGTTGTCCCCCGGCGACCTCGTCGACGACCGGTACGAGATCCTCGGAGCCCTGGCGCACGGCGGGCTGGGCTGGATCTACCTCGCGAGGGACCGCAACATCAGCGACTCCGGCGCCGACCGCTGGGTCGTCCTCAAAGGACTGATCAACACCGGCGACGCGGACGCGATGGCCTCGGCCATGGCCGAACGCCGTTTCCTGGTCGGAGTGGACCACCCGAACATCGTCAAGATCCACGACTTCGCCCAACACCCGGACCCGAAGACGGGCGAGGTGGTCGGCTACATCGTGATGGAGTACGTGGGCGGCCGCTCGCTGAAGGACCTCGCGCTCTCGCACACCGGTCCCGACGGCAAGCGCGCCCCGCTGCCCCTGGACCAGGTGTTGGCGTACGGCATCGAGGTGCTGCCGGCACTGGGCTACCTGCACGACCGCGGGCTGCTCTTCTGCGACTTCAAGCCGGACAACGTCATCCACGCCGAGGAGCAGCTCAAGCTGATCGACCTCGGGGCGGTGCGGCGAGCCGACGACCACGTCTCCGCGCTGTGGGGTACGCCGGGCTACCAGGCTCCGGAGCTGGAGACCGAAGGTGCCTCGGTGGCGTCGGACATCTACACGGTGGGTCGGTCCCTGGCGGTGCTCAGCTTCGACTTCGGCGGCTTCTCCACCCGGTACGCCGACCGGCTGCCGCACCCCGGCGACGTACCGCTGCTCGCGCAGGAGGAGTCGTACCATCGCCTGCTGTGCCGGGCCACCCACGTCGACCCCGAGCAACGCTTCGCCTCCGCGGCCGAGTTCGCCGAGCAGGCCACCGGGGTACTGCGGGAGGTTCTCGCCGCCGCCGACGGTACGCCGCGCCCGGCGGTCTCGACGCAGTTCACCGGCGAGCGCCGGACGTTCGGTGCCGACGGCGTACCCGACGGGCCGGCCGTGGCGGCCGCCCTGCCGCTGCCACTGGTGGATCCGGCCGATCCGGCCGCCGGGTTCCTCGCGACGCTCAGCGGCACCGGTACGGTGGCCGAGCTCGAGGCGGCGCCGGTGCGGTCGGTCGAAGTCACCCTGCGCCTGGTCCGCGCGCTCGTCGAGGCCGGCGAGCTGGAGCGGGCCGCCAAGACTCTCGCGGGCGTCGACGCCGGCTGGCGCAACGACTGGTACCGGGGGCTGATCGCGCTGACCGGCAAGGACGCCGAGGCGGCGTCGCGCGCGTTCGACGCGGTGTACGACGCGGTACCGGGGGAGCCAGCCGTCCGCCTCGGGCTGGCCGCGGCCCGTGAGCTGGCCGGCGACGGCGACGGTGCGGCCCGGCGGTACCTGAGGGTCTGGCGCGTCGACCACGGCTTCGTCAGCGCGGCCTTCGGTCTGGCCCGCACGGTGCTCGCCGCGGGCGACCGGGCCGGCGCGGTGGCGATCCTGGACGAGGTACCGGACCACTCCAGCCAGTACGGCGCGGCCCAGATCGCCGCGGTGCGCGCGACCCTCCACAGTGGAGCAACCGGTCTGGGAGAGGCGGAACTGCTCGCCGCCTCCGAGCGGATGCAGCGGCTGCAGATCGACAAGGCACGGCGGGCCGGCCTCGTGGTCGAGCTGCTACGGCACGCGTTGCTGTGGCTGTCCGGAGGGCCCGGCGCACTGGTCGCGTCGGCTCCGGAGCTGCCGCCGGCCCGGCAGAACTGGGCACAGGTGGTACGCGAACGATTGGCGCAGGCGACGCCCACGGCGGCCCGGACCCCGCTGTTCCTGGGCGAGGCACTGCGCGAGCGGGAGGTACGGCTCGGGCTCGAGCGCGCCTACCGGATGCTGGCCAGCATGGAGCCGGATGCGGCGACCCGGTACGCGTTGGTCGACGCCGCCAACGCCGTACGACCCCAGACGGTGGTATAGATGGCCGCCCCGCAGTGCCCGGCCTGTGCCGCGGCGGTGACCGAGACCGACGTCTACTGCGAGGCGTGCGGGCACGACCTGTCCCAGCCCGCACCGGCGGTACCGACCGCGCCGGCGCCGGTGGCCAGCCGGTGGGTGTCGTCCTCGGGTGGGCCGGCCACCTGCCCCGGGTGCGGCGGGAAGGAGTTCGGCGCGGAGGGCTACTGCGACAACTGCGGCCAGCGGCGCGCGAGCGGGATGGACCACAACGAGCTGCAACTGGGCGGGCTCGCCGCGGTCACCGACAAGGGCCACCGGCACCACCGCAACGAGGACGCGGTCGGGCTTGGTCTGCTCGAGTCCACTGTGGTCGGTGTGATCTGTGACGGAGTCTCCAGCTCGAACCGGCCGGACGCCGCTTCCAACAGCGCGGTCGACGCCGCGATGCCCGCACTGGTGACCGCGCTGGACAAGCGTTCGCCGGCCGGGGACGCGATCGGCGCGGCGGCCCGGGCCGGCCAGGCCGCCGCCGCGCTCGCCGCCGGCCCGAACCCGGGGTCGAACCCACCCGCGTCCACGTTCGTCTGTGCGGTCGTCGAGCCGGACGCCGTGACGGTCGGCTGGGTCGGCGACAGCCGGGCGTACTGGCTACCGGACGCCGACGGGGAGCCGAAGTGCCTCACCGTCGACGATTCGGTCTCCGCGCGGTACGCCGCCCGTGGCGTCGCAATCCCGGCCGAGATCCCGCGATCGCAGGCGGGTGCGTTGGTGCGCTGGCTGGGCGCGGATGCCACCGATACCGTGCCACACCTTCACACGTTCACGCCTTCCGGACCCGGCCGGGTCCTGGTCTGCAGCGACGGCCTGTTCCGGTACCGGCCCGGTGCGGCGGAGCTGGCCGAGGCGGCTCCGCGCATCGCGCCGCTGGCAACCGCGCAGGCCTTGGTGCAACTGGCCCTCGACGCGGGCGGCCAGGACAACATCACCGTCGCCGTGCTGCCCTACCCACCGCAACGAGGAGACGAGCATGACTGACCAGCCGGCCTTCCAGGCGGAGGTGTTCCAGAACGAGTACCTGCCGGCCGACTCGACGGTCGTGGACGCTGTGGTGACGGTCACCGCGTCCGGTTCCGGCCCGAGCGGTGCCGCCCCGACCGTCGCCCAGGTCATCATGATCGACTGTTCGGGCTCGATGGCGAACCCGTCCACCCGGATGTCGGAGGCGAAACGGGCCACCGCGGCCGCGATCGACGCCCTGCCCGACGGGGTGGACTTCGCGGTCGTCAGCGGCCGGGCGTACGCCGACATGGCCTATCCGGAACAGCGTCAGCTCGTGACCGCTTCGGCCCGCACCCGGGCCGCGGCGAAGAAGGCGGTGGCCCAGCTCACCGCCTCCGGAGGTACCGCGATGGGGCGGTGGCTGGAGCTGGCCCGGACCCTGTTCGCCGGTAGCGCGGCCGAGCTCAAGCACGCCATCCTGCTCACGGACGGGCGCAATCAACACGAGACGCCGGAGGAGCTGGCCGCGGTACTCAGCGCGTGCGAAGGCCAGTTCCTCTGCGACAGTCGCGGCGTGGGCGCGGACTGGAGCGGGGCCGAGCTGCGCATGATCGCCTCGGCGCTGCTCGGTACCGCGGACGGCCTGCCCGATCCCGAGGACCTCGTCGACGACTTCCGCTCGATGACCGAGGCGGCCATGGGAAAGTCGTACGCCCAGGTGTCGTTGCGGCTATGGACGCCCGCCGGGTCGACGATCCGCTTCGTGAAACAGGCGTTTCCACACGTGGAGGATCTGACCGCGCGACGCCACGAGGTGAGCGCGCGGATCGGGGAGTACCCCCTCGGTGCCTGGGGCGCGGAGAGCCGCGACTACCACCTCTGCGTCGAGGTCCCGGCGGGCGCGGTCGGCGAGGAGATCCTGGCCGCCCGGGTCAGCCTCGTCCTCGGCGACCAGACGCTGAGCCAGGGCCTGGTGCGCGCCGTCTGGACCGACGACACCGCACTGTCCACGAGGATCAATCCGCGGGTGGCCCACTACACCGGACAGGCGGAGCTGGCAGAGGCGATCCAGGAGGGGTTGGCGGCCCGAGACGCCGGCGACGTCGATACGGCGACCTCGAAACTGGGCCGGGCCGTCCAGCTCGCCGAGGAGTCCGGGCACACCGACACCGCCAAGCTGCTGGCGCGGGTGGTGGACGTGGTCGACGCCCGGACCGGTACGGTCCGGCTCAAGCAGAAGGTCGCCGGCGTCGATGCCGAACTGGCGAACGTGCGGTCGGTCAAGACGATCCGCGTGAAGAACACCTGAGGAGGCGCAGCATGCCCGCCTGCCCGAAGGGGCACACGTCGGTAGCCACGGACTACTGCGACGAGTGCGGCGCCCCGCTCGACACACCGCGCTCGACAGCACCGCCGGCCCCGACAGGACCGCCGGCCCCGGCCGCGCCAGCCGCATCGGCCGCGGAGGCGACGGCGTCGTCCGAGCCCTGTCCGGAGTGCGGTACCGCCCGGGACGGCAGGTTCTGTGAGGTCTGCGGGCATGACTTCCTCGCGTCCCCGGATCCAACAGGACCACAGACCGCTGCCCCCACGCCGGCCGCCACTGTGCGGTGGCGGCTCGTCGTAACGGCCGATCGGGAGTACCACGCGCGAATGGCGGCCGCCGCGGACGCCGACGCCGAAGCAGTGGCCTTTCCGGCGTTCTGCCCCGAGCGGCGCTTCGAGCTGACCGGCGACGAGGTTCTGATCGGGCGACGCAGTCGATCCCGGGGCATCGAGCCGACCGTCGACCTCACCGGTCCACCGGAGGACGCCGCTGTTTCGCATATGCACGCCTTGCTCGTACGCACGCCGGCCAGCACGTGGACCGTTATCGACCTGGGTTCGGCGAACGGCACCTTCGTCAACGACGGAACCGACCCGATCGTCGCCAATCAACCGGTACCCATAGCCGACGGCGACCGCATCAACGTCGGCGCCTGGACCAGGCTGACCCTGCGCACCGGCTGACGCTACGGCGCCACGTCATCCCACGTCGCGAGTTCGGCGGCGATCTCCCGGTCGTCGGCGTCCGCATCGCGCCTGTCGGCCTCCACGTCACGCCGGTCTGCGCGCCGCTCCCGTTCCTCGGCGAGGCGCTCGCGCCGTTCGGCCGTGTCGTTCCGCTCGTTGGCGATCTGGTCCCTTAGATCTGCGCGTCGGTCTCGTTCGTCGGCGTGGCGCTCGCGCTGCTCGGCCGCTCGGTCCCGCACCGCCGCGACATGGTCCCGCAGGTCCGCGCGTCGCTCTCTTTCATCTGCGTCACGTTCGCGACGGTCGGCGGCGTGGTCCCGCTCGTTGGCGTTGCGAACTCTCATGTCCAGCTCGGTCGTGCGTTGCTCCAGCCCGATCTCGCGCTGATCCGCGGCGGCGTCACGCTCGTCGGCAGGGCGACTACCGTCGGCCATGGCGTCGATGATAGGCCGCCGCACACGGCGGGGCGCGGTGATCCCCCGCGACCGCCCGCTCCCGCGTCGGTAGTCCTGCCGACGATATTGTCAACGATCGTTGGGACAGTTATCGTCAACCGCAGCACGAGGCGATCGCGGCACCGCGCATGAGCGAGGACTGGCGTCATGGCTGATCAGCAGCGGGGCGAGAGCGACGCCGATCTTCTGCGCATCGACGACCTGACCCTGAGGTTCGGCGGCTTGCGGGTGCTCGACCGGATCAGCATGTCGGTACCGCAGGGCATCGTGTGCGGCCTCGTCGGGCCGAACGGCGCCGGCAAGACCTCGCTGTTCAACTGCGTCAGTGGCCTCTACCGCCCGGACAGCGGAACGATCCTGATCGGCGGCGTCGACGCCCTCGCGGTGCCGCCGCACGGGCTCCCGGCGCTGGGCTTGGCCCGGACGTTCCAGCACGCGTGGCTCGACGCGACCGCGACGGTCCTCGACAACGTTCTCGTCGGCGGCCATACCCGCATCCGTGGCGGGCCGTTCTCGCTGGCGCTGCGGCTGCCGTTCGTCGGCCGCGACGAGGCCCGGCTGCGACGGCGCGCTCTCGAGTTGCTCGAGTACCTCGATCTCGGGTACGCCGCTGACCGGTTGGCGGGGTCGCTGCCGTTCGCGGTCGCCAAGCGGGTAGAGATCGCCCGCGCGCTGCTCGCCGAGCCGCGGCTGCTGATGCTCGACGAGCCGGCCGGCGGTATCGCGCATGCCGAGGTGGATGCCCTGGCCGGGATGATTCTGCGGCTGCGCACCGAGCTGGGCCTGACGATCCTCCTGGTGGAACACCATATGGGGCTGGTCTCCGCGGTGACCGACCGGGTCGTCGCGCTGGTCGAAGGGCGCAAGGTGGCCGAGGGCAGCGCCGCCCAGGTACGCGAGCACCCGGCCGTGGTCGAGGCGTACCTGGGGATAGTTACGTGAACATCCTCGAGCTGGGCGGCGTGGTCGCCGGCTATCAACGCAGCCAGGTGTTGCACGGCGTCGACCTCGAGGTCACCGAGGGCGGTGTCACCGCGCTGCTCGGGGCCAACGGGGCCGGCAAGACCACCACGCTCCGGGCGATCAGCGGGCTGGTGTGGCGGCGGGGCACCCTCCGGTTCGACGGCCGCGACATCTCGCGGATGCGCCCGGACCAGGTGGCGCGGCTCGGAATCGCCCATGTACCGCAGGGGAGGGGAACGCTCGCCCGCCTGAGCACGGCCGAGAACCTCATGGTGGGTGCGCTCCGGCGGCGTGACTCGGATGTCGGTACCGACCTCCAAAACTGCTACGACCTCTTTCCGGTGTTGGCGCACCGGCGCAACGCGGTGGCCGGCAGCCTGTCCGGCGGCGAGCAGCAGATGTTGGCGATCGGCCGCGCGATCATGAGCCGGCCCCGGCTACTGCTGCTGGACGAGCCGTCGCTGGGCCTTGCACCACGGGTGGTCCGGGAGATGTTCCGGGTCCTCGACGACCTGCGCGCCGAACGCGGCCTCACCATGCTGCTCGTCGAGCAGAGCGTCGTCGCCGCCCTCGACCTCGCCGACCGGGCGGTGGTGCTCGAGACCGGACGCGTCACGCTGCGCGGCTCGGCAGCGGAGTTTGCCGGGATGGACGAGGTCAGGCGCGCTTACCTCGGGACCTGACTGATTCGGAGGGGATGCGACGGTGCGGGCTCTACAGCAGGTGATCGACGGCCTGGCGACGGGCTCGATCTACGGCGCCCTCGCGTTGGCGCTGGTGCTCGCCCATCGGGCCACCGGGGTGGTGAACTTCGCCCAGGGCCAGATGGCGGTCGTCTCCACCTTCTTCGCCTGGTCCCTCGTCCAGTCCGGGCTCGGCGTGGTCCTCGCCATCGCGCTGACCGTCGCGGCCTCTCTCCTCTTCGGAGCCACGGTCGAACGCGTCGTGATGCGCCGGTTCGAACGCGAGTCGCCGATGATCACCATCGTGGCCACCGTCGGGCTGTTGCTACTCCTCAACGGGGTGAGCTCCCTGATCTGGGGGTACGACCTCAAGGCGTTCCCGCCGGCCTTCTCCAGTGGCACGCTGCGCGCCGGCGAAGCCGCGGTCTCGATCCCGGCGCTGGGTACCTTCCTGGTGCTGGTAGCCGTGGTGCTGGTGCTCTACGTCCTGATGATGCGGACCCGGCTCGGCCTGGCGCTGCGGGCGGTGGCGGACAACCCCGACTCCAGCGCGCTGTCCGGGCTACCGGTGGGGCGCCTGCTGATGGTCGGCTGGGGCCTCGCGGCCGGGCTGGGCGCCATCGCCGGATGCCTGGTGGCCCCGAAGCTCTACCTCGATCCGAACATGCTCGCCGGGGTACTGGTGTACGCGCTGGCCGCGGCCGTCCTCGGGGGCTTCGACAGCCCGCTCGGCGCCGTGGTGGCCGCGTGGATCATCGGGGTGAGCGAGAACCTGGCCGCCACGTACATCGGCGTCATCGGCAACGATCTGCGCATCTCCGTACCGCTGCTGCTGACCGTGCTGGTGCTCCTGCTGCGCCCGCAGGGCCTGTTCGGCCGGCGCGAGGTGGTGCGCGTATGAGTCGGCACAAGAACGGCCGATGGTACCGCGCGGGCGCCCTCGCCGCCGGGATCATCGTGCTCGCCGTGCTGCCGCTGAACTCCACGCCGTACACCAACTACCAGGTCGCCCTGGTGGCCAC
>Ga0075420_100005152_pt1 | contig 11481 bp, 10 predicted proteins | sample SoiMetdeltSBSDD4_FD_75296 | JGI IMG/M metagenome (GOLD analysis project Ga0075420, IMG submission 75296) | Bulk soil microbial communities from a Populus tree surrounding site in Tennessee, USA - Soil MetaG P. deltoides SBSDD4 | ecosystem: Environmental > Terrestrial > Soil > Tree plantation... | reverse complement strand
CGCGATACGTCCCTCCGGCGTGTTCACGCGTGGACTCCTCGGGATTCTGGCCGGGCCGCAACCCGGCCTCCGCTGCGCGAAGGGCGTCCTCCGCCGCTCCGCGGCCCGGGGCGCCGAAGAAATCGATCGCCACCACCGTCGCGAATCGCTTGCGCAGCCGCGCCAACTCCTCATCCGGACGAGCGGCGCGACCGCGCGGCGTGTCACGGTCGGCACTGCCTAACGAGTCACGGAGCTCTCGAGCTGCCGTCGACAGCTCGGCGTAGTCGGCGTCGCGCGCGTCTCGGAACGACCGGCGAATCTGCTCGCTCGTCAGGCCATCCACGAACTCCGCACGGCAGATCGACGCGTCACCGCCGGCAGCCAGGATCTCGGTGCGGATCCACTGAAAATCCTCGTACGTCTGATCGTTGTCGGGCAGGACGTACACCGAATTCTTCACCGGCACCGCCCCCACCCGCTGCAGGCGACGACCGACCTTCACCCGAAGGTAGTCCGGCTTCGGTGGGATCTGATGGATGAGCAACAGCCAGCGGCTGTCGGTCGTAGTCATGACGCGACCGTAGTCAGTGAACGCGACGGTGTTACGCTCTCCGCGAGATCGACGTCCAGGCCGACGCCCGCCGCGCGAGCACGCTCGTGCACGAGCCTGGCCGCGGCCACGTCCTGCAGCGCCGTGCCCGTGCTGTCGAACACGACGATCTCGTCCGGCGACCTCCGCCCGACCACACGACCGGTGACGACATCCGCCAGCTCGCCGCGAACGTCCTCGCGCCGCATGACGCCGCCATCGATCGCGTGGTGGAGATCGCCGCTCGTCGCGCACTGGTCGATCGAGTCTGCGATCACGACGCTCGTGCCTAACAGCTCCGGCTCGATTTCCTGCTTTTGGGGGTTGTCCGCACCAACCGCCGCCACGAATGCGCCCGGCCTGACGTGCGCTCGTCCCAGGAACCAGTGAAGAGCGGTCGTGCAGGTCACCCAGATGTCCGACGCAGCGGTTTCCTCATCGAGCGCGCGAACGGGGATGACGTCGCACGACAGCTCACCCGATAGCGCGCGCGCGAACGACGCGGCGCGTTCCGGAATCGCGTCGAACGCCATGACGCGACGCAACGAGCGCACGGAGTCGAGCGCGCGGGTCTGATTCGCCGCCTGCTCGCCGCAACCACAGATGGTCATGACGCCGGCATCCGGCCTGGCGAGATGCTTCGCCGCGACGGCCGTCGCGGCCGCGGTCCGGATGCTGGTGATCTCCATCGTGTCGATGAGCGCGAGCAACCTGCCGTCCTCCGCGTCGAAGAGACTGAGGACGCCCTGGATGGTTGGCAGGCCACGCATCGCGGGATTTCCGGGGAAGTTCGCGTTCACCTTCGCCGCGAACATCGCACGGCCGGCGCCCGCCACCCGCGAGGTCAGACCGGCGGCCTTCACGTGAAAGGTCCCACCGAGTACCCGAGCGCCGAGTACCTGCGGCGGAATCGATCCGCCCGCGACGTGTTGGCGGAACGCGTCCTCGACAGCTTCGATGCAAGTCCGAAGGTCGAGGAGCTGACGCACTTCGGATCGGCCGAGAACCAGAGTCATGGGCAAGGCTCGGTTGGCGTGGAACCTCGGCCGAGGTTAATATTACAACTGAATCATCGCAAGATTCGAGTGTATCTATGACTAAGGTCGCTCCGATCAACGTCCTGTTCGTGTGCCTCCACGGCTCGGCAAAGAGCGTGGTCGCCGCAGCGTACTGCCGCCGACTCGCCGCCGAGCGTGGCGTTCGAGTTTCGGTTGCCTCGGCTGGGGTAGAACCGGATGCTGAAATTTCGCCCGCGACGGTGGCCGGTCTTGCCGCCGATGGACTCGATTTGCCGATATCGCGCCCGCAGCGGCTCACTGGCGCCTTGTTGGCTTCGTCGTGGCCTGTTGTGAGCTTCGGTTGCGACCTTCAACCGTTCGACCTGGAACGCGCCGCCATCGACTGGGGCGACGTCCCCGCAGTCAGCGATGGCTACGCCGCTGCCCGCGATGTGATCGTCTCGAGAGTCGCGGGGCTGCTGGAAGAGCTGGTCTCGTTCGAGTCATCCTGAGCGCAGCGTAGCGCGGCGAAGGATCGTCGTCGTCCCGGCAGAGCGATGTCATCCTGAGCGCAGCGAAGGATCTTCGGTCTCCCGGCAGAGGGCCCTCGCTCGGGACGACGAGGATCCTTCGCCTGCCGGCTCAGGATGACAAAGGGCCTGACGGCTCAGGATGACAAAGCTCAGGATGACACCTCCCTAGTGCGGCGCCCAACGCGGCTCGCCGCTGAAGAGCCCGTCGACCACGCCGATCTGGTAGGCCAGGAATAGCCCGAAGGCGAGGCTCACGACGCCCGACACGAGGCGAAGTCCCTGGTTCGCCGGACGGAACCGGTGCTGGGTCAGCGTGAACGGGACGCTGATCGCCATCGTGATCAGCATCATTCCGGCGATCGTGCCGACCCCGAAGAGCGCGAGATACAGCAGCGAGAGCGCCGAGCTCTGGATGGTCGCGAGCACGAGGAGCGCGACGGCCGCCGACCCCGCGAGCCCGTGCACCACGCCGATGATCAGCGGCCGAATGAGCTTGTACGGCGCCAGGCCGCCAAGGCGCCGGTCGAGCCATCCCAGCGGTACCCCGTCCGATCCGTGCGTGTGTGACCCCGAATCGCGCCCGGCATTCCGCGCGGTCCGCAGCACCGCTGCCACGTTCGCGATTCCCAGCCCGATGAGCAGCACACCCACCGCCAGCTCCATCGACAGCCCCACCCTCGGCGGAATGACCCAGCGGAAACCGATGATCGCTCCGCCGACGAGCACGATCGTGAGTGTGTGCCCGATGCCCCACACTGCACCCACCAGCGCCGCCCCGACGGTGCTCCGGTTCCGCGCGACGATGGTGGAGACGGCGATCACGTGATCCGGATCGGTCGCGTGCCGCATCCCGAGGAAGAAGCCTAACGCGAGGACGGCGAGAAGCGTGCTCACGGGATCGGTCAGCTCCGGTCGTAGAACGCCGGTGGCTCTACCCCGAGTGCGCGGAGGTACGCGTACCCCTGGCCGCGGTGATGAATCTCGTTGTCGATCGCGTACATGAGGTGCCACACGCCCGGGCCCTTCCACTGCCCGAACGCCGTGTCCACCTCCTGAAAGCGATGCGGCGGGATCGTCGGCACGAGAGAATCGAGCTCCGCGGTCGCCTCATCCCACAGCTTCAGCAGATCGGCTTTCGTCTTCGGCTCGGGAAAGTCCCCACCACCCCACGAGCCCGTTGCGACGCCTCGCGCGATCGGCACGGCCATGCGCAGGAACTCCATCGCGAGCGACGCAAACGGGCGCATGCCGCCGACGGAGAACTCGAACAACTCGCGCTCGGGAAAGGCCTCGATGACGCGACGCGTCAGCCGACGGTGTCCCTGCCAATGTTCGTGGAGCGCCTGCGGCGTGATGACCGTAGTCGCCGTGGCATCCTGCGTCGTGGGAGCGGTGGCCATACGAGTTCTCCAGGCGGAAGACTGCGAGCTAAGCTAACCTCCCGGCCTGATCATTCCGAGCGCGAAGCTCGAGGAATCGCCGCTGCCCCGATCTAGGGTGCGGTCGCTATCACGAGCGCGGACCGGAAAGCGATCAGGTCTTCGAAGTCCGAAAGCACCACCGATGCACCCGCCGCGCGGAGCCTGGCCTCGCGCTCGCCGGTCGCGATCCCGATGAACGGCAGCTCGAGGTTGGCAGCGGTGCGCACGTCCCACACGCCGTCACCGATGCTCACGACGCGGTCGTACGAGTGACCGCGGATCGCGGCCGCGCGGTCTCGGGCGAGCTGCACGATCTCTTCGCGCGTCACCGCATCGTTCGCGCAGGCCAGCACCATGTCGGGCACATCGAGCCCGCTCGCCCTCAACTTGAGGCGAGCAGAGGGTCGCCAGCCGCCCGTCGCGAGCGCGATGTCCCAGCCGTCCGATCGCATCATCGCGAACGCGTCACGCGCTCCGGCGATCGGCGCAAAACGGTCGGGAGTGCGCGCGAGCTCGCGCTCGAGCGTCTCGACGAAGCGGTGTACGAGCCGCTCGATCTCGGCATCGTCAGGCGCCCGCCCTCGGTGTCGCTCGACGAGCCAGCGCGCGATGCTCGCATCGGTCACATGCGGCGCGTCCGACCAATCGACGCCGGCCAGCTCCAGCGCGAATTCGCCTGCGATCGCCTCCAGAAAGCATTCGTCATCCACGGCATTCGTGTCGGTCAGTGTGCCGTCGATGTCGAAAATGGCAAGGCGCCCGGTCACTGCGTGAGCGCCACCGTCGCCTGCGCGTCGTGACACGTCGCGTCGCAGTCCTCCCCGTTAGGCTGCGACCTGTCATATCGGATGCCGGTGATCGAGCGCCGCGTCGTGTCGGAGCCGATCAGGACTTCGATCGTGGCCTGCGGCGCGCGATAGCACCCGACCAACGTGCAGTCGTTCCCGCCCTCGCAGCCGGAGGAGGCGCTCGTGATCGAGGCAACCATCCCGATCGCCGCAAGACGAAGGATCGATTGGACCGCAGAGGTGGCCATCATCATAGCCGTGTCTCGTCGGCTCGGTTCTCGGAGCGGGCTCGCTCGGCGCCCGTCGAACAGACTGCCACACCGGCGCCGCTTCAGGAAGTCTCTTGACGGGAGGGGAACCTGATGACAACATGCTTCCCTGAAACTTTCAGGGATCATCCTTCGTTCTTCACCCCATGAACGACGACAGCCTCGATCTCCTCAAGGGCACGCTCGACGTGCTCGTTCTCAAGGCCCTCACCTGGGGGCCACGCCACGGCTACGCCGTCGCCCGATGGATCGAGGACGCCACTCGCGGTACGCTGCAAATCGAGGAAGGCGCCCTCTATCACGCGTTGCACCGACTCGAGAAGAAGCGGTGGGTCGCGAGCGAATGGGGCGTGTCCGAGACGAACCGGCGGGCGAAGTACTACACGCTCACGGCCGCGGGTCGGCAGCAGTACGTCGCGCAGACGGCGACCTGGGCACGATACGCCGAGGCGGTGTCGTCTGCGCTGGCGATGGCCTGAGGTCGGCGACGCATGACCCTCCCGACTGGAATTCGCCGCGCGTTCCGACTCGCGCTCAGGCGGCCGCGCATCGACGAGGAAGTGGACAACGAGGTCGAGTTCCACCTCGCGATGCGCACGGCCGATCTGGTCGAGCGCGGCTACACGCCCGAAGCCGCGCGCGCGGAAGCACAGCGTCGCTTCGGCGACACCAAACAGTGGAGCATGGCGATGAGTGAGCTCGACCGCGAACGCGCCGCGTACGATCGGCGAACGGAATGGCTCGGCGACCTGCGCCAGGACCTTCGCTATGGCGTGCGCTCCGCCATACGGGCGCCCTTGTTCTCGCTTCTGGCTGTCTCCACGCTCGCCCTCGGCATCGGCGCAAACGCAGCGATGTTCGGCGTGGTGAAGTCCGTGTTGCTCGACGCGCTTCCCTATCGAGATCCCGACCGTCTCGTTCGCATGTACGGCCACTTCGCGGCTGGTTCCGATAACCGGGGGCCGCTCAGTGCGGGGACGGTCAACGACATCGCGCAACGACAGAAGTCGTTCACGGGCGTCGCGAGCTTCTCGGGGCTGCCTCAGGACGCCATCTACATCGACGAGGGTGGGCCGCGCGTGGTGAAGGCCGCCTGGGTCGAGCCGGCGTTGTTCACCACGCTCGGAGTGCCGGCCGCGTTAGGCCGCCTGCTGCGCGACGATGACGCCGCGAGCGACACGGTGTACAGCATCGTCCTGCCCCACACCACCTGGCACCGGATGTTCAGCGGCGATACAGCGGTGGTGGGCAGGAGGGTGCATCTCAACGGACTGCCGCGGACGATCGTCGGCGTGCTCCCGAAAGGGTTCGTCGGTCCGGTCGCAGGCGCGGACGTCTACTTCCCACTCTCACTCCGGCCGGCGCTCCGCGACCCGATCCGTGCGCGACGCTCGCACTGGCTCAGCCTCGTCGGCCGGCTGAAACCCGGTGTGACGGTGGACGCCGCCCGTGGCGAGATGGTCGCGATCGCCGCCGATCTCGCACGCGAGCATCCGAGGGACAACGGAGGCATCACCATCGCCACGGTCGCGGTGCGCGACGCAATGGTCGGCGACACGCGGCGCCCGCTCGTCGTGCTGATGGCGAGCGCCGGGTTGGTCCTCCTGATCACCTGCGCGAACCTGGCCGGTGCGCTCCTCTCCCGCACGGTCTCACGCCGCAAGGAGTTCGCGGTCCGCGTCGCGCTCGGCGCCGGGCGCGGGCGGCTCGTTAGGCAGCTCCTGGCCGAGAGTACGGTGCTGGCGCTGGTGGGGGGCGTGGCCGGTGTCCTCCTGGCTGCACTCGGGCTCCGCGCGCTTCGCGGGCTCGCGTTGCCGAGCCTTCCCGAGTACGCGCAGCTGTCGCTCGACGGCGCTGCGCTCCTCGTGACGGCTGCGACCGCCGTCGCGACGGGATTGGCGTTCGGCCTCGCACCAGCGTTGTCGGCAAGCCGCTCGAACGTGCAGGGAACGCTCCGCGACGAGACTCGCGGCGCGAGCGAGAGTCTCGGATCACGACGCGTCCGCGGCTTTCTCGTTGCCGGCCAGATCGCGCTCTGCGTCAGCCTCCTCGCTGGCGCTGGCCTGCTCGCGCGCAGCCTGTGGGCGATGACCACCGCTCCGCTCGGGTTCAACGCCGAGAGCGCGTTGACGTTCGCCATTCAGCTCGGACCGTCGTATGGGACGGCGGACTCGCGCCTGCGGTTCCAGGAACAGTTCCTCGAGAGAGCGCGCGCACTGCCAGGTGTTTCGGCCGTTGCGACGACGAGTGAACTACCCACCCAGGTCATGAACCGGAATGGGTTCACGGTCGAAGGCGCACCGCTTCCGGCAGATGATGCGCAGCCGTTCGCTCTCTATGTGGCCGTGTCGGACGACTACTTCCGCACACTCGGCATCCAGCTCGAGGACGGTCGCACGTTCAACGCGAGCGACGCCGGCGGACCTCCGGTGCTGGTGATCGGAGAAGCGATGGCGAAGCGGTACTGGCCGAAGGGCAACGCGGTCGGATCGCGGTTGCGCGTCGGTCCTAACCCGAATGCGCCGCTCATCACCGTCGTCGGAGTCGTGGCTGACGTCCGGAACGATCCCGCGCGCATGGATCCGGAGCCGATCCTGTACGCGTCGATTCGGCAGAACCCCTGGAACAGCCCGGTCGTCGTGGTTCGAACGCTCGGAGATCCGCTAGCGATGGTGAAGCCACTGCAGCGCGAGCTCGCGGCGATCGATCCGACGCTTCCGCTCTATCGCCCGGCGACGCTTCGAGACGTCGTCGGCAACGGGCTCGCCGGCCGACGGCTTCCCGTCGTCCTCATGACCGCCTTCGGGGCACTCGCGCTCCTGCTCGCGTCGGTCGGCGTGTACGCGATGTTCGCCAGCATGGCGGCCGCCCGCGAACGCGAGTTCGGCGTGCGAGTCGCGCTCGGCGCGGGCCGCGGCAACATCGCCGGGCTCGTGCTGCGGCAGGGCGGCATGTGGCTCGGCCTCGGCCTCGCTGGTGGCGCGCTCGGCGTGGTCGCAGTCACGCGGCTCATCGGCGACCTGCTGTTCGGCGTGGGCCCGTTCGACCCGATGACGCTCGGTATCACCGTCTCCACTCTCGTCGCGTGTGCGGCGCTCGCGCTGGTCGTCCCGATCCGACGGGCGACCCGCGCCGACCCGATCACGACGCTCCGGTAGAACGTTTTCGCTCTTTCCAAACCACCCCTAGTTGACTTATGTATAGGCGGTAGCGCCTACCGTCGGCCAACCAGGGGTGGTTTCCAATGAAGCGCGTCTTTCGACTTCCCGACCGCTCCGATCGCGTGTCGGGCGACGTCAACCGCGAGCTCGAGCTGCACCTCGAGCTTCGTGCGAAGGAGTTCGAGGCGCAGGGGATGTCTCGCGAGGACGCGCGTCGCGCCGCCCTCGAGGTGTTCGGCGACCGCGCACTGATCGAGGAGGAGCTCCGCGCCATTCGTTCATCGACGGTGCGTGAGCGACGCCGCCGCGATTGGCTCGGCGAGCTGCGCCAGGATCTCACGATCGGGGTTCGCGGCCTTCGTCGCGCGCCCGGTTTCACGCTCGTCGCCCTCCTCACGCTCGCGATCGGCATGGGCGCGAACACGGCGATCTTCAGCGTGCTTCGCTCCGTGGTGCTCCGTCCGCTCCCGTATCCGAACGCCGAGCAGCTCGTACAGGTCTGGAGCGATCACCGGGCGAGAGGGCGCGAGACGCCCGAATGGCTCGCGCCGCCGGACTTCATGGACTGGCGCGAGCAGAACCGTACGTTCGCCGGGATGTCGGCCTACTCGGGATGGGGGCCTGACCTCACGGGCGACGGCGACCCGGAGACGCTGACGGGGCTCGTCGTCTCCGGCAACTTCTTCGATGTGCTCGGGGCACGCGCCGCGCTCGGACGGACGTTGACGATGCAGGATGATGATCCGGGCGCCGAGACGGTCGTCGTGCTGAGCGATGCGTTGTGGCGTCGCCGCTTCGGCGCGGACTCGTCGGTCATCGGACGGCGCATAACGCTGAACGGACTTGCCGCGACCGTCATCGGCGTGTTGGAGCCGAGCTTCCGGGCGCCGATTCAGACGGCGGCGCCGGACATCTTCCGGGCGACGCGGCGTCCGGCGAACAGCGGGTGCAATCGCGGGTGCATCGTCCTCCGCGTGATCGGCCGCCTGAAACCGGGGGTGTCAGTCGCGGCCGCACAGGCCGATCTCGGTCGCATCGCGGCCGAGATTGCGTCGCGGCATCCGGACACGAACGAGAACGTCGGGGCCTGGCTCATCCCGCTCCACGAGCAGCTCACGGGCTCGGTGCGCCTCCCGCTGCTCGCGCTCGCGGGCGCCGTCGCGATCGTGCTGCTGATCGGGTGCGTCAACCTCGCGAACCTGCTGCTGGTCCGCGGCGCGGCGCGCGAACGAGAGATCGCCGTGCGGACGGCGCTCGGGGCGAGGCGCACGCGGATCGTCCGGCAGCTGTTCACGGAGAACGCACTCCTCGCGGTCACCGGTGGCGTCATCGGGCTCGCGCTCGGCGTCGCCGGGAGCCGGGCGCTCGCGACGCTCGTACCGGAGGCCGTGCGTCAGGTTCAGGATATCCGCGTCGACGGTATCGTGCTCGCGTTTGCCGCGGTCGTCACGATCGTTTCGGGCATCGCGTTCGGGCTGCTTCCGGCGTTGCGCGCCGCGCGCGCCAACCTCATCGGCTCGCTCCGCGACGGGCGCGCGGCGACGGCAGGTCATTCGGCGTTAGGCAGCGGCCTGGTCGTCCTCCAGCTCTCGCTGGCAGTCGTCCTGCTCGTGGGTGCGGGCTTGCTGCTCCGCAGCTTCATGGCCATGCAGCGCGTCGAGCTCGGGTATCGCGACAGCGGGGTCGTTCTCACCCCGCTGGCGCTGCCCGCAGCGCGGTACCAGGAGCCGGCCCGCTTTGCGGCTGCGACCGAGGATCTGCTCACGAGACTTCGTGCGAATCCCGCCGTCCGGTCGGTCGAAGTCACGGACGTGCCGCCGCTTCGGGCCGGGGATCAGGATGTCAGCGTCATTCCGGAGGGCCGGCCGATTGCGGGTGGCCAAGCGCCCGCCGTGTGGTACCGGTCCGTTACGCCCGGATATCTGCCGCTCATGGGGATGCGACTGGTTGCGGGACGACCGTTCGCGGACAGCGACCGCGATGGCGCGCCGAAAGTCGGGATCGTGAACGAAGAGGCGGCCCGACAGCTCTGGCCCGGCGAGAATCCGGTCGGCCGGACGCTCGCCATCGGCGGCGGCCCCGACGCGGATCGCCTGACGATCGTCGGCGTCGTCGCGTCGGCACGCCACGACGGACCGAACCAGCCGTACAAGGCGGAGCTGTTTGCGACGCAGGCGCAGTTCCCGACGCGGTTCATGACGCTCGTGCTCGAACCTTCGCGCGACCTCGGCGCGCTCGCGTCGGCATACCGGCAGGCGCTCGGCGCGGTCGACCCGCTCGTGCCCGCCTCAGCGCTCGAGCCGATCGAGCAGTTCATCGGTGACGCGGTGGCGCTTCCGCGGCTCTTTGCCCTGTTGGTCGGCCTGTTCGCGTCGGCGGCGCTCCTGCTCGCGGCGCTCGGTGTCTACGGCGTCATGGCGTACACGGTCGCGCAGCGGAAGCGGGAGATCGGCGTCAGGCTCGCGCTCGGCGCGGATCCCGCTGGTATTCGACGCCTGGTGTTGGGCCGGGGAGCGCGGCTCGCGCTGGCCGGAGTGGGTGTGGGGCTGGTTGCCGCAATCGCGCTCGGACGCGTGATCGAGTCGCTGCTGTTCGGCGTCACGCCGCTCGACGCCATGACCCTCCTGATCGTACCGCTCGTCCTGGGGACGATGGCGCTGATCGCGTCGTGGGTCCCGGCGCGACGGGCGATGCGGCTCGATCCGGTGCGCGCGCTACGCGAGGAATGACGGCGCGCGCCGGGTCACCACCTGCGGGTTTCGAGCGAGCGTGAGAATGTGATGGCCGAGGGCAGCGCGCCATGGACGTCGCGGGTCGCGCGCTGTCCTTCCCCTTCGCCGACGTGGAAGGCGACGATCTGCTTCGGGCGAATGTAGCGCTCGATCACGCGCCGGCCGTCCTCGCTCATCACCATCCAGACCGGTAACAGCGCGACGTCGATGCGGGCGGTATCGAGACGGAACGGAGCGAAGGCCTCAGCGGATGTGTCAGTGTCACCCACGTGGAGCACGCGACGACCGCCAAGCTCGACGACGTAGCCGAGGTGTTCGACGTGTCGATGCCGGTTTCCGCCGTGCGGGAGGCCGAGCAGCTCGACGGTGATACCGTTTATGCGGTCGCGTTTGCGTGTGCCGGGCGGCATCGTGCGCGGCACGATGCGCCGCGCGAGTGAACCGTTCGCCGGCAGGCGTCCGCTGAGGCTGTCGATCACCTGGCTCGACGTCACGAGCGTTGCTCGCGGATTCGCCATGAGGTGAGACACGACGGGGCCTGGATGGAAATGATCGCCGTGCCGGTGCGTCACGAGAATCAGGTCGGCGTCGAACGGAGCTCGGGCGCGATCGAGGTCGGCACGCGTGGAATCGGCTGGAACGGCATAGCCGGTCTCGTACTTCACGAACAGCGCGTCGATCAGCACCTTCTTGTTGCCTGACGAGAGCAGCACGCCTTCGTTGGCGAGGAAGGTGACCGACACGCCGTCCTGTGACGTCGCGTTCTGCGCGTGTGATGACGTCGCGGCAACGGCGACCGCGACGGCGGCGATGAGCGAGCGAGCCAACATATCCGTATGCGTTCCGAGTTGCGGGGCAATGGTCACGAGCAAACCGTAGCTCGTCGCGCGCGCTCACACTGTGAGGACTCCGCAAGGACTGCCGGGACGAACGGGATGTCATCCTGAGGCGTCAGGCACTTTGTCATCCTGAGCCGTCACGGCTTTGTCATCCTGAGCCGTCAGGCGA
>Ga0075420_100005148_pt1 | contig 11486 bp, 8 predicted proteins | sample SoiMetdeltSBSDD4_FD_75296 | JGI IMG/M metagenome (GOLD analysis project Ga0075420, IMG submission 75296) | Bulk soil microbial communities from a Populus tree surrounding site in Tennessee, USA - Soil MetaG P. deltoides SBSDD4 | ecosystem: Environmental > Terrestrial > Soil > Tree plantation... | reverse complement strand
ACGATCACCGTCCCGCCGAGCAGCCTGGGCAGCCCGAGCGCGACCACCGTCACGAGCGGGATCAAGGCGTTGCGCAGCGCGTGCTGGTAGATCACCGTCCGCTCGCGCAGCCCCTTCGCCCGCGCCACCCTGACGTAGTCCTGCCGGATCACTTCGAGCATGCTCGACCGGGTGTAGCGGATCAGCGGGGCGGCCTCGGCCAGGCCGAGCACCACGGCCGGCAGGACCAGGTGCCAGAGCGCGTCGGCCAGCGACGGCTCCTGCCCGACCGTTACCATGCCCGCCGCCGGCAGGATCGGGATCTTCAGCGAGAACAGGTAGATGCCGGCCAGCGACAGGAAGAACGACGGCACCGAGATCGCGGCGAATCCCAGGATGGTGGCGCCGTAGTCGAGCAGGGAATACTGCTTGAGCGCGGACATCACGCCGACCGGCACGGCGATGCAGAGCGCGATCACCTGGGCCGAGAGCATCAGCCGCAGGGTCGGCCAGAGCCGCTCACCGATCTTCCCGGCGATCGACTGGCGGTCCATGAAGGAGAAGCCGAGGTTGCCCTGCGCGACTTCCTTGAGCCAGAGGACGTAGCGGACCAGGATCGGCTGATTCAGCCCGAGCTCCTCGCGCTTCATCTCGATGTATCCTGGCCCCATTGAGGCCGCCATCTCCGGGTTGATCATCGCGTCGACGGGATCGCCCGGTGCCAGGCTGATGACGACGTAGACGACCAGCGTGATCCCGAGCAGGACGGGTACGCTGATCGCCAGCCGCCGCAGCAGGTACGTCCCCATCAGACGCGCCGACCGCTATCAGGCGTCAACCGCCTACCGACCATTCGTCGGCGTTCCACATGTTGTGGGTGGCGTAGCTCGGCGGCTTGAACCCGACCAGCTTCTTGCTGACGGCGAAGATCGAGTTCGGCGACCAGAGGCAGAGCCACGGCAGCTCGTCGTTCATGATCTGCGCCGCCTCGGTGTAGATCTTCTGCCGCTCGTTCTTGTCCGGCGTAGCACGGCCGGCCGGGAACAGCTCGTCCAGGCGCGTGTTGGTGTAGTGGCCGTAGTTGCCGCCGACCGGCACCCAGTTGATCGTCTCCATGTACTTGCCTGAGACGTTCGGGTCCTGGCGGAAGATGCCGCCGCTCACCTGGACCAGGTCGAAGTCGCCGGCATTTCGCCGGCGCGCCGTCTCGGTCCCGTCAGACGAGACGATCTCCATGTTGACGCCGACATCCTTGAACTGCTGCTGGAGGATCGGCATGTACGCGTCGCGCTCCTTGGAGCCACCGGGCGTGTACAGGCACTGGAGCGTGTGGCTACCGTCCCAGCCGCCCTCCTTCAGCAGCTGCTTCGCCTTATTCGGATCGAACTTGTAATCGTTGAGCTGCGGGATTCCCATCCAGTCCGGCCCGATGATCGTCTGGCTGACGAGCTGCGCCTCGCCCTGCATGATCGCCTTGATCATCGCCTCACGGTCGATGGCGTGATACATCCCCTGTCGGATCCGCTTATCCTTGAGGTAATCCCTCTGCATGTTGTAGGCGAGGAAGTCGATGCTCGGGCTGGGCACGCTGACAACCGACACGTTCGGGTTCTTCTTCATCCGGTCCATCTCCGAGACCGGCACGATCATCAGGTCGAGCTCGCCACGGTCCATCTGGGCCAGCGCCACGTCCGGCGTCAGGATCTTGAAGAAGACCCGGTCGAGCTTCGCCTTCGGGCCGCCCGTGTAGTTGTCGTTCCGGTCGAGCTGGAGGTACTGGTCGGTCTCGTACTTGCCGAACTTGAAGGCGCCGCCCGACACGTTCGGGTTGAGCGAGAACGCGTGCTTCGCGAGCTGGTCCGGTGGGACGTCCTTCAGGATGTGCTCCGGCAGGATACTCAGCCCGGAGAAGTCGCCGATCGTCAGCAGCCAGGTCGCATCCGGCTTCCGCAGCGTCATCTTGACGGTGGAATCGTCCGGCGTCTCCAGGCCAGAGATCTTCTCGGCCTGCTGGTCGCCGTACTCGGTCGCCCCCTGGATGTCGAGCAGCCGGCCGCGCCAGTAGGTCGCCGCCCGCTTGTCCACCGCGCGCTCATACGTGAACCGCACATCCTTCGAGGTCAGCGGCTTGCCGTCCGTGAAGGTGATCCCCTTCTTCAGGGTGAAGGTGTACGTCTTGGCGTCCGGCGAGACGTCGATCTTCTCGGTCAGATCCGGGACCGCTTCGAGCTTGTCGTTGACTCTGACCAGCGCCCCGAACATGAGGCGCTCGACGCCTTGCTCCAGGCCGGCCGTGGAGAAGAGGGGATTGAGGGTGAGGGGCTTGGTCCAGTGGATGTTGACCTGACCGCCGCTCGCGCCGCCGGCCGCTGGCTTGACCTCGGCGGCTGGCTTGGCGGCCTCGGCCGGCTTGGCGGCGGCGGCCGGGGCGGACGCGGTGGTCGCGGCGGCCGGTGCAGCGGGCTTGGCCGGCTCGGCCGGCTTCGCGGGCTCGGCCGGCTTGGCCGGCGCGCTCGGCGCCTGCTGCCCGCACGCCGCGACCACCGCGCCGAGCATCGTCGCGCCGGTGCCGGTCAGGACCATCCGCATGAAACCGCGCCGGCTCAGGCCGCGCGGGGTGACGTCGTCGTGCAGGCGATCGAGGTGCTGGTGCTGGCTCATCGTCCTCGTACTCCTCAGCTCCGGCTCGCAGGTGATCGCGGTCCGTCGCGGCTGGCCTGACGTCGGGTCGATCCGGGAAAACGTGGTGCCGGATGTGGACAGTCCACGTGGCCCGGAGCCGACATAGTAGCCCGAAGTCGGGCCGAAGTCACTGGCTCGGCGGCACGAAAACGCCCGAGACGTCGACTGCGCGCTCTGGACGTTGACGCCACGCCCGCGAATCGGTACCGTGAGAACCGTAGGGGCGCGGAACCACGCCGCGAGCGGGTGCCGGCGTGCGAGGGGCACGAAGTATGGCAGATCCTTCCCCGCGCGCAGACCCTGCCCTGAACGCCGTGCAGGGAGAGGCGTTGCCTGAGGGGACGGTAACGTTCCTCCTCACCGAGGTGGCGGGCAGCGCCGCGCTCTGGGAGGACGCTCCCGAGGCGATGCGGGTCGCGCTCGCCCGGCACGATCTGCTGTTCGAAGACGCCGTCCGGCAGCATGGCGGGGCTCCGATCCGGCAGCGCGACCAGGGCGACTGCCGCTTCGCGGTCTTCAGCTCGGCCCACGACGCCACCCGGGCCGCCGTGGCGATCCAACGCGCGCACGCCGCCGAGCGCTGGCCGACGCTTCGTCCCATCGACGTCAGGATCGCGGTCCATACGGGGGAGGCCGAGCTCCGAGATGGCGTCTATTCCGGCTCGGCGGTCGACCGTTGTGCCGCGCTACGAGGCATCGGGCACGGGGGCCAGATCCTCCTCTCCGGGACGACGGCCGGCCTGATCCGCGAGGAGCAACCGGCCGGCATCAGCCTGCGCCCGCTCGGTACGCACCGCCTCGGCGCTCTGCCCCGGCCGGAGCGCGTCTCTCAACTCCTCCACCCGACCCTGAGAGACGCGTTTCCGTCGCTGACCTCCCGCGACGCGCACACCCACAACCTGCCCCTCCAGCCGACACCGCTGCTGGGGCGTGAGGATGAGCTGCAGGCCGTGCGAAGCTTGCTGCTTCGCGACGACGTCCGGCTGGTGACGCTGACCGGCCCGGGCGGGACCGGCAAGACGCGCCTCGCGCTCCAGGTCGCCGCCGACCTGCTGGATCGCGTCCCCGATGGCGTCATCTTCGTGTCGCTCGCGCCGATCACCGATCCGGAGCTGGTCATCTCGATGCTCGCGCAGGCCCTCGGGGTTCGGGAGGCCGCCGGCCGCTCGCTGCGGGAGACCGTGACCAGCCACCTGAAGGAGAAAGAACTGCTGCTGGTACTCGACAACTTCGAGCAGGTGCTCCCGTCCGCGCCGGACGTGGCGGCCCTCCTGGCGGCGTGTCGGGGCCTCACGGTGCTGGCGACCAGTCGATCGATCCTGCATCTCCAGGGCGAGCACGAGCTCCCGGTGCCGCCGCTTGCCCTGCCGGCCCCCGAGCGCATGACCTCGGCTGAGGCCCTCGGACAGTATGCGGCGGTCCGCCTGTTCGAGCAGCGGGCGCTCGACGCGAACGCCCGGTTCAGCCTGACCGACGAGAACGTCCGGGCCATCGTCGAGATCTGCCGGCGCCTGGACGGCTTGCCGCTCGCCATCGAGCTGGCGGCAGCCCGGATCAACCAGCTGTCGCCCGACGCGCTCCTGCACCGCCTGGAGCGCCGGCTGCCGGTGCTCACCGGCGGCGCCCGGACCCTGCCCGCACGGCAGCGCACCCTGCGCGACACCATCGCCTGGAGCTACGACCTGCTGGACGATGCCGAACGACTCCTCTTCCAACGGCTCTCGGTGTTCGTGGGTGGGTTCGCGCTCGAAGCAGCGGAAGCGATCTGCCCCGCGAACGGTGAGCCCGGGATCGACGTAGCCGAAGGCGTGTTCTCGCTGGTGGACAAGAGCCTCCTCCGACACGGTGACACCCCGCACGACGAGCCGCGCTTCACGATGTTGGAGACGATCCGCGAGTTTGCCGGCGAGCGTCTCGAAGCGAGCGGCGACGCGGCCACCCTGTGCCAGCGCCACGCCTCGTACTACCTGGCGCTGGGCGAGGAGGCGGAGATCGAGCTGCGGGGCGCCCGACAGGCCGCCTGGCTGGATCGGCTCGAGGCTGAACACGACAATCTGCGAGCGGTCCTAGCCAGGAGCCAGGCCGAGTCGACGGGATCCGGCGGTGATCCCGCCCTCGCGGAGACCGGGCTGAGGCTGGCCGGCGCCTTGCTCTGGTTCTGGCTGGTGCGAGGCCACCTGAGCGAAGGGTACCGCTGGCTGAACGCGACGCTCGCAGCGTGGGATCACGTGGCGCCGGCGACGCCGGCCACGTCGGCCCGCGCGAAGGCGCTCAACGGCGCCGGCCATCTGGCACAGTATCAGGCCGACTACCCTCGGTCGCTTGCCCTCCTCGAAGCGAGCGTGGCCGCGTTTCGGGAGGCCGGGGACGAACGAGGCCTGGCCTGGTCCCTTGGAATGCTGGGAGAAGTCGCGCGAAACCGGGGCGACTCTCGGCAGGCAGTTGCCCTCCTTGAAGAGAGCCTGACCCTGGCCCGGCGGCTCGGGGATCGCTGGACGATGTACCACGTCCTCTACCGGCTCGGCGAGATGGCGCGGAACCGTGGTGAGTACGACCGCGCGACGATGCTCTACGAGGAGAGCCTGGTCATCCGCCGGGAGTTCGGCGACAAGCGCGGTATCGCCGCGGCGCTCCACAGCCTCGGGTTTGCGGCACGGGAACAGGGCCGTCCGCTGCACGCCGCCGCGCTCCTCGAGCAGAGCCTGGCACTGCACAGTGAAATCCGGAACATGATCGGCATCGCCATCTGCCTCGAAGGGCTGGCCGGGATCGCACTCGCACTTCAGCAGCCCGTGCGGGCCACGCGACTCCTCGGGGCCGTCGAAGCGCTCTGCGAGGCCATGGGCGCGCCGCTCCTGCCGGCCGAACAGGCCCACTTCGATCGCGATCGGGCCGCCGCGCGTGACTGCCTCGATCGGGAAACCTTCACTGCGACGTGGGCGGAGGGGCGGGCGATGCCCCTGGAGCTGGCCATCGCCTATGCGCTGGAGAGCCCGGGGCCGGCACAGACCTGAGCGGACGTCGTTCGCCTCTTTCGCCCTCCGCGTTGACGCGAGGCCCGGGAACCGGTACCGTGCCGGGACCGTGACTCAACAGTGCCCCGGCCGTCTGGCCGGGGCACTGGAGGCTATGGGACACCCGGTGCCTGCCCGGCGCTGCAGTGCCCGAGTGACGGCTACGACAGCAGGTCGGGGTGGAACACGCGAACCATGCTGAACGGCCCGAGCGCGTCAAACTGCGCCCTCGACATGGTCTGCCTGACGCCCTTGTGGCCAGGGGCAGGGTTAGCCAGCAAGAGCACGCCGTTTGCGTCGTCGTAGCCCCGGACGGCGCACCAGTGGTTCCACTCCCGCCCGCCGATCAGGATCGGGTAGACGTGGTCCCCCTCAAGTCGTGCAAAGTCGAAGGTGATCGACGGCTCGTGATTGGCGTCGTAGCCGAAGTCGGCGTAGTGCCGACGAATAAACGCGGCGAGACCGGCGCCGGACGCGTTCAGCAGGCCAAGCTCCTTCGAGACGACACCCTCGGCGAGCGCCGTGCTTTCCATCCAGTCCTCGGACGGATCCCGCCCCATGGCGGTCATGGCCCACCTGAGCGAGGTGACGGAACAGGACCAATCGTCGTTCTGTGCGATTGGTGGAAAATTTGGGTTGAACGTGATGCGGTCTAGCATGGCGGCTCCTCCCTGGAAACCTCCCTCCGGGACGAGGCATGGGTGATCGTTCACCAGAATCGGCCTCATCCCGGCGCATGTCGATCGGCGGCACGGCCTCAAGCCATCACGGAGTCGGCCCCACGGGCGATCTCGCGGAGCTCCGGCAGCCCGGCGTCCGCGCCTTGCACCAGTCGGCGCACTTCAGCCCAATCACCGGCACGGGCCGCCCTGGGGATACGAGCCTGACCGTCACCGCCGTGGTCCCGGAAGTAGAGCGCCGCGATGGCCGCGCTGATGTCAGGATCGAGGGCGCGGTCGGGATCGGCGACCAGATCCAGCTCGGGGACCATCGGCGTACCCCACAGCTCGGCGATCTTCGGGCCGTACCTGGCGTAGTTCGATCGGTGGGTAACCTGGATGAAGCCCCGCCCGTGGAACTCAGGCCCACCGTCGTACGTGTGCCAGATGGCGGGGATCGAGCCATCGGCGTTCCTGAACTCGTGGATCGGCCGGAACCGGTGCGCGGTTTCGATCGCGACCGTGCCGATCATCGCGACCTGGGTGGCGCGATCGTTGATCCCACAATGCTCGAGCTGCTCGACGAGCCTGGGCCAGTGCTCGAGGACGTTCTCGACCGGGCTCCTGGCCAGCCCGGTGATCGTCTCCGCGGTGAAGAACTGGAATGGGTCCGAGGTTGGCATGGGAACGACCTCCAATGTTTCAGCCGACTGCACGACGGTCGTCAAACCGTTACTGAGAGCGTAAAGTCGGCCCAGACCGGTGGCGTCGGCGAAAACCCGTAGCCGGGTACGTACTTTTCGCGAAGAACTGATGCGAGTACGACGCGTTGCGGCCGGGCCGCTCTGGTGACGTGACGACCGCCCGCTTGTTCGATCCAATGCCCCGGAAACGCCTCACTTCTGGAGCAGATCCGGCCCACGCGGCGTCCTGGCGTGAGCGTGCGGGCACCACACCGCCCTACTCAACCTCCCTCAACACCCAGCACCGATAGGGAGACAATGGCTACCGATCCATCGGCCGCGAAGACCCCCGGCCCCGGCGGCTACGGCAACGCTTCCGCCTCGAGCCCGGTCGCCGGCGGCCTCCTATTCGCACTCGGCAACCTGCTCCACCCGCTGGAGCACGACGAGGCCGCGTTCGACTACCCATTCATCGCGCCCGAGGTCGGTTTCCAGATGATCCAGCGCCTGGAGGCCGGCGCCTACGGCAAGGTCGGCGGGATGCTGCCGAGGGAGGCTGGGGCCTTGCTGGGTGGCGATCGTGCTCGCGGCGATCCCACCGGTGCCGCGGACACTGGCCGGGCTGCCGGGAGCGGCCGGCGGCATCGCGATCATCGCCGCCACGACCGTCTACGGCGTCATCGTCGCCGTCCTCGGCTGGCAGGCGCGGGAGGCGTCACGAAAGACGCCGCGACCGTACCCCGGAGCGCCGGTCGTCATCCCGCCGGCGCCGTACGGCCGCACCGACCTGTCATAACCACCCTCGTGCTATCCTGCCGACGACCGTGTCACGGGGAGGTGGCGTCGTGCCGTTCGGAGGCCTTGACTGGCTCGCGTTGACCCAGGAGCCGATCCTGGAGCCGGAGCTGCCGATCTGCGATCCGCACCATCACTTCTGGGACCTGCGCACCGCGCGGATACCCCACCAGCGGTACCTGCTCCACGAGCTGAACGGCGACATCCAGGACGGCCACAACGTCCGCACCACGGTGTTCGTCGAGGCCCGCGCGATGTACCGCCCGGACCTCCCGGAGGCGCTGCGCCCGGTCGGCGAGGTCGAGTTCGTCCAGGGGCTCGCCGCCGCCAGCGCGAGCGGCATCTACGGCCCGGCTCGGGCAGCCGCCGCGATCGTCGGGCACCCCAACCTGAACCTCGGCGAACGGGTCGAGCCGGTGCTGGAAGCGTTGCAGGCCGCCAGCCCCAACCGCTTCCGGGGGATCCGCCACTCCGTGACCTGGGACCCCCACCCGGAGGTCGAGAACACGGCCGCCCACAACCGCCAGGGGCAGCTTTCCAGCGACGAGTTCCGGGCCGGCGCCAGGGTGCTGGCCCGGATGGGGTTCTCGCTGGAGGGCTGGTGCTACTTCCCGCAGCTCCCCGAGATGGCAGAGTTCGCGAAGGCCGTCCCCGACCTGCCGATCGTCCTGAACCACATCGGCGGCCTGATGCGCGTCGGCCCGTACGCCAACCGCGAGGAGGAGGTCGGCGAGACCTGGCGGAAGGGGATCGCTGCCGTGGCCGCCTGCCCGAACGTCAACGTCAAGCTCGGCGGGATCGGCATGCCCCGGACCGGGTTCGACTGGCACACCCGCGAGAAGCCGATCGGTTCGGAGGAGCTGGCCTCGGCGATGGCGCCCTGGATCGAGTACTGCATCGAGCAGTTCGGCCCGGATCGCAGCATGTTCGAGAGCAACTTCCCGGTCGACAAGGTCTCCTACTCGTACAACGTGCTCTATAACGCTTTCAAGCGGCTCTCGAAAGGGTACTCGCCGTCCGAGCGCGCCGCGCTGTTCCACGACACCGCCGTCCGGGTCTACCGCGTCTCGACCTGACCGGAGCAGCGATGCGGATCGTCGTGATCTTTCCCTGGGCGCAAGGCAGCCTTTCCGAGGACGAGGAGGCGCATCGTCGCGGGCTTGTCCGGGCGGCGGCCTCGCCCGGCACCGACGTCGACTTCGTCCAGATCGAGCAGGCCAGCATGTTCAGCGAGGCGTTCTCGGCCAGGAACACCTCGCGCGTCGTGGACGAGATTGTCCTGGCGATCGAGCGGGCGGCGCCGAGCCGTTCGGACGCGTTCCTGGTCTGGGGCGGGCTCGATCCTGGGGTCGCGCTGGCAAGGCAACGGGTAGAGGTGCCGGTGATCGGCGTTGCCCAGGCGACGTACGCGGCGGCGGCCCAGCTCGAAGCGCGGCTCGGTCTCGTGGTCTACGAGGCGGGGATCGTCGACGCCGTCCGCGAAGGTGCCCGGCGGTGTGGGGTCGCGCAGCTCGTCGCCAGCGTCCGCTCGATCGACGTGCCGATGCCGGAGCTCACGCCGCGTCGGGCCCACGTGCGGGAGCGCATCGTCGAGGAGGCCACGCTGGCGCTCCAGCAGGACGGGGCGACGGCGATCTACGTCAACGGGATGTCGATGCTGCCGGCGGCGATCGGCGCCGAGGAGCTGTCGGACCGCATCGGCGCGCCGGTCCTCGACCCGCTCCGGCTCGGCATCCAGACCGCCGAGCTGGTCGCCGCGCAGCCCGGCCTCCGGGCGCGCCGACACCGATAAGGAGCGCGCACCGTCGACGCCGGGCCCCGGCACGGCAGTCGGCTGGAGCGGGACCCTTCATCGTGTCCCGATGCCGATGTTGACAGGGTTCGTGAGCCTGGCGGCACCGCCGCTGCCGGCGCGCTCGCGAACCATCTCCTCGAGCGCCTGCTGGATCGAGCCCCGCTCGTCGTCGGCCAGGTTCAGGCTGCCGAGCACCATCTCAACAATCGGGTTGCTCCAGACCAGCCAGTTCCACAGGTCCCGTCCAGTTCGGAACTCGGTCTTCTCGATGACGGTCTCGACGACGACGTCGCGCAGGCCCACGGCGGCAAGCTCCTTCCGCAGCCTGTCCGGGTCCTGGAGCTGAAACGGGAGCGGGGGCGGGTCCATCGGCGGGCCGGTGAAATCGGGGCGCACAGACTGAATGCCGGCCACGAAGAAGCGGAAGAACTCGATCTCGTGCGGGGCGCCGTAGGCATGGACCAGCACGCGGCCACCGGGCCTGACGACGCGCGCCATCTCGCCGATGCCCTTCGGCATGTCGGGGAACAGCATGACGCCGAACTGCGATCCGGCCATGTCGAACGCCCCGTCGGGGAGCTCGAGCGCGTGGCCGTCCATGACTCTCGTCTCGATGTCGAGCCCCTCCCGACGTGCACGGGCACCGAGCAGGCCGAGCATAGCAGGGGACCTGTCCGTGGCCAGTACCCGCGCGCCGAGACGCGCAGCCGGGATGCTGAGGGCGCCGCTGCCGGCCGCCACGTCCAGGAACCGCATGCCCGCCCCGAGCCCGGCGCGGCGCAGGCCTTCGTTCCCCAGCCACATTTGTGTCGGTGTGTTGGTCGCGTCGTAGCCCGGCGCGATCCTATCCCATGCGGGATCCCAGTTGAGTGCTGTGCGCTGCGTGGTCACGGCTACCTCTCCTTGCTCGGTCCTGAAACCAGCGTAGCCAGGAGAGCGGCCGGACCGCTTCGGCCGGAAGGACCAGCCCTCCGGCACGGAAGATGGTCCAAATGGACCAGCGCCAACTCATGCGCGCCGATGCTCCAGCGCGTAGACGGCGGCGGCCGTCCGAGAGGGGACGTCCAGCTTGGTCAGGATGTTCGAGACGTGCCGACGGACTGTGTGCTTGCTCAGGACCAGCTCGGCCGCGATCTCTTCGTTGCTCCGCCCCTGGGTCAGCAACGTGAGCACCTCCGCCTCACGCGGGCTTAGCCTGTCCACGCCCGAGGGCGTTCGAGCCGTCCGCGTGAGCTCCTCCACGAAGGCTTCGGCCTGCGCGACCTGCGCCATGGCACCCAGGCTCCCGAGCGCCTCGATCGCCGCCCGGCACTCGTCCGTCGCCGCGGCGCATCGCCCCGAAGCGCGCAGCGCGCGTCCCAGGTCCAGCCGAACCAGGGCCGACTCGAACGGCAGTCGGGCGGCCTCGTAGAGGTCGAGCGCGTCCTCCAGGTGCGCCTTCGCCGCGACCGCTTCCCCCACGGCAAGCGCCAACCAGCCGCGCCCGTGGCTGGCCTGGGCCGTGAGGCAGGCCGTGCCCACGATCGTCGAGACAGCCTCGAGCTGCTTCAGCGCCTCATCTGCCTGTTCGATCTCGCCCCGCTCGCAGCGGATCCGGATCAGGAGCTCCAGGGGGGCCGATCGTTCGAGCGGGCCGCGGTCGGAGAGCCGATGGAGCATCCGCTCGACCAGGTCCAGCGCCGTTTCGTGGTCGCCCCGGTCCAGGGCAACGCGGGCCCTGCCGAGCGTACCGATCGCACGCGCCCGCCCGAAGTGCTCCTCTGCCTCCTCGGATCGGCCCTGCCGACGCCGCAATTCGCCCAGCCGCGCCTGCGCCAGCAGAGACCAGGCCGCCCTGCCGCGCAGTCCGTCCAGGGCTTGCGCGAGCTGCCCCTCCGCT
>Ga0075420_100005146_pt1 | contig 11486 bp, 9 predicted proteins | sample SoiMetdeltSBSDD4_FD_75296 | JGI IMG/M metagenome (GOLD analysis project Ga0075420, IMG submission 75296) | Bulk soil microbial communities from a Populus tree surrounding site in Tennessee, USA - Soil MetaG P. deltoides SBSDD4 | ecosystem: Environmental > Terrestrial > Soil > Tree plantation... | reverse complement strand
ATCTCCGGTGCCGACGCGGCGTCGCACATCGTTCTGGTGACGCGAACGGCCGCCCCTGGCGAGGCGGTCGGCCGGACCAATGGATTCACCCTCTTCGTCGTGGACCTCGACACACCCGGCATCGAGCTCCAGCAGATGGAGATGGTCGGAGTGATGCCCGAACGCCAATACGAAGTGTTCTTCCAGGATGTCGAGGTACCGGAGGACGCACGGATCGGCGAGGAAGGCATGGGATTCTCGTACCTATTCGACTGCCTCAACCAGGAGCGTGTACTGATCGCGGCCGGCGCCCTCGGACTCGGCGAGTTCGTCTTGGCTAAAGGCGTCGAATACGCCAAGGGGCGTGCACCTTTCGGTACGCCGATCGGTGCGTACCAGTCCGTGGCACATCCGCTGGCTCGCGCGAAGGTGGACCTCGAAGCCGCACGGTTGATGATCTATCAAGCCGCAGCCGACTACGACGACGGCGAGCCCGCAGGCGTGCGCGCCAACATGGCCAAACTGCTGGCCACCACCGCGTGCCACGCGGCCTTCGAAGCGAGCGTTCGCGCGCACGGTGGCTACGCCTACGTCAAAGAGTACGACTTGGGCACCCTCTGGGCGGCGGTACGCGCTCAGCTTGCGGGTCCGGTCAACAACGAGAGTCTTCTGGGATTCATCGCGGAACGCGTTCTCGGACTTCCCAAGAACTACTGAACCCGACCGCTGAACCGCGAAGGAAAGAAGGGCAGTCAATGGCAGTACATGGAACAGCCACCAGTGCATTCGACAGCGTTCGAGAGGAGTTCGAGAAGAACTTCGACGAACGGGGTGAGGTCGGCGCATCGCTAACGGTGTTCGTCGACGGTGAACCCGTCGTCGACCTTTGGGGTGGTCACGCCGACGTAGAGCGCACCAGGCAGTGGGACGAGGACACGATCGGTCTGGTCTGGTCGTGCACAAAGGGAGTCGTCGCGACTGCGGTGCACGCGCTGGTCGACCGCGGCGACATCGACCTCGATGCGGCGGTCACGAAGTACTGGCCCGAGTTCGGCAAGGGCGGTAAAGAACACATCACCGTCGCCCAGCTGCTCTCGCATCAGGCCGGACTGGAGGCGATCAACCGCGAGGTGCCCGCCGGGACCATCTGGGATCGTCGTTGGATCACCGCCGCGCTGGCCGAGCAGGAGCCGCTGATCGATCCGGGTACCCGCTCCGGATACCACGCGTTCACGTTCGGCTACCTCGCGAGCGAAATCCTCGAACGTGTGACCGGGGCGTCGATCGGCGAGTATGTGCGCTCCGAGATCGCGGGGCCGCTCGGAGCAGATCTCTGGCTCGGACTGCCCGAGGAGCACTTCGACCGGGTGGCACCGACCATCCCCGCTGTCGTGGCAGAGGGCGCCGTCGTTCACCCCATCTACCTGGCGGCCGCCACACCCGGCACTGTGCAGCACCTGATGTATGCGAACATCGGTGAGTACCTGCTCGAATCCGACAGCCTCCGTGCGTATTCCGCAGAGCTCCCGTCGACTGGCGCAGTGACGAACGCACGTGGACTGGCGTCCATCTACAACGCGCTCGCAGTCGGCGGCACCGTCGACGGCGTCAGGATCGGCTCTCCGGACAGCATCACCCGAGCCAGCACGGCGGTGTCGGCGAGCTCTGCAGACCGCTTCCTCACCGTGCCAACCCGGTTCGGCCTCGGCTACTGGCTGGCATTCGACAACCGGCGGTTCACCGACAACGACTCGGACAGTTTCGTGATCGGCCGTGCCGCATTCGGTCACGTCGGCTTCGGCGGGAGCTTCGCGTTCGCGGACCCCGATGCGCGGCTCGCAGTCGCCTACACCATGAACCAGCAGGGCGGCGGTGCCGCGCTGAACCCCCGTGGGCAGTCGCTGGTCGACGCCGTCTATCGCGGTCTCGGCTACCGCACCAACGCCCCCGGCTGCTGGGTGCCGTGAATCGTATCGCCAGTCAGACTCAGTTCCATCGAAAGGAAATACAGTGCGCTTCATCAACTTTCAGCTGATCGCCTATCCGGAACTCCCGGAGGACTTCGTGCAGACGCACAAGTCGAACTGGGTGACTGCAGATCCCAAGCTGTTCGACCCCGCTCGTGTGGGCCTGCTGTACAACAACGCCGTCGATCTCCTCGTCGCAGCCGCCGAATCCGGCTATGACGCGGTCGGTGTCAACGAGCACCACAACACCGGTTACGCCATGACGCCGTCTCCCAATCTGTTGGCCGCCCAGCTGGTGCGCGAAACCAGCGACGTCGCCGTATGCGTACTGGGCAACACGCTGGTCCAGTACAACCCGCCGGTACGCGTCGCCGAGGAGTTCGCGATGCTCGACGTGATGTCAGGTGGCCGCCTCATCGCCGGTTTCCCGAACGGGACGCCGATGGACACCGCGTACAGCTACGGCATCAACCCCAGCGAGTTGCGCGACCGGTACCGCGAGGCGAACGAGCTCATCACGCGGGCATGGGCAGCGGACGAGCCCTTCGAATTCAACGGTCGCTTCACCCAGTTGCGATACGCCAACCCGATTCCCTCACCGCTGCAGAAGCCGCGGCCGCCCATTTGGATTCCGGGTTCCGGTGCCGTCGAGACCTGGGACTTCTGCTGCGACAACGACTACCTCTACGCGTACATGTCCGTGTCGGGGTACTACAAAGCCCAGCACATCACCGAAGGCTACTGGGACCGCGTGCGCGCCAAGGGAATCGAGCCCAACCCGTTCCGGGGCGCATTCGCAGTGTTCCTGGCCGCCGCCGACAGTTACGCCGAAGCCAAGGAGAAGTACGGGCCGGCGGCGGAGTACTTCTTCAACCGCGCGTTCCACGTGGCGCCGGAGTTCGGCAACCCGCCCGGCATCATCTCGGAGGCCACGCTGCGCAAGATGTTCGAATTGTCCGGGGTCAGCGACGAAGAACTGTGGGACTTCAGCGCGCCGGGCTTCGACGAGTTGGTCGAGAAGTCCTTCGTCATCGCGGGCTCGTACGACTCGGTGGGCGAGCAGTTGGAGGCCCTGGCTCGCCGGACCAACGTCGGCAACCTGGTCACCGTCACCTCCTACGGCAACATGCCGAAGGATGTCGCGGACGCGCATACGCGAGAGGTCGGCGCGAAGGTACTACCCCAGATCCGAGGCCTCTTCGAGGACGAATGGGAGCACCGCTGGTGGCCCGAGGCCGCGGGTCTGCCCGCCCACGTTCGCAACGCACAAGTTAAGGAAGCAGTCCGATGACCGAAACGATCAACGCCTACACGGTTCGCGCAGCAGGTACCGAATGCCGCGTGTGGGAGAAGGGCACCGGTGAACCTCTAGTGTTCTTCGGTGGTCTCGGAGGAGTGCCGAAATGGACTCCGTTCCTCGACGCGCTCGCGTCATCGCGTCGCGTCATCGTCCCCTCCCCGCCGGGGTTCCCCGGCTCCGCGGATGGGCACAAGGGGTTCTCGAGCTATCTGGATTGGATCACCGCGACCCTCGACATCCTCGACGGGCTGAGCGAAGTCGACCGGCCCGACGTGGTGGGGGCCTCGGTGGGCGGTCTGCTCGCTGCGGAACTGGCCGCCATCGGCGGTGAACGGGTGCGCAAGCTCGTGCTGATCTCGCCCTTCGGGATCTACGACACGAAGACACCCGGTGTCGATCCGTTCGCCGTCGTGCCCAATGACATTCCGTTGATCCGGTCGAACCAGCCGGCTCGGTTCGCCGAGGCCTTCAGTCCTCCCGCCGACGCCTCACCGACCGAGTGGGCGATCATGCTCAACCGCGTCGAGGACGCCTCGGCACGCATCCTGTGGCCGTTCGGCGACCGCGGTTTGGCCCAGCGCCTGCACAGGATCACTCAACCCACCTTGCTGCTGTGGGGCTCGCACGACAAGATCCTGCCCCCGGCCTACGCAGACAAGTACGCCGCGTTGATCACCGGTGACGTGCAGACGAAGACGATCGACGGCGCCGGGCATCTGGCCGCCGTAGACCAGCCGGATATCGCGGCCGAGCACGTGCTGGCCTTTCTGTCGGCCTGACCGATACCGCCGCAGACATCGAGCCGCTGGGGCGAACGGACGTCGATGGCAACAGTATTCACGAAAGCGAGAAGACCAGTGAAGCAGACCATCCGGATTGCAGCCTGGGCTGCGTTCTGGGGCGACACGCGGCGTGCGATCCGCCAGGTACTCGACGAGCCCGACCTCGACTACCTCGTCGCCGATCACCTGGCGGAGATCACGATGGCACTGCTCGCACGGGCGCGGCAGAAGGATCCCGCGCAGGGCTATATCGACGAGGCCGTCACCGTACTGGCACCGCTGTTATCGGAGATCAAGGATCGCGGTATCAAGGTGATCACCAATGCGGGAGCGTTGAACCCGGTCGCGTGCGCGCAGGCGATCCAGGGTGTCGCGGCGGACGCGGGTCTCGATCTGCGAGTGACGGCCGTCGAGGGTGACGATCTGCTCGGACGCATCGATACGATCCTCCCGGCATCGGACATGTTCACCGGGGAGCCCGTGCCCGCTGGGCTCAGCTCCCTGAACGCGTACCTCGGCGCCACGCCGATAGCGGAGGCCCTGCGTGCTGGGGCCGACGTCGTGGTGACGGGACGGTGTGTCGACAGTGCCGTGGTCCTCGCGCCGTTGATCCACGAATTCGGCTGGGGCGCCGAGGCGTACGACGAGCTGTCCGCGGGAACGCTGGTCGGTCATCTCATCGAGTGTGGGCCGCAGGTGACCGGTGGTCTCCACACCGATTGGGCGGACGTCCCCGGATGGGACCACATGGGTTATCCCATCGCCGAATGCCACGCCGACGGCACCGCCGTCATCACCAAGCCACACGGGACGGGCGGTTCGGTCACCCCCCAGACGGTCGCCGAACAACTGGTCTACGAAATCGGCGATCCGTCCGCCTACATCATGCCCGACGTCGTATGTGACTGGCGCGACGTCACATTGAGCCAGGACGGACCGGACCGGGTGCGTGTCGCAGGAGCCCGCGGAGGGCAGCCAACCGCGACATACAAGGCGACCGGCACTGCGCTGGAGGGTTACCGCGTGGTCACCACGGCGATGTTCGCCGGTGTCGACGCCGGCGGCCGTGCACGCCGGACGGCCGACGCGGTGATCGCACGGACCAATCGCATTCTGGCGGCCGAGGGCATGAAGCCACTCACCGATGTGTCGATCGAGGTCGTCGGTGATCCCGGAACGGGCGCGGAGTACGACCGCATCGGGGAGGTCGTACAGGGCGTGGTGCTCAAGCTCGGCGTTCGCCACGACGACCGGGCCGCGCTGGAGCTGCTGGCCACCGAGTACATGCCGTTCGGATTGATCGCACAGGGTATGACCGGTGGGTTCGCTGGGCGACCCAGGGTCGCTCCGGTGTTCTCGGTCTACCACCTGCTGGTGGACAAGTCCCTGGTGCCCGTATCCCTGCGCACGGGCGATGCGGATCCGATCGCCGTGCCGATCGCACCGGGCACCGCGAGGCCGGCCGACAGCGATTCGGTGTTGCCAGAGACTCCCGCGACCCCGAGCGACGAGTCCGCTGCAACGGTCACGGTGCCGCTGGTTCGGCTGGCACTGGCGCGAAGTGGTGACAAGGGAAACAAGGCCAACATCGGACTGATCGCACGACGACCGGAGTACTTCGACACGATCGCCGATCAAGTCACCGCGAACCGGGTCCGGGAGTTCTTCTCGGCGTACGACGCAGGCGCTGTCCAACGGTGGGCGCTGCCGGGTGTCAACGGCATCAACATCCTGATCGACGACGTGCTGGGCGGCCGCGGCGGCACGTCCAGCGTTCGCTACGATTCGCAAGGGAAATCCTACGCCGCAATGCTTTTGGCGCTGCCAATCGAGGTCCCCGCCGAGTGGTTCCACGGCTCCAAGGCGGACACTCAATGACCGGATCGCCACATCTGCCAGATAAGGTCCTTGTGGCCAATCGCGGCGAGATCGCAGTGCGCATCATTACAACGTTGCAGCGCTTGGGAATCGGTTCCGTGGCTGTCTACCACGCAGTCGACGCCGGAAGCCGTGCGGTGGAACTCGCCGATGAAGCCGTCGAACTGCCGGGCAATCCACCGGTGTCGGCGTACCTGAACGTCGAGGCGATCATCGACGCATGCCATCGCTCGGGTGCCAAGGCGATCCATCCGGGTTTCGGATTCCTCTCCGAGCGCGCGTCGTTCGCCGAGGCCGTACGCGACGCCGGCTTGATCTTCGTCGGTCCGGGTACCGATGCGATACGGGCCATGGGCGACAAGATCGAATCGAAGGTCCTGGCCGCCCGTGCAGGTGTGCCCACCGTGCCGGGGTCCACCGGCGCCGTCGACTCGGTTGACGCTGCGATCGCAGTCGGCGAGGAGATCGGCTACCCGCTGCTTCTCAAGGCCAGCGCCGGTGGTGGCGGCAAGGGCATGCGCGTCGTGAACACCGCTGACGAGTGCCGCGAGGCGTTCGAGCGCGCTACCAGTGAGGCACGCTCGGCGTTCGGCGACGGTCGCCTTCTCATCGAGCGCTACATCGGTCGGCCGCGGCACATCGAGGTGCAGGTGCTCGGCGATCACCACGGCAACGTCATACATCTCGGCGAACGCGAATGCTCCATTCAGCGGCGATTCCAGAAGGTCATCGAAGAGGCGCCCTCACCTGCCGTCGACGACGACCTGAGGGCCGAGATCGGTGCGCGTGCTGTGGCATTGGCGCAGGCGGTCGGCTACTACTCGGCAGGAACCGTCGAGATGATCCTCGACGAGAATCGCAACGCCTACTTCCTGGAGATGAACACCCGACTCCAAGTCGAACACCCGGTCACCGAAGCGGTGACCGGTATCGACATAGTCGAAGAGCAACTGAAGATCGCGGTTGGTGAAAGCTTGAGCATTGCTCAAGCCGACGTGAAGATTCGCGGGAGCGCGATCGAGTGCCGGATCTACGCCGAGGACGCAGACGCCGGGTTCCTCCCCGCGACCGGACGGCTGCACGTCGTTCGGTTCCCCTCCGGGGACGGCGTGCGGGTGGACCACGGTGTGACAGAGGGACACGACATCACGTCGGCGTTCGACCCGATGATCGCCAAAGTGATCACGCACGCACCGACGCGTCGTGAGGCGATCAACCGGATGCACGCGGTTCTGAACGAAACGGTGCTGCTCGGCACCACGACAAACCGCGAGTACCTGGCGCGCGTGGTGGCGACGACGGCCTTCGGAGACGGCCAATTGCACACCGGCTTCCTCGACGAGCACGCCGACGAACTCGTGCGCCCGAATCCCACCCGATCGCAGGAGAATTTCGTGCTCGCGGTCGGTGCACTACACAGCAGTCGCTTCGACCGACGCCATCAACTCTTGGAGCCACACGCTGGCATGGCCGGATGGACCTCCGCATGAGCATGCAAATACAGCTGGACGGCGGCGAATTTCGCGCGGTCACCGTCGTGCGCCGACCCGAAAGCAGTCTCGTCGCCTTCGATGACAATGACGTGCGGGTCGTCGTGTCAGACGGCGCCGTCACGATCGACGGTGTGACCGAACCGATCTGGACGGCCTCCGGCGGAGACGACGTCTACGTTCACGCCTTCGGGCGGTCCTGGGTCGTCACCGTCGTCGATCCGGCTCAGCGCGCCGCGCAGGAGAGCGCCGGCGGCGGGAACGCGATCACCGCTCACATGCCCGGTACCGCGGTCTCGATTGCCGTAGCACCCGGCGATCAGGTCAACGCCGGACAAACCCTCATGGTCATCGAAAGCATGAAAATGGAAACCCCGATCCTCGCCGGCCGAGACGGCGTCGTCGACAAGGTCCACTGCGCGATGGGCGATTCGTTCGACCGCGGAGCACTGCTGGTCTCGCTCATCGAAACGGAGAACGAAGAATGAGACGCCTGCAGAGTTCCGTCGACACCAACTCCGATACCTTCAAACGCAACCGCGATGTCAACATGGCCGCAGTCGAGGAACTTCGGGACAAGCTCCACACCGCGCGTCACGTCAGACCCGAGCGGGCGCTCGCTCGGCTGGCTGAGCAGGGCAAGCTCCGCGTGCGCGATCGGCTCGACCTGCTGCTCGACCGCGGCGCGCCCTTCCTCGAACTGTCGGCCCTGGCGGCGTGCCAGGCCTATGGCGGTGAGGCGCCGCAGGCCAACATCGTGACGGGTATCGGCATCGTCAACGGACGTGAGGTGATGGTCACGGCGGGTGATTCGTCGCTCAAAGGCGGTGCGGCGTACCCGCTTACCGTGAAGAAGACGGTTCGGGCGCTCCAGATCGCCCTGGCCAATCACCTGCCCGTCGTACATCTCGTGGACACCGGCGGCGCCTTCCTCCCGCTCCAGGACGAGCTCTACGCGCTGGGCGGGCACATCTTCCACACGCAATGCCTGCTATCCGGCGCCGGCATTCCCCAACTGGCCGTCGTCATGGGCAACTGCACGGCGGGGGGCGCCTATCAACCCACGTTGTGCGACGAGTCCATCATGGTGCGCGGCACAGGATTCGTGTTCCTGGGCGGACCACCTCTGGTCAAGGCGGCAACCGGCGAAACCGTCACCGCCGAGGACCTCGGCGGCGCCGACATGCACACCACGGTGTCCGGCACCGCGGACTACGCCGCGGATAGCGAACCCGATGCACTGGAGCTGGCTCGCGACGTCGTCGGCAACTGGGCGCGACCGATCAAGATGGCCAACGACCGTCGCGATCCCGAGGAGCCCTACTACGATCCGACCGAGCTGTACGGAATCATCCCCGACGACATCAAGAAGCAATTCGACATGCGTGAGGTCATCGCCCGCATCGTCGACGGCAGCCTGTTCCACGAGTTTAAGCCCGGTTACGGCGACACCCTGGTGACGGGATGGGCCTACATCTGGGGAATCAAGGTAGCAATCCTCGGCAACAACGGCGTGCTGTTCAACGAGGCCGCCAACAAGGCGAGCCAATTCATGCAGCTGGCGGATCGGTCCCGGACCCCACTGCTGTTCCTGCACAACGTCACCGGGTTCATGGTCGGCCGCGAGTACGAGCGCCGCGGGATCACAAAGGACGGTGCCAAGATGCTCATGGTGCAGGCCAACGTGACCGTGCCCAAGATCTCCGTCCACGTACACGCTTCGCAGGGCGCGGGAAACTACGCCATGGCCGGTCGAGCGTGGGCACCGAGGTTCCTGTTCACCTGGCCGAACTCGAGATCATCGACGATGGGGGCCGACCAGGCGGTGAAGACGCTGAGCGAGGTCAAGTTAGCCAGCATGCGCCGACAGGGGCTTGAGGTCGATGACGTCGAGTTCCAGCGGGTTCGAGAGGAAGTGCGCGAACACTTCGAACAGACCGCCCACCCCTACCACTTGACCTCCGAATTGCGTGACGACGGTCTGCTCGATCCGATCGACACGCGCAACACGCTGGGAATGGCCTTCTCAGCGTCGTTGTCGGCGCCGTCGGAGCGCGCACCGGGCGGCGTACTGCGGATCTAACAAAGACATTCGCCAACCACGTCAACACTGAGTAGAAGGACTTCGAATGAGCTCTGACAACGCACTCGACGGCAAAGTCGCCATCGTCACCGGCGCCGGCAGCGGTATCGGGCGGGCGGTGGCCGTCGCGCTTGCCGAGCACGGCGCACGTGTAGTCGTTGCCGATGTCGACGACGCCACCGGCGAGGAAACAGCCAAGATGATCGACGACCCCGACGTCGCCGTCTTCGTTCACACCGACGTCAGCAACGAAGAACACGCGAATAGAACCGTCAAAGAGGCGATTTCGCGATTCGGCCGCCTCGACGTCGCCGTCAACAACGCCGCGATCAACATCGTCGGACACCTCACCGCCGACATCTCCAAGGCCGACTGGGACCGAGTCATCGGAGTCAACCTGACCGGTGTGTTCCTGGGCATGAAAGCCCAAATTCCGGTGATGCTCGAGTTCGGTGGCGGCTCCATCATCAACACATCCTCGGTCGAGGGCATCCTCGCCCAGGCCGGTCACGCCTCGTACGTCACCGCCAAACACGGCGTGATCGGACTGACCAAGGCCGCTGCACTCGAATACTCCGCCGCGGGCGTCCGCGTGAATGCGATTCTGCCGGGAGCGGTCCGGACGGGCCTCGTCGAACAGGCGATCCGCGAACAACCGGAGTACGTTGACGCACTCGTAGCTCAACACCCCATCGGAAGATTCGCTGAGCCATCCGAAATCGCGAGTACCGCAGTATGGCTGGCATCTTCGGCTTCGTCCTTCGTTACCGGCTCGGCGGTCGTCATCGACGGCGGATTCTCGATTCACTAGGGCCGCATGTTTCCGAAACGGCCACACAACACGTCGACCAAAGGACCGAGGACCAACTCATGACCACTACCGACCTCACGCCCGAAACCGCGCTTGTGCGATGGGATCTCCGCGAGGGCATCGCGCGTATCACCCTGGACTCTCCCCGCAACCGAAACGCCCTGTCGCGCCAACTGGTGTCCGAGCTCTCCCATTACATCCATACAGCCATCGACGACCGATCGGTGCGCGCTGTGGTCATCACGGGTACCGACAAAGCCTTCTGCGCGGGGGCGGACCTGTCCGAACAACGCGGAATCGCCGCGCCGAAGGTGGGAGACGAGCCGGCCGGCAGGGACGTCCGCGACATCCTATTGACGATCATGCGATCCGATCTGACGTTCGTGGCCGCCGTCAACGGCGCAGTGCGCGCCGGCGGAACGGGAATCGTCGCGGCGTGCGATATCGCACTGGCGAGCCGCAGCGTCAGATTCGCCATTCCCGAGGTACGCCTGGCACTGCCGCCCGCTCAGATCCTGGTCCCGCTGCAACGGACCGTCGACCGGCGCGCGCTGCGCCGGTACATCCTGACCGGTGAGACATTCGACGCCGACGAAGCGGCCCGTATCGGGCTCATCACCGCTGCCGTCGACGATCTCGACAGCAGTCTCGAGTCGGTCCTCGACGGGTTGCGCGCCGCACACCCAGGTGCGCTGCGAAGGGTGAAGCGGCTGATGGAGGAAACCGCACCCCTAGATCCCGCCTTGGGGCTGCGATTGGCGGGTGACGTGGCCGCCGAGTGGTTCGCCGGCCCCGACGCGCAGGAGGGTATCGCCGCGGTCCTGGAAAAGCGACGGCCATCCTGGGCCAGCACCAACGACTGAACCACAACCATGCCAATCGCATTGACGAAACGGAACCGATGATGTCGACCTCGCCAACGGACACCTATCGCCAGGCACGTGATCTGCTTCTGCGGTACGGCAACGACTACGCCTCTGCTGCAGCCGAATTCGAATGGCCCGATTTGGGTGACCGGTTCAACTGGGCCGTCGACTGGTTCGACGCGATCGCGCGCGGAAACAGCACAACGGCATTGTGGATCGTCGAGGAGGACGGTTACGAAGCGCGGTACTCGTTCGACGACATGGCGCGGCGCTCGGATCGCGTCGCTGCATACCTGGCCGACAACGGTGTCGGATTCGGCGATCACGTGA
>Ga0075420_100005142_pt1 | contig 11490 bp, 8 predicted proteins | sample SoiMetdeltSBSDD4_FD_75296 | JGI IMG/M metagenome (GOLD analysis project Ga0075420, IMG submission 75296) | Bulk soil microbial communities from a Populus tree surrounding site in Tennessee, USA - Soil MetaG P. deltoides SBSDD4 | ecosystem: Environmental > Terrestrial > Soil > Tree plantation... | reverse complement strand
CCTCGACGGATCGCGTCACCAGGAAGTCCGCCGGAGCTCCCACCGAGAAGCCTCCGACCGGAAGGCGCGCCACTTCGGCGGACGCGCCCGAGGCGAGCTCGAAGAGCGCCGCGGCATCCCAGCCCGAGGTCGCGGCAGCGCACGCGAGGTTGGAGAGCGGGTCGCGCACGCCCGACACCGGGCTGTCGCTGCCGAGGCCCACGCGCACGCCCTGCTCGCGGTACCGGTCGGGACTCGCGGTGGCGCCGTAGAGGTGTCGGTTGGATTCGGGGCACCAGACGAGACACGCCTTGGCCTCAGCGATGCGCTGGATCTCGGGCGCGCCGAACGCGATGCCGTGCGCGATCACGGTGTTGTGGCGCAGCACATTGGCCTCGGCGAGCGCCGCGAGCTCGGCCGCGAGGGCCGGATCCGTTCCTTCGCCCGCATGGACGAGCCACGGGATCCGGCGATCGCTGCTGCGATAGGTCTTGCGCAGCTCCGGCGTCAAGCCCGGGGAGTGCGCGAATCCGTAGCGCTCGAGCACGCGCACGGGAAAGTCGTCGCGCGCCAGCGAGCGATGGAACGCGCCATGGTGAGCGACCGCGCTGACTCCTGCGAGCAGGTTGCGCACGCCCCCCAGAAACAGGCGATCGGCGAGCGGCATCGCCAGCGCCCGCTTCACGCGCGGGTCGCCGAAGCCCGCGTCGACATCGCGCGCCCACGCATAGACGCTCGGATACGGCGGCGTTCCGAGCGCCGGGAAGGTGGAGAAATCGAGGTGATCGTGCGCGTTCACGAGACCGGGCAGTACAACGGCCGAAGCAAGGTCGGCCTCCCGATCGGCGCGCTCGATCCGGCCGGGCTCGCCGATCGCGGCGACACGCCCGCCCTCCAGGGCCACGTCGGCGATCCGATCCGAAACGCCGAGCCGCGCGGAGCGCAGGACGAGCCTCACGCGATCTCTTCCGAGCCGTAGTGCAAGCGGATCGACCCGATCTCTAGTTGATGACGGCCGGGCTCGGCCGCAGCGCCTTGTAGGCGCGCAACGCCCACACTTCGAACGGGAAGCCGATCGTCAGCGAGCGCAGGCGCCAGCGCGCCAGCCGCCGTAGCGTCCGCTCGGCGATGCCCTTCCAGCCGGTCTTGGGCTGGATCACCATCTGGCGAGCCGAGTAGCCGAGCCGGATGTAGTCGCGAATGCGCTGGACGCGCGCGTGCTTCTTCCCCGCGAGCCAGGGCAGCACCTGGACCTTCGGATAGAAAGCCGCCCACTCCTCGAGACTCTGCGGCTCACGCACGCCCAGCTCGATGGCCTGCGGCCAGATCGGCGAGCCCGGGTAGGGCGAGAAGATGTTGGTGAAGAAGTCGGCTTCGGGGTTGGCGCGTCCGACGCGGTCGACCACCGCGATCGTGTCGCGCAGGTCCTCCTCCTCCTCCGCGGGCAGGCCGAAGATCAGGTTGAACGACGGCCGGATGCCGACCTTGCCGCAGCGCTCCGCGGTCCGATACACGGTCTCGAAGTCGAGCCTCTTGTTCACGGAGCGCATCACCTTGGCCGAGCCCGACTCCAGGCCGAAGAAGATCCGCTTGAGACCGCTCCGCGCCAGCGTCTCGAGCTCGGCATCGCTCAGGCGGTCGATCTGGTCGGTGCGCGTCTGGATGTAGTAGGCGACGCCGAGATCCTCGCGGATCAACCGCTCGGCGATCTCGATCGAGCGGTCGCGGCGCACCAGGTAGTTGTCGTCGATGATGTCGATCACCTGCAGCCGGTGTCGGCGCGTCAGCTCCGCCATCTCGGCCACCGCCGTCTCGGGAAGCAGCGGCTTCCAGTTGCGGCCGTAGACCGAGGCGTTCGAGCAGTAGGAGCAGTCCCACGGGCACCCGTGCGAGGTGCAGTAGAGGATCCAGCGCGTGCCGTCGCACTTCGCCGCGTACGGCTCGAACGGCACGATGTCGAAAGGCCGCTTGGTGAGCGCGTTGATGTCGGTGTAGCCGCGATCGCCGTTCCAGACGACCTTGCCGTCGCGTTTGAAGAGCGAGCCGGCGATGCCTTCGAGGTCGCGTTCGCCCTTCGCGTAGCGCTCCACGATCTCGAGAAAGGTGATCTCGCCCTGGCCCTTCACGACGGCGTCGAGGTACGGCGCGCGCAGCGTCTGCTCGGGCAGGATCGAGGCGTGCCAGCCGCCGGCCACGATCGGCAGTCCGGGCCGAGCCGCCTTGACGGCCTTGGCCACCTCGACGCCCTGCGTGATCATCGGCCCGGTCACCATGCTGATGCCGAGGCAGACCGCGTCCTCCGTCTCGCGCAACACCGCCGCGACGCAGTCCGGGGTCACCGCCGAGTCGACGATCTGGACGGGATAGCCCTTCTCGACGAGGGGCGCCGCCAGGTGAATCAGCGCCAGTGGAGGCGCGGCTTCGTCGGAGTAGTAGGACGGGAAGAACAGCACCACTTTAGGCGGCATCGCGTGGGTCCTTTCGGGCGCGGAACACTTGCAGCAGCGGAGTGCCGCGCAGTGACTCGAAATCGCGGCGGCCGGCTCGCTCGAACGCCGGCCGGAGCCGTTCGTCGATCGCGGGCTCGCGGAGCACCTCGCAGCGGAGCCCGGCGCTCTCCAGAGCCGCCGCGACGCTGCGGAGCGAGGGCGGCGGCGCGTCTATCACGATTCGCTCGCCGTTCGCGCCGGTGAAGCTGCGATGCCAGCCACGCTCGCTGGCGATCGGGTGCAGGTCCGACGCGACCAGCACGCCGCCGGGACGCAGGACGCGCGCCGCCTCGCGGAGCGCCGCCTCCAGGCTCGACACGAACGAGAGCAGCAAGGCCGCGATCGCCACGTCGGCCGACTCGCCGCGCAGCGGCAGGGCGCTGACGTCGCCGACCGCGCTCGGCCGCGGCGCGCGCGCCAGCATTTCCGCCGTCGCATCGACGGCGATCGCGCTGCGCGCGCCGAGCGCCAGCGCCAGCCGCGCGTAATGGCCGGTGCCCGCTCCGAGGTCGATGACGTCCTTGCCAGTGAGCGGCGGCAAGAGGGCCTCCGTCTCGGGGCGTTCCAGGGCCAGCAGCGGATTGCCGCGGTCGTACGCCGCGGCGGCCACCGCGAACACCTCGCGCACGGGGGTCCTCACAGGGTCGCCTCGGCGGTGCGATCGATCGGCGGGCGGTGGCGCCGCGCCGGCGGCGCGTCGAAGCCCTGGAGCTCGGGGCTCCTGAGCTTCACGAGCCGGTGCATCAGCTTCAGCTCGTAGGGAGATCCATAGCGCCGCGCCGCCCAGCGCCACGACGCCAGCCCCTTGAGCAGCGCACGGAACGGCGCCGTGAAACGGATGTCGGTCGCCGTCGGGAAACGGCTCTTGATGACGAGCTCGAAGTCGCTGATCCGCTCGCGCAGCCCCGCGGGCAGCCAGGGCGTCTGCGGGTCCTTCATCGACATGAAGCGCACCCAGCGGTCCTCAGCCCATTCCTCGAGCGTCCCGGGAAACCGGAATCCCAGCTTGGCCGCGTCTGCGAAGGATGCTCCCGGCTGCGGCACGGGCGTGTACATGAAGATCAGGACCTCGCACTCCGGCGACACGGCCTTCAGCCGATAGAGGAAGTCGATCGTCTCTTCCACGTCGCGCCGCGGGTCGATCGGGTTGCCGAAGATGAAGGAGAACTCGGGCACGATCCCGTGCTGGCGGCAACGCTTCGCGCAGTCGAGGATCTCTGCGCTGCCGAGCTTCTTGTCCATCCGCTCGAGCACGAAGTCCGAGCCGCTCTCGGCGCCGAAGAACATCATGCGCAGCCCGCTCTCGCGGAGCGCGCGCCAGGTGGCGTCGGAGTAGCCGTTCATCGTGTCGATGCGCGCCTGGCACCACCAGTTGAGCCCGAACGGCCGCATCCGCTCGGCGATCGCGAGCGCCCGCGCCTCGCCGGCCATGAAGTTGGCGTCGAAGAACTCGATCGAGTCGATCTTCTGCTCGCGCACGAAGCGCTCGACGACGCGCGCCACGCGGTCGGGCTCCTCGGCCAGCCAGCGGCGCTCGTAGACCTCGGTGATCGCGCAGAAGTTGCACGGGAACGGACAGCCGCGGCTGGTGATGTGGCAGAGCGTGCGCTCGCCCAGGTACGTGCGGATGACGTACTCCTCCATGTCGTCGAGCTTGTGGTACGGAAACTCCGGGAATCCGTTCAGGCTCGCGAACGGCCGATCCGGGTTGTGGCGGACCTGGCTGCCGTCCTTCCACGACAGGCCGGCGACCTGCTCGAGCCCACCCTGGTCGAGCGCGCGCAGCCAGGCGACGAACGTCTCCTCGCCTTGGCCGCGCACGACGGCATCCACCAGGTCCGAGCGCAGCACCACGTCGGTGTGAAGGCTCGGAAAGTAACCGCCCCAGACGACCTTCACGTCGGGAACGCGCTCGCGAACGAAGCGCGTCTCCTGAATCGCGTGCTTCAACTGGTTGCCCGGCATCGCGGTCACCGCGAGCACCGGCCGGCCCGGGCCGCTCCTGAGCCGCTCGACCGCCCGCGTCTTCGCCTGCGGCCCCAGCACGTTGCCGTCCACGATCGCGTACGCGTCGTCGCGAAGCTGCGAGCCGAGCGCGAGCAGCGGCAGCGGCAGGCGGCGCCGGCCCTCGATGCAGGACTGCGGGTTCAAGAGGACGATCATCAGTCTTCCGCGATCATCGGCTGTTGGCGGGCCGTCCCGCTGCGCCACTTCTTCATCAGGTCCACCGCGCGGCGCTCGAAATCCCAACCGTAGAAGTCGCGCTTGGCGCGGGCCCGCGCCGCGTAGTGCAGCACGCGCCGGCCCAGATTGCCATCGGGCTTCTGATAGCCGTGACGCAGGTAGAAGTTGTAGCGCGGCACCGATCGGCGCACCGGCTCCGAGATCCAGGGCCCGATCGAGTGATCCAGGTCCACGTGGCGCCAGTCCTCGAGGCGGCGCGGCGCCTCGAATCCGATCGCGGGCATCCGGTCGGCGAGCTCGGTGCCCGGATACGGCGCGTAGAAATAGATCGGCGTCTCGAACTCGCCGTCGATCTCGCGCAGCGCCTTTACGGTGCGATACGTCTCGGCCAGGCTGCCCGCGGGCTCCTGCGGGAAGCCGGCGATGAACGAGAAGCGCGCGCCGATCGAGAAGCGATGCAGCTTCTCGGCGGTCTCCAGGACCTCTTCGACGAGCGTCCCTTTCTTGATGTGCTTCAAGAGCTCCGGGCTGCCGCTCTCGGCGCCCACGTTGATCTTGTAGCAGCCGCTCTCGCGCAAGAGCCGGAGCTGATCGTCGTCCAGCCGCCGCAGCAGGTCGGCGCGGCCGGTTCCGAACCAGCGCACGCGCACGCCGGCGTCGATCAGGCCGCGGCAGATCGCCTCGGTGCGCCGGAGGTCGGTGAAGAAATTGTCGTCGTTGAAGAAGACCTCGGCGAGCCGGTAGCGCTCGGCGTGTTCGCGGATCTCGTCGACCACGCGCGCGGCGGCAAGGCCGCTCCAGCGCTGCTGGTAGACCATCGGATCGGCGCAGAACGAGCACTCGAAGGGACAGCCCTGACTGGAGCAGTAGTCGAGCCGCCGCGCGCCGCGGAACGCGAAGTAGCGCTCGAGCTCGACGAGCGCGAAGTTCGCGCGCGGGAAGCGGTTCACGTCCTCGAACGGGCGCGGCGGGTTCTTGACCAGCTTTCCGTCGCGGCGAAACACGAGACCGGCGGCCTCTCGCCATTCGCGGCCGGCGGCGATCGCGCGCACCGCCTCCTCGAACGTCCGCTCGCCCTGGCCCGTCACGCACGCGTCCACGACCCCCGATTCCAGGCACTGCTCGGGAAGCAGCGAGGGGTGCCAGCCGCCCCAGATCACCGGCAGATCCGGCCGCGCCGCGCGAGCGGCCCGGGTCACGCCGAGCGCGTCGAGAATCGGCGCGCCGGTCAGAACCGTCACGCCCAGGCACAGCGCGTCCTTCGCCAATTCCGCGACGCGCCGCTCGGGATCGCGATCGATGCGGCCGTCCACGATGACGACGCGATGCTCCGGCAGCAGCGAGCCGACGTGGATCAGCGCGAGCGGCAGGATGTGGCTCTCGCCGCGCGGGTTGTAGAGGATCACCGGCGGCTTCATGCGAAGAGCCTCTCGCGCATCGAAAGCCCGCGCCGCTTCGGACAGACGCAGGCGTCGCAGGTGGCGTTGCCGCGCCGGACCTCGGCCAACGCTCGCCGCTGAGCCTCGGACTCGCGTGTGCGCCGGAGCCCGTCGCCCGCCTGGCCCACGCTCGCGTGGAAGAAACAGGGCTTCACGGCGCCGTCCGCTTCGACGACGCTCGACCACCACGGCGCATCGCACTCGGGCGCCCCGAACGAGCCGAGTCCCGCCGACGCGCGCAGGTGATCCGCGAGCCGGTCGAGCTTGCGCGGCGATTCCAGGATGAAACCGTCGGCGAATCCGCCTCGGCGGTCCAGCGCCTGGACCGCGGCTCCAAACCCGTCGATCTGCTCGGCCGTCGGGGCGAGCGGCTGGCGCGCCTCGACGCGGCCTCCAAAGGCCGGCGACGACACGTCGATGGGAAGGAACGAGACGTGGTCGAAACCGATCCGGCGCGCGCTTTCGACGAGCTCGCCGAACTCGCCGAGATTCCGGCGGTGCAAGGTGGCGCGAGCCACCAGCAGCGGCCGCGGTGTGATCGCGCGGATCGCCGCGGCGCCGGCCGCGACCCGGTCGAACGACGGGACGCCGCGCAGCGCGTCGTGCGTCTCGGCGTGAGCCCCGTCGAGGCTCACGTAGACCTCGGCGAAGAGCGCCGCGACCTCGCGTGCGTATGTCGCCAGCAACAACCCGTTGGTCGCCAGGAGCGACCGCACTCCGCCACGCTGCAGGCGTTCGGCGATCGGCCACAGATCGGCCGAGAGCAGCGGCTCGCCGCCGGTCAACAGGCATTCCTCGATGCCCATCGCGAGCGCTTCCTCGACGACCGCGACACGCTGCTCGAGCGTGAGGTTGGGCTCGCGGCCCGCCTCCGGACCCATCCAGATCTGACAATGCGCGCAGCGCTGGTCGCAGCGATCCGAGACCGCCAGCACCAGGAGTCGCAGCGACGCGGGGCGCGACGGCAGCGCGAGCAATCGATTCATCGCCGCACACCGACGAGCACGTTGTGGTCGCCGCCGCTCCGGAAGAGCGGCCAGGAGCGAATGCTCCTCTCGGCGATCGCCAGGAGGCCGAAGAGCTGCGGGTGGCGCGACGGCCAGCTCGCGAACTCGGGACCCGGCATCACGACGCCGAGAGCAAACCCTCCCTGCCAGTCGAACTCGGTGCCGAGCGCCGAGCGCACTTCGGAAGGCGACGGCGTCGCGATCGGAACCGGAAGCCCCGCGACGCGCCGGATGCCGTCGGCGCGCGGCTCCCGCGAGCCGCCCTTCCAGAGCCGGCGCGCCTGCTTCGGAAGCGACGCTTCCGCCATCACGCTCAGGACGACCGGTGAGCCGGGCCGGAGCGCTCGGGCCAGCGCACGACCCACGGCCGGCAGGTCACAGCAGTTGAGAGCGCCGAAGTTCGAGTAGGCGCCGTCGAACTCGCCGGCCACGTCTTCGGCGCGAGCCACCTCGAAGCGCAACGCCGGCGGCGCGAGCCCCGCACGACCGGCCTTGGCTCGCGCGGCCTCGATCATGCGCGGCGACGAATCGACGCCCAGTACCGAGTATCCCGAAGCGGCCAGGAAGACGGCGTCCTCTCCGGTTCCACAGCCGAGGTCGACCAGCCGCGCGCCGGCCCGGAACCGCGCCAGCAGGCAGTCCTGGAAGACGTGACGAAAGACACGCGCCGCCGCCGTACGGCCGAAGCCGGAGTCGTAGCTCGCCGCGGCGAGGTCGAAGGCGGCGGCGCTAGCCATCACGCTTCGCCAGCAGGATCGGAAACCGCGCCGTGCGGCGGCCGTGCTTGGACAGCTCGATGACGTCGCGCAGGCCCTCGCGCAGCCGCCCGGGCCAGCCGTGGATCTCGAGCCGCCATCCGGCCGGCCCGAAGAGGCCCTCCAGCTCGCCCTTGACCAGATAGCCGGACTGGCCCTCGCGTTGGGTCGGGACGCCGAAGCGATCCGTCCAGCGCGCCATCCGCTCCGCCACCATCGCCTCGCCGTCCGGGCGCGACCGGTAGACCGGCGAATCGAGCACCAGCAGCGCCCCGCCCCGCCGCGTCACGCGCCGGAGCTCCACCAGAGCGCGCGGCAGGCTGGCCGCGTAGTGGAGCGAGGCCCCGCACACCACCAGGTCGAAGCTCTGCGGCTCCAGCGGCAACGCGTCGAGCTCGGCCTCCGCGCGCTCGAGCGGCGAGCGGCCGGCGAGGAGTCGCGGCGCCGCCATCAGGCCGTCGTCCGGGTCGAGGTTGACGTCGACGGCAGCCACACGGTGGCCGGCCTCGACCAGGCGCGCCGACAGCCAGCAGCTCCCGGCGCCGACGTCGAGCGCGCGCCAGGGTCCGGGGCCAAGCTCGCCGGCCAGGAGCCCCAGCGCCGTTCGCAATCGCGCTTCGCGGCCGCGCCAGAGCGAGGCGTGCGGCCCATCGCTCGCGGCCACCGTCTCGGCGCGCCAGCCCTCGTCGCGCCGCACCCGCTGGTAGAGCTCGAGGAACGGCCGGAGCGCGGCGTGGCGGTCCTCGGGAAGCAGCCGGTGCACGCCCTGGTCGGTGGAAAAGAATCGGGTTTCGGCCGCGCACACGAGCCCATGCGCGCTCGCCGCCAGCGGCTCGCCGCAGTAGGAGCAGCACCAGCCCGGGAAGCGAGCCGGGGCTGGGGCGCTGGAGACCACGTCCTGATTCATGGCATCGCGTCCACGGGCTCGGCGCCGACGGCGTCAGCGAACGCGCGCATCAGGCGCGGCCGGTGATCATGGCTGTGCAGCTTCAAGACCCCAGCCTGGATCCGCACGCCTTCCTGACCGCGCAGCCGCCAACCCAGGTAGACCCGGAGCAGCAGCCGCGCGATCGGCTCGAAGAGCGTGGCGCCGGCGCGGTCCAGCCAGCGCTCGAGCTTCGGCGACCCGGCTTCGGGGACGCCTTTGGAGAGCTCCCGGTAGCTCGCCGCGAAATTGGGAAACCGCTCGAGCGCCCACGCGTTCGCCTCGACGAAGCGGCGATACAGGTCCCGCCCCGCGAGCGGGCGCATGCCGGCGAGCTCGGCGGCGGTGAACAGGTCGCGCTCGGGCAGCGCCAACGAGGCTTCGTCGAGCGCGTAGTTGAGACACAGCGACCGGCGCAGTCCGAAGATCTTGGCGGCGATCATGACGGCCAGAAACACGCTCGCCAGCCGGCCGCTCCGCACCACCAGGAACACGTCCACGTCGTCGTCGCCCGCGTTGTCGTGGGCGCAGGCGCCCGAGAGCGCCACCAGCTTGACGTACGGCAGCCGCGCCAGCCGCGCCAGCGCGTCGTCGTGACGCGCCAGCAGCCGGGCGGTGTTGGCGCGCCGCGCCGCGCGCAGCGCCAGCCACGGCTCGCGGCCCGGCGGGTACACCAGGTCGTCCCGCACCGAGACGGCTCGCCGCTCGGCCTGGGCCAGCACGCGCCGGCGCAGCTCGTCGGGCGCGAGCGGCACGTCCATCAGCGAACGATGCAGCTCGGCGAAGGTCAGCGGGCATTCGAAGAGCGACGCGTATGCGAGGCTGCGCCGGATCGCCTCGTCGGCGTCACGCGCCGGCCGCAGCTTGGGAGCCGTGCCGAAGAGCGCCTCGCGATAGGCGGCCACCGTCTCGCGCCCGGTGCGCGACCAGGAATAGAGCGCCGCGCGCTCGCGGCCGCGCGCGATCAGGTCCTCGCGCAGCGCCGCGTCGCTGGCCAGCGCAACCAGCCCGTCGGCGAACGCGGTCTCCTGCTTCGGATCGACGAGCAGCGCGGCGCCCTCCGCGATCTCGGCCAGCGACGACGTGCGCGTCGTGAGCACCGGCGTCCCGCAGGCCATCGCCTCGACGACCGGCAACCCGAAGCCCTCGTAGAGGCTCGGGTACACGAACGCGACGGCGCCGCTGATCAGCGCCGGCAGGTCCTCCTCGGGCACGTACCCCGGCGTCACGACCCGGCCGGCGAGCTCGGGCCGCGAGATCTCGTGCAGCGTGGCCTGGTACTTCCAGCCGCGCTGGCCCACCAGGACCAGCTGGTGATCGGGAAGGGCGCCGGCCACGCGGGCGAACGCGCGCACCAGCCGCGGCAGGTTCTTGCGCGGCTCGAGCGTGCCGACGCACAGGAAGTACGGCGGGCGGACTCCATAGAGGCGCTCCACCCTCGGGTAGTCCGGCTCGGTGCGGACGAAGCGCGGAGACGCCGCGTACGGGATCATCCGCACCCGCTCCGGATCCACCGGCAGGAGCCGCACCACGTCGCGCCGCGTCGATTCGGACGGCGTCAGGATCAGCCGCGCCCGGCTCGCCGCGAGCGGCAAGAGCCGCGACGTGAGCAGCCGCTTCTTCCAGGTGTGACACTCCGGGAAGAGCTGCAGGCTCATGTCGTGGATCGAAAGAACGTAGGGCGTGTTACCGCTCACGGGGGCCAGGTAGTTGGTGTAGTGGACCAGATCGGGGCGCACCCGTTGCAGGATCCGCGGCAGCAGGAACTGCATCCAGAGGGAGCGCACCCGGAAGCGGTCCTGGGCGTGGATCTCCAGCCGCTCGGCCGGCGGCAGCGGCACGTCCAGGTTCGAGAGGACGACGATCTTGTCGAGGACGCCTTCGCCGGCTCCGTTGGCGAGGCTGTCGATGAGCCGCGCCGTGTAGTAGCCGACACCCGAGAGGCGCCCGCGCAGCGTGGTGGCATCGATGCCGAGGATCATGCGCGCCCCTCTTCGGCAAGAGCGACGGCGTCGGCCATGAGAACGCGCGGGGCGAGGCGCCACACCCCGTAGAGCGTCGCCGCGTAGACGAGCCCGCCGAGGGCGATCGACGTCAGCGCGCCGAAACGGACGATCAGGAGCGCCGCCGCCATCGGCAGCGACACCGCAAACGCCAAACCGAGGGCGCGGCCGACGGGAACCGCGAAGCCTTGGCGCGCGCAAGCCACGGCCGCCAGCGGTGTGAGCAGGATCTCGGAGAGCGAAAACCCGCAGGCCGCCCCCGCGATGCCGAAGCGCGGCACCAGCAGGAGCGCGAAGCCGATCGCGAGCGCCACGCGCAGCGCGGTCAACCGGGGCAGCAGCGGCGCCTTGCCGAGCGCGAGCAGCGCATTCAGCATCACGTTGTTCAGGAAGATCGCTACCAGCGACGGCGCGAGAAGCCGCAGCGGCTCGGCCGATGCGGCATACGCGCTGCCGTACAAGAGCGCCACGACCTGGGGGGCCAGCAGCAGGAGCCCCAGCGCGGCGGGCACGCCCAGGAGCGCGAGCGTTTGCGCGGTGCGCTGGCGTACCGGCCCCTGGCCCTTGATCGCCTCGCGGGTGAGCGCGGGCATCGCCCCGGCGGTGATCGCCGCCGGGACGAGGATCAACGAGTCGACCACCTTCAAGGCCGCCGCGAAGAGACCGGTGGCCAGCTCTCCGGCGAAAAAGGTGAGCGCCAGCACTTCCA
>Ga0075420_100005140_pt1 | contig 11496 bp, 10 predicted proteins | sample SoiMetdeltSBSDD4_FD_75296 | JGI IMG/M metagenome (GOLD analysis project Ga0075420, IMG submission 75296) | Bulk soil microbial communities from a Populus tree surrounding site in Tennessee, USA - Soil MetaG P. deltoides SBSDD4 | ecosystem: Environmental > Terrestrial > Soil > Tree plantation... | reverse complement strand
CAGGACGAAGTCGAAGGGCTTGTCGCCCGGCGCGAACGACTTGTTGAACCCCACCGGGACGAACGTCACCTGGTCGGGGAACGTGAAGCCGAGCCGGTCCGCCACCGCGGCCACGACGGCGCCCTCGTACCCCTCGCCGTTGGCGGGGTCGTTGAACTCGAACTCGGAGTCCTGGCCCTCGCCGCCCTCCCACCACGGCGGGAACGCCGGGTTCCCGGTGCCAACGGTGAGCGCGTCGCCGGAGAGGAACGCCGCCTCGTTCGCGGCTGCGCAGTCCGCGGCCGTCGCGCCCGCGGTCGCACCCGTCGCGCCGGTCTCGGAGGTCTCCCCGCCACCGCCGGTCGCCCCGACGGTCGGGTCGTCCTCCGCGCACGCCGCGAGGAGCAGTCCGGAGGTAGCGAGAAGCACGAGCACCTTGCGCATGAGGTGAACCCCCTGGTCCGGGCGGGCCGCGTCGCGGTCCGCGGAGCCTAGCACACGCGTTCTTGAAGACTTCTACGAGGGCGGGGGGTCGTGCAGTCTCAGCGTCGCGGCTCCCACGAGAAGAACCTCACGGCCGCGAGCAGTCCGGCAAGGCCCCACGCGGCGACGACGAGGACGTCGATCCACTCGAACGCGAGCGGAGGCCCGTAGAACGATCCGAGCATCGCCTCGGCGAAGTGCTTCACCGGGAAGATGTCCCCGACCACGACCATCCACTGCGGGGCACCCTCGAGCGCGACGAAGATCCCCGAGAGGAACAGCAGCGGCAGGATGATCGCGTTCACCACCGCGGGGGCCGCCTCCGCGTTCGGCACGATCGCCGTCGTCGCCAGGCCGAGCGCGGCGAACGCCATCGCCCCGACGATCACCGTGACCGAGTGCTCGAACAGGAGCGTCCCCGTGGGGATCGTCGCCCCGTAGAAGATCACGCCGAACGCCGAGGTGATGAGCACGAGCAGGATCGAGACCAAGAGCGCGTGGATCACCCGGCCCGCCAGGTAGACCCAGGCCGGGAGCGGCGTCCCCTTCGTCCGCTTCAGGATCCCCGCGTCGCGGGTGAACGTGATCGCGATCGCGAGGTTCGTGTACGTGGCCGTGATCACCGAGAACGCCGCCATCGCGGCGACGTAATAGTCGGCCTGGTCCAACAACACCCCCTCGACCTCCACCTCGCCGCCTCCCAGGAGCGCCGTGAAGATCACGAGGAACATCAGCGGGAACGCGAACGTGAAGAACGCCGACGCCGGGTTCCGCCAGAAGGCCTTGTTCGTCGCGCGGACCTGGATAGCGAGCAGCGCGGCGTCGCTCATTCGGATCCCGCCTCCCCACCGGTGAGGTCCAGGTACACGTCCTCGAGGGTCGGACGCGACACCTGCAGGCCCTCGAGCTCGATCCCGCGTTCGAGCGCCCACGCCGTGAGCTCGTGCAGGGCCCTCGTGGGCTCGGGCACGCGAAGCTCGACGTCCTCGCCGGCGGCACGGATCCTCCCCGTCAGGGCCTCCGGCAGCTGGCCGTCCGGCCGCCGGAACCGGATCACGCTCTCGGCCTGGTGCCGCCCGCCGAGCGTCGACGGCGCGCCCTCGGCCACGATCTCTCCGTCGGCGATCACGGCGACCCGGTCCGCGAGGTGCTGCGCCTCGTCCATGTAATGGGTCGTGAGGAACACGGTCTTCCCGAGGTCGGACAGGTTCCGGACGATCTGCCACGCGTTCCGCCGGGCACCAGGGTCGAACCCGGTCGTCGGCTCGTCCAGGAACAGGAGCTCGGGGTCGCCGGCGAGCGCGATCGCGACGTCGAGTCGCCGCTGCTGCCCGCCCGAGAGCTTCAGCACCCGCGTGTCGCGCTTCTCGGCGAGCCCCACGAGCTCGATGACCTCGTCGGCGTCGCGCGGGGACGGGTAGTAGCGCGCGTACAGCTCGACGGTCTCGCGCACCGTGAGGTAGGGGTCGATGCCGGTCGACTGGAGCACGATCCCGACGCGCTCGCGGAGCGCCCGTTCTCGTCGAGCCGGGTCGAGGCCGAGCACCGTCGCCTCGCCGCCGTCGCGCTCCCGGTAGCCCTCGAGGATCTCGACCGTCGTCGTCTTCCCGGCGCCGTTGGGACCGAGGAGCGCGAAGACCTCGCCTGTCTCGACCGACAGGTCGATCCCGCGAACGGCCTCGACCTCGCCGTAGCGCTTCCGGAGCCCGGCGACGGAGATCGCGACCTCGCCCACCACCGCAGGCTACCCCGTGGGGTTCTTGGTGGAGCGCGCGTCAGGAGGGCACGTACCCACGCTCCTTGTCGACGACATTGCGCAGCGGCTTGCCCGTGAGGTAGCGCTCGAGGTTCGCGACGAACAGCTCGACGGCCGACTCGCGCCACCCGGCGAAGTCGCCGGCCATGTGCGGCGACACGACGACGTTCGGCATGCTCCAGAGCGGGCTGTCCGTCGGCAGCGGCTCCTCCTCGAACACGTCGAGCGCCGCCCCGCCGATCCGGCCTTGCTCCAGGGCGCCGACCAGGGCGCCCTCGTCCACCGTGCTCCCTCGCCCGACGTTGATGAACCGGGCGCCGGGGCTCATCGCAGCGAACACCGCAGCGTCGAACACGTGCCGGGTGTCCGCCGTCGCCGGCAGCGCGTTCACCACGTAGTCCGCCCAACCGACGGCCTCCGCGAGGTCCTCGGCCGCGAACACCCGCCCGAACTCGTCGTCGCGGGGGCGGGCCGTCCGGGCCAGGCCGCGCACCTGCATCCCCAGCGCCGCGCAGCTCCTGGCGATCGCCCGGCCGATCGGACCGGTCCCGGCCACGAGGACGCGCTTGTGCTCCACCCGCTCGGTCTCCCGATGCCGCCACTCGCCACGCCGTTGCGCCTCGAGGACGCCGGTCAGTCCCTTGGAGAACAGCAGGATCACGCCGACGACGAACTCGGCGATCGCGTCGTCGAATACGCCCCGCGCGTTCGTGACCACGACGTGACTCTGCACGAGCTCCGGGAACAGGAGCGTGTCCACCCCGGCCGACGCCGACTGGATCCACCGGAGGTCGCCGGCGTCTTCCCAGGCCTCGGACAGCATCGAGCCACGGGGCCGCCACGCGAAGAGCACGTCCGAACCCCGGAGGGCGGCCGCCAGCGACGCGACCTCGTCCGCGAACGCGAGGTCGACGGCGTCCGCGATCACGCCGATGCCGGGAGGCGGATCCTCGAGCGAGGCGCCCATCACCACCACGCGGGTGGGGGCCGGGCTCACAGTGGCCGGCGTCCGGCGAAGCCGGTGCCGAGCGGATGCCAGTGGCCCACGCGATCCTCGCCGAGGCGCCAGCACAGGTACACGCGCTCGCCCTCCCGCTCGCCGGGGAAGTCAACGAGGCCCGTCTCCGGGTCGCGGAGGAGGACCGACTCGTTCGCGAGCCGCTCGATCTCGGCGCGGAGCGTCCCGGTCGCCTCCCAGTACTCCCGGCTCGCGTGGGCGCCGCCGCCGTCCTCGACGACCTTCTCGCGGACGAGCTCGGCCTCGCGGAGCATCGCCCGGCGCGCGGCGCGGATGCGTTCGAGCCGCTCGCGGAGCTCCGGCAGCATCGCGTCGGCCTCCTCAACCGTGTACGTGCGCTCGTCGGCCATCACGCGATCCCGATGACGCCCGCGAGTTGATCGAGGTGCGTGATCCGGGTCGCGGGCTCCTGCTCGAAGCGACCCCGGCGATCGATCAGGACCGGGAACATCCCGACGGCGAGCGCCGGGGCGACGTCGAACTCCGGGTTGTCGCCGACGTAGACCGAACGCTCCGGCGGAACGCCGGCGCGCGTCGTCGCGAGCTCGAAGATCCGGGGATCCGGCTTCTCCACGCCCTCGAGGCCGGAGATCACGCGCACGTCGAAGAAGGCGCGCACGCCGAGCTGCTCGAGCAGCCGCTCGAGCCATTCCTCGAAGTTCGAGATCACCCCGAGCACGAGCCCGGCGGCCCGCAGGCGTTCGAGCACCGCGGGGACGTCGTCGAACAGGCGGTAGTTGGCGAGGTCGGTGAACTCTCCGTAGACCACGTCGATCAGCCCGTTTCCGTTCGGGATCCCGAGCTCGCGGAAGAAGATCGCGTACACCTCGTGCCAGAACTTCCGGCTGCGCTCCGGCGACGTCGTCCAGAGCTCGTTCGCCTGCGCGGCCGAACGGAACCGGTCGAACACGACGTGAGCGCGTTCGCGGACGCGTTCGGGCGAGACGTCGAAGCCCTCGCGGATCAGGATCTCGGACAGGAGGTCCGGGAAGGACGGATGCGGGTGGACCAGGGTCTCTCCCGCATCGAAGAACACGGCGGCGTAGCGCACCGGCTCAGGATATCCGGGCGATCCGGGCGGCCTCGCCGCCGAACGGCAAGCTCAGACCGCCGCGCGGGCCACGAGATCGGCCCAGATCCGGTCGATCTGCCGGGCCAACTCCTCGGGCGACCCCTCGTTGTCGAGCAGGATGTCGGCGACCGCCGCCTTGTCCTCGAGCGGCGCCTGCGCATCGATCCGCGCCCGGACCGCGGCCTCGGACATCCCTCGGTCGCGCATCAACCGCTCGACCTGGACCGACACCGGGACAGCGACCACGACCAGCACGTCGAACGCGGAGTGCATGCCGGTCTCGACGAGCAACGGGGCCGACAGGACGACGACCCGGTCCGTGTCCCGGTACGCGTCGGACCCCTCGGCGAAGAGTCGTCGGACCTCGGGGTGGACGATCGCCTCGAGGTCGCGCCGTGCCGCGGGATCCGCGAACACGACGCTCGCGAGCGCCTCCCGGTCGAGCTCTCCACCCGGGGCGAGCACGTCCGCGCCGAACCGCTCGACGACGGCCCGGTGCCCCTCGGTCCCGGGCGCGACGGCCTCGCGTGCGAGGACGTCGGCGTCGAACACGGCGGCGCCGCGTTCCCGGAGCATGCGGGCGGCGGTCGACTTCCCCGATCCGATCCCGCCGGTGAGACCGACGAGCAGCACGCGCTACTCGCTGCGACCTTCTCGGCGCTTCAGGTCCTCGAGGATCGCCTCGAGCGAGATGTCCTCCTCGCTCTCGCCCTCGGCCTGCTCCCCCGCCGGGCCCTCGGCGGCTGGCGCCTCGGGCTCCTCATCGGCGGTTTCGTCCGTGCTCGTTGAGGCTTCGGGCGCCGATGGGTCGCCTGCCGGCGCCACCGCCTCGGCTTCCACCGGTTCTGCCGCCGCGGCGGGGACCTCGGACACCTCGGACACCGCTGCGGTCTCGGCCGTCTCCGCTGGCTCGGGGACGACCGGGGCCGACTCCGCTTCAGGAGCAGGCGCCGCTTCGGCTGCCTCCTCCTCGATCTCGGTGGCCGGCCGCGGCATCGCGCCGCCGACCTGTCGCATCGACAGGCTGATGCGCCGGCGTGGCACGTCCACCTCGATCACCTTCACGCGCACCTCGTCGCCCACCGTGAGGACGGACTCGGGCGACTCGACGTGCTGGTCCGAGATCTCGGAGATGTGCACGAGCCCCTCGATGCCCGCCGCGACGCGGACGAAGGCGCCGAACGGCACGAGCTTCGTGACCTGACCGTCGATGATCTCGCCGGCCGAATACTTCCGCTCGAACTCCTTCCACGGGTCCTCCTGCGTGGCCTTGAGCGAGAGCGAGACGCGCTCGCGCTCGAGGTCGACGTCCAGCACCTCGACCTCGACCTCCTGGCCCACCTGGACGACCTCGCTCGGATGGTCGACGTGCTTCCACGAGAGCTCGGACACGTGCACGAGCCCGTCGACGCCTCCGAGGTCGACGAACGCGCCGAAGTTCACGATCGAGGACACGGTGCCCTTTCGGCGCTCGCCCTTCTGCAGCGACTCCAGGAACTTCTTGCGGCCCTCGCTCTGCGACTCCTCGAGGAACGCCCGGCGCGAGAGCACGACGTTGTTGCGGTTGCGGTCGAGCTCGATGATCTTGGCCTCGAGCTCCGTGCCGACGAACGGGTGGAGATCCCGAACCCGCCGGAGGTCGACCAGCGAGGCCGGCAGGAACCCCCGGAGCCCGATGTCCAGGATCAGCCCGCCCTTCACGACCTCGATCACGGGGCCCTTGATCGTCCCGCCCGACGTCATGACCTCCTCGATCCGGCCCCACGCGCGCTCGTACTGCGCCCGCTTCTTGGACAGGATCAGTCGGCCCTCCTTGTCCTCCTTCTGGAGCACGAGGGCCTCGACCTCGTCGCCGACCTTCACGACCTGGCTCGGGTCGACGTCGTGGCGGATCGACAGCTCCTTGGTGGGGATGACCCCTTCGGACTTGTAGCCGATGTCCAGCAGCACCTCGTCGCGGTCGATCTTCACGACCGTGCCGAGGAGGATCTCTCCTTCGTTGAAGTCCTTGACCGAGGCCTCGATCGCCTCGTGCAGTTCCTCCGGGGTGTAGTCCCGGGTCTCGCTCGCCGTCTCGATCTGAACCATCTCCTCCCGCGCACGAAGCGCGCACCGTCCGACCTGTGGGATTCGCCGGGGTGCAGGTGCGCCTCGCGGCCCAGGGATGGTAGGTGAGCAGCGGAAACGGCGTCAACGTCGCGGGACCGAGCTCAGGGCCGGCGACGCGCCGCGTGGAGCCGCTGCGGAGCCGAGAACCCCTTGAGCTCGACGGCGCCGATCGCCGTGAACTCCACCTCCGGGAGCTCCACCGCCTCGACGACCTCCTGGCTCACGAGGAGCTCGCCGGGTCTCGCGTAGTCGGCGATCCGAGAAGCGAGGTTCACGGTGCGACCGAAGTAGTCGCCACCCCGGATCACGACCGGCCCGGCGCACACGCCGACGTGCGTGCTCGGAAGCCCCTCTCCCGCGACATCGTCCATCATCTCGAGCGCGGCCCGCACCGCCGGCGCGGGCTCGCGGAAGAAGAACATCACGCCGTCGCCCAACCACCGGACGACCTTGCCGAGGTGGCGCTCGGCGCGCTGGCGGACGAGTGTCGACAATCGCGCCGCCAGCTCGGCCGCGGCCTCGTCGCCGCGCTCCTCGGTGAGTCGCGTGTAGCCCGTGAGGTCGAGGAAACACAGGGCCGGGGGCAGGTCGGACCGTGCCCGGAGCCCGGCCCGCTCGAGGGCGCTCTCGACGTCCTCGATGAAGTTCTCGTGCCACGCGTGTTCCTGCTGCGCACGGTACACGGCGATGAGCGCCTGCTCCGTCAGCTCGTTCATCTCGTCGCCGAACCGGTTCGTGGCCTCGAGCATCTCGGCAACGCTCAGCCCAGACTCCAGCTCGGGGATCTGGACCTCCGTCCGCCACCACTCCGTCTCGGTCTCGGCGATGCGACCGAGGCTCTCGCCGTACACGCGCAGCCATCGCTCGATGACCGGCTGCCGGAACCCCTTCGAGAGCTGGAACTCGATCAGGGGAAGTATGCGGAGCTCGTCCTCCCGAACGAGATCGTCGGGACCGGGCTCCGACGACCCGATCGCCTCGCGCACCACCTTGAGGAGCTCGAGCGGGACATGATGGCGCTCGCTCGCCTCGCGGAACGTGGTCCGGCTCACGAGCGTGAACCGTTCGTAGACCGGGAGGTCGAACGTCGACAGCGAGACCTCCCCCCGCTCGAGCACCTTGGCCATCGAGTCGAGGGGGATGCCGGCGCGCTCGAGGTCGTCCAAGAGCCGCGCCCGGTACGCGTCGCCTCTCGAGAACGTCCCGTCGCCGCCCGGATGCAGGATGTCGAGGTCGACGAGCCGGTCGATCCACTCGGGATCGACCCCCGCCCGGTCGGCCAGCTCGGTCCTGCTCACCCGGCTCACGGCGTCCGGTCCCACCGATCGTCGAGGTCGGCCATCGCGGCTAGTGCGCGGGGGCCGCCTCGGCCCAGTTCGCCCCCCAGCCGACGTCGGCGCGGAGCGGGACCTCGAGGTCGTACGCGGCCTCCATCTCCCGCTTGACGAGCTCCGCCGCCTCCCCGACCCGGTCCGTCGCGACCTCGAACACGAGCTCGTCGTGGACGGTGAGCAGCATCCGGCACTCGAGGTCGGATCCGCGCAGGCCCGCGTCAACACGGATCATGCCGAGCTTGAACACGTCGGCGGCGCTGCCCTGGATCGGCGCGTTGAGGGCCATCCTGCGCCCCATGTCCCGAACGCGCGGGTTCGCCGCTTGGAGCTCGGGGATGTAGCGACGGCGACCCAGGATCGTCTCGGTGAATCCCTCGGCGGCCGCCCTCGCCACCTGGCGATCGAGGTACTCGCGGATCGCCGGGAAGCTCGCGAAGTAGGCGTCGATGAACTCCTGCGCCTCGTCCGGCGTGATCTCCAGACGCGAGGCGAGCCCCCACGCGTTCATCCCGTACGCGATGCCGAAGTTGATCGCCTTCGCCCGGCTCCGCGTCGCCGGGTCGACCTGGTCCTCCGGGAGACCGAACACCTTGGCCGAGGTGGCCGTGTGGATGTCGGTCCCCGACTCGAACGCCGACCGGAGCCCCTCGTCCCCCGACAGGTGCGCGAGGATCCGAAGCTCGATCTGCGAGTAGTCCGCCACGAGCAGCGCCTGATCCTTCGACCCCGGGACGAACGCGCGGCGGATCTGCCGGCCGAGCTCGCCCCGGATCGGGATGTTCTGCAGGTTGGGGTTCGTCGAGGACAGGCGCCCGGTGGCCGCCCCCGTCTGGTTGAACGTGGTGTGCACCCGCCCGTCGCGCGGGTCGACCTGCCTGGGCAGCGCCTCGAGGTACGTGGAGTTCAGCTTGTCGAGCTCGCGCCAGGACAGGATCGCGTCGACGATCGGGTGGTCGTCGCGGAGCTTCTCGAGGACGCTGGCGTCGGTGGACAGCTGGCCCTTCGGCGTGCGCTTGCCCGGTGATAGGCCGAGCTTCTCGTACAGGATCGCCCGGAGCTGCGGGGGCGAGTTCAGGTTGAACTCCTCGCCCGCGAGCTCGTAGATCCGGGCCGTCAGCGTGGCCATCTCGTCCCGCACGCCCTCGGCCATCCCGTTCAGATACTCGACGTCGAGCGCGACGCCGTTCGCCTGCATGCGCGCGAGCACGGACGACAGCGGCAGTTCCACCTCGTCCAGGAGGCGTCGGAGGCCCGCCTTGCCGACCCGCTCGTCCAGGAGAGGCGCGAGCAGCGCCACGGCCGCCGACTCGGCGGCGGTCGTCCGCCACGTCGAGCCGAACAGCTGGCCCTCGGCCTCCTCCGGCTCGGAGCCGACCACGTCCCCCCCGAGGTACTGCTCGCTGAGCGCCCCGAGCTCGAAGCTCGCGGCGGCGGGGTCGAGCAGGTACGCCGCGAGCATCGTGTCCGTTGCCAGTCCGTGGAGCTCCAGGCCCTCGGCCACCACCGCCGTCTCGACGTCCTTGGCGTCGTGGGTCCACTTGGGGACGTCCGGGTCGGCGAGCGCCCCCGCCAGCGGCGACAGGTCCGAGAGTGGAGCGTACGCGGCTTGGCCGCCGCCGAGCGACACCGCGACGCCGCGGACCCGACGCTCGTCCAGGTCGAGCCGGACCGCCTTCGGCCCGTCGGAGGAGAGCAGCGCGCCGACCTCGCCGGGATCGGTCTCGCGCAGGTCGAGGTCGGCGACCTCGAGGGCGGGCTTCGCGCTCCGGCCCACCTCCTCGAGCCGTTCGAACAGGGTCCGGAACTCGAGCGACGTGAACAGCCGTCGCACGGCCTCGACGTCCCAATCCCCCACGACGGCGTCGTCGGGTTCGATCGGGACGTCGACGTCGGTATTCAGCTCGGCGAGCTCCTTGTTCAACGCGAGCTGCTCGCCCGCCGCCTCGATCGACTCCTTGAGCTTGCCCTTCAGTTCGTCGGTCCGACCCATGAGCTCCTCGACCGACCCGAAGTCCTGGACGAGCTTCGTCGCCGTCTTCTCCCCCACCCCCGGCACCCCGGGGATGTTGTCCGACGCGTCGCCCTTGAGCGCGACGTAGTCGAGGTACTTCTCGGGTGGGAGGCCGAAGCGTTCCGTGACCGCCTGGACGTCGTAGCGGCGGATGTCCGAGATGCCCTTGACGTTGAACATCACCGTGAGCCCGGGCCGGACGAGCTGGAAGAAGTCGCGGTCGGCGGTGACGACCACCACCTCGATCCCCTGGTCCAGGGCCCGGAGCGCGAGCGTGGCGATCGCGTCGTCCGCCTCGTGTCCCTCGATGCCGATCACGGGGATGCGGAGCGTCTCGAGCACCTCGACGATCAACCCGAGCTGCTGCCGGAACTCGTCCGGCGTCTCGGGACGCCCGGCCTTGTACTCCGCGTACTTCTCCAGTCGCGCGGTCGGCTTGCCCACGTCGAACGCCACCGCGATCAGGTCCGGCTGCTCCTCGGCGAGCAGCTTGATCAGCATCGAGGTGAAGCCGTAGACGGCGTTCGTCACCTGACCGGTCGTCGTCGCGAGCGAGGGCGGCAGCGCGAAGTACGCGCGGTACGACAGGCTGTGGCCGTCGAGGAGGAACAACCGCCTGGACGTGTCGGCGGCATCGGGGCTCACGCGGGCATCCTAGCGCGGGGCGCGGACGCCCCCGACGGTCATTCGGTACCGAACGACCTTGACCCGAATCCGACGCCCTGAGTAGGATTCGCAAGGCCGGGCTCGAAGCCGCCCGGCGCGCGGACAGGGTTCGCGCCGGACCGTTCCGGAAACGAGGGGCTGCGGATGGGTGCCACGTTCGTGATCGCGCTTCGTGAGGGCATCGAGGCGGCGCTCATCGTCTCGATCCTGCTCGCGTACCTCAACCAGCTCGGCCGGCAGGACCGGGCGAAGGTGATCTGGTGGGGCACCGGGCTCGCGATCGTGATCTCGGCCGTGGTGGGCATCACGATCTTCGCGGTCGGAGCCGAGTTCGAGGGAACGGCCGAGCAGGTCTTCGAAGGGGTCGTCACACTGCTCGCGGTCGGCGTGCTGACCTGGATGATCTTCTGGATGCGCCGCCAGGGGGCCCGCATCAAGTCCGAGCTCGAAGACAAGGTGGACTCCGCCCTCGTCACGGGTGCCGCCGCGCTCGCCGCGATCGCCTTCTTCGCGGTCCTCCGCGAGGGCATCGAGACCGCGTTGTTCCTGTTCGCCGCGGCCGAGGGCACCGCGGCGGAGTCCGGCGGGGTCGGTGCCCAGATCCTCGGCGCCGTGCTCGGGTTGGCGCTGGCGATCACGCTCGGCGTGCTCCTGTACCGGCGCGCGATCCGGATCAACCTCCGCACGTTCTTCAAGTTCACCGGCGTGTTGATCATCATCATCGCGGCGGGGCTGTTCGCGTACGGCGTCCACGAGCTGCAGGAGGCGGGGTGGTTCCCGTTCCTCGAGGGTACGGCGTTCGACGTCAGCTCGACGCTGCCGGACGACAGTGGGATCGGCGCGATCGTCCGCGGCCTGCTCGGATACAACGCGGATCCGACGTGGCTCGAGGTCGTCGCGTGGCTCGGCTACCTGGTGGTCATCGGCGCGCTCTACCTGCGCCCCGTCTCGTCGATCGCACGGCGTCCGGTGACGGCCGATCAGGGAACCGCATCGTAACGTCGCCGTCGCGCGGACCGTTTGTCACTCTTTCTTCGTTCGAACCGCGCGCGCCGCTACCTGCGATGT
>Ga0075420_100005136_pt1 | contig 11498 bp, 15 predicted proteins | sample SoiMetdeltSBSDD4_FD_75296 | JGI IMG/M metagenome (GOLD analysis project Ga0075420, IMG submission 75296) | Bulk soil microbial communities from a Populus tree surrounding site in Tennessee, USA - Soil MetaG P. deltoides SBSDD4 | ecosystem: Environmental > Terrestrial > Soil > Tree plantation... | reverse complement strand
ACCGGCGAACGTGATCGACATGGCCAGCCGAGCGGGTATCGACTCGATGTGGACTGACCGGGCGGGGACCGATCCCGCCCGGGTCGACCTGCGCACACAGCCGGGTCGGGAGGTCGTCGTTGCCTCCAACGCCGGCCCGGATCCGGGTCTGTTCACGACCGAGGTCGGCATCGGACAGTACGGCGTCACCGTGCTCGACCACGCCAACGGTATGGCGACTTTCGCGGCCGGGGGCAAGCGCGCCCAGGCCCACTTCGTGAAGGAAGTGACCAAGCGTGGTGACCGGGTGTACAGCGAACAGCTCACGCAATCCGACGTCGGTCTCAGCCCGGGACAGCTCGCCGAACTCAACTGGACGCTGAGCCAGGTACCGTCGGCGCGGCTGCCCAACGGGTGGGTCGCCGCGGGCAAGACCGGGACGTGGCAGTCGGCGGAGAACATCAATCGCAACGCGCACACCTGGATGGTCGGCTACACCCGAGCGCTCGCCGTGGCGGTCTGGCTCGGTACGACCGACGGGCACGCGCTACGGACCGCGGACGGCAAGTACGAAGTCACGGGATCCAGCCACGCCGCACCGATCTGGCGTCAGTTCATCGTCGACGCGACCGCGGCCATGGGCCTCGATCCGGCAAAGCAACCCATGGCCACCCCGGCCGTCGCGCCGAGCGCGGGACGCACCCCGTAGGATTGGAGAATGCGAATATTTCGGTACCTTTCCCTGCCGTTGACGGTGCTGGCGCTCGTCGTCGGTCTGGCCGGGCCGGCCACGGCGACAAGATCGGAGACGGTCATCGTGCTGCCGGGCGCCAGCTCGGCGGAGGGCATCGCCGCCGGAGCCGGGTCGACCTTCTACGCCGGTGACCTCTTCGGGGGCGACATCTTCCGCGGCGACATCAGGCGTGGCACAGCGGAGCTGTTCATCGACGCGCCCGCCGGCCGGATGGCGGTCGGCATGGCGGCCAGCGTCCGGCACGGTCTGCTGTTCGTGGCCGGTGGCGCCTCGGGGCAGGGCTTCGTCTACGACCTGCGGACCGGCGCGTCCGTAGCTAGTTACCAGTTCGCGACATCCGGCTCGTTCGTCAACGATGTGGCGGTCACCGCCGGCGGTGCCTGGTTCACGGACTCGACGCAGGCGAAGCTGTACTTCGTACCGGTGGATCGGCACGGTACGCCCGGATCCTTCCGCACGTTGAACCTCACCGGTCCGGCCGCGGACACCAGCGGTGCCTTCAACCTCAACGGGATCCAGGCCGCCCCGAACGGCCGTACGCTCATCGTGGCCCACTCGTTCCACGGCAGGCTCTACACGGTCGACCCGTCCACCGGCGCCAGTACGCTCATCGCCGGCGTCGAAGTGCCCAATGTGGACGGTATCCAGCTCGCCGGCCACCGGCTGTGGGCGGTACAGAACGCCAACAACCTGATCAGCAGGTGGCGGCTCGACGCGAGCCTCGGCAGCGGAACTCTGGAGAAGGTCATCACCAGCGACAACTTCGGTGTACCGACGACGGCGGCGCTGTTCGGTGCCCGGATCGCCGCGGTCAACGCTCATTTCGACACCGGCATCCCACCGACCGCCCCGGCGTACGAGGTGGTCGTCGTCAACGCCTGACCCCGACCTGTCCGGCCCGCCCGCGTGTACGGGCGGGCCGGATCGCGTCAGCCGGGGAGTTTGGCGGCCAGTACGTCGATCGGCTTGATGTCCGGTGGGGCGCTCAGCAGCTCGTCGGCCTTGGCCAGCAATGCCGACGCGATCGGCCCGTTGAGGTGTGCCTGCCGTCCGTCGTCCGACGGGAAGGCGTCGAAGATGCCGTACGTGTCGTCAGAGATCTTGATCGCGAACCACGCGATCGTGTCGTTCTCGGCCTGAGCCAGCGGCAGAGCCGCAGTAAGAAACGACGCGAGTTCGTCGGCCTTGCCCGGCTTGGCCACGAGCGTCGCGAGCAGTCCAACAGTGACCATCCCTGCCTCCTCATGACACAGCGGTTTCGCCTCCGACCTTAGCCCGGTTCAGATAGATTTCACCCAGCAGGTATCGGTACGTATACGGGGGGTTGCGATGTCGGACGCTGACACCTGGCGGCGGTTCGCGCTGGAAGTCTTCAACGAAGGCAAGGTGGATCTCATCGACGAAATCGTCTCCGCGGACTACGTCGATCGCGACGAGCCGTTGCCAGGAATCCCACCCAACCGTGACGGGTTCAAGATGCTCGTACCGGTGTTCCGGACCGCGTTCCCGGACCTCCACTGCGAGATCATCCGGCAGCTCCAGGACGGCGACGTGCACGTCGGCCACATGACGGTCGAGGGCACCATGCAGGGCGACTTCGCCGGCATGCCGGCCACCGGCAAGCACGCCAAGTGGCAGGAGATCCACATCGGCCGGTTCAAGAACGGCAAGCTCGTCGAGCACTGGTCGGTTCAGGACCAGCTGGGGATGATGCAGCAGCTCGGGCTCGCGCCGGCACCCGGCGCCTGACGCTCGCTCGGCTCAGCTATCGGCGCCGCTGTGGGCCAGCCGCCATTCGCGGCGGGCGAGCAGGGCGAGCACACCGGTGACGATGAGGCAGCCGACCACGATCAGCCACTCCAGGCCGCCGTCGCCGCCGTCGGGCTCGACGCCGAACACGATCTCGATCCATTCTCTGGACACGAGCGTGACGAGCGTCAGCAGTCCGGTGATCGTCGCGGCGATGGTCTCAGCCCAGAACCGGCGTCGTAGGTTCCGTCTCATTCTGCCTCCTGGGGGGTGGAGTCGTGAGCGGCAGCGTACACCTCAAGCGACGGGGAACTCTGTCGCGTTCATGGCAAAGCCGACCATCCACGTAGGACGAAGCCGGACGAATACCGGGTTGGGGCTCCACTCCCGGGGTGACGAACCGTAGTGGGCGACGAAATGCGCTTCGAGCGGCTCGAATCCGTCGTCCCCCGGGGTGAGATACTCCGCGTAGCCGTGCGCGAACACGGCCATCCGCTCACCGTCCACATGAGTCACGCTCAGGGCCGGCCGGACCCGCAGGTGCCGCGCCTTGTAGGCGCTCGCCGCGGTGCTGAACATCCAGGTGCCGTGCAGGAAGTGTCCGTCGACGCAGCTCGTACGAGGCTCGCCCGCGGCCGTCACGGTCGCCACGACGAGCACCTTCATCCCGGTCAGCGCCGTCACCAACTGTTGTGCCGACAGCCGCCAGGACTCCTGGACGATGTCGACCAGATGCTGCCCCGACGAGCCGATCGACTCGTCGAGCAGCCGCTGCAACGCGGCCAACTCCTCCGGTGTCTCCTGCATGCCGCCGATTGTGCACCACCACACGTGGAGGGCGCTGCCCGGACCGCGCCCTCCACAGTAGACAAAGCAACTACGCGCAGAAGGCGTACGCCCGGGTGTACCAGTTGTTGCCGTAGCCCGGCTGGAGTTCCTGCGCGAAGACGAACGCGGTCGAGTCGGTCGGTACCAGTCCACTGTAGATGGAGTGGCCGATCGCGCCGTTGATGGATCCGCCGAGGCCGAGCAGTTGCTTGCCGGCCGAGCACTCGGCGCTGACGATGTCGTTCGACGAGTCGATCGGCGTCGCGGACTCGGTCCGCAGCTCCAGTCCGGCGATCGGGTCGGCGCAGACGCCGTACGCGAACAGGCTCCAGTCGTCGGCGTAACCGTTGTCGTCCTCGTACGCCGTGACGGTGACCCGCTCGAAGGTGGACGAGGGCATGAAGTCGTCCAGGATCACCTGGCCGTCACCGCCGATGACCCGGCCACCGGTGCTGATCAGCTGCCGGTCGCCGGTGCATTCGGCGACCGCCGACCTGAACGAGTCGGAGTTCGTACTCGTGTGGAAGGAGATGTACTCGAGGCCGCTGAGACTCCCGCAAATGGCCCACACGTCCACCCGCCACGAGGCCGCGTACACGCCGTGCTCGGCCGAGCTGGCGGTGAACGCGTCGGTGTTGCCCAACGCCTGCAGGCGGGTGAGGTGCACGACCCCGCCGCCGTTGGCGTTGCCGGCGCCGCCACCCAGCACGTGTGTCCCCGATGGACACTCGGCGGTGGCGGACTTGGTCGGTGTCGAGTCCCACGCGCTCGACGCCTCGACGATCACCACCGGCGGTACGTCGGCCAGCGCCGGCGCCGCGCCCGTACCTACGCCGGCCGCCACCGCCGCGCCGACGACGAGCCCGGCTCCGGCCAGGCGGGTCAGTTGGATCAGTTTCATTGCAAGCGCTCCTCTCTCGGTGCTTTACCGAAAGAGGAGCGATCACATCCATCACCAACACTTTCCGCTCACGACTCGTCGGGCATCACGTGTACCGCGGCCTCCTCGGCGGACAATCCCTTGGTCTCCCCGCTGTCGTACGCGATCGCCTGATCCTCGTCGTCCTCGCGGAGACCCTGATCCGGCTCGACCAGCCGACCGACCGGACGGTCCGCACCCTGGGCGTCGATGGACTCGTCGGGCTCCTCCCGGACCAGCCGCGCCGACAAGGACTCGCCCCGCCGGGCCTCTTCCGGGGTGACTCCGAACTCGTCGACGCCCTGTGGCTCGTCCGTCGGTAGCGCCGGCGGCGATTCGGCCAGACGGGGATGGTTGGGATCGTCGTACGCGCTCGACGTGTCATCGGCGGTGTCCGGCAGCCCCTCGGACTCCGGTGTTGTCGATTCGGTCATCCTCAACCCCTACCCGGGTCACGCCAGGCCCTAACTCGCGCCGAACGAGCGCCCTACGGCAGGGCACCTAGACCACGATGTCCGCGCCGATCCCTTGTTCCCGAGCGGCCGCGATGACGAGAGCGGCCGCCGCCGCGTCCTGCACGGCTATCCCAACGGACTTGTACAGGGTGATCTGGTCGCGTGAGGTCCGCCCCGGCTTCGAGCCCGCCACGAGCTCGCCGAGTTCGGCATACACGTGGTCCGCCGAAATGACCCCGTTGCGAATTGGTATCAGTAGATCGTTGCTTCCGGCCGGCAGCGGAGCCAATATCGTTCGGCGGTTCTCCACACACACGAGCGCGTCGGCGATGGTGGCGTCGTCGATTTCCCGGCCTTCGGCGTTGTAACCCACGGATGTCACGTGGACTCCGGGACTCAACCACTCCCGGCGTACCACCGGCTCGGCGGCGTGGGTGGTAGCGCAGACGATGTCCGCGCCGTCGAGCGCCTCGGCGTACGAGGACACCGCCCGCACCTGTGCCGACTGCGTACCCGACAACTCCGCCGCCAGCGCCGCGGCCCGGTCCGGATCGCGCCCGGCGATGCGGATCTGGTCGATCGGCCGTACCCGGCACATGGCCCGCACGTGTGATCGGGCCTGGACGCCCGTGCCGAGAATGGCCAGGACGGTGGCGTCCTCCCGGGCTAGCAGGCGTGCGGAGAGCGCGGAGCACGCGCCCGTGCGTGCCGCGGTGATGGCCGTACCGTCGAGGATCGCCGCGGGCTGGCCGGTGTCCGGGTCGAAGGTGACGATGACCGCCTGATGCGTGGGCACGTCCGTGCCCGCGTTGCGGGGAAACAGCGTCACCAGCTTGCTCATCAGTACACCGACCGACGGCACGTAACCCGGCATCGCGCCGAGGAGCCCGTCGCGTTCGGGCACGAACGCGGCGACGCGGTCGGGTGCGGAGGCCCGACCGGCGGACAGGTCCGCCATCGCCGACGCCAGCGCGTCGATCAACGCATCCAGGTCGAGGAGTTGTTCCACCTCAGCTCGGGTGAGCACCAGCATGCGGCATTCTGGCACGGCGCGGTCCGACGACGGACTAACGCTCCCGCCAGATCCGATCGAGTTCCCGGTCGTTCTCGGCCACCTCGGGCGGTGTCAACGCCCGCACCGCGTGCTGGTAGGCGTCGCGCGCCCGGCGCTGGGTGTCGCGGATCGTACGGGTGACCAGCTCGCTCAGGGCGGAGCTGTCGTACCGCTGCAACACGCCATCCCGCAGCCGCAGCCGGGTGATCCGGCCGGACGGAGTGACCCTGACCTGGACGCGCCGGTCCGAGCTGAGCCCCTCCACCTCCACCGAGGCGAGCCGGGCCGCCTCGACGGCCACCGCGTCCATGGCGTCGGCGGCCGCCCGCGCCACCCGCTCGAGGCGCTCCGGGTCGAGGTCGTCGACGGTCATGGCCGCACGCCGCCTTCGGGCGGTGTCCGCTCGGGCGCTGGCGCGCCCAGCGCTCCTCGGTACCGGCGAGTCGCGGTCACGGCACCTCCTCTTCGGCGGTTGGGTCGAAGGCCAGTTCGAGGCCGTCGGGGATGGCTTCGGGCCCGGTCGCCTCAGTGTCCGCCGGGGCCATCCGGACGGCGAGCGCCTGCCACGCGTCGTCCATCCGGTCCTGGGCGGCCGCGACCGCGGCCAGTACCGCGCCCTCCACCAAGTCCGACGTACGGGAGCCGACCAGCGCGCCGAAGCTGATCTGGACCACCACGCCGTCGCCGTCGACGATCGCGGTCACCAGGTTGTCCGGGTCCCGACCGGTGAACCGGGCCGCGCGTATCCGTTCCATCTCGGCCGGCATGTCAACCGTCCCGATCAGGTCGGGTACCGCGGCCGTGGGGTCAGGGGGGTGAGACATCGACACCAAGCTACCTCTGATGGACAATGCTTTCCATGGCTAGCACACCGGACTCGACGCTGCCCAGTGCGCAGCCGACCGACCTCCTGGCAACCCCGGCCGAACTCCGCGCGGCCGCGAAGAAGCTGGACAACGTCGCGGACGAACTCGAGCGCGAGGGCCGCAATGTCGCGTCGGCCGCCAGTGGCGGGGGCATGAGCGGATTCCAGTTGGCCCTCGCCGCGGTCCAGACCCTCGGACAGCTCCAGTCGTGCAACGACATGAACGTCCGCGAGATCCGGGAGATGGCGCAACGCCTCCGCACGACGGCGGACAAGTACGAGCAGCGGAACCAGACGTACACCCGGACACTGACGAGCTGAGGCGCAGGAGGTCCCGTGGCCAGCTTCGAACAGATCATGGCGTCGCAGCCGACGATGTTCCAGAACACCACGCTGGCGAATCTCATGTCCTCGGCTCAAGTCATCGGCGGGGCCTTCTCGCTGTACCAGAGCGTGTCGAACCTGGGGAGCGGTGGCTCGGGCGCCTGGGGTGGGCAGGCCCAGATGGCGCAGGCCGGCCAGGCCGGCAACGTGTTCAGCTCCGGCCAGCAGTTGCTGGGTACGCTCGGCCAGACCCAGATGGCCATCAACATGGGCGCCCAGCAGATGCAGATGGCCAAGATGCGCCTCACCCAGATGGTCGCCCAGGCGAGGACCGAGGGCTTCATCGTCATGACCGGCGGCACCGTCACCCTCGCCCCGTGGATGTACGACGCGAACCCGGGTCGGGTCGCCGCCTACAAGGCCCGCGCGGCGATGTTCAACGCGCAGATCCAGGCGGTGGTGTTCCAGACGACGGCCGCCGACATCGCGGTGGGACTCTCGCTCGCCAAGACCGGTGTCGACATCCTGAACGCATTCATCAAAAAGGATTCGGGCGCCGGCGCGACGACGGTGGCGCCCGGTGGCTCGCTGACGCCGGGCACGCTGCCGATCCAGCCCGGGATCGGCACCACCCCCGGGATCGGCATGCCCGGTATCGGTACCGGGTTGGCCAGTCCCGGTCAGCTCGGTCCGTACCCGGGCATGGGCGGCGTCGGCGTCGGTGGTCTCGGCCCGGGCCTGACCGGTGCCCCCGGGACGTACGGTGTCCCGATGGGAGGGCCGGGCAGCATGACCGGTATCCCGGGGGGTCCCGGCAGTGGCGTGTACGGAGTCGGTGCACCCGGCCTGGCCGGCGGAGGCAGGGCGGGCGCCGGAGGGGCCGGCGTGCCCGGCGGCCGCGGCATGGCAGGTGGCGGCAACACGGTCGTGGGCATGGGCGGAGCCCCGGTTGGCGCGAGCGGTGCCGGCAAGGAGGAGGAACGCGAAGCCACCGGCTGGTTGTTGGCCGAGGACGAGGAAGTCTTCGCGCCCGGCGACCTGCCGGACAGCACCGACGGAGTGCTGTCGTAGTGGAAGAGCCGGACACCTTCGACGAGCGCCTGAGCAGCCTGTCCGCGATGACGGTCGACATCAACCACCTGCGGAGCGTGCGCATCTATCTCGAGGAGTTGGCGAACCTGGTACGCAACCAGATCCTGGTGGCCGGGTACGCCGACAAGACGCTGCGCCTCGGACGGTACGAGCAGAGCGTCTTCGGCAGCGAGGAGATCCTGCACCAGGTGCCCGCGCTCAAGCAAAAGACCCGCGGGATGGCCGAGAAGGTCAACCAGAACCTCACCAACATCGCCACGTCGCTCGCCGAGACCGCGCGGGTCGTGGACCGGATCGCCGCGACATACGCCACGGCCGAGCAACGCAACCGGCTGTCCATGGCCGAGGTGAACCGGCTGCTGCCCCGAACGAGGACGCCCGGCAATGCCTGAGGACCTGAGCTGGGAAGAGATCGTCAACCGGGTCACGATCGCCAGCAACTACCTCATGGTCCGCAGCTCCGCCGACCAGTGGGAGGCGGCGTTCAAACGTACCGAGGCCGTCGCCGACAGCATCCGGCAACTCGCCCGGCGCACCGGCCAGACCTGGACCGGACCGGGCGCCCAGGCGTTCTATGCCCACCTGGAGAAGTTGGCCAAGGCGCTCGACGACGTCCGAACGCATCACGTCGGGGTCGTTCCGGGTCTACGAGCCTGCGCAACAGATCTGGAGACCGCGGTCCGGTCGATCCCCATCCCGACGGACAAGGTGCCGGAGGTCCGGGACAGGCAGGCGATGTACTCGCGGGCGGGTGTGATCGACGAGGTCTCGCCGGGCATCTTCCGGCAGGCGTTCTACCAGGTCGGGTACGAGGACCTGTTCGGCATGTACAGCTCGCAGGCTCGGCAGGCGTACCAGAAACTGCGCGACGACTACGAGCGCGATCTGCGCGCGTTGCCGGAAGGCAGGCAGGTCGACGTACCGGGTGCCGGTCGCGGCCGGCAGACCCCGGGGGCGCGCGGCGGACCCGGCACGACCCGACCGCCGAACAACATGATGCCCGGGATGATGAATCCCAACATGATGAACCCGAACATGATGAACCCCAACATGATGGGGATGCCCACGACGGGTATGCCGACGACCTCGAACCTGCCGGCGCCGCCGGACACCCAGATGCCGTCCACCGAGATACCCACGCCCTCGTTATCGGATCCGAGTCTGGACCCGACGCGCATGGGCGGACCGGGTCTGGCCGGAATCGGCAAGCTGGGCGGAGGACCCGGAGGTATCGGTGGTGGCCTCGGCCCGGGTGGCATCCCGCTCCCGGACATCGGACCGTCGGTCGGGCCGCCGGGCGGGATGACCGGTGCGCAGACGGCACAGACGCTTCTGACGGGTGCGGCGGGTCGTGGCGGCGCCACGACACCTGGCGGGCTCACGCCGGGCTCGGCCTCGAGTGCGGTGGGCATGGCCCCGATGGGAGCCGGCCTGGGCGGTCACGGCGGCCCGGGCGGGGAGACCGGTACCCAGCTGTTCGAGGACGACAAGCAGATCTTCGGACCGGGCAACCAGGATCTACCCGGCGGCGTACTGGAATAGCGTCAGCGGTACTCGGGTCGCGTCTGCACCTGCCACTGCCCGTTGGCGTCCAGGCCCATGTGTGGGAACGCCACGTCCCGGGTCGGGTTGGGCCAGTTGCCGTTGGGGCTGAACACCGGTGTCTGGTACGCGGTACCGGATCGCTCCTCGATGAGCAGGTTCCGCATCACGATGACCTGCTGGGCCACCGCCCACTTGGCGCCGAAGTAGGTGGCGACGAGGGTGGCGACGGCTCCGAAGATCTTGTCCACTGCCGTCGCCAGCGCGGTGAGTAGCCAGCGCAAGTGGACCGTGAGCCAGACGGGAAGAGACGCGACCACGCGGAAGACGGCCACGAGGAACCCCGCCGCGGCGGTCAACGCGACATACAGTCCGACGATCACCTTCCAGGCGAACACGAGGATGACCAGCGCGACCACGATCGCCAGGTACAGGAACGTGACGTTGATCGAGGCCGAGCTCACGGCGCCGGCCGTACGGATCGAGATGGTGCCGAGCCGGTCGCTGGCCTGCCGCTGGTACGGGATCCGGCTGCGGTAGGCGTCCCCGGCGATCCCCGCCCACGGGAACTCCCGCACCCCTCGGCCGGGGTACCCGTCGCCGGCGATCAGCTGCTGAGGGACCGTGGTGCGCAGGGCGTCGGCGCTCTGCCCGTGGGTCTCCATCTTCGTCAGCACGTTCGACAGCCGGACGGAGGCGCCATTGATGTTGGTCCACCGTCGACTGTCGAGGTACGCATACCACGGGAACGCGAGATCGGAGAGCAGCGGCGTGACGTATCCCCAGAACTTGACCATCTGCTGCTTGGCTCGTTCGACCACGCTCGCGTCCGGCCGGAGCTCGGGCGGCAGTTGCCGGCAGACCTCCTCGAACCGGGTCTGCCGGTAGGCCGCGTCCCGCTGCGCCGCCTCGAGCTCCTGGTACCTCTTGAGGATCTCCTCGCGGGTTCGCGCGTACCCGGCCGGGTCCGGTCCCCCGGTCACGGCCGCAGCCCTCCCGATTGCATCAGCTGGCGGTGGAAGGACTCGTGCGCCTCGTAGTGCGCCTTGATCTCGGCCAGCCGGGCGGAGAAGTCGTAGAACGCCTTGTGCCCCTCGTCGGCGCGGTCCCGGACGAAGTTGATGAGGCCGTCGTGCACCTCATGGAACTTTCCGAAGAAGTATGTGTCCCGGCACTGGAGCGACATCTGACTGGCCAGCCTGATGACGGTGGTCAGCTCAGGGGCGGCGTGCTCGGTCCAGAAGTTGCGGTGCGCCGTGATGTAGTCGTACGTCACCCGCGTGCGGCGGGGGTCTCCTGACATGTGGTCCTCCGGTCGGCCTCAACGGAGCTTGTCGGGGTCGGCGATGAGCGCCTGAAGTTCGGTGAGTACGCGCGTCAGGTCCGGCAGCGCGTTCAGCGCGGCAAGAGGCGAGCCGGTCAGCTGTCCGGCGGGCCCGCTCGACAGGGACCGCACCGCGTCGCGGAGGGCGTCGTTGAGGTCCGCGGTCTCCTGCCGGCCCACCCACTCCGGGTCGGCGGTGCAGGACACCAGACCGAATGGCGCCACGGTCAGCGTGAGCCGTGCGGCGGGCGCGGTACCTTCCGCCGAATCCGGCAGATCCCATTGCGCGGCAATGGAGTCAGCGACGTCGATGGCTCGGTACACCTCGTCGACGATCTCGGCGTACGGGCGCGGCCGCACCCGACCGATGTCGACGCCCGGTACGTCCGCCGGCGGTTCACCCGTACCCTCCACGAACGCCAGCACCTGGTCTGCCCGGTCGAGCCGCGCGCGACGGTCGTCCGGAGCCGGTTCGGCGGCCGCTGCCTCGTCGTCCCGGGGGGCCAACGCGTTGCGGCAGGCCTCCTCCACCGCGGCCGACAAGCCCTCCGAGCCGACGAGCCGACGCCAGTCGTCGTCCAGCTCGACGGACTCGAGGAGCCCGCTGGGCGCC
>Ga0075420_100005135_pt1 | contig 11499 bp, 10 predicted proteins | sample SoiMetdeltSBSDD4_FD_75296 | JGI IMG/M metagenome (GOLD analysis project Ga0075420, IMG submission 75296) | Bulk soil microbial communities from a Populus tree surrounding site in Tennessee, USA - Soil MetaG P. deltoides SBSDD4 | ecosystem: Environmental > Terrestrial > Soil > Tree plantation... | reverse complement strand
GTGCCGGTACAGCTCGTTGCGCAGGTCGAACATGACGCCCTGGCCGATCCGGACGTTGATCGAGGACTGGCCGACGCCGACCAGCCGGGCCAGCAGCCCCGCCAGCACCGAGCCCGCCACCGCCATGACCAGCAGCCAGCCGTCTCGGTTCGGCAACGCCACGTCGATGATCTCGCGGATCATCAGCGGCGGCAGCAGGTTCAGCGCCGACGAGGCGGCGATGCAGAGCAGGATCAGGATCCAGCTCCGCGCGTACGGCTTGAAGTAGTGGACGATCCGGGGGACGATCGATCGCAACGGCGCCGTCGGCCGGGCTCGCGGGTCATAGTTGATCCGGCCCAGACCCGGCACCCCGCCCGCGGCCATCCGCCCGCCCATGCCTCTGCTCATCTCCACCACTATACCCAGGAGGTGGCGACCAGACCGGTTCATTAGCTGGCCGTTATTCGGTCGTTGACAGATCGTTAACAGGTTGATGGCACACTGATCAGACATCGGTCGGGCGCCGCGCAGCCGTCCGGATCGTCTCCACCCGTTCCTGAGAATGCGTTATCAGTACGGGAGCCAGCCCCGCCCCGGACGCGCCCGCTGGATGAGCGACAATTGGGGCCCTATGGTGGGGTGGGATCGCCCCGGGGGAGCCGACATGAGCGGATCGACGATCCTGGTGGTGGACGACGAGCGCAACATCGTGCAGCTCGCCCGCCTCTACCTCCGCAACGAGGGGTATCGGGTCGAGACGGCCGCGAACGGCCGCGAGGCGCTCGACAAGGTGCGCCAGACCAGCCCGAGCCTGATCCTGCTGGACCTGATGATGCCGGTCATGGACGGCTGGGAGGTCTGCAAGCAGCTCCGCAAGACCAGCGACATCCCGATCATCATGCTGACCGCCCGCGACGACGACATCGACAAGGTGGTGGGCCTGGAGCTTGGCGCCGACGACTACGTCACCAAGCCGTTCAACCCTCGCGAGCTGGTGGCTCGGGTCAAGGCCGTCCTGCGGCGCACCGAGCGCGGCAGCGAGCCGACCCGCGTCGTCAGGTTCCAGGATCTGACCATCGACCTGGACCGCCGCGAGTTCCGGATCGGCGAGAAGCTGATCGACCTCCGCCCCAAGGAGTTCGACCTGTTGGCGACGCTCGCGGCCAGCCCCGGCGTCGTCTTCGACCGCGAGCGGCTGCTCCAGGTCGCCTGGGGCTACGACTACGGCGGCGACTCGCGCACCGTGGACGTCCACGTGACCTGGCTCCGCGAGAAGCTGGCCCAGAGCGAGGCCCGCATCCAGACCGTCTGGAGCGTGGGCTACAAGCTGGTGCCGGCCGATCAACTGCCACCGCGCGCCGCCAGCGGCCGGACCAAGAGTCAGGCCTGATGGCCGTCACGCGCGTCAAGCGCGACCCCCCGGCCGGCCCGAACGGCGGCGCGGTCCCGGCCCCGCCGGGCACGCCCGCGCCTGCCCCGGCTTCGTCGGGGCACGCCGGGCGGGCGAGCGACGAGCAGCCGACGACCCGACTGCCGGCCGTCACGGCGGACCGGAGTGGCACGGGATCCTGGCTCGATAGCCTGCGGCCGGCCCACTCGCTGCGCGCCCGGCTGATCCTGGCGTTCGCCGCGATCATCTTCCTGACGCTCGTGCTGGTCGGCATCGGCTTCGTCTTCATCATCCGGCAATACCAGGATCAGCGCGAGCTGCTGCGGATCGGGACCGTGCTCGGGCCGATCCTGGGGCAGGCCCGCCAGCTCGATCAGCAGGGCCGAACCCTCGAAGACGCCCGCGACTTCCTGGACCGGCAGGCCGACGAGCTGGACGTGCGGCTGGTGCTGGCGCGTAGTCCCGCCGGATTGATCTTCTACGACAGCGCGGACACGCTGGTGGGCCACCGCATCGACGCCCAGGCCGCCGAGCCGTTCGGGCCGCTCCAGCGCTGGCGCCTGGTGGCCGCGCCCGGGGTCGAGGATCCGCGCCTGCGGTACATCTTCCTCCAGCCCGGCGGCGGGCCGGTCGGCCCCGGGGGCGAGCCGCGCGATCGGCCGCCGCCCCGGCCGGGCAACATCACGCTGGCCGTGGTCCACGAGTCGCCGACCCTCGGCAGCGTGCTCCGCGAGATGGCGCCCCGCCTCACGCTGGCGGCCCTGGTCTCGCTCTCGGCGTCGATCGTCGTGGCGTGGCTGCTGGCGGCCTCGATCGCCCGACCGCTGGCTCGGATGACCCGTGCCGCCGAGGACGTGGCGCTCGGCCGCTTCGACCATGAGATCGAGGCCAGGGGCGACGACGAGGTCGGGCGGCTCTCGGCGGCGTTCAACATGATGATGCGCGAGGTCGCCCGGTCCCACCGGACCCTGCGGGACTTCGTCGCGAACGTCTCGCACGACCTCCGCACGCCGCTGACCTCGATCCAGGGGTTCTCGCAGGCGATGGTCGACGGCGCGCTGCGCACCGCCGACGACTACGCCGAGGCCGGCCGCGTCATCAACGAGGAGGCCGAGCGGATGCGCCGCCTGGTGGAGGATCTGCTGGAGCTGAGCAAGATCGAATCCGGGCAGGTCCGGCTCGACATCGAGCCGTGCGAGCTGGAGATCCTGGCCCACCAGGCGGCCGAGCGCGCCGAGCGCCGGGCCGAGGAGCAGGGCGTCGCGCTGGCGCTCGCCATCGACGAGGCACCGCAGGTCCGGGCGGACGGTCGCTGGATCGAGCGGGCCGTCGACAACCTGCTCGACAACGCCCTCAAGCACACCCCCGCCGGCGGCACCGTCACGATCGCGACCGGCACGATGACGGTGCCGCCCGGGACGCGGGTGATGTCGCCGGTCGGCCGGCGGACCGGCGGTTTCGGCTACATCGCGGTCCACAACACCGGCTCGTTCATCCCGCCGGGCGACCAGCCCCGGGTGTTCGAGCGGTTCTACCAGCTCGACAAGGCGCGATCGACTTCTGGCGGCGGGAGCGGCCTCGGGCTGGCCATCGCGCAGGAGATCATCCAGGCCCACGGCGGCTGGATCCACGTCCAGAGCTCGCGGGCCGGTGGGACGGAGTTCGCGATCCTCCTGCCGCTGCTTGACCGGCCGTCCGGGCGTGGAGTAGGATCGCTCCGACCTGAGCGCGAAATTGTGTCGTAATTGGAGATACCGCGCAGACGAATGGACCGGGCGGTGACGTCCCGCCACTCGTTTCTCTCTACGTGGAGCCCCGCGGCCCACGGCGCCCGGCCCTCGAGCCGGATACACCGCGCGTCCTGGAGTAGCTCATTCGCACCCTGACACGCTTCCGTGCGTGGCGCTCGCTCGCCCTCGTCCTGGGGCTCGTCGTCGTGCTCGTCTCCCCAGGCTTTCGGCCCGCCGTGTTCGCGGCCGACAAGGACACCGGGACGATCAGCGGGTTCGTGATGGTCGAGGCCGGCGTCGGCAACCCGAAGCCGGTCGCCGGCGCCGAGGTCCGGATCGCGTTCGGCTCGAAGTCCGACTCGCGCAAGACGGGCGCGGACGGCAAGTACAGCTTCTCCGAGCTGCTGCCCGGCAAGTACACCGTCAAGGTGATCGCGCCCGACGACATGAAGGCGAAGGGCGACGGCAGCACCACGGTGACGCTGATCGGCGGCGAGTCCGAGCGGGCCGACTTCGTGCTCATCTCGACGGCGAAGCCGACCGCGACCCCCACGCCCACCCCGAAGGCCTCGCCGACCCCGTCGCCGAAGCCGGTCGTGAGCCAGAACAACGCGGCGCCCGGCGCCTCCGCCGTGATGCCGGCGCTGGTGGTGCCGTACGCCTCGCCGTCGCCGGCCACCGCCCAGGCCCGGACTAACCAGCAGAGCAACGGCCCGGCCTCGCTCTCCTCGTCGATCGGCGCCTCGGCGTCGCCCGGCACGGTGGCGAGCGGCACGCCCGGGCCCGGGCTGCTCTTCGCCCCCGGCTCGCCGGTCCCACTGGTCGGCACGCCCGGGACCCGGACGCCCTCGCCGGTCGAGGACGTCCTGGCGAGCGGCCCGCCCCGCCGCCTGATCACCAGCTTCGAGGCGCTGAGCGCCACCGGCAGCGGCGGGACCGCCACCCAGCTCAAGAGCTGGGCCACCGAGACCTCGCTGGTGCTCGGCGTCCCGTTCCGGACCCAGATCGACGGCACCTCGTTCTCGCTGGTCAACTGCGGGCCGGCCTCGCTGGCGATGGTGCTGATCGCCTTCGGTCTCGACGTCGATCCGCCGTCGGTGCGGGACTACCTGAACTACCTCGTCGGCAACTACGACACCGAGACCGGCACCAGCCTGTACGTGCTGGCGCGGATCGCCCGTGAGGCCGGGCTCAGCACGTTCGGCACATCGTCCGGGCTCCAGGGTTGGACGATCGACGCCGTCCGCGAGCAGGTCCGGGCCGGCCACCCGGTCATCACCCTGACCAAGTACCGGTTCCTGCCGGGGCACTTCGGCTCGGTCACCGACTTCGATCACTACATCGTCATCACCGGGCTGGCCGGCGACGACTTCGTCTACAACGACGCCGCCTATTCCACCGAGTACGGCTACAACCTGCTGATCAGCCCGGCCCAGCTCCAGCGGGCCTGGGCCGCAAGCTCGGTGCCGAGGCACGCCGTGGCGGTCGGCTTCGGCGACAGCCTCCGGCCGCTCCCGATCGTGCCGAGCCGGCTGACCGCCGAGAGCCTGGTCGGCGTGGAGAGCGGGGACGAGATCCAGGCCGTCGTCGAGGCGCCGATCCGGGTCAACCGCGGCCCGGCCGCCGAGCGCCTGCGCGAGCAGACGTTGGAGCGGTTGGGCGCCCGCACGGTCCTGGTGGACGGCGAGCCGCTCGGTCCGGCCGAGCTGGTCGCGCCACGGACGCGGATCGACCCGACCGAGGGGATGGTCGTGGAGCACCCGAGCGAGTCCGCCCTGGTGACCTCGTACGAGCGCCCGATCGACGGCGCGGGGCTCTACGGCCCCGTCGGCCTGGCCCCCGACGCCGAGGCCGTCGCAGACGCGGCGGCGAACGAGTCGGCAGGGCGGTTGGTACCGCCGGCCGGCGACCAGCCGGATGTCCGAGACCCCGGCCTCATCTGGCGGATCCCGCCGGCCGGGCTGGCGCTGATCGGCCTGGGCCTGCTGCTGATGCTCGGCGGCGGCGTGGCCGGCTGGCGGCGGGGGCAGCTCCGTGCCGTGCCGATCCCGTCCATGGCTGCCATGGCCGCCGTGGCGCGCTGGCTCCCGAAGCGGCGCTGACGGACCTCCTCCCCGGCGAGCGTGGGCGGGGCCGCTACGCGTCGTCCTCCATCGGCGTGTACGCCGTCCGGTGCGCGCCGGGCGGTAGCGGCAGGCCGCTCCGGTCCGCCTCGATCGCCAGCTCGATGCTGCGCGCCACCACCGCCCGGAGCAGCGGATGGGAGCGCAGCGACCCGGTGTCCTGGATCGCGAACGCCGCCGCCACTGCCTGCCGCGCCGAGCGCTCGCGCCCGGTCTGCCAGAAGATGTACGCCGTCTCCTCCAGCCGGCGCCGGTACGCGCGCCGCATGGTCGGGGTGAACAGGGCGTCGACCGCCTCGACCAGGATCCGGGCCTGGCGCTGCTCGCGCGGCTCGCTGGTCAGCACCAGGGTGCTCTCGGCGGTCGTCCGGTAATCGCGCGCGTACGTGCCGACTTCGTCGTAGTTGAACCCCCAACCCAGCAGCTCCGGCTCGCCGTCGAGCAGCCGAGGCGATTCGTCGAGCAGGTTCGGCATCAGGAATGTCTGCCCCCGGCTCACGTGCTGGTGGATCAAGGCGTCGGTGGGGGGCGGCGGCAGCTCGCCGAGCAGGCCCCGGCGGAAGACAAACTCGCGGGGGAGCGGGAAATCGGACTCGGCGTTCAGCGCCAGCGCTTCCGAGAGCAGCGCCAAGCCGTACTCGACGGGCACGTCGACGAGCAGTCGCTCGTTCGTCTCGTTCCACTCGCGCAGGCGGCGCTCGAAGCGACGGCGCGTCGTCTCCTCGGTCATGGCGCCCTTCAGGCCGACCACGTCGTTGATCGCCAGGCTGAACGTCGTCATGCCGCCGAGCGGGCGCTCGACCAGCAGGAACAGCAGGCGCGAGCCGACCCCGTCCGACGGCGAGACCAGCGCCCGGGTCGGTGGGATCACCTCGACCGGGGCTGAGGCCGGCGGGGCCGTCTCGACTGGGACCGGTGTCGCCAGCGCGACGCCGACGCTGCGCAGCCGGTGAAGGGCGCGTCGGGCCGCCTTGCGCTGCTCGCGATCGGGCGCGGCGGCAGCGATGGCCACCAGGACGCGCCCGGCCGCCTCCTCGCGGCTGCCGCCGAGCGCCGCGATCAGCGCCAGCGGGCCGCCAGACATCTCGGCCGCGACGTCGCCGAACCGCGCGACGGCGTCCGCATCCTCGGGCAGCCCCAGCAGCTCCGGCAGGCGGGCCTGGGCCTCCGGCGTGACGGCTGGCGGCGCATCGGCGGTCCTCGCCGGGCTCCTGGTGGCGGTCGGGCGCCCTCGGCCCCTGGCTGGTCTCGGCATCTGGTCTGTCCTCGCCGGGCCGGCGCCGGCCGCGTCGACGGGGACGGGCGGCGTCGGCCACGGGTGCTGTGGGTGTGGCCGGCAGTGTAGTCCGGGGCACGCGCGGCCGTGTAGCCGGGCCGTCAGCGTCAGATGCTGTCGCGCGCGAGGGCCGAGACGCCGAGTACCTCGGATCGGCCTTCGAGGGCGGCCGGCAGCAGACGCACGCGCTCGGACGGCAGGCGGAACGCGCGCGCCTTCGCCAGCGCGAAGGCCGGCTCCAGGAGCTGGCGCCCGATCCTGGTTACGCCGCCGCCGATGACGATCGCCTCAGGGTTGAAGATGTTGATGTAGTTGGCGAGCCCGACGCCGAGGTAGCGGGCCGCCGTCGCCAGGATCTCGGTCGCCGTCGGATCGCCGGCGTCGGCCGCCTGGTCGACCTCGGCGGCCGTCAGCTCGCCGGCCGTCTCGGCCAGCCGTCGCAGGGCCGGCGACCGCCCCGCCGCGACCGCCTCCCGCGCCATCCGCGCGATGGCCGTCCCCGAGGCCAGCACCTCCAGGCAGCCGACCATGCCACAGTTGTGGGGCGGCCCGTTCACGTCGATCGTCATGTGGCCAAGCTCGCCGGCCGCGCCGTCCGCGCCCCGGTACATCTGACCGTTCAGGATCAGGCCGGCCCCGATGCCGGTGCTGACGGTCAGGTAGATCAGGTGGCGCAGCCCGGCGCCAGCGCCGAACCGCCACTCGCCGTACGCCGCCGCGTTGGCGTCGTTCTCGAGGAAGACCGGCCGATCCAGGTGCTCGCTCAGCAGGCGGGCCAGCGGGACGGCGTCCCAGCCCGGCAGGTTCGGGGGCTGGTGGAGGACGCCGGCGTCGAAGTCAACCGTGCCGGGCGCCGTCACGCCGACTGCCAGGATCGCCTCGTGCGGGACGTCGCTCGCCGCGACGGCCGCCCGGGCCGAGGCCACCAGCCGACTCACCACGACGTTCGGGCCGCCCTCGGCATCGGTCGGGCGGACGTCCTCGCCGACGATCGAGCCGTCCGCCAGGGCCACCACCGAGCGGATCTTGGTGCCGCCGAGGTCGACGCCGACGACCGGCGCCTCGTCGGTCACGATGCGTGCCTCGCTCACGCCACGACTCCCTCGGCCTTCAAGATCTGGATGCCGTCCGCGCCGGCCACGATCGCTCGGTGCGCCAGCCCGACGAACAGGCCGTGCTCGACCACGCCGAGCAGGCCCTTCAGCTCGGCGGCCAGGCGGCCGGGGTCGGCGATCGGGCCGAAGCGGCAGTCGAGGATGTAGAGGCCGTCGTCGGTGACCAGCGGGCCACCCCCGCCGGCCTGGCGCAGCACGGGATCGGCGCCGAGCCGCCGGATCCGCTCGGCGGTCTGGCGCCAGCCGTACGGCACGACCACGACCGGCACCGCCCAGCGCTCGCCGAGCCGCGAGACCAGCTTGGAGCGGTCCGCGATGATACAGAGGCGGCCGGCGGCAGCGGCGACCAGCTTCTCGCGCAACAGCGCGCCGCCACCCCCTTTGATAAGGTCGAGGCCTCTCGGCTCGATCTCGTCGGCGCCGTCCACGGTCAGGTCGACGCTCGGCACGTCGTGCAGCTCGGCGACCATCAGGCCGCGTCCACGGGCCATGCTGGCGACCCGCTCCGACGTCGGCACGGCCGTGATCCGCAGGCCGGCCGCGACCCGCTCGGCGAGCGCCTCCAGGAACAACTCCGAGGTCGTGCCGCTGCCGAGGCCGACGACCATGCCGTCTTCGACGAGCGTGACGGCCTCCCGGGCGGCGGCCCGCTTGAGTGAGTCGGTCGCGTCGGTCATCGCCGACCCTCCGCGAACAGCCCGACCACCACGTTCAGCGAGTCGACGAAGATGCGGTCGGTGGCGAAGCCGCCCAGCTCCTCCTGGAGCAGCTCGACCTCGTCCTCGTGCGGCAGGTGCGAGCGCCCCTCGACGGTGGCGCCGTCGTGCTTGCTCGTTCGCACCTCGTCCCCGACGCCCGTGCGCTCGACGACGTAGCGCATGTGGCGGTCGTCCTCGGCCGCCTCGATCGTGACCGAGCGCAGGCCGGGGATCGGCTTCGCGTCGGGGGCGGGCGGGCGATCGTTCCGGACGATCCGGACCTCGACGGGCCGGACGCCGTCGACCAGCCAGAAGCGCCAGGTCCCCGGCACCTCTTCGAGCGCCGCTCTGGGCTCCCAGCCGAGCCGACTGGCGAACCAGCCGATGAAGAGCAGCGCCTGGACGCTCTCGAAGGCGTCGGCCGAACGGCAGTACCCCACGACGACCCGCTCGATCGAGTCGAGCATGTCCTGGTCGACCGGGGCGTCGAACAGCTCGGCGGTCAGCACCCGCCAGGGGTTGAGGCGCGCCCAGCTCAGGTCGCCGAACGCGATCGACTCGTGGGAGATCTCGATGGCGCCGGCCAGGGCGGCCAGCGATCCGCGCGGCTCGCGGAAGCGCGCGGTGTCGAGCAGCACCCGGTCGCTGACCTCCACGACGTGGTTGTAGAGGTCGCCGTCGAACGCCACGGTGCCCGGCCACCAGGTCTGGACCGGCAGGCCGGGCAGGACGACGGTCGAGGCGGCGCTCATCGCCTGGTGGACCGCCCGGGTCGGCGCCACGATCCTGATCTCTTCCCAGTACCGCCCGGCGTCCTCGAGGCTCGGGCGCCGATAGTGGCTGTTCAGCAGCGCGATCGGCTCGGGGGTGTCGTCGTCGAGCACGACCAGGATCGCGCGGCAGGGGTGGACCACCGTCACGCGGTCTACGACGGTCACCAGCTCGTCGGGGGACTGGCCCGGCAGGACCGGCACGATCAACGTCAGGCTCGCGGCGCGCACCAGCGCCCCACCGACCTCGCCGGCCTCGGCCTGGCGCCACAGCTCGTGCAGGCCAGCCTCGATCGCCCGGCCGTGGGCGGCGGTCTGCAAGCTCGCCAGGCTGACGCCGCTCGACTCCGCGCTCAGGCTCATCGCCGATCACCCCCGGGGACGACTTGACGATACCGGGACCATACCCGATCCGACGCGCTGGCCTCATCCTGGTAACGATCGCCGGCTCGAAACGTCCGGTGAATTCTGGCATCCTGCCCCTGGCTCCTGCTCGTTTGCGGGGCCGACGTAAGGGGAGAGCCATGAAGATCGCGAAGATCGAGTCGTTCATCTGTGATGCTGGCTGGCGGCCGTGGGTATTCGTCAAGGTCGAGACCGACGACGGCCTCGTCGGCTGGGGCGAGTGCAGCGACGGCCGGATGCCGCGCTCGGTCGCGGCGGCGGTGGACGACTTCGCGCCGGCCCTAATCGGCCAGGACGCGCGCGCCGTCGAGAAGGCGTACTGGACGATGTACCGGATCGCCCGCCAGCACCTCGGGGGGTCGGCGAGCCGAGCTGCGGCCGGCATCGAGCTGGCGCTCTGGGACATCAAGGCGCGAGCGCTCGGCGTCTCGGTCTGCGAGCTGAAGGGCGGCCCGATGCGCGAGCGGATCCGGCTCTACTGGTCGCACTGCGGCACGACGCGCGCCCGCTACGCCAAAGGCCTCGGCGTCCCCGAGTTGCGCTCCTACGACGACATCACGGCGCTCGGCAAGGAGGTCGTGGCGCGGGGGTTCACGGCGCTCAAGACGAACATCGTGATCCCGGGCGACCCGGCCGACGTCTACTCGCCGGGGTTCTCGCAGGACAGCGCCGGCACCGACGGCGTGGTGACCGTGCAGACGCTCGACCGGATCGAGAAGCTGATCGGGACGTTCCGCGAGGCGACCGGACCGGAGGTCGGGATCGCGCTTGACCTGAACTACAACTTCCGGACGGACGGCGTCCAGCGCATCTGCAAGGTGCTGGAGCAGTTCAAGAACATCCAGTGGGCCGAGTATGACAACTGGGATGCGACGGCGCTCCGGCAGATCAAGGACTCGACGTCCGTGCCGATCGCGTCCTGCGAGAGCCTGGTGACGACCAAGCAGTATCGGCCGTTCCTGGAGCAGCACGCGATGGACGTCTGCATCATCGACCTGCCGTGGAACGGTTGGATCCAGGGCAAGCGCGTCGCCGACATGGCCGAGGCGTACGAGATCAACATCGCGCCCCACAACTACTACAGCCACCTGGCGGACACGATCGCGGCGCAGTTCTGCGGGACGCTGCCGAACGTCAAGATCATGGAGATCGACATCGACGACGTCGCCTGGAAGACGGAGCTGATGACGAACCCGCCGACGATCAAGGACGGCTACATCGAGGTGCCGAGCGGACCGGGCTGGGGCACCGCCATCAACGAGGAGGTGCTGCGGGCGCACCCCTGGCCGGCCCGCAAGCCCGTCGACTCGAAACAGGAAGGCTGATCGCTTCGCGGAGGGAGAGCGCCTGTCTAGACGAGCCGCACTGGCCCGGGGTACCGGGCCAGTTGCGCGTCGGCGGTCAGGAGCACGATCCCTTCGCTGATCGCCTGGGCTAGCAGCAGCCTGTCGAACGGATCTTTGTGGATCGGCGGCAGGCTGGCGATGCTGACGGCGTGCTGGCCGGTGATGGGCAACTCGGCGTAGCCATTGTCGAGCAAGGCACGCCGCAGCACGCGTGGGTCGACGTCAAAATCTGCCCGTCCCAGAGAACATCTAATCGCGACCTCCCAAATGGTGGCCGCGCTGAAGAACAGCGAATTGTGGGTGTCGTTCATGAGGGCAAACGCGGCTGAAGAGAGCAGGCGGGGATCGAGGGTAGCCCAGAGCAGGAGCTGGGTGTCCAGGAGGAGCTTCACGGCTCGCCCTCGAACATCTCCCGGATCTCATCCTCGAACATGCGATCAAAGTCGTCCGGCACGCTGAACTGACCAGCCAGAAAGCCAAACCGTCGTGGTGCATCTGGCGCGTCGAGGGCCACTACCTTGACGAGCGGCTTGCCGGCCTTCGCGATGATGAACGGCTCGCCCTTCGCGGCCTGATCGACCAGCTTTGAGAGGTGGGTCTTCGCCTCGTGGATGTTGACGGTGCGCACGGCGACCTCATCAAACTAAGTTGAGTAGACTAAGTG
>Ga0075420_100005134_pt1 | contig 11500 bp, 10 predicted proteins | sample SoiMetdeltSBSDD4_FD_75296 | JGI IMG/M metagenome (GOLD analysis project Ga0075420, IMG submission 75296) | Bulk soil microbial communities from a Populus tree surrounding site in Tennessee, USA - Soil MetaG P. deltoides SBSDD4 | ecosystem: Environmental > Terrestrial > Soil > Tree plantation... | reverse complement strand
TCGCGCTTCGGCCCGCTCAGCGCCCTATTCGCCGCCTACGACTTCTGCGACGAGCGCGGCATCGGCGCCTACGGCGGCGGCCAGACCGAGCTCGGGGTGGGCCGCGACCACATCCAGTACCTGGCCTCGATCTTCCACCCGGATACGCCCAACGACGTGGCGCCGCGGGAGTTCAACAACGTGGAGCCCACGCCCGGCCTGCAGGAGAGCCCGCTCCAGCTCGACGTGGCCGCCAGCGGGTTCCGTTTCGCCGGGTAGCGGGCACCTCGAAGCCATGGTCAAGGAGTTCCGCGAGTTCATCCTGCGCGGCAACCTCGTCGAGCTCGCGGTGGCGGTGGTGATCGGCACGGCGTTCGCGGCGGTCGTGAGCGCCTTCGTGGCCGACCTGATCACGCCGCTGATCGCGGCCGTGGGCGGCGAGCAAGACTTCTCCGGGCTCACGTTCGAGATCAACGACAGCACGTTCCGCTACGGCGACTTCATCAACGCGCTGCTCACGTTCGTGATCATCGCCGCGGTGGTGTTCTTCTTCGTGGTCAAGCCCGTGAACGCGCTTATGGCGCGCCACGCCACCGAGCCGGACGTCGAGCGCGAGACGCGCGAGTGCCCGGCCTGCCTCAGCAACATCCCGGTGGGCGCGCGGCGCTGCGCGTTCTGCACGGAGGAGCTCTCGGCCGCCGCCTGAGCCGCGTGGCCATGTCGGCCGCCCTAAGTCGGCGTCTGCGCTAGCGTCGCGGCGCACCATGCCAGCAGACCGATTCGTCCAGGCCCTTAACGACCAGATCGCGCGCGAGTTCGGCGCCTCGCAGCAGTACCTGTCCGCCGCCGTCTGGTACGACGACCGAAGCTTTCCGCGGCTCGCGCAGCTCTTCTACGACCAGTCGATCGAGGAGCGCGGCCACGCCCTGATGATGACCAAGTACCTGCTCGACTCGGGGGCACCGGTCACGGTGCCCGGGGTCGACGCGCCGCGCGGCTCGTTCGACGACCACGTGGCTGCGATCAGGATCGCGCTCGAGCAGGAGCGGCGCGTGACCGACCAGATCTCGGAGCTCGCGTCCGTGGCCCGCGAGGAGCGCGACTTCGTGAGCGAGCAGTTCGTGCAGTGGTTCCTCAAGGAGCAGGTCGAGGAGGTGGACCTGTTCTCCACGCTGCTCGATGTGGCCGAGCGCACACGCGAGCGGCCGATGGACCTCGAGGACTTCATCGCCCGCGAGGGGATCGGCGGCGGCGACCAGTCCGCCGACCCCACCGCCCCGCCGGCGGCCGGCGGCGCGTGATCGAGGTCAACCCGCTCCACCCGGGCGCCCAGACGGCGCTCGAGGTGGCCGAGCGCGCCGCGGCTTTCATCGACGAAGCGCGCTCGTCGCTCGACCTCGCGCTCTACGACGTGCGCCTGCCCGACGAGCCCGGCGACGTGGTGGCGGGCGCGCTGCGCAACGCCGCGGCCCGCGGCGTCGCGGTCCGCATCGCCTACAACGCCGACCACGACGAGCGCGAGATCCCGCCGCCGCCGCGCACCTCGCCCGAGCTGCTCGAGGAGCTGCCGTTCCCCACCTGCGGCATCCCGGGCATCCCCGACCTCATGCACCACAAGTACGTGGTGCGCGACTCCGAGGCGGTCTGGACCGGCTCGGCCAACTGGACGACCGACTCCTGGACGATCCAGGAGAACGTGCTCGTGGTCGCCCAGTCCGCCGACGTGGCGGCCGAGTACAAGCGCAATTTCGAGGAGCTGTGGCGCTTCCGCGACGTCGACCGAAGCGGCCACGAGCGCCCGCGCGACCTCACCGTCGACGGCCACCACGCCCGCGCCTGGTTCACGCCCGGGCACGGCGAGGAGCTCTCGCACCGGATCGCCCAGGCGGTCGGCGCCGCCCGCGAGCGGATAAGGATCGCCTCACCCGTGATCACGGCGGGCCCGGTGCTCGGCACGCTGGCCGAGGTCGCGGCGGAGGCGAAGGTGGACCTGCGCGGCGTGATCGACCGCACGCAGATGGACACGGTCGTCTACCAGTGGCGCACCAACGGCCGCTCGGCCTGGAAGATCCCGATCCTCGGCTCGGTGCTGGAGCACGCCGACTTCCGCGGCAAGCCGTCCACGAAGTACTCGCCCGAGACTCCCCACGACTTCATGCACGCGAAGGTGACCGTGGCGGACGACCGGGTGTTCATGGGCTCGTTCAACCTGTCGCGCTCGGGCGAGATGAACGCCGAGAACGTGCTCGAGATGGACGACCCCGAGCTGGCGCACCGGCTGGCCGCCTACATCGACGAGGTGCGCGAGCGCTACGACGCTATGCCCGCGCCTGACGGTGGGCCGCCCGCATGAGCACGTCACGGACCTCCTCCGGGTCGTCGGTCAGCTGCAGCAGGTCGACGTCCGGAGGCGAGATCTTGCCCTCCGCCAGGAGGCGCTCGCGGATCCAGTCGAGGAGCCCCTGCCAGTAGTCGGAGCCCATCAGCACCACCGGGAAGTTGCGCACCTTCCCGGTCTGGATCAGCGTAAGCGACTCGAACAGCTCGTCGAGCGTGCCGAAGCCGCCCGGGAACACCACGAAGCCGCTCGCGTAGCGCACGAACTCGATCTTGCGGGCGAAGAAGTAGTGGAACTCGAGGGCGATGTCGCAGTAGGGGTTGATGCCCTGCTCGAAGGGCAGCTCGATGTTGAGCCCGATCGAGAGCGCGCCCGCGTCCCTGGCGCCGCGGTTGGCCGCCTCCATGACGCCCGGCCCGCCGCCCGTGATGATCGCCAGGCCCGACTCGCCAACGAGGCGCGCCGTCTCGCGCGCCAGCAGGTACTCCGGGTCGTCGGCGGCGGTGCGGGCCGAGCCGAAGAACGAGGCCGCGGGGCCCACCTGGGCCAGCGCCTCGAACCCCGTCCGCAGCTCGCGCGTGATGCGCTCGAGGCGATCCTCGTCGGTGAGCGTCGAGACGACGACGGGCTCTTGCGCGGCGATGAGCTCCTCGTCGAGGGTCTGCGGCATGCGCGGCTCGGGGGCCTTGCCATCTGGCATGACCCCCGAGCCTAGATGTCTGACTCGACCGTGGGCGCCTACGGCACGCGGAAGGCGATCGTCTCGACCCCCGCCTGCTCGAGCGCGCTCGGCAGCCGCGTGGCGAACGGGTGCTCGTCGGCCGCGAGCTGGCGCGGGTTCGCGATCAGGAACGCCGTGCGGCCCGGCGTGCGCTGCACGCGGTAGCGGGCGTCGTAGCGGCGCAGGATGCGCGCGGCACGCGCGGCGCTCGAGCGCTCCACCGAGAGCCTGATCGTGGCGCTCGAGCCCACGACTTGCTCGGCCGCCGCCCGCGAGCGGCGCACCCGGGCGGCGCTCACGAGGTTGCGTCCGCTGGCCCTCGCGGCGGTCCCCGCTCCGGCGCCGAGGATCGCGTTGCGCAGCACCTTCTGCGTCCCGTTCGTGAAGGCGCGGAAGTTCGGCTCGACCGAGAAGACGGTCGACCGGCCCGCGCCGAACGGTTCGTCGATCGCGGCCGCGGTGCCGCCGAGCTCGGCCTCGGTGTTGTCAGAGGCGAAGCCGGAGATGAAGAAGTCCTCGCTGGCCGCGGGCGGGAACTGCATCGCCACGCTCGCGGGGTTCGAGGCCGTCATCACGTCGTCGTACTCGTAGAACGCGTAGGCGAACGGGCCGACCCCGTTGTCCAGCGGGTCGCTCGTCATCTGCACACGGAACAGGCTGCCGGGCACGTCCGTGGTCGGCGAGTCGAGCAGCGCGGTGGTCACGCCGATGCGTGCCGCGAGCTCGGTGCCGCCGCGCCACGAGATCCAGTGGCCGCCGGCGCCGACCCAGTCCTGCAGGGCGCGGATGCCGCGACCGCCGAGCGCCTTCTCGCCGCTCGTCGCGCTGCCGTTGGGCACCAGCACCACGTCGAAGTTGTCGAGCGCGCCGCTGCCGATGTCCTTGGCCGTCACGTCCTGATAGGGCAGGTTCCAGCGCCGCTCGAGCAGGTAGCGCAGCCAGCCCGAGGACTCGATGGCGCTCGTGCCGTCGTCGGTCTGGAACAGGGCGACCTTGAGAGCGTCCCTGCCGATCGCCGGCTCGCCCGGGTCGCCCAGCTGCGGCGCCGGGCTCGCGGCCGGGCTCAGCTCGAGGCCAGAGGAGCCGCCCTGCACGTTGAACAGCAGCGGCTGGCTCCAGGCCGTCACGTCGTAGAAGTAGGGGAAGGGCGTGTAGGTGTCCTCGTTCAGCATCGCCTGCACCCAGTGCTTCTGCATCTGGGCCATGGGGATCCAGTAGGTGCCCGCAGGCAGCGTGACCGCTTGGCGGTCGCGGCCGTAGGGCTTGTAGTCGGACACCCGGAGCTGCCTGTTCAGCTGGTACACCTGCACGTCCATCCGCTGCAGGCGCCGCACGATCGCCTGGACCTCGCGCGTCTTGGAGGGGTCGTCGGCGCGCAGGAAGTAGTGGCGCAGCGGCTCGGTGGGCACGTCGGTCACCACTTCGTTGCCCGGGTTCACGATCTCGTTCGGCTCGAGGAAGCCGTTCACGCCCTGGGTGTAAGCCTCACGCCAAGAGGACGCCCATTCGCTCAGGATGCGCGCCTTGCGCTCGGCGGCCACCGACAGCGACGTCCACTGGGTGAGGTACTGCTCGTACAGCCGCGTGGCGATCGGGTCCCCGCTCGCCTTCTCGAAGGTCATGCCGGCGGCGCCGAAGCCGGTAGCGGGCACGGTGTCGCCGTAGCCCATGTAGAACAGGTCGTAGAGATCGCGGTTGAAGAACGGAATGCCCTGCTCGGTGAACTCGTCGATCATCGCGCAGCCATAGTCGTTGTTGATCCAGGAGACCGCCTCGTCGGTGATCTCGTGGTAGATCGGGTCGGCGTTGGGGGGGAAGAAGTAGGTCTTCCTGCCCATCTCGTGCGCGTCGATGAAGAGCGGGCCGGGGTACTGGCGCAGCAGCTCGATCTTCCCGTCCGTCTCCGGCTGGGTGCGCGCGAACCAGTCGCGGTTCATGTCGAAGCCGTAGAAGTTGCGCCGGGTGTCGGCCTCGCGGCCGTCCGGGTTCTGAATCGGCAGCAGCACCACCACGGCGTTGTCGAGGATCCGCTGGGCCGAGGCGTCGGTGCGGTCGGCCAGCTCGTACAGCACCCGCAGCGACGCGTCGGTGCCCGACTCCTCGCCGCCGTGCACGTTCGACGCGACCCAGAGGATGGCCGGGTTCGACGCGATGATCTGGTTGGCCTCGGCCTCCGTGGTCAGCGGGTTGCGCAGCGCCTGCGCCGCCTGCCGCACGCCCTGCAGGCCGGCGGGGGTCAGCCGCTCGGTGCGACCGACGATCGCGTAGCGCAGCTCGCGGTCCTGCCAGGTGCGCGCGGGGAGGCTGCCCGTGATCACCTTGTCGCTCGCGCGGTCCACGGCGTCCATGTACTGGTAGGCCTGCGCGGTGGTCACCTCGCCGCCGTCGCCGCCGGGGTTCTTCACCACGTCGCCGAGCTTGGGCGTCGTACCGGCGAACTGCGGCGCGGTCTGGGCAGGAGCGGGGGCGCACGGCGTCTGGGCCGCGGCAGGCGCCGCGAGCACGGCGGCGGCCACGAATACGGCGAGGGCAAGGGCGAAGCGGCGCATCAGTTCTCCCGGGGGTGAGGTGCCGGCAGGGGTCCCGGCAGGCAGGCCCTGCGGCTCGCGAGCGCGCGCTCTCCGCTCACGCACTCGCGATCCGCGGGATTTCCCCTTCCCCCAGGAAGCTCGGCGAAGGTCCTACCCGGAACAGCCGCGTGTGACGCTTACCGGCGAGGAAGAACCTGCCCGCGTGCTTTAGACGAATTGGCCTACAGCGCGAGCGACAGCGGCTGCTCGAGCAGTTCCTTCACGCGCGCGAGGAACTTGGCGCCGTCCGCTCCGTAGAGGATGCGGTGGTCGCACACCAGGCTGAGCGTCATCTGGTCGCGCGCCACGATCCGCCCGCTCTCGTCCACCGCCGGGCGCTTGGCGAGCGCGCCCACGGTGAGGATCGAGGCCTGCGGCGGGTTGATGATCGCCGTGAAGTGCTCGATCCCGAACATGCCGAGGTTCGAGACGGTGAACGTGCCGCCCGAAAGCTCGGGCGGGGTCACGGTCTTGTCGCGCACCTTCTCGATCACCGCGCGGGCGTCCCTCGCGATCTGCCCGAGCGACTTCTGATCGGCGTCGAACACGGTGGGCACCACGAGCGCGTCCATCGCCGCCACGGCCACGCCGATGTTCACCTTCTCGTAGAGCTCGAACTTGCCGTCGCGGTAGGCGCCGTTCACGCGCGGGTGCTCCTTCAGCGCGGTGGCCGCCGCCTTGACCACCATGTCGTTGAACGACGGCGCGGGGTCGGCCACCTCCTTTAGGCGGGCGCGCAGCTCCACGGCCTTCGTCATGTCCACGGTCAGGCTGATCGAGAAGTCCGGCGCCGTGGCCTTCGACTCCGCCATCCGGCGCGACACCGTCTGCTGAAGCCGGGTGAGCTCGAGGATCTCCGCCTGGCCCTTCGGCCCGGCCTCGCCGCGCTCGGGCTCGGGCGCGGCCGCCGCGGCGGGGGCGCGCTCCTCGCGCCCCTCGGCGGGCGCCTCAGCGGGCGGCGCCTCGGCCTCGGCCTGCGCGCCGCCGTTGTCTGCGGCCGCCTGAACGTCCGCCTTCACGATCCGCCCGCCGGGACCGGTGCCCTCCAGACGGGCGAGCTCCACGCCCAGCTCGCGGGCCATCCGGCGCGCCACCGGAGAGGCCTTCACGCGGCCGCCGTCGCCGGCGCCGTTGCCCTCGGCGGGGCGCGTGCGGGTTGCCGTGCCGGCGCCCGCCTCGATCTCGCCGCCGCCCGCCTCGGCCGACGCGACGGCGGGCGCCTCCTCGGTCTCGGCCGGCTGCGCCTCGGCGTCCTTCTCCTCGGCCCCGGGCTCCTCCGCCTGCTCCGGCTCGGCCTCCGCCTGCTCGCCGCCCTGCTTCGCCTCGCCCGCCTCGCCGATGCGCGCGATCACCTCGCCGATCGGCAGCGTGTCGCCCTCCTGGGCCACGATCTCCACGAGTACGCCGTCGGTGTCGGCGTCGTAGGTCATGTTGGCCTTGTCGGTCTCGATCTCGACCAGCGCCTCGCCGCGCTTCACCTCGCCGCCCTCGTCGACCAGCCACTTGAGGACGGTTCCCTCCTCCATCGAGTCCGACAGACGGGGCATCACGACATCGCTGGCCATGCGCTGGGTCTCCTCTTAGAGGTCTCTGAAGGTCGCGAGCGCCGCCTGCACCACGTGCTCCTCGTGCGGGAAGGCGGCTTGCTCGAGCGGCTTGGAATATGGCATCGGCACGTCGGCGCCGGTCACGCGCTGCACCGGGGCGTCGAGCCAGTCGAAGGCCTGCTCCTGGATCAGGGCGGCCAGGTTGGCCCCGACCCCTCCGTGCGGCCAGCCCTCCTCGACGATCACGGCGCGGTTGGTCTTCTTCACCGACTCGAGGATCGTGTCGAGGTCGAGCGGGCGCAGCGTGCGCGGGTCGATCACCTCTGCGTCCACCTCGTGCTCGTCGGCCAGCGTCTGGGCGGCCTTCTGGGCGGTGATCGCCATGCGCGAGATCCCGATCACGGTCACGTCGTCGCCCTCGCGCCGGATGGCGGCCTCGCCGAAGCGCATCGGGCCGCCGTTCTCGGGCACCTCGCCGCGCTGGCCGTAGAGCGTCTCGTGCTCGATGAAGATCACCGGGTTGTCGTCCTTGATCGCGGCTTTCAGCAGCCCCTTTGCGTCTGCCGGCGTGCTCGGCACGGCCACGAGCAGGCCGGGCACGTGCAGGTAGAACGCCTCGAGGTTGTGGGAGTGGGTGGGCCCGAGCTGATGGCCCGCGCCCTGCGGCATGCGCACCACGAGCGGAACCTTGGCCTGGCCGCCGAACATGTAGTGGATCGCCGCCGCGTGGTTCACGATCTGGTCCATCGCGAGCAGCGAGAAGTTGATGGTCATGATCTCCACCACCGGCCGCAGCCCGATCATCGCCGCGCCCACGCCCATGCCGACGATCGTGTTCTCGGAGATCGGCGTATCGCGCACGCGCTTCTCGCCAAACTCCTCGAGCAGGCCGGCGGTGACCTTGAAGGCGCCCTGGAACACGCCGATGTCCTCGCCCATGATGAAGACGTTCTCGTCCGCCTCCATCTCCTCGCGAAGTGCTTGGCCGAGCGCCTCGCGGTAGCGCATAACCGGCATCAGTCGCCGTCCTCTTCCTCGCCCGGGCCCTGCTGGGAGCCCTCCTCGTCCTGGTCCTTGGGGCGCCGGCGGCGCTGCTCGTAGTCTCCGCCCGCGTAGGCCGCGCCCTTCTCGGCGAGCCGGTGGGGGACGTCGCCGGCCTCGCGCTCGCGCTCGCCGCGGTGCACCTCGGGGGAGCGCTCGTCGACCGTCCACCAGGCGGGTACGTCGTCGGAGAACACGTACACGTCGTCGTACAGCGAGTCGAGGTCGGGGAAGGGCGACTCGTCGGCGAAGCGCTGCGCCTCGTCCACCTCCGCGATCGCTTCCTCGTCGAGCTTCTCCACCTCGTTCTGGCTCAGCAGCTCCTCCTTCACGAGGCGCGCGGCGAAGGCCTGGATCGGGTCGCGCCCGCGCCACTCCTCGACCTCCTCCTTGGAGCGGTACTCCTCGGGGTCGGCCATCGAGTGGCCGCGGTAGCGGTAGGTCACGGCCTCCACGAGCTGCGGCTTGCGGTCCTCGCGCGCGGCCTTGAGCGCGTCGGTCACCACGCTGTGCACGTCGAGCACGTCCATGCCGTCGCAGCGCGTGCCCGGCACGCCGAAGCCCTGCGCCTTGAGCGACAGGTCCGTGACCGCCGAGTGACGGTGGAGCGCCGTGCCCATGCCGAACTGGTTGTTGATGATCACGAACACCACCGGCAGGCTCCAGAGGGCGGCGAGGTTCATGGTCTCGCCGAAGGTGCCCTGGTTGGTGGCGCCGTCGCCCATCATCGAGAGGATCGCGTCGTCGCTCCCCGTGTAGTCACAGGCGAGCGCCACGCCGGCGCTCAGCGGCAGGCTGCCGCCCACGATGCCGTAGCCGCCGAGGAAGCGCTTGTCCCAGTCGAACAGGTGCATCGAGCCGCCGCGGCCCTTGGAGCAGCCGTCCTGGCGGCCGAACAGCTCGGCCATCACCGCGTTCGCGCTCGTGCCGCGCGCGAGCGCCTGGCCGTGCTCGCGGTAGGTGGACATCAGGTAGTCGTTGTCGCGCAGCGCCTGGGTGGCGCCGACCACCGTGGCCTCCTCGCCGATGCAGAGATGGAGGAAGCCGCCAATCTTCGCCTTCGCGTACATCTCGCCCGCGCGCTCCTCGAAGCGGCGGATCAGCATCATCTTGCTGAGCACGGCGCGGCAGGTGTCCGGATCGGGCAGGTCATGCTTGACCTCCCCGAAGCCGATCTCCTTCGCGCCCGGTACCTCAGCGGTCGCGGCGCCCTTGTCTCCGTTGCCGTCGCCGCCCGTGCCGGCGCTCGTGGCGTCCTTCGTTGCCATTCGTCGGACTGTACCCATTGGGGATCGGCTTCAACTCGCCGCACCCCCGGTTGGGGGGTCGAGGGCTTGGCGGGCCGGCACGGCTGTGTGCGCGGGTGCGTACGACCGTTTGAGCTCCCGCACGGGCAGGACGATCACGCCCTCGTTGCGGTCGCCGACCCAGCCCGCGCCGCCCGTGGCGAGGCGGTGGGCGGTGAGCGCGGCCACGCAGGCGTCGAGCTCGTCCGTCGAGCGCTGCTCGAGGCCACGCGGGTCGGTCACGCCTTGGTCGGCGAGGGCGGCCACTCGCGCGGCAAAGCCTTGGGCCGTCGCCTTCTTCGGCGGCCGGTGGCCGAGGAGCGCGCAGAAGGCGGCATCGGGGTAGGTCTCGAAGACGCGTCCGGAGCTCGGCGCAGTCGGGCCTTCGTACGGCGGTGGGGCGGGCGGCCGGTAGAGGGTGCGTCCGGTGGTCTCGGCCACCGCCTCGAACAACTCGAAGCCGGCCTCCATCCAAGGTGGCACCGCCTCGCCCTCGGCCGGCACCTGGTAGAGCGACAGCCGGCGGCGCATCAGGAGGGCGTCGCATACGCGGGCGCGCAGGTAGCTCCCGGGCTTCAGGTCGAGCGCCTGTCGCGCCGCCGAGCCCGGGCCGAGCAGCCGCCGGCAAGGACCGGAGGGCGCGTCGATGCCGACCGCCGCCGGGCTCAGCCGCGCGATCGTGCGCACCACTTCGGCGGTCTTGCCCGGTTCGTAGAAGGTTGTGCGGAGCGCACCGCCGTCCCCCTCGAGCACGCACAGGTGATGACCGCGCCGGGCCGACACGTCGACCCCGCACCAGACCGCGGCCATCAGGCGAGCGCCGCGGCCGCCTCTTCGAGGCGATCGTCGCCGTAGAAGAGCTGGTCCCCGACCGCGACGGTCGGCACGCCGCGAACACCGCGCGCGCAGGCGTCCGCCGTCGCCTCGCGCAGCCGATCCTTGGTCGACTGCAGCTCGATTCCCTTCATCACCGCCCGCGGGTGGAGCTCGCAGGCAGCGGCCGCGATCAGCACGTTGTCCACGTCGCTCAGGTCCTTGCCGCCGGCGAAGGCCTGCCGGAACGCGGCAAGCGAGAACGCCACGGCGCGCCCTCCTTGCTGGGCGAAGACGGCGGCGCGCATCGCCTGGAGCGTGTTATTGGGCCAGCCTGCCGGCCACTTGAGCGGCAGCAGCCCGTAGCGCTCCGCCCGCTCCTCAATTTCCCGCATGCCGGCTTCCCTTCGATCGGTGGTCGCCCACGAGCGCCCGCCGGTTTCCTTCCAGATGCCGCCGAGCAGGATCGGCTGCCAGACCGGCACGACCGGCAGCACCCGCTGCATCCGCTCGGCGGCGAGGTAGGCGTACGGCGAGCCGAGGTCGTAGTAGAAGATCGGCTGCTCGGTCACGCCGAGCCGGTCGCTAACCGTTCGTGGGGTTGGTCACGCAGCGGTGAGAGTGCTCGACGGCGCCAGAGGCGATTTGGAAGCCAGAACTGGACGTCATTAGCAGCACATCGATCGTCCCGGGTTGGCTCCGGGACTCGAACGCGGTGGCGGTCATCTCGCCTCCGGGCGCGAGGGCTCCCCCTTGCGAGACGAAGGACTGCAGCTCGGTGTGGCTCGGTAGACGACGATTTCCTAGATTGACCGCGCTGCACAACCCGACAGCACTTATGTAGGTACTCGGCAAACGGGGGCTCGTCTCAAAGCACAAGCTTGCTGCCAGGACCGTGCCGTCCGGGCAACGAAGCGCGTACCTGGCTCCGGCTTCGGCGGTGAGCCCTTCCGCCACCCGCGCGCTGCGCACGCGCCTGAGCGTCGACTCGCGGATGCTTCTTGACCCGAGCGTGTTCGTCCTCACGTCGCGCTCGGCGATGCCGCGATCACGAAGGTCCCTGCTCTTGACGCTGCCGTCGACGATGTCCGCGCTTCCCACCCGCACGAGCGCGTAGGAACTCCCCCCGAGCGCGACGAAGACCGCGACCGTGGCCATGACGTTCGCGTAGCTCAGGTGACGGCGAAGGGCGTTCAGCATGAGTC
>Ga0075420_100005131_pt1 | contig 11503 bp, 10 predicted proteins | sample SoiMetdeltSBSDD4_FD_75296 | JGI IMG/M metagenome (GOLD analysis project Ga0075420, IMG submission 75296) | Bulk soil microbial communities from a Populus tree surrounding site in Tennessee, USA - Soil MetaG P. deltoides SBSDD4 | ecosystem: Environmental > Terrestrial > Soil > Tree plantation... | reverse complement strand
GCCTTGTCCGCGCCCTTGTAGCCGTCGGCGGTCGTCAGGCGGACCTTTTCGTCGTTCGTCTTCGTCGTCTCGAAGTCGCCCACGAAGATGTCGGCGACGGCCACGTCGTGCGGGACCCAGCCGACCTGCGGAACGTAGAACTCCGGCCAGCAGTGGTAGCTCTGGTCCTTGTCCTTCCCGTCGAGCTCGGCCTTGAAGAACGAGCCGTACACGATCCGCGTGGGGATGCCCTGCGCGCGGGCGAGGGCGGCCCACAGCGAATGGAAGTCCGTGCAATTCCCGGTCTTGTTCGCGAGGCAGTACTCCGAGCTGCCGACCGGCGACGCTTTCTTCGTCTCGGGGTACTTCACCCAGTACTCGATGTTGTTCAAGACCCAGTCGTAGATCTTCCGAGCCGCGGCGACGACGTTCTTCTCGCCGCCCGTGATCTCCTCCGCGAGCTTCCGGATCTCGTCGTTGATGACGATGTTCTGGTTGGCGGCGAGTTCGTCCTTCATCTTGCTCCGATCCGCGTCGCTGAGCGGCGAACTCTTGGCCGGATCGAGCTTGTGGACGATCTCCCTCCGCTGGATCGTGAACGTCTCGACCAGCGTGAATTCCTTCTCGGCGGGGTCCGAGACCTCGACGTACACCGAGGTGTTGCCCGCCGAGTCCTTCTCGATCCTGTGGGGAAACTTGCAGTCGACCTTGAAGCCGGTGACCGATTGGGCCGGATCCTCCTGGGGCATGGTGAACCACGCCCGGACCCTCTTGGCCCCGCTCGGGATCATGACCTTGAATTCCTGCTTCGCGGCGAACGTGGCGGACTTGCCTCCGGCCGCCTCCTGGGCGCCCGCGGGGGCGATCGCCGCGAGGGCGAGCGCGGCCGCGAGGCCGGATCGAATGAGTCGATGCATGACGTCTTCCTTTGCTAGAAGTTGTACTGGGCGAAGAAATTGAACCGGTTGTCCGTTCCGTCGTCGAACCCGCCGGTCCACTCGGTGGTCCAGTTCAGGTAATCGGCGCCGAACGTCACGGGTCCGACCTTGATGCGGTTGCCGAGGTAGAACACGACGTTCTTGTCGCGGGCCGCCGAACCGGGAAGGCCGTCCTCCGGATTGTCGAACGAGTAGCCGAGGTAGACCGTCCAGGCCCCCGTCGCCTGGTACCCCACCTGGGCCCAGCCGCCGGTCGCCTCGATCTCCTCGCCGAGATTGGGATCGGCCGCGGTGACGTTGACGCCCTGGCCGATGCCGCCGCGGACGTCGTCGAGGTTCTTGCCGGTGAAGAACTCGCCCTGGAACTCGAGTCCCTCGAAGAGCGGCAGCAGCAGGTCCACGCCGAACGCCTGGCTGGTCCAGCTGTCTTCCCCGTTGATGGGGGGCGAGGCGACATCGTCCTCCGACAGCTCTTCCTGCGCCACGTGGCCCCACACGCCGATCTCGAAGGTCTTCCCGGCCACCCAGAGGTGGGGGCCCTTGTAGGCGGCGCGAACCTGGAGCGTGGGCGAGGCCGCGTCGACGCCGTCGAGGGCCGCCGCCCCCGCGCCGCCGTCGTTGCTCTGGTTGTCCACCGCGCCCGTGAGGCCGAGCATCGACTGGAGGATGAACAGGCCGTCTCCCGCCTTGGGGGTGAATTCGAAGCGCACCTGGGGGCGGCGGTCGGCGAGGTTTCCCGCGTTCCACATCACGAAGTCGTTGTTGACGATGGGCATGAGCGGGGCGATGACGTCCTCGCGCTGGCCGAAGAAGAACGCGGTCGTCTCCCACCCGAGCTTGAGGTACGCATGGCGCATCCGGATGGAGGCGCGCGATTCGCTCGTCGTGCCGCCGTAGAAGTCGATCTCGATCTTGGCGCTCGTCTTGGCCCCGCCGAGGGCTTCGACCGTGGGCCCGGTGACGTCCATGCCGAACCGGGTCAGCTTGGGATGCATGTTGAACTGGGCGTCGCCGTCCTCGGCCCGGATCGCGGCGGGGGCCGTGGGATCCTCGGAGCGGATCCACTGGGGGAGCTGCGGATCGTTCGGCTTGGAGTCGTCGTACTGCAGGTCGAGCCGGGCGAAGCCGTAAAACTTGATCTTCCAATCGCCGGATTCGATGACGAGTCCCTGCGGCTTGGGCGGCTCCTGCTTCGGCGCCTCGGGCTTCGAGTCCTGCATCATCCACATCAAGGCCACGGCGGTCAGGATCTGCATTTGTTCCTCTCTGCTAGCTGGGGAATGGGGAATTGGGAATGAGGAATAAGGAATGGAATCGGGAATCAGGAATGGGATCAGGAATGGGACCAGGAATCAGGCATGCCGGATTGCTCTCGGCCTCCATTCCGAATTCCACATTCGATTCCATATTCCGCATTCCCGTATTCCCCATTCCCGGGTTCCTAGTCCAGGTCCTTGTACGACCACGACTTCTCGCCCTTCACGGGCTTGCCGTCCGCTTCCGCGTACGGATTGAGGAAGTAGTTCAGGGGCGCCCCGTCCTGTTTCGGCGCCAGGGTGATGTCGCGGCCGGTGGAGAGCGTCACGCGGTTGCTCGTGTGGCCGCCGAAGAAGAACTTCGCCCGGTCGGGGAAGCGGTCGGCCTCGGAGGCGTCGACGGGCACCCACGACTTGCCGGGGACGCGGAAGAAGGCCCAGCAGTGGTAGCCGCCGAGCTTTTCCTCCTTGCCCTTCTCGTAGGGGAGATAGAGGCCGATCTCGAAACCGCTCGCGATCCCCTGCGCGCGGCAGAGCGAGTTGAAGAGCGCGTGGAAATCGGTGCAATTCCCCTTGCCCACTTCGCAGGCGAACTTCGTGCTGCCGGTGCCCCAGCCGGTGCCGCTCTTGTCGTAGGTCATCCGTTCGAGAACGTAGTCATAGATGGCGCGGGCCTTCTCGACGGTGTCCTTCCGGTCCTTCACGATGCCGGCGGCGAGCTTCTTGATGTCGTCGTCGACGACCACGAGATTGTCCGGCCCGCGGAAGACGCCGAAGGATCCGGCGGGATCGGAGCCGTCGCCCGCGAGCTTCTCGAGGTCCGACTTGATCTCGCTCCGGGTGCAGACGAAGTTCATCGCGATCTCGACCGCGGCTCCCGGGTTCTCGATTTCCGCGTACGCGATCCGGTTGCCGTACTTGGACTCGTTCCCCTGGGTCATCTCGCGCGAGAAGGTCAAGTCGCGGATCGACTGGACGGTGGAATTTTGCGGCACCGGAAGCCAGACGCGGAGCTTCTTCGTCCCCGACGGGATATCCTTGATCTGTCCGGTGTAGGTGATGGCGAACGTGCGGCTTTCGCCCGGCTTCAGGAATTCCTTGGCGACGGTCTGCTGGCTGTCCTGGGGCGCGGAGGCGAAGGCTCCGACGAGGAGCGCGATGGCGGAAGCGGCGCGAATCATGGCGACAATCTCCCTTGGGAATCTCGGGCCGGATCGGTGGAAATCAACGATTCCGGAAGGGTGGCTTGGACGCCGGGACGCTTAGAAGGTGAAGACGAAGGAGGGGAGCCCCGCCACCCTAGTGGGCGGCCGGTCAGCCGAAGGAAAACAGGAAGGAATCTTTCATCGTGAAGGCCGTCTTATATACGACGGCCGGAGGCGGCGGACAAGAAAAAACGGAATCTTCAAGGGACGGCGTCCTTTGTCTATATAAAGGTTAGAGATGGGCCTTTCCACCCAGGACTTCGTCGTCGCGTTCCGGGCGTTCAGCACCCGGGCCTGTTCCCCCTCCGAGATCCGCAAGGCGCTGCGCGTCCAGGCGTCGCGATTCGAGAAGGGACGGCGGCTGACGCTCTCCGAATCCCTGGTCGAGTCGGGGGCCCTCTCGCCCTTCACGGCGGGGGAGCTGGCGTCGAACGCCCCGGTCCACCTGCGGGGCGATCCCGAGGCGCTGACCGCCGCGGGCGAGCTCTTCCTGGCGACGGAGACGGCGTCGGAAATCGAGCTGGACCGGATCGTCGACAGCCTGACGCGGCCGGTGGATCCGCGGACGCTGAAGGAAGTCCCCGTGCCGGCGGGCTTCTCGGGGTACGACATCTCGTGGGAAGTCGGCCGGAGCCGGACCGGCTCGGTCTATCGCGGTTCGAAGCGCGGCGCCGCGACGCCCGTCGCCATCAAGGTTTTCCGCAAGGACGTCTTCGCCACGGACGCGGCGAAGGCGGCGTTCCTCGAGCGGATGGCCTCGGGATCCCCGGAGGACGGACCCGGCCTCATCAAGGTGTTCGAAGCGCGCGACGTGGACGGGCACGCCGTCGTCGTGCAGGAGTTCGTGGAGGGGGTCCCGCTCGACACGCTCCTCGGGGAGCGGAAGGTCTCCCTGCGCCGCGGATTCGAGATCGTGGGGCGCGCGGCCGCCCTCGTGGCGCCGGCGCACGGCCGGGGCGTGGCCCACGGCCGGCTCTCCGCGCGCGGGATCCTCGTGCAGTCGAACGACCATCCGAAGATCGACGGCCCCCACCGGCCGGAGGGCGTCACGCCCGCGGACGACGTCGCCGTGCTGGGAGGAGTCCTCTACGAGATCGCCGCCGGGGCGCCCCCGTACGGCGGTTTCCGCTCCCACAGGCTGAAGCCGCCGTCGCACCACAATCCCGCGTGCGCGGGGGAAGCGGAGCGGATCATCCTCAAGGCGCTCGCGCGCGATCCCGCGCGGCGCTATCCGGACGCGCGCGCTCTCTCCGAGGACATCGGCCGGTTCCTGCGTCACGAACCGGTGACGGCGGATGTCGACGCGTCGGAAGCGGCGCCTCCGTCCCGGACCCACATCGCGGTCCCGCGACGGAGGCGGGGGTGGAAGATCGCCATCGCGGCCGCGGCGATCCTGGTCCCGGCGACGCTGTACGCGCTCCTGAATACCGGGGGGAATCCGCCGGCGCCGGCGCCCGTTCCCCCGCCCGTCACCGCCGCTCCTCCGCCCGCGACTCCTCCGTCCGCGCCGCCGCCGCCGGTCCCGGCGCCCGCTCCTCCCAAGGTTGACCCGCGGGTCAAGGAACTGGCCGCGAAGGGGCCGCTGACGCCGAACGAGGAGATCGACTTCCAGATGAAGGCGTCCGGACTGCTGGCGAAGCGGCAGTTCGACGAGCTGGACCGGCTGGCCGAGGAGGCGCTCATCCGGGGACCCGAGGCGGGATGGGCGCACTACTACCGGGCGTTCGTGGCGCTCGAGCGCGGAGATGACGAGACCTCGCTGAAGCACGCCGACCGGGCGCTCGCGCTGGGCCTGAACCGGACGGCCCTCTTCGAGCTCCGCTTCGATCTCCGCCTCGCGCGGGCGGAGTACCGGCAGGCGCTCGAGGAGCTGGAGCGGCTCTTCCCGAAGGAGTCCGTATCCGCGGCGAACCAGGAGATCCTGAGGCTGAACCGCGAGATCTCGCGCGATCCGAATCACGCGGCGTCCTACATCCGCCGGGGCGCGATGCACCTGCACCGGCGCCTGCCGGGGCGCGCGGCGGAAGACTTCGCGAAAGCCGTCGCCTCGGGCGATTCGCGCGCGGACTACTTCTACGCGCTGGCGCTCAAGGAGGAGGACAAGGTGGCGGAGGCGGCGGAGGCGGTGAGGCGCTTCCTCGCGGCGCACGGAGCGATCCCGGGCGCGACGGAAGCTAAGGCGTTCCTGGCCCTGCTGCCGCAGTAGCGGCCGCCGGGGCCACGAGTTTCAAGTCCTGCAAGTCGGCGTCCTGCACGATGCGCAGCTCCCCGTCCCGGGCGAGCTGGAGCACGGCGAGAAAGGTTCCCACGACCCTCGAGCGGTCGCGGTCCGCGCCGACGAGGTCGAAGAACGCCACGGACTCGCGCTGGGCGAGCGCCCGCCGGATCGTCTCCATCCACTGCTCGATGGGGATGTCGCCGTAGAGGATCGTCATCGACGCGTCGAGGCGCGTCGACTTCAGGATCCGGGAGTAGACGAGGACCAGGTCCCACAGCTCCATGTTGCGGAGCGGCTCCTGCTCCGTCTCCCCCTCGAGGCGGAGGCGCGGCCGGCCGTGGCGGGCGGAGCGCTCGGCGAACATCCGGTCGAGGGAGCGCGAGCGGTCCTTGAAGCGCTTGTACTCGAGGAGCTTCCGGATGAGCTCGACGGAGGTGTCCTCCTCGTCCTCGGACTCGAGGTCGCCGTCGTCCGCGCGGAGCTCCGGCGGCACGAGCGTGCGCGTCTTGATGAGCATGAGCTGGGACGCGACGACGAGGAACTCGCCCGCGACGCCGAGGTCGAGCTTCGTCATCGCCGTGATGTGGGCGACGTACTGCTCGGCGACCTGGGCGAGGGAGACGCGCGTGATGTCCACCTCGGCTTCCTTGACGAGGTGGAGCAGCAGGTCGAGAGGTCCGAAGTAGTTCTCGACGCGGACCTTGTAGGAAAGCGGCCCTTCCTCGACGGTCGGCGAAGGTGCGGCTTCGCCACCCTTCAGGGCGGGCAGGGTCGGAGCGGCGGTCATTCCAGGGTTCCTCTCTCTCCTCTTTATCGGCCGGTTCAGGCCCTGGGCTTGACGTGGAAGACGGCTTCCCGGACCTCGGCCATCGTCTTCTCGGCGATGGAGCGCGCCTTGGCATTCCCGGCCTGGAGGATCTCGTCCACGCGCCCGGGCCGGGCGTCCAGTTCCTTCCGCCGCTCCCGCATGGGCCGGAGGAATTCGACGACCCGGCCGGCGACATCTTTTTTGCAATCGATGCAGCCGATGGCCGCCGTCGTGCACTCCGTGTAGATCTGCGATCGGCGCTCCGGAGTGGAGAAGAGGCCGTGCCACGAATAGACGTTGCAGACTTCCGGGTGGCCGGGGTCGGTCCGCCTTTGGCGGGCGGGGTCGGTGAACATGGACTGGACCTTCTTCCGGATCTCGGCCTCGGTGTCCTGCAACCCGATGGCGTTGCCGTAGCTCTTGGACATCTTGCGGCCGTCGAGGCCCAGGAGGAGCGGGACCTGGGTCAGTTTCGGCTGGGGCTCCGGGAAGACCGGGCTCTTGAAGATGTGGTTGAAGCGGCGGACGATCTCGCGGGTCAGCTCGAGATGCGGGATCTGGTCCTGGCCCACGGGAACGTAGTCCCCTTTGTAAAGGGCGATGTCGGCGGCCTGGAGGACCGGGTAGCCGAGGAAGGCGTAGTTGTCGACGCCCTTCGCCGCGAGCTCCTTCATCTGGTCCTTGTACGTGGGCACGCGCTCCAGCCAGCCGAGGGGCGTCACGCAGGAGAGGAGCAGGTGGAGCTCGGCGTGCTGGGGCACCGCGGACTGGACGAAGATCGTCGCCTTCTCCGGGTCGACGCCGCACGCGAGCCAGTCGGCGACGTTGTCGCGGAGGTACTGCGGAATGCGGCCGGAGTCCTGGTACTCGCTCGTCAGGGCATGCCAGTCCGCCACCATGAAGAACGCCTCGCACTCCTCCTGGAGGGCGACCCAGTTCTGGAGGGCGCCGAAGTAGTGACCGATGTGCATGGGCCCGGTCGGCCGCATGCCGGAGAGGAGGCGCTTTTTCTTCATCGGGGTTCCCATTGTATCCGGCGATCCTACATCGCGCCGAGCGCGCGATGGAACGCGGGCCCCGTGGCCTCCCAGAAGGCCCGGTAGCACAGCTCGAGGGCGGGCTGGATGAAAGCCGAGGACCCGAAGTAGACGAACGCCATGACGAGGATGAGGCCGTACGGCTCGATGGCGTCGAGCGCCGCCTGGACCTCCCGGGGGGAGAAGTGGCGCAGGATGCGCGAGCCGTCGAGCGGCGGGATGGGGACGAGATTGAAGGTCCCGAGGACCACGTTCGAGACGACGAACGAAACGAAGAAGTACCCGTTCGGCGTGAGGATTCCGTCGGCCACGACGGCGGGAGGCACCGCGTGATACAGGGCGACGCACACCCCGAATCCCAGCAGGGCCAGGGCGTAGTTGGACAGGGGGCCGGCCGCCGCGGACAGGCACATGCCGAGCGACGGGTTCCTGAAGTTCATCGCGTTGATCGGGCACGGCTTGGCGCCGCCGAACATGAACTGTCCCCTCGAGGCGTAGTAGAGGAGCGCCGGCAGGACCAGGCTCATGAAGGGGTCGAGATGGTGGATCGGGTTCCACGAGAACCGGTTCGCGTTTTTCCCCGTCGGATCGCCGAGCCAGAACGCGACGCGGGCGTGCATCTGCTCGTGGATGACCAGCGAGACCAGGAGACCGGCGAGGGTGAGAACGATCTTGAGGACGTCCATGGGTTGAGGTTCGGCGGTCCCCATCATATCGGGGCCGGTGGAAATGAGTAAAGCGGCGGCGTGGGCGGCGCTCGCGCTCGACCTGGTGTATCCGCGCGCGTGCGAGTCGTGCGGCGGCCGGCCCGACGGTTCCGTCGACGGCCTCACGTGCGCGGGGTGCGCCCCGCGCGCGGAGTGGATTTCCGGCGAGGCGTGCCGGCGGTGCGGCGCGGAGCGGGCGGGCCCTGGAGGAGAGGCTTCGCCACCCTCCAGGGCGGGCCCTGAAGGATGCGCTCCGCTTGCCTCCAGGGCGGGCCCTGAAGGATGCGCTTCGCTTGCCTTCAGGGCGGGGCCGCGCTGTTCCGAATGCGGCGGGCGGTCGTATCCGTTCCGCGGGGCGGTGGCGGCGGGACGGTACGCCGGATTCGTCCGCGAGCTCGTGCACCGGTTCAAGTTCGGCGGCCGGACCGACCTGGCGCGCCCCCTGGCGCGGCGGATGGCGGAGCGCGTGCGGGCCGCGCGGTGGGGCGCGGACGTGGGGACGGTCGTGCCCGTCCCGATGCGCCGCCTCAAGCTGCTCTTCGAGCGGGGCTACAATCCGGCGGAACTCCTGGCGGACCGGCTGGCGGGGGAGCTGGGGCGGCCCGCGCGGCGGTGGCTCGCGCAGGTGCGGCCGACCCCGTCGCAGACGTCGCTGACGGGCGCGGAGCGGCGGCGGAATCCGCGCGGGGCCTACGCGGCGCGTCGCGCCCGCGGCGTCGTGCTGCTGGTGGACGACGTGCTGACGACGGGGGCGACGGCGTCGGAGTGTTCACGCGTCCTGCTGGCGGCGGGAGCTTCAAGAGTCTACCTGGCCGTGGTGGGACGATAACCTCGCGAGCGCCCAGGAGTCAGGGGGCAGGGATCCGCTTCGGAAGCCTCCAGCCGCCGGCGATCAGCCACGGAACGAAATCCATTTTTTGTTGACGATATGCAGGGTTTCACTAGGATGCCACCGTCTTAGAAGACAAAGCGCAGCAGGAGCTTCACATGGTGAAACGGATGGGACTGGTTCTGATGATGGCCCTGGTGGCCGTCACGTTCAGCGGCTGCTCGCATGACAGCGGCAGCGTTTTCTACCGCGCGTTCAAGCACCTCGAGTGGCACATCCTGGGGGCGTACAAGGATCTCGTCGATCTGCACAAGGAGATCGACCGCTACTTCTTCGACCTCGACGAGCGGGATCCGGACCGGTACTAGATCGCGCGCCGGTTTCTCGGGACACTTCCAACCCCGGGCTCCCAGAGCCCGGGGTTGTTTTTTTTGGAGGGGGCGGCGAATAGGGTTTAAAAAGAGGGGGGAGTGTTTTAGACTTGAGATCGGCCTCTGCGGTGTTCGACAGGATTCCTGACAGAACCTACGAATGTGTGCGGGGGCGCCGAAGCTCCCCGTACCGGGGGCATGCCGTCCGGCCTCGAGCGATAGCCGGGAAGGACGGAAGCTCCGGGGTGCGGGGGTGGCGCCCGCGTGGAAAAACGGTTCGTTAAGAAGCATCCTGGCGGCACAGGCGGAGGCCTTTTTTTATTCCTGTTCTTTTTTTCGGCGGTGCGGATGGTTCAGTCGCCGGTCACCGTGGTGGGGGCGGGGCGGACGGGGCGCGCGCTGGGCCGCTTGATCCATCGCGCGGGGATCCCGATCGGCGCGGTCACGTGCCGCACGCTGGAACGGGCGCGCGAGGCGGTCGCCTTCATCGGGGCGGGGACGCCCGCGTCGGGCCTCCCGCCGGGGCGGAGCTCGGGCCTCGTGCTCGTGTGCGTGCCGGACGGCGCGGTGGCGGACGTCGCGTCCTCGCTCGACGTGGCGCGGGGGACGGTCGTCGCGCATGTCGCCGGCGCGCTGGGGTCGGAAGCGGCGGCGGGCGCGCGGGGGGCGGAGCCGGGATCGCTGCACCCCCTGAGGAGTTTCGCCGATCCGGAGCGGGCCGCGGCCGCGTTCGCGGGCACCGCGTGCGCCGTGGAAGGCACTCCGCCGGCGGCCGAGGCGCTCCGGGAGCTGGTCCGTCGCATCGGGGGCGTGCCCCTGCAGGTGGCGCCGGGGGGCAAGCCGCTCTATCACGCCGGCGCGGTCTTCGCATCCAACTATCTCGTGGCGATCCTCCACGCCGCGGAGCGCCTGTTCGAGGCGGCCGGGATCCCGCGCGACGAGGGGCGGTCGGCCCTGGGCCGGCTCGCGGGAGGGACGCTCGACAACGTGAAGGCGTCGGGTCCCGAGGGGGCGCTCACCGGGCCCGTCGAGCGCGGCGACGACCGGACCGTGGCGCGCCATCTCGAGGCGCTCCGCCGGGCCCGGCCGGACCTGGCGGCGCCGTACGCGGCGCTCGGGCGGATGGCCCTCGAGCTGGCCAAGTCCCGGGGGAGCCTCGGCCGCGACGCCGCGGATCGCGTCGCCGCCGCCCTGGAGTCCCCATGAACATCATCCTGATCGGGTTCCGCTGCGCCGGGAAGACGACCGTCGGCCAGCGCCTGGCGCAGCAGATCCGGGCGGAGTTCGTCGACTGCGACGAGTACATCGAGACGAAGACCCACCTCACGATCCGGGAGATCTTCGACCTGTGCGGCGAATCGTATTTCCGCATGCTCGAGGGGGACGCGATCAAGGAGGTCTGCCGCCTCGACGGACGGGTCATCGCGACGGGCGGGGGCGCCGCGCTGCGGTACAAGAACATCCACAACCTGAGGAACAACGGCGTCGTCTTCTTCCTGGACGTGGGGCCGGACGAGGCGGCGAAGCGGATCACGGCCGATCCGAAGTCGCGCACCCGCCGTCCGCCGCTCACGCAGAAGGACCTGAAGAGCGAGGTCCGCGAGCAGGTGGGGCTCCGGCGGGACTACTACTTGAAGGCGGCGGATTTCACGGTGCGCACCGACCAGCGGAGCGCGGAAGAGGTGGTCCTGGAAATCGTCTCCCGGCTCAAGAACCGCGGGCTGGCCGCCGGCGGGGACGACCGGGACGCGAGTCTCGCGTAGACCGATCCTGGATTCTCGATACTCGAGTGTAGAACTCGCGGACGCGATGCGGGAGTTTTATGAGGCAGGGCAGGTTGATTCCGGCGGAGCGATTCCGGATTCCTCATTCCCCCCTTCGCCCCGCTTCTCTCTTTTCCGGTCCGTTCCCGTCGGGGCTGCGGGGGGCGAGCCATATTCCAAATTCGTAATTTGTTCTTCGGCGTGAGTTGCGTATAGATGTAGTTGCCGGCTGTTCCTGGCGGTCGTTGTCAGATGTAACCCCCCTCTGCTGGCGGAGATCCTCCGCAAACCGCACGGGCCGCCGGCGGCGGCTGCGGCGTGGCGTTGGCTCGAGGTTGTTCAAGGGGGGTGCGCCATGATGTCGGGACGCGAGTCGATCATGAGCGAACGGC
>Ga0075420_100005129_pt1 | contig 11504 bp, 10 predicted proteins | sample SoiMetdeltSBSDD4_FD_75296 | JGI IMG/M metagenome (GOLD analysis project Ga0075420, IMG submission 75296) | Bulk soil microbial communities from a Populus tree surrounding site in Tennessee, USA - Soil MetaG P. deltoides SBSDD4 | ecosystem: Environmental > Terrestrial > Soil > Tree plantation... | reverse complement strand
GCATCCCGACCAGCACCGCCCCGAGCGTCCGATCCTCCTCGCTTAGGAGCCCTCGACCATCACCTCGCAGGGGATCACGTGGATGTTCCGGACCTGCTCGATCTGCGTAAGCTCGAAGAGCTTTCGCGTCGAGACGCTCCCGTCGAGCCCATGGGTTACGACGCAGCCGCGATCCGTCAGCGACGTTGCCGCCCTGAGGATCGCGTGCAGGGCGCTGGAGTCCATGAAGTCCAGATTGGAGATGTCCAGCATGACGGGTCCGCCTTCACTGACCGCAGGTGCGATGACAGAGTCCAGCTGATCAGCTGTTGCTAGATCCATCTCGCCGGTCAGGCGGATCGTGCCCGTTGAGGACACTGCGAACCCACTGTGATCGACTGCGAGGAGAACCCACGCTCCGGGCGGTGCTCGTCGGGATGCTGCGGGAAGGTGGAGCGGAAGTAGCGTCGGTCACGTTTTCCTGCTGCGGCGAGGCTCCTTCTTCGGCCGGACCGGCCGATTCCCCTTCCATCAGATGGGGCAGCCGCCGGCTCCTCGCCACTTGTGACCGCGCGTGTCGGTCTTCCATCCTCCGCGATTCGCCTTGGGCATGCAGCATGCATACCCGGATGCCGCTTGGGACAAGCGTCATGGGCATGAGCGTCAGAAGAGCCGTGGCGATACCCGTTTGAGCCGCTCGTTCGCCGAGCTTCTGATCGACTGCGAGGAGGACCGGACGCTCCGGGCGGTGCTCGTCGGGATGCTGCGGGACATGGAGCGAGGGTAGCCCGCGCCGCAGGGAGAAGAGCCCTCTTCCGGTGAACCTCTAGCTCTTTCGCCCCAATCAACGAGCGAGGGTTCGTGGACGAGAGTGGACGGGTAGGGACTCCTTGACCGCGGAACGTGGTCAAAGGAGGAATCATGACCGACGGTCATAGCCACAGTCCGGACCGGAGTCTTCTAGTCCCGCCGGATTCGCGGCGATCAAGTACACGGCGATCGTGATCATCGTTCTAGCGATCCTGGCCTTCATTGCTTGGTACATCATCCCGGCCTTTAACTGAGCGCCCAGATGGACACCAGTAAGCATCCCGCGCCGAACGATGACCGAGATCACCCCTCTTGAAAGAACTCGCCTGGTCTGTCGCTCTCATCGGCGGCGTGGCTCTGTACTTGGTTCTGGCAGTTCAGTTCGCCTCTTAGACGGCGCGGGGACTCCTTCCCGAGACAGGACACCTGGGCGGAGCGGCTCCCGCGATCAGACTTGAGAAGTGCTAGGCGTTTGCCGCTCCACTCTGATGCCCGCGAACTGTTCGATTTCAACGATGTCGAGCACCCGAAGCACGTTGTCTCGGGGTGCCTGGATCACGACGCCGAGGGGACATGCCTCGACGGCCAGCCTCATGATGGCCTTGAGCCCTCCTGAGTCGATGACGTCAGACCGGAGAGATCGAGGACCACCTCCTTTGTGGGGTCGGCCATCGAGACCGCGGCCGTCAGGGAAGTCGTCTGCTGCGGTCAGGTCGATCTCGCTGCTGACGAGCAAGGCACCATCAGGCGAGACGGTGAGTGAGAACGCTTTCGAGGATGCCGCCAAGTCAGACCCCCTGCCGTCGCGTCGCGTGGGCGGACGGTCAGGCGTGCGCCGAGGGTCCAGCCGACTCTTGCCTCGAATACTGAACCCAGGGGGTCGGATCAGCAAGAGGCACAGGAAACCCGCCGTCCAGGAGCCGACCGAGACCCGCGAAGCGGGACCGGCGGAGAGGGGAGGCAAGTGATGGCGTCCGGCATCTGCTCCAGGGGCAAGAACTCTTGGCGCATCGTCGTCAGCACGGGCCGGGACCCGGCGACGGGGAAGCCAACGATGATCCGAGAAACCGTGAGGGCACCAAGAGGGACACCTGAACCGACGCGCCGCCATCACCACCGACCCGAACCGGGGAACGTACGTTCCGTCCGGGCCAGAATCCGTCGCGGCATTCCTCGAACGATGAATCGCCCATCGGGAACACGTCGGGAAGGTCCGCCCGAAGACCGCGAAGACCTACCGGATGTACGTTGCTCGGCACGTCACGCAGGCCATCGGCCATCTGCGTCTCAGCGAGGTTCGACCCAGGCACCTGCAGAAGGTCATTGACGACGCCCTAGAGGCAGGGCTGGCGATCCATAGCTGTCCTGCAGGTGTATCGCATCCTGCACGCCGCCAGGGGGCAGGCCGTCCGTTGGGCAGATCTGGCCGTCAACCCGGCCGACGGTGTAACGCCATCCGAACTCAAGGCACCGAAACTCCGTAGGTTGTGGGTTCGAGTCCCACCCCCCGGAGCGAGCAGAAACAGGCCCGGGCGATCTTGGCCGGGGCCCTGCTGTCCTCCGGACTCAGCGCGTCTTCGGTCGGCTGATGAGGAAGACGATCGCGAGCGCCGCCAGGACGACCGCGACCAGGATCACGATCCCGAGGCCCCCGATGTCGGCCAGCATCAGGCCTCCTTCCTGCCCTTCAGACCTGGCATACCCGGGACCCCCACCGGCCAACCTCGCGCCGATCGTCCTGCGAGCCAGGACGCTCGCACCGTGTCATGCTGCACGCCGCATCGGGAAGGAGACGGGATGTCTGGATCGATGGTGGGGGCGATCCCGGGGACGTTCATCGTCGTCGGGATCGTGGTCCTGGGCGTGATCCTGCTGGGGTACGCCATCTATTTCCTGTTCTTCAAGAAGAACATCGGCTCAGACGAATAGCTACGGGTTCTGCCAGCCTGACCAGCTCGAGAAGAAGGCGGCGACCGTGGGCAGGGCCGCCACGACGTTGAGGGAGCAGGTCCCGAGGCCCAGGCCTTGTAGACGTTCACCGTGTCGGTCGGGGCGGTGCCCCGCACGTCGATCGTGCGGAGAGAAGCAGACGCCCGGGAACCGTCCTTCAGCCGGCCGCGAGGCAGGCTGATCGCAGCAGGCACGGAAGGCTCGACCACGAGGGAGGCCGACGCGTACAGTGGCTCGGCCGATGCCACCTCTCCGCCGCCCACCGAGCGGACGTCCCGTCGCATTCGTCCCGGCGGTCCTCGGCGGAAGCGTCGCGCTCGTGGGGGTGTCTGTGGCTCTATCGGCCACGGAGCCGTCGCCGTTCACCTCCCGCGGTGTTCCCGGGGCTCTCGGCGTGATGGTCTCGGTGATCGTCGCGCTGCTCGCCGGGCCCCTCGCGGGCGTCGTGGTCGCGCTGGTCGGCGGCCTCGCGTTCGCGATCCTGGTCGCCGACACCGAGCTGGGGGGCTTCGTGGCGGCCGGCGTCTGGGCGCTCTCGGCGCTGCTGTCGGGGATGATCGCCGACCGGTTCCGCGCGGCGGGGCGTGAGCGCGATGTCGCCCATGCCGCCGAGCGCCACGCCCGCCAGGCAGCGGAGTCCGAGTCCCAGCGACTCTCCAACCTGCAGGCGCTCACCGCGAGGCTCGCCACCGCGTCGACGGTTCCCGAGGTGGGGGATGCGCTCGTCGACTCGGTCACCAGCGCCCTCGGCGCGACCGCGGCGGGGATCGCGCGGCTGTCCGCCGACGGTCGCGAGTTCGTGACGATCGTCGCTCGCGGATTCGCCCCCGGGTTGATCGAGCGCTGGTCGCGGTTCCCCGTCGATACGCCGGTGATCCTCGCGGACGCGCTGTCGCGCCGGTCCGTCGTCACCGTTTCGGACGCGGCCGAGGCGCTCGAGCGCTATCCGATGCTCGCGACCCTCGGCCCCGAATACCCGCTGGGCGCCCAGGCCGCCGCGCCGCTGCTCGCCGGGGAGACGATCCTCGGGGTGATCGGGATCAACTTCGATCGCGCGAGGCGCTTCACCCCGGAGGACGAGGCACTCCTGCTCGCGATCGGGCGTCAGTGCGGTCAGGCGATCGAACGGGCGCGCCTGTTCGAGGCCGAGCGCCGCGGTCGGGAGCGAGCGCTCCGGCTTCGCGAGCTCGCCTCCGCGCTCGCCGCCGCGTCGACGCCGGGCGAGATCGCCGACATCGCGTCCGATCGGGTCTACCCGCTGCTCGGCGGGCGGACGGGCATCGTCGGCGCGGTGTCCATGGACGGGGAGGCGATCGAGCTCGTGAGCGAGGAGGGGTTCGGGTCCGAGGGGGCGGAGTCGATCGAGCGGATCCCGCTCTCGTCCGGACGACCCGAGGCCGAGGTGGTCCGGACGGACGGTCCGTTGTTCCTCGGTTCGCCCGAGGCGATGCGGTCGCGCTATCCCGACGTCGGGCAGCCCGAGGGCGGAGACCAGGCGTGGGCCGGGGTTCCCCTTCGGGCCTCCGGAGGGACGATCGGGGTCCTCTCGGTCAGCTACGCGGAAGCGCAGACGTTCGAGGACCGGGAGATCGGGGAGCTGGAAACCGTCGCGGATCAGCTCGCACTGGCGCTCGAGCGCTCGATGCTCCAGCGGTCGAGAGATGAGGCCGTCCGGCTCGAGGCGCGGGTCGAACGCGTGAAGGCGGTCTCCGAAGCGATGAACCCCAAGCTCGGCGTCTACGAGGTTGCGACGGCGATCCTGGCCGAGGCCGCCGAGGCGCTCGGAGCGGCGGCCGGCGGCCTCGGCACCGTGACGGCCGACGGGCGGAACTTCGAGTTCATGTCCACGGTCGGCGTCGTCGAGGGCACCGCGGCACGGGTGCCCGTCGAGACCCGCGGGCCGAACACCGACGCCTTCCGGACCGGCAAGGTGGTGAGGATCGAGCACGCCGAGGACTGGCGCCGTGAGTATCCGAAGGGGAGCCCGCTGCTCGGCGCGGACGCGGAGGCGGTGCTCGGCGTTCCGATCTCGGCCGCGGGCCGTAGGATCGGGGCGATCGGTCTTCGGTTCGACCGGGAGCGGTCGTTCTCGCCGGACGAGCTTCGATTCGTCGGCGCGCTCGCCGAGGAGGCGGGGGAGGCCCTCGAACGCGCGCGGCTGTTCGAGGCCGAGCAGCGGGCGCTCAAGCGGGCGGCGCGGTTGCAGGACGTCACGGCTCGGCTCTCGAGGGCGGTGACGACCGAGGACGCGGCGCGGGCGATCCTCCGCGCCGCCACCGGTGGCGGAGGCGGCGAGGCCGCGGCGATCGCGCTCGCGGACGACGAGGGCCGCTCGCTCCGGGTGATCCCCGGGCAGATGTCGCGCGGGACCCTGAGGCTTCGACCGCCGTTCGACCTTCCGGTGACCGACCACGGTGCCCTCGCCCACGTGTACCGGAGCGGCCGGGCACAGTGGGTCGAGTCGGAGGCGGCCTGGACCGACCGGTTTGCGGAGGACCTGGAAACGCTCCGCGTGCTCGGGACCTGCATGTACGCCGTGCCGATCGTCGCGCGCGGCGAGCCGATCGGCGCGCTCGCGGTCTTCTTCGGCGAGGGCAGCCCCGAGCCCTCGAGCCAGGACGCGGAGCTGATCCGGTCGTTCGCCCAGCAGGCCGGCGTCGCCCTCGAGCGCGCGCGTACCTACGAGGTCGAGCACGAGGCCGCCGTGACCCTCCAGCGGAACCTCATGCCGGAGCATCTCGCACCCGAACCCCGGGTCGAGGTGGTGAGCCGCTATCTCCCGGCAACGCGCGGCGTCCACGTCGGCGGCGACTGGTACGACCTCGTCGACCGCCCCGACGGCGCTGTGGCGCTCGCCGTCGGCGACATCGCCGGCCACGGCCTGCCGGCAGCGGCCGCGATGGGGCAGGTGCGGAGCGCGTGGCGGGCTCTCGCATTGTCGTCCAGCGATCCCGCGGCGATCCTCGGGTCGCTCGACCGCTTCGCGGCGGGCGTCGAGGGGGCGTTCTTCTCGACGATCCTCACGATGCTGTTCGATCCCTCGACGAACGAGCTTCGGTATGCCTCGGCGGGACACCCGCCAGCGCTGGTGATCGACGCCGATCGAACGTCGCATCTGCTCGAGGGTGGCCGGTCGGTCCCACTCGGGTTGACGTTCGACCTGCCGAGGCCGCAGGCGCTCGAGGTCCTCATGCCGGGCGCGGTGCTCGTCCTGTACACCGACGGGCTGATCGAACGGCGCGACGAGTCGCTCGACGAGGGGCTCCGCCGGCTCGGCGATGCCGGCGTGCGGGTCGCCGGCGCGCCGCTCGCCGAGGTGGCCGACGCGCTGCTCGGTCTGGTGGCCGAGGACCGCCACGACGATGTGGCCCTGCTCGCGGTCGGACCGAAGCTGCCGGCCGAGGTGTTCCGCAGGATCTTCCCCGCCGACGCGGAACAGCTCGCGGCGATGCGTTCAGAACTCCGGGCGTGGCTCGACCGCTCCGGCCTGTCGCCCGAGACGAAGGAGGACGTCGTCCTCGCGTGCACCGAGGCGGCTGCGAACGCGATCGAGCACGCCTACATCGGCCGAGACGGCGACATCCGCGTCGTGGGGGAGAGCGAGAACGGCTGGCTGAAGATCGAGGTGTCCGACGACGGACGGTGGCGCGACCCGCGCCCGGACGATTCCCGGGGACGCGGGCTCGATCTCGTTCGGACGCTGATCGGCGACATCGACGTCGAGCGGGGCGAGCGTGGGACGACGGTCCGGATGCGGGTGGGTGTGACGTGACGGGCCGCGAGCTCGCGACGTTCGAGTTCGAGCCGAGGGAGCGCGCCACCGTCGTGCGGATCCGGGGAGAGGTAGACCTGTCCAACGCCGAGCGCCTCCACGACGAGCTCTCCTCGCGAGTCGGCGAGGCGCCGTGGCTCGTCCTCGATCTCTCCGGGTGCGACTACCTCGACAGCGCCGGCCTCAGCGTGATCGTGATGATCCATGCGCGGAGTCGCGCACGGGGTGTGCGGCTGCGGATCGTCGTGCCCACGTCGGCGGCCACGGTGGATCGCGTGCTGGCGATCACGGGGATGGACGGGGTCCTGCAGGTGGATCGTTCGATCGACGAGGCGCTCGCGCTGGTCGACGCCGCCGGCTGATCCTCAGTCGGGGCGTTCGAGCCCTTCGCGGATCCGTTCGGAGGAACCGGCGAGCGCCGTCGAGAGCGCGTTCGCGTCGCCGGCGGAGCCGACGAACGTGAAGCCACGGTGCGCCATCGCCAGGGCGGCCTCTTCCGACGGCGCGTGGATCCCCGGCACGACCCCATGCTGGCGTGCCACCCCCAGGATCGCGTCCAGCGCCTCGAGGAGCTTCGGATCCCCGAAGTCGGCGAACGACGACAGGCCGAGCGACAGGCTGAGGTCCGCGGGGCCGACGTACAAGCCGTGGAGGCCGTCGACGGCGCAGATGCCGGCCGCCGCGGCGAGCCCCTCCACGGTCTCGATCTGCGCGAACACGAGGACCTCGTCGTTCGCGCGTTCGGTCTGCTCGCGCCCGGTGCCGAACGCCGACCTCACGACCCCATAGCTGCGGATCCCGCGGGGCGGGTAGCGGCACGCGCGGACGAGCGCGTCCGCCTCCTCGGCGGAGTTCATCATCGGCGCGATCACGCCGCGGACGCCGAGATCCAGGGCGCGCATCGCCGCCGCCGGGTCGTTCCAGGGCAGCCGGGCGAATGGCACCGCCCCCGTGGGTTCGATCGCGGCGACGACGGTCCCGAGCGCGTCGAACGTCACCGCCCCGTGCTGCAGGTCGACCGTCACCGCGTCGAAGCCCGCGCCGGCGACCGCCTCCGCCGCCAAGGAGCCCTCGAACGTGAGCCACGCGTTCAGGGCGACCTGGCCCCGCTCCCAGCGTTCGCGCACGCGGTCCGGCATGCGGCGCATCCTAGACCGCAAGGGCCCGCAAGGTCAGGTCCGCAAGGTCAGGGACCCGAAAGGTGGGGGCAGTGCGCCGCAAGCGTTCCCACGCGACCGGGCGTAGGTTGAGGATAGAAGGTCCGGAGCTCAGATCCTGATCCCTCTCTCCGATCTGAGCGCCGGACCTTCCGCCGTGTTCGCCCCTTCCGTTACTGCTCCTGCGCGATCGCGACCCGGTCGAGCGCCGGCAGCCCGGCGAACTGGTCGAAGCTCCAGGCCACGACCTGATCGGACGTCACGACCACGTTGTTGTCGAACAGGTACGGGATCCAGGGCACGACGTCTTCCATCAGGTAGCGGTCGAGGTCGGCCCAGCAGTCAAGCCGCGCCTGATCCGTCAGCGGGAGGCAGGCGTCGATCTCGTCCTCGGCCGACGGCATCGATGTGTCGGGGTCGTATCCGCGCTCGTCGAGCATCTCGGGCGTGATCCCGAGCATCGTGTCGTTGCAGCACGACTCCGGGCCGATCGCGCTGCGGCTGAACAGCGGCGGCCCGAACGTCACGCCGTCGGGGAAGTCCTTGCCCCAGGAGACGCTCGGGCACAGCTGCCACTGCGTGTTCGGGTCCTCGCACCGCGCGTACATCGTGGCGCGGTCGAACGACTTCACGGAGAGCGTGATGCCGAGGGGCTCCAGCGACTGCTGGAGGAGCGCGGTCTGCTCGGGGTACGGGTCCGCCTCGTCCGTCACCGTGAGGATGCCCTGACAGGCGGAGTCGTCGCAGACGCCGTCGCCGTCCGAGTCGTACTGGGATTGCGCCATCATCTGTTTCGCCGCGTCGATGTCGCCGGCGCCGTTCGGCGTCGCGTACGGGTCGTAGTCCTGCAGGGCGTTGCCCTGGAGGCTGTCGACGAAGATGTGCCCAGCGAGCTCACCGAACAACGGACCGCCGCGCAGCTGACGGTACCCCTCCTTGTCGAGCGCGAGGTTCAGCGCCTTACGCACGTTCACGTCGTCGAACGGCGGTAGGGCGAGGTTCATCTCGATGTAGCGAACCGCGTCCGACGGGTTCGAGTGGATCTGGTCCTGCAGGTTGGGGTCGGTCGAGTAGCGTGCCACCTGTGTCTCGGGCGGCACGCCGTCGAGCATGAAGTGCGTCTCGCCCGCGTCCACGCGCAACGCGATGTCGTCCTCCTGGGCGCCGATCGGGATCTCGAACCGGTCGACGTAGCCCTCGCGCAGGTCGTCGCTGTCCGGGTCGTACGACGGGTTCCGAACCAGGACGATGGAACGGCCGGGGTCATACCCCGAGACCGACGCCTGGTCCTCGCCGGGGACCGAGAAATCCAGCTGGTCGGTCCCCTCGAACATATAGGGCCCGGTGCCGATCAGGAACCGACCGTAGTTGTCGTCGTGGCCCTCGGCCACGCCGAACCGCGCGTCGGGGTCGTCCGGGTTCGGCGGGATGGGCGCGGTCGCCGGCATCGCCATCCGATAGGGGAGGTCGCCGGTCGGCGCCGTCGTGCGGACCAGCAGTGTGGTGTCGTCGATCGCATCGAGGCCGCTGATCGAATCCGCCTCTCCCGCGGCGAATCCGTCGAACCCCTCGATCACCGAGTAGTAGAACGAGTACCCGCCGGTGGCGCACTCGCCACAGGCCTCGCGTTCCAGCGCGCGGATGAAGTCCTGGGCGGTGACGGTCACGTCGTCGAGCGGGGGCGCGTACGCGATCCCCGGCTTGATCGTGAACGTCCACTCGAGGCCGTCCGCCGACACCTCGGGGTGCGCCGAGGCGAGATCGGGGAGCACCTCGTTGCCGCCCTCCTCGGTTGTCTGCCCGTTGAAAGACATCAGCGTCCGGAGCAGGCAACAGCGGTAGAACTCCCACGCGACGCTGTAGTACTCCTTCTGCGGATCGAACGCCGCCGTCACGTCGGACACGAGCGCCAGCCGCAACGTGCCGCCCACCGGCGCCTCGCCTTCTTGCCCGGTCGCGCCGGTCGGTTGCTGCTCGTCACCGTCTCCTCCTCCGCACGCGGTCGCGACGAGCGTGAGCGCGAGGACGAGCGCGACGAGCCATGAAGATCTCCGGCTCATGCCGCCTCCTTCTGATCGGGGGGACACGCCGCGGCCCACGCCGCGACCCCCTCTCAGATGTCCCTACGGCGGCCCTGCTTCATGAGCGCTTCGGTCTCCTGCCCATACCTCCCGGCATCCTGCTGCCAGTCCACCATCCGCCGGTACTGCGACGGGCTCATCCCGATGTGGTGCCGGAACGTGGTGATGAAGTGGGACAGGGAGTTGAATCCCGAGCGGTGACAGACCTGCGTGACCGAGAGCGACGAGTCGCGCAGGAGCTCGGATGCGTGACGGATCCGGAGGCCGATCAGGTACCGGTACGGCGGCACGCCGTACCGCTGTTTGAAGATGCGGGTGAGGTAGAACGGCGAGAGCGCCGCGGCACGCGCGACGGCATTCATGTCAAGATCCTGGTGGAAGTTCTGGTCGAGATAGGCGCGCACCTGGTCGGCGCGCTCACGCACGTGGCGGCTCTGACGGCCCTCCGAACCGAATGCTCCGAGCAGGGCGGACCCCCTCTCTCCCAAGGAATCTACGTCCGCGGGCCCCTTCTAGTCTTGCGGATTCCTGCCTCGGGGCGTGCCCCACGCACGCCGCCTAGACTCCCTGGGCGGGGCGGTAGCTCAGTCGGTCAGAGCAGCGGACTCATAATCCGCCGGTCGCAGGTTCAAGTCCTGCCCGCCCCACGAGCGTTTCCGCAGGTCAGGGGCTACGTTTCGAACGCGACAACATCGCCCGATGCCGTCGGAGTCACCAAAGAATCATCAGGAATCCGCGCCCGCAGTCCGTCCAGCGCCGACGACAGCGCGTCCAGTTCGGACGGGAACAGGTGCGCGTAGCGATCCAGTGTCAGCGTCGCGGTGCGGTGTCCCAGTTGCTGTTGGACGACCTTTACCCCGGCACCTGAAGCGATCATCAGCGAGGCCGCCGTGTGTCGCAGGTCGTGAACGCGAAGGGTCGGTGGGATCAAACCGACCGACCGTGCAGCCGGCGTGAACGTGCGCCGGTTCCAGTTGGAAACGCGGATCGGTCCGCCTTCGCGGTCGGGGAACGCCAGGCCGTCGCGGCCGACCAGGGCTAGGTATTCGCCCAGCATCGGCGCCAGAAACCCGGGAAGCGCGACCGTGCGGGCCCCGTGCGTCTTCGGCGTGCCGACGATGATTCGCCCGCGGACTTCGGCAACGGCCGCGCTGATCCGCACGCGCCGGCGTAGGGGGTCGATCGAATCGACACGCAAGCCGGCGGCTTCACCGAAGCGAACGCCGGTCCACCCCAGCAGCAGCGTCAGGACCCGATCACGTTCGGTCGGCATCGCGTCGGCCAGGGCTTCCAGTTCGTCGGGGCGTAGGAACCGCTGTTCGGTGATGGGCAGCCGGGGGAGTGAGACGCCGATGGCGGGGTTCGACGGGATGCGTCGGTCACGAACGGCCAGTTCCAGCACCGCACGAAGTACCCCGACCACCTTGCGCGTGGTCGAAGCACTGGTTTGGCCGGCAACCTGGGCGGCCCAGCCCGCGACGGCCCCGTGTTCGACACGACGGACTTCCGTGGTCGCCCAACGCGGCAGGACCCAGGCGTCCAGCAGCGACCTGTAGGCAAGCCGCGTGGATGGTTTCAGCGCGGCCCGGGTGTCGAACCACCCTTCCGCCAAGTCGCCCACTCTGATCCGGCCGGACCTGGGGTCGCGCCAGTCACCACGGACCAGCGAAGCCGTCTGTTCGTCCAACCACCGCTGCGCTTCGGCGCGGGTTCGGAAGGTGCGGGCGCGTTGGCGGCGGTCGGCGTCGCGATAGC
>Ga0075420_100005127_pt1 | contig 11505 bp, 9 predicted proteins | sample SoiMetdeltSBSDD4_FD_75296 | JGI IMG/M metagenome (GOLD analysis project Ga0075420, IMG submission 75296) | Bulk soil microbial communities from a Populus tree surrounding site in Tennessee, USA - Soil MetaG P. deltoides SBSDD4 | ecosystem: Environmental > Terrestrial > Soil > Tree plantation... | reverse complement strand
GACGTAGCCGATGTAGGTGCGATCGCGAAGCAGTTGCGCATAGACGCCGATGACCTGACCGATTGGCTGAGGCCGTCGCCGTCCGACAGGCAGGCTCTCGGATAGAAACGCGATGACGACAATCAGCCAGAGGATGGCGTAGCCGGCCAGCAGCCAGAACACCGAGCGCCAGCCGAAGTTGACGAGCAATTGCCCGCCGATGAGCGGGGCGAGGATCGGTCCCAGCCCGAACACCAGCATCAGCATCGACAACATCCGAATGGATTCGAGCTGATCGAAATGGTCGCGCACCACCGCGCGCGGAATGACAACAGGTGCGCACCCACCGAGGGCCTGCAGGAAGCGGAACGCAACCAGCGCGCGAACGCTCTCAGCCCAGGCGCAGCCGAGCGACGAGACGATGAATACGATCAGTCCGAAGCAAAGCGCGGGCTTGCGGCCGACGGCGTCAGAGAGCGGCCCGTAGAACGCCTGCCCGATGGCAATGCCGGCGAAGTACGCAGCGAGGCTGATTTGCACCGCCGCCGCATCGGCGCTGAACTCGCGCGCGATCGTCGGCAGCGCCGGCAAGTACATGTCGATTGCCAGCGGCCCAATGGCGGTCAGCGCGCCAAGGATCACGGCGAGACGACGGTATTCGGAGGAGGTCACCGGCTCGACGCGCGGGCGCGACGGCGATAGTGCCCGGATCTGCCGCCGGACTTTTCGACGAGGCAGATATCCCCGATTACCATGTCCTTGTCGACCGCCTTGACCATGTCGTAGATCGTGAGCGCCGCGACGGACACGGCAGTCAGCGCTTCCATCTCGACGCCAGTCTTGGCGTCGGTACGGACACGCGCCTCGATGCGGTAGCCGTGGCGGGTCGGCGTCAACTCGACGCCGATGTGCGTCAGCGGAAGCGGATGACAGAGCGGAATGAGCGATGCCGTCTGCTTGGCAGCCATGATTCCGGCAAGCCGTGCCGTCTGCAGCGGATCGCCCTTCGCGACCTTGCCGCTGCGGATGAGACCCAGCGCAGCCGTGCTCATCGTGATTTCGCCGCGTGCGAGCGCTTCGCGGCTGGTGACCGGCTTCGCGCCGACGTCGACCATACGCGCCTTGCCGCGCTCGTCCAGGTGCGATAGCCGCCGCGGAGCGGCGGGGCGCACGCGGCGCCTAGCCACCCTGCTGTTCCCCCTGAGCCAGATAGAAGGACAAACTTTCGAGCGACACAGTCAGGTCCACGCTCTTGAGCTTGACGTCCTTGGGGACCTTGAGCGCACCGGGTGAAAAGTTCAGGATGGCCTTGACGCCCGCGACCACTACCTGATCCACGACCGGCTGCGCGTGCGGCGCGGGCACGGCGATCACCGCGATATCCAGCCGCTCCCGGCGGACCACTTTCTTGAGCTCTTTGATGTCGTAGATCGGAACGCCACTACGCGACTCGTGGCCGATCTTCTCGTTCGCCGCATCGAACAGCGCGGCGATCTCGAATCCTTCCTGTCGGAACCCAGGGTAGTCGGCCAGTGCCAGACCGAGATTGCCCGCGCCCATGATGGCGACGCGCAGGTGACGATCGAGCCCGAGGATCTGGCGCAGGTGACGCCGGAGTTCCTTGACGTAGTAGCCGACGCCGCGCACACCGAACTCACCGAAGTACGCCAGATCCTTGCGAATCTGCGCGGCGTTGAGATGAAACTGCTCGGCGAGGGCCTGGGAAGAGATCGTTTGGGTGCCGCCGGTGTCGAGTTCGTTGAGACACCGCAGGTAGACAGACAGGCGATTGGTGGTGAGTTCGGAGACCTGTTCGGGTGTCTGCCTACGCTTGTTCGAACGATTCACAAGGTTCTAATGCTACCATCTCGCGCCATGGCGCACATGATGGCTCCGAGCCAAAAACCACGCGAAACTGCTGCTTTCCAGCCTTACATCCCGGCCACCAAGGTGGTCCCGGAATTCACCGGCAAGGCCATCGTGCTCGGTGTTCTGTTCGGCCTCATTTTCGGTGCATCGACCGCGTACCTCGGGCTCCGCGCGGGTCTGACCGTCAGCGCTTCGATCCCGATCGCGGTTCTCGCCATCTCGGTCCTGAAGAAGCTGGGCGGCTCGACGATTCTCGAGAACAACATCGTCCAGACGATTGGATCCGCCGGTGAGTCGCTGGCCGCGGGCGTCGTGTTCACGATTCCAGCGATGATCTTCCTCCTGCCACTCGGGCCTGCTTACTTCACCTACACCCAGATCACGGTACTTGCCATCGCCGGCGGCATTCTCGGCGTGCTGATGATGGTGCCACTGCGCCGCGTGCTGATCGTCAAGGAACACGGTGTGCTGCCCTTCCCGGAGGGAACCGCCTGCGCCGACGTGCTCATCGCAGGCGAGCGCGGCGGATCGCTGGCCAAGACCGTTTTCATGGGTCTCGCGGTCGGAGGCGCGTGGAAGGCGCTGTCGTGGATCGTGCAGATCTTCCGTACGACCATCGGCTACACGTTCCCGCGCACCAGTTTCTTCCCCAACGCCACACTCAACCTCGACCTGTCGCCGGAGTACCTCGGCGTCGGCTACGTCATCGGCCCGCGAATCGCCGGCGTCATGTTCGCTGGTGGCGTCTTGTCCTGGCTCGTTCTGCTGCCGCTGCTCTCCTATCTCGGGAACTTCATGACCGTGCCGCTGCCGCCGGTGCCGGCAAGTGGCATGCGAATCGACCAGATGAGCGCCGCGCAGCTGTGGAGCGCCTACATCCGCTATACCGGCGCGGGCGCGGTGCTGGCCGCGGGGCTGATCACTCTCGGCCGGACGATCCCGACCATCGTGTCCTCCTTCAAAGAAAGCATGAAGGATTTCGGAAGCGTCGCCGGCGCCGGCGGTCAGGCGCGAACTGATCGTGACCTGCCGCTTCGCGTAGTGCTCATTGGCTCGCTGGCCCTGGCCGTCTTCCTCGTTTTCGCCCCGGGCACGCCAACGCAAGGCAATGCACTCTCGGCCATCCTCATCGTCCTGTTCGGCTTCTTCTTCGTGACCGTCTCGTCACGCATCACAGGGTTGATCGGCAACTCTTCCAACCCCATCTCAGGAATGACGATTGCGACGCTGATCCTGACCTGCACGATCTTCGTTGGCGTCGGTTGGATTGGCGATGCTTATGCACCGATCGCGCTCGGCGTCGGCGCCGTGGTCTGCATTGCGGCGGCGATCGGCGGTGCGACATCACAGGATCTCAAGACTGGATTCATCGTTGGTGCGACGCCCTCTTCACAGCAGATCGGCCTCGTCATCGGCGTCGTGACGTCCGCTTTCGTGATCGGCATCACCACTCTGTACCTGCATCAGGTGATGACAATCGGATCCGGTTCGCTTCCCGCGCCGCAAGCGACGCTGATGTCGACGATCATCCGCGGTCTGCTCAGCCAGAACCTGCCATGGGGGCTCGTTCTTGTGGGGGTGTTCATCTCGGTGACGCTGGAGCTGTGCGGCATCAGGTCGCTCTCGTTCGCCGTCGGGTCGTACCTGCCGATCCAGACGACGGCGCCGATCTTCGTCGGCGGCGTCGTACGGTGGTGGGTGGAGCGAAAGACCGGTCAGCGCGACGAATCTGAGATCAGTTCCGGAACGCTGTTCAGCTCGGGCTTGATTGCCGGCGGATCGCTGGCCGGCATCCTGTACGCCGCGCTCTACGGCAACAACCTTCTGCCGGCCGCTGACGATGCAGAGACGGTTGGACTCATACCGTTCCTGCACGAAGGCACTGTCGGACTGGTGGCGGGTGGCCTGCTTTTCGCGGCCCTCGCGGTCATCGTCTCGCGGATGGGGATGCGGACGCTAAAATAGAGGCGTGCGGCACGTCGCGCTCCACGCCCTGGTCATCGTCCTGGTCGCCGCGGGAACCGCGCGTTCTCAGTCGGCCGCGCGTCGCGTCACCACCATCGACGCGCTCAAGCAGTACCCTGGCTTCTTCCACCTTCAGAACGTGCTGCTTCGCGGCGAGATCGACGACGCCACTGCCAAGCTCCAATTGAAGGCTGACGAACAGGTCATCCGCATCGTGCTCGACGAAAGTGTCTCGACGAAGAAAGGCGCAGTCGAGGTCCGCGGCGTGCTCATCGATGTAGGGCGCCTCGAGCCCGGCGATCCCCGCGTCGGCGCATTCGCCGAAGGGCGCGATGCCGATCGGTGGCCGCGCCCGGGTGAGGAACTGGTCGTGCGGGTCAGCGCGTTTACCGAGGTGCCTCCGTCGGCGACGACGGCAACGGTGCGAGCGATTGCGCTCGAGCCATGGAAATTCGACACGCAGAAGGTGACTGTGCTCGGCAACTTCCGCGGCCGGAACCTGTTCGGCGATCTGCCAGGTGCGCCCGGCAAGAGCCGCTACGACTTCGTCATCCGTGGAGTCGAGGGCGCGATCTGGGTGACCAACTTGCGGCCGCGTGGCAGCGGATTCGAGCTCGACGTCAACAGGCGTGTCGACAGCGATCGCTGGATTGAGGTGACCGGCACCATCGTGCGAGAGCGCGGTCTTGTCTCGATCGACGCAACCACGCTGAAGCTGGCCAAGGCCCCGCAGGAAACCGAAGCGCCGGCCGAGTCCGCGGCCCCCCCGGTGCAGCTCGATCCGGTGCAAGTGGTTTTCAGTTCCCCGACCGATGGCGAAACCGACGTCACGGCGACCGGCGCCATTCGCATTCAGTTTTCACGAGGGCTGAACGAATCGTCACTGGCAGGACGGCTCCGCGTGTCCTACGTCGGCAGCAAGGCCCCGTCAGCCGACGACACCGGCCTCCAGTTCCAGGCGACCTATGACGCTGCCAATCGCGCGGTCGTGTTGAAAATGGCGCAGCCGTTCGAGGCACTCCGCACTGTCAAGGTGGAGATCCTGGACGGCATGAAGGCGTTTGACGGCGCACCCGTCACGCCGTGGTCGCTGACCTTCTCGGTCGGTGGATAGCTCTCAGGTCGGTTTAGGTCTAGGTAATCCGAATGTCGCCCTTGTAGACGACGAATACCATCGCCACATCGATAACGGCGAGCGCCGGTGTCACGAAGTCAGCGCCTCGTGGGAGAGAGGGCAGGCCAAACCACGCGAACACGCCTAGCGCGACGAATATCGCGATTCCCTTCCGCCGCAACTCTCCAGATACGATTCCTGCAATCACCAGCCCGACGAAGGCCAGCTTCGCGATCAGCGCAGTGATGCCCATGGGCCGGCTTAACTTTGACCTTTGCCCTTTGCCCTTTGACCTTTGATATGACCGTCAGGGCACGACTCTGAACTCAGTCAGCCGCTTCTCTCTGCCCTGCGTTACTTCAACTGAATAATCCCCGGCGGCGAACGGCGCGAGCGTCGCATCGACGACGATCCATCGGAAGACACCCGACGGGTCGGCGCGTTCGCTGACCTGCGCGGGCACGGACAGTTCGTTGTGATTGCGGTCGAGGATCCGCGCCTTCGCGGGCGTGACCACCGACGTCGCAAGTTCCAGCTTCAGTCGATCGCTCCGCATGAACCGCGGATCGGCGGTTCGCAGGTACCGCGGCCCAGTGGACAGACCGCGACGCCACATCACGGCCTCGCCGAGCGCCGGTCCATCCCGAAGGACCACGCGAGCGCTGTCGGTCAGCTCGGTTTTCTCATCCGCCTCTGAGCGGATGCGCACGCGGACCGCGTACTCACCGGCGTCGATCGTACCGGTCTCGGGCACTTGAATGCTGAACGGCCCCTCATCGGCTTTCAAGCCAACAGTTCGCGACAGCACCTCGCGGCCGTCGGCGCCAATGACGACGACTTCCGCTTCGGCGCCAGCGGTCCATGCCAGCTGACGGCGCGTTTGATAATCCAGTTCGCCGACGACCCAGAACGCGCCCTGGCGCGTATCGCCGCCGGCATCGTGCAGCCACGTCGACGTACGAATCCGGAATGCGCGTGTGTTGGCGCCTGCCGTGGACGCAGCTGATGACGCCAGCGTACCTTTGGCTCCAACGGCAATCTCGGCACCGCTGATCAGGTCCTCAGCTGTCCGGCCACGGTAGCCACGTCGCGCGCGAACATTTACACCGTCGCGTTTGACGCGAATGCTGATCGCACGGAACCGTCCATCCAACCTGGTGTTGGATGGGGAGTATGTCATCAGGTAGTACGACGAGACATCGTCGATGATGCGCGTGATCTGTGCGTCGAGGTTTCTGACACTGGCGACGAGTAGGCCGTCGGTGTTGTCGGCAACGAACCGCAGACTATCCTGTCGCGACGCGACGTTCGCCGTGTCTGTCCTGTCGGCAGGTTTTTCCGTGCCTGACGGGGTCCTCTGGCTGCCGCCATCACCCCCGATCCCCCGCGGGTCAATCGCATAGAACGTGATGTTCCTGCGGTTCGCCTCCTCGGTGAGCGACCGAAGACGCTGGCTGTGATCGAGTGCGGCGAGCGCGGCACGATCGGCCTCACACTCGACGTAATTGACCTCCTTGGAGCCGCCGGTCTCCTCGGGCTTTTCTTTGTCTTTTTCTTTCGTCGGCCGGCGAAGCAACCGGTCGACGATGCTGCCCTGGTCGCGTTTTTGCGCGGCCGCGAGGTCCTGGTTCGCGCGGAACAGCACCCAACCCTCGGAGATCGTCAGCACCGCTTTCCGCTCGTCGCGAACGCCGCTCAGATCGGTCACGAGGCCGTCGAGCGTATCGAGCGTCAACTTCTCGCGGCGTCGCGCCTTCATCTCAGTCGCCGGCGTGTTGGCATTCCCACCGACCGCCGGATAGCAGTTGTCGTACAACGCCTCTTTCTGATCGCGTCGCTCGGTCCGCCCCCGCCGCGCCCAGGCCCAGTCGCTCTGCATGATGTTGGAGATAACGGTCGGCTTGCGACCGAACTTCATCTCGCTGGGCGACATCTCCGGAGTCATCACCGCGACCATGTCATCCGGTCCGATGACGCGATCGAGCAGCTTGACGAGCGGCAACCGCAGGCTCGAGGAGGCTTCGATCTGTGTGTTGTACGTGTCGAGAAAAATGACGAAGACGCGGGCTCGAGACGAACCAGGAGCACCAACCTTCAGGTGTTCGAAGCCGTCGAGCGTCTGCGGTACGCCATCCTCGAGCAGTTCAACCTCGTTGACTCGAAGGTCCTCGACAGGCTGGCCGTCCCGAGTCACGTGCATGTCCACACGGACCTGGTTCGTGCCGGTTCCGGTCGTCGGTTGGCTCTGCGCCCGCAACGAGACGACCGCGAGCGTCAGGAACAGAACGAGAGCAGCTCGACGCACAAAGACCCCGATGGCAGGCTGGCTTTGGCAGTTTACTGCATTCGCGTCAACTCCCAACTACCAACTGCTCCGCCTTCGCGTCCAGGGAGCGAGGCGCGCTTCGGCGAGACCTCGCCGGAGCTTGTCACGCGTGCCCGACAAGCGGCGGCGGGCAACGCCCAACCACTACCAATTCCCAACTCCCAAGGTTGTGAGTTTGTTGGGGCGTTGGGCGTTGGGAGTGGTTGGGAGTTGGATTTTGGGCGTTGGGAGTTGTCAAGGCACGACTCTGAACGCAGTCATCTGCGTGATCTGTCCCTGCGTGACCTCGATGGCATAGTCGGCGGCACCAAACGGCGCGAGGCCGAGGTCGACAACTATCCATGTGAATCCGGCCGCATCGGCCCGCGTGCTGACCTCGACCGGTACCGACATCGCCTGGCCGTTTCGATCGATGACGCGAGCCGTGGCCGGTTCCGTCACCGAGGTCGGCAATTCGAGCCGCAGGCGCTCGTTGCGCTGGAATCGTGGATCGGCCGTACGCAGATGCTGCGGCCCCGTCGTTGGTCCACGGCGCCACAGGACTGCATCACCAAGCGACGGCGGCGACTTGACCGAGATGCGAGCCGTGTCTATCAGTCCGAGCTCCCCTTCCACTGGAGAACGCAGGCGGACGCGCACGCTGTACTCACCTGCTTGCATACCGCCCGCTTCTGGCAACTGGAGAACAAACGCGCTCTCACCGGGCTTGAGCTCGAGACGTTGCGACGCCACCTGCGCGTTGTCCGCGCCGGTCACGACGATCTCCGCCTGCGCCCCTCGCGCCCACGCCGGAAGGCGCTTCGTTTGCTGATCCAGCTCTCCCACGATCCAAACCGTCCCGCCGGTGAGGCCGGCGCGTGACCACGCCGCGGCGCGAATCCGGAACTGCGCACGCGCACTGAAATTGACAGCGGGCGGTGTGACAGGCGCGGTCGCAGCGGCCGCGGAACCGCCTGTCGCATCGAGCGCGGCCGGAGTCACGCCACCGCGCGAGAGCTCCTCGGTCGTGTAGCCGCGATACCCCTTTCTCGCCCGCACAGTGACGCCGGGACGCTTGATGCGCACGGTGATCGATCGGAACCGCCCATCGAGCCTCGTGTTCGTAGTGTAGTACCCCATCAAGTAGTACGACGACAGATCGTCGACGATGCGCCGCAGCGCGCCGTCGATGTTGTTGGTGTTGATGACCGCTGTGCCGTCGGTGTCGGCCGCGAGAGCCCGGAGCGTGTCCTGACGCGTTCGCAGGATGGCCGCGTCTTCGATGACCGAGGGAGGCCGCTCGGGGCCAATTGGCGCATCGAAGGCCACCAGCCCCCGCGCGAATACCGGATAGAACGTCACGTTGCCGCGGTTGGCGTCCTGGGTGAGGCGCTCCAACCGGTGCTCGTGATCGAGCATGGCCAGCGCCATCCGATCCGCTTCACACTGCACGCGAGGAGAGCCTTTCAGTTGACTGGCGTCTGAGGGCTGCGGGCGTGGAGGGCGCAACAGAAAGTCGCCTGGGTTCAGTGCGCTAGGGCCCTCCAGCTTGCGTGCGAGCTTCGTGTCGGGCCTGTAGAGCAGCCATCCCTCCGTGACCGCCAGCAACGCTTTGCGTTCTTCGCGGATGCCATTGAGATGAATCATCAGGTCTTCGAGCGCGTCGAAAGTCAGCTTCTCTCGGCGCCGTGCCTTCATCTGATCCGCGATACCGGTTGTCTCGCCGATCGACGGATAACAGGCCTCCCACTCGTCTTCCTTCTCGTCGTTGTCAGTGTTCTGCAGTCGGCCCCGTCGCCCCCACAGCCACTCGCGCTCGAGCATTTTGGAGATGACCGTGGTCTTACGCTGGAACGTGACCTCGGTGGCTGCCATTTCGGGCGTCATCACCGCCACCATGTCGTCGGGCCCGAGCACACGGTCGATGAAGTTGATCAGCGGCTGCCGCATCGTGGCCGAGCCTTCGACTTGTGTGTGGTACGTATCGAGGAAGATCACGAAGACGCGAGCCCGCGGATCGCCGGCCATCTGCCGGCTTTCCTCAACGCCTTTCGGCTCGACGCGGAGCTCCTGCGGAATCCCGATGCGGACCCTGACGTGCTCGAAGGCCTCGACTTTCTGCGGCACACCGTCTTCGAGGATCTCGACCTCGTTCGCCTGAAGGTCTTCGATTGGCTTGCCGTCGCGCGTGGCATACATGTCCACGCGGATGTACGCCGCGCCGCTGCGGAAGGTCGGCTGGGTCTGCCGATTCTGCGCAGTCAGCGAAACCGCTGCGAGCGCGAGCACGATGACGGGAGAAACTCGGCGCACACGGACTCCGGGGACAGGCTGGCGGACGGAGTGTACTACTCTAATTCCCAACTCCCAATTCCCAACTCCCAACCACTCCCAATTGCCAACTCCCAATAACCTCCAAAGTGCCAAGTTGGGACTTGTTGGGAGGATTGGGAGTTGTTGGAAGTTGGGACCTTGGGAGTTGGTAGTGGTTGGGAGTTGGATTTTGGCAGTTGGGAATTGTCTAGGTCCAGAGCGGACCTTCGTCGAGCAGCTTCTGGACTTCGCTGCGGACCTGGGCAATGAGGCCGTCCCGGTCGTTCATCGTGAGACCGGCCGTGGGCACTGGTTTCCCAATTCTGACGGTGACCTTGACCGGCCGCACGAAGGCACTGCCCTTCCGCATCGAGTTGCGCCCACCCTGAATCGCCACCGGGACAATCGGCGCACCGGCCTGGATAGCCATGATGAAGCCGCCCTTCTTGAACGGCAGGAGGTCGCCGGTCCGGCTTCTCGTCCCCTCAGGAAAGATCAGGAACGAATGTCCCTGGCGAATCGATTCGGCCCCTTTCGCGATCGACGCAAAGGCCTGTTCCCGATCGGCGCGATCGACCGCCACGAAGCCGGCGACGTCGAACGCGGTCTTCATGATGGGGAACTTCCTCAACTCGGCCTTGTAGAGAATCTTCAGCCTCGGATGCAGCACTTCGAAGAGCACTGGCGGGTCCACGTTGCTCTCGTGATTCGAGCAGTAGACCACCGCCGTCCCCGGCACGTTGTCGCGCCCAGCCACTCGCCAGCGGATTCCGGCGAGCGCCAGCGCCAGCCGCACGCCGCCGTGCCCGAGCCGATACAAGCCGTCGGTCGAGCGCAAGACGATGCCCACGATCAGGCCAATGGGGCCGGCTATCGCGATATACGCGACGGTCACGACGTATGTGATCAGAGATCGGACGACGAACAAAGCTCGCTCTCGGCGTTTGGCTCGTACACACAAAAGCCCGGACCCGTTGGGCCCGGGCTTGACGAAGGTTACGCGAGACGCGTCTACGAGGCTCTCGCCGCCGTGCGGCGCGGCGCTGCGATCACGACCGGCGCCTTGACCGGCTTGGCGACCTTTGCCACCTTGGCGCGGGCCGTCGCGCGGGCCAGGTTGCGGGCCTTGACCATGAAGCACTTCTCGAGGGCGCGATCGACCTTGGACTCCACTTCGAGCGCCTTCTCGCGCATCACCTCGGACACCTCGGAGATGATCAGCGCCTTTGCCCGGTCGAGCATCCGCTTCTCGCGGAAGGAGAGGCTCTTCGACTTGCTCAGGAACGTGAGGCTCTTGAGGACATCGGCCATGTCGTAGATCGACCCGGTCCGCATCTTGTCCGAGTTGTCCTTGAAGCGCCCTTTCCAGTTCTGGTGATTGTCGATGCGGCCATCGCTCAGCAGACCGAAGAGCCGCTCGACCTCTTCGTCGGTGATAGCCTTCCGCAGGCCGACGTTGTCGACATTCGCGACGGGCACGAGCACCGTCGTGTCGTTCGACACGATCCGCAAATGGAAGAAGCCGCAGGTGGTACCAAGAATTGTTTTCTCTTCGATCCGTTCAACGATGCCGAGTCCATGATTCGGGTAGATGACCTTGTCACCGAGCTGGAATGTCACGTTTCCCCCGTCGAAGGTTTTGATGGTAGGACTGGGTCCTTGCTGGGAACAGCACCCATGAGTATATCGCACCAGCGCGGGGTGCGCCATCGGAAATGCCCGAAAAAAGCCCGATTTCGGCACTTCAGACCCGCCCGCTGCCCGTTCGCCGCACCACTGCCGACCCGGCCGCACCCATCCGGGGATGGGACGTAAGTCATACGGCCAACAGGACTTGGAAATAGAATCGAGCGATGCGCGGGTTGATAGTGGCTTCCCTGCTGAGCCTGTTTGCGGTGGATCTTACGGCTCAGCCGGCTGTCCTGGCGCCATTTTCTCCGACCCCTATCGACGTCGTCCA
>Ga0075420_100005126_pt1 | contig 11506 bp, 5 predicted proteins | sample SoiMetdeltSBSDD4_FD_75296 | JGI IMG/M metagenome (GOLD analysis project Ga0075420, IMG submission 75296) | Bulk soil microbial communities from a Populus tree surrounding site in Tennessee, USA - Soil MetaG P. deltoides SBSDD4 | ecosystem: Environmental > Terrestrial > Soil > Tree plantation... | reverse complement strand
CGCGGCGCGCATCCGGATCGACAACAACGCGGCATTGCTGGCCCGCCGGATCTATCTGACGGACCTCGAGCTGTTCGACCGGGTGTGGGAGCGGGAGGGCAGGGACCTGCGCCGGACCATCTCGCGCGTGGTCGAGCTGGCAAAGGATGCCGACGATCCCTACGCCGCGGTGAAGGCGTGGCTGGGGGAGGTGGTCGATAAGTAATTCGAGTCCGACCCCAATTTCCGTTAGGCGCCGAACCGGCCGCGCAGGAGCGCCCGCAGGTCTATCTTCGACGCGGCCGCCGGTTCGGGTTCAGGTTCGACGCCGCCGTCCATCCGCGGGACGACCCGCTCCATCTTCGCGCGAACGCCGCGATCGAGAAAGCGTGACAACTGGTCGATCGAGTAGTCCGCACTCCGCCGCGAGGCGTAGGAGTTGAGCGGGCACGTCACTGCGAGGTGATTCCGCGCGCGCGTGAGAGCGACGTACATGAGCCGCCGCTCCTCCTCCAACTCGTCGTCATCGTTGATGGCGCGCGCCATCGGGAACCAGCCATCGGCTGCCCAGATGACGAACACGGCGTCCCATTCCTTGCCCTTCGCGCTGTGGGCCGTGCTCAGCGTCAGCACGTCGCGCTCGTCGTCCGACGCACCAGCGAGGTCCTGGGTTGCCTGCGGGGGCTCGAGCGCGAGCGCCGACAGAAAGGCCTCGCGGCTCGGGTAGCCGCCGGCGATCGTCTGGAGCTGGTCCAGGTCCGCGAGGCGCGGCTCCACGCGGTCGTAGCGCTCACGCAGCAGATCGTCGTAGAGCTGCCTAACGCGCGCAATGTCGGCCGCCACTGACGAGACGTCGAGCACGGTCGTCGACCGCAGTTGATCGAGCAGCGCCACGAGCTGCGCGTGTGCGTCGCGCGCCCGGGCCGGTGGCCGATAGTGACCGAATGCGCGCGAGTCCCACGCCATCTGTGCCATGGCGTCGATCGCCGCGCGCGCCGTGACGTCACCGATGCCCGGCAACAGCATGAGAATTCGGTACCAACTCACTTCGTCGCGCGGGTTCTCCAGGATGCGCAGGAACGCAAGCACGTCCTTCACGTGCGCAGCCTCGAGGAATTTCAGCCCGCCCCACTTCTCGAACGGGATCTTCCGCGCCGTCAGCTCGATCTCGAGATCGGCCGACATGTAGCCTGCACGGAATAACACCGCCATCTCACGCAGCGGTGTCCCGTTCTCGTGCAGCTCGAGGATGCGGTCGACCACGAACCGCGTCTGCTCCTGTTCGTCCTGCGTCGTCACGAGCCACGGCGATTCGCCGCCGGTGCGCTTCGTCCAGAGCGTCTTGGTGTAGCGCTCCGCGGCTCGCGAGATGAGTGCGTTGCTCGCGTCGAGGATGGGTTGGGTCGACCGGTAGTTCTGCTCGAGCGCGACGATGGTCGAGCCAGGAAACTGGCGCGGGAAATCGAGGATGTTCCGAAAGCTCGCACCACGGAAGGAATAGATGCTCTGCGCGTCGTCCCCGACGACGGTGATGTTCGCGTGTCGCCGGCACATCCCGCGCAGAATGCGCGCTTGCAGCACGTTCGTGTCCTGGTACTCGTCCACGAGGATGTGGTCGTGCAACGCGCCGATCCGATCGGCGATCGTCGGTGCCGCCTCCAGTATCGTCGCCCAGAACAGCAGCAGGTCGTCGTAGTCGACCAGGTTTCGCTCGGATTTCCGGCGCGTGTAGTCGCCGAAGATTCTTAGGAAGTCTTCATGGTAGTCCATGAACTGTGGGTACTCGTCGCGGAGGATGTCGTCGACGGCGTACTCCGTGTTGATGTGGCGGGAGTAGACGTAGTGCAGCGTCTCCTTCTTCGGAAACCGCTTCTTTGATTCCGCATAGCCAAGCTGCGCTCGGGCGAGCTGCATCAAATCTTCGGCATCGCCCTGATCCATGATGGTGAAGTCATTCGCGACGCCGGCGGCCGCGCCGTACTTCCGAAGTAACCGGTGCGCCGTCGCATGAAAGGTCCCGCCCTGCACGCCTCGGCACGCGCCGCCAACCAGGCGCTCCGCCCGCGCCAGCATCTCCTGCGCGGCGCGCCGAGTAAACGTCAGGAGCAGGATTCGCTCTGGCCGGACGCCCTGCTCGATCAGGTGCGCGACTCGGTAGATGAGGGTGCGTGTCTTTCCCGTCCCGGCACCAGCGATGATCAGGAGCGGCCCGTTACCGAACGTTGCCGCCGCGGCTTGCTCGGGATTGAGCTCGGAGGCGAGGTCGCGCCCCCGCCCGCGCACTGACTCCACGCGCTCGTCGGCGCTTCGTCCTTCGTAGACCCGCGCATCCGTCATGCGGCGGAATATACGCGCCGCCACGAAAACTGCCGGTGTCTTTTCGGACATTTCATCCCATGGAGCCACATTGGTGCGGGCTCACGGAAACGGTTGTCGGCATCTCGCGCCGTTCCTCGTGTTGAAGGACATCAGACGTCTCGAGGTGTGGCCAGCACCGATCGCGGCGGTTCGGAATGACCGGGTCTGTCGGACATTGTTACGCGTTTCCGGCTCCGTGCGTCCCAGGGTGCCATGAGGAGTGTGATTTACCGGACAAGGCGTCCGGTGAGTCACGGTAGGACGTGCGGCGACGGCGTCGTACGTTCCAGCCCGATTGGCTCCGTGTCTTCCTGCGTGTCGACTCGCTTCGAATCGAAACGACTTGAGGGGGAGGCGACACGAGCTGGCGGCCCAAGCTTGGTTGCTTCGTCGGCACGCAGGAGACGCGCGGCGTTGGTGTGATCGACGGAACGTCATCGCTGGAGTTCGAGCAGGAATGGCGGGAAGCGCGATGTGGTCCGGTGAGTCCCAAAGCACCTTGATGTAACCGGTCAATCTGGGAGTTACCGGTCGCCGAGTTGTTAGGTGGGTGTTGCGTAACTACCACTGGCGAAACGCGCTACACGCTATGAAGGCTCGATTCGGTTGTCTTGACCGTTCCACCAGGTCCGTCCTATACTGTCGCGCGCTGCGGCTGCCACGTGAGGGGCCGCAATCGTGTTTCCAGTCATCTCGACTTGGTGCGTTGCGAAATGCGTCGCTGAGAAAGTGACGCGACTGGAAAGACGAGGGTCATTGCACGTGACGAGGTGGCGGTAGGTCGTCGGGACCGTCATCGAACCTGAGGTGGAAGGGTCGGCGGGAGCGCAGCTTAGTCTCTGCTCTCGTCTATGCTGTCCGCTGCAGGAGTCGTTTTGCCCGAAGCACCTTGCACGTTCGTTGTTGACGCGGTTGCAGCAGAACTCTCAAAGGGGGAAAGGGATGCAAAAACTCACGCGGACGTTAGCGCTGACCGGCGCACTCGCCTTCGCAGGCGTGCTCGCTGGTTGCGGTGACGACGTAACCGTCGAGGACACGCTCGAGGTAACCGTGACGCCAGCTACCGCGAACGTCGCGGTTGGCGGCTCGGTGACCCTTACGGCGTCGGTTACGGGAACGAATCCGAACAAGAACGTCAACTGGACAACGAGCGATGCGTCGAAGGCGACTGTCGACGCGACCGGTAAGGTGACCGGTGTCGCCGTTGGATCGGCGACGATCGTCGCGACGGCGGCTGCCGACGCGGGCGTCAAGGGCAGCGCGTTGGTCACCGTGACGCGCGCGGACCTGGGTGTGCAGCGCGTCGACGTCTCGCCGACCACCGACATTCTCCCTCCGGGAGGCACCCGCCAGCTGGTCGCTAACGTGACGGCCAACCCGGGTGTTGCGCGCACGGTCACCTGGAGCAGCAGCGCGACCAACATCGCCACGGTCTCCACGTCCGGCGTCATCACCGCAGTCGCGGTGGGCAACGCGACCATCACCGCCGCGTCGACGGTCGATCCGACCGTGTCGGGCTCGATGGCGTTGACCGTTCGTCCGATTCAGGCGGCGACCGTCAGCATCCAGAAGATCACCGTCGCCGGCAACACGGCCAGCCCGGTGAACCCGAACAACGTGACGGGCCAGATCGACGTCACGCTGAACGTCAACCCGGGCGAGCAGACCATCACGAAGGTCGAGGTCCTGATCGACAACGTCGTGGCGTGCTCGCAGAACATGACCGTCGCCGAGAGCGAGGCGCTCCGCATGGCCGCCGCGTTCGAGGAGATCGAGGCGGTCGATGTCGTCTGCTCGGTCAACACCGCCGCGTTCAGCCCGACAACCGGTGCGGTCAACTTCGCGAACGGAACGCACCAGATCTCCGCACGCGGAACGATTGGCGGCACGACGCCTGGTAACGTCGCCTCGCCGAGCGTCCCGCTCGTCTTCAACAACCAGAGCGGCTTCATCGCGCTGGCCACCACCACGAACACCAACGCTGGCTTCCCGACCTCGGCGGTCAACCCGACGACGGGCCAGAAGTGGTTCGCGGGTAGCGTCCAGCTGAAGCTCGCGGCGGTGAACTACGCTCCTGGCGGCGCGACGGTCACCTCGCTCAATGCCGCGTACCTCGGCAAGACGTTCTCGGACACGCCGGACGCCGGGACGCAGATCTTCACGATCGACTTCCCGAACTCCGGCACCGGCGCGCTCAACCTCGTTGGCTACCAGACGAGCGCGGCGTCGCAGACGGTGCCGGTCGTGACCGGCTCGAACCTCAGCAACGGCAACACCGGCCCGACCATCGTGCTCAACGTCGGCGCGAAGGCTGATACGCTCGGCCTACCGCGGTTCGATTCGACGCGCGTAGATAACGTCGTGCCTGCCGCCCCGACTGTTGGTGCGTTCCCAGCGTGGGTCACCAAGGCTTTCACGTTCACGGCTGCCAATTCGGGCATCACGGGCCTGTCGGACACCGGCGTGAATGACGTCAAGGCCGATATCTACGTGATCAAGGGCGCGCTCCCGACTGCCTCTGCGTGCGACGTTACGGGTATGACGAAGGTGACGGACGCCCAGGGCCTGACCGAATCGCTGTCCACCGAATACAACGGCAAGGCGATCGTGTTCGATGCGCTGGGCAACCGCGTGTGCGTCAACTTGGGCAACCCGTTCGGCGCAGATTTCGGCGCGCCGCAGAACGTGAAGCTGACGGGCGTGTCGAATCAGCAGGGCTTCACCAGTACCGCCGCCGCCGATGGAACCAACTACGGGTTCAGCACGGACGGCGATACGCTTTCCGGTATCGCCCCCACCAACCCGGGGCGGATTTCGATCCTCCGCATGCCCCCCACGGGGAGCAACGTTTGCGAGCTCGGAGGCACCTCTTGCGCTCAAACGGCCGCTCCGATTTCCGGGAGCATCACGGATGCTTCGGGCGGCGAAGGCTACTACACGCTCACGGCGCAGTTGGCTGACGCCGCCGGCAACCTCGCACCGACGCCGGCGATCACCGTCTCGTACGTGGTTGATGGGTCCGTCCCGACCTTCACCGGCGGCCTGACGCTGTCGCCCACCTACGCCGGGAATGCCCCCGCCGCCATTGGCGGTGTGAGCGTGAGCGACAACCTGGACCTCGGCAAGCTGTACGCCCAGGTGAACTACACGGCGGCTGGCATCAATCTCGAGTATGCTTCGCAGACGCTGGGCTCGTATGGTCCGGCGCTTGAGAAGACCTTCTCGGGTAGCTACACGATTCCGAGCCTGATTCGCTGCATGGCGCCCGCCGGTGGTCCGTTCACGGCGAGCAATGCGAACAAGGCGCAGGACGTGTCGCTCTTCGCGACCGACCAGGCGGGCGGGATTTCATTACCGAAGACGCCGACGGCGGGTGACTTCGCCCCCCGCGTGGCCGATTGCGGCGTGGTGGGCACCCTCACCACTGGGCTGACCTTGCAGGCGTTCACCATTGGTGCGCCATCCTATGGCACCGGCAAGACCGACGTCGACATCGACGGTGCGAACCTCTCGACGGTCTCGTCGACGACGGTTGCGCTCTCGGCGGTCGCTGACGTCTCGCAGAACGGCGGCAATCCGTTCTCGAAGGTCGAGTTCTACTATCTGAACCCGGTCACGAACGGCTACGTCTTCATTGGCGCAGCCAGCGCGACGGCGGGCCCGAACACGAGCCCGACCCGTCCGTGGAATTACGCCTTCACCTGGGATCCGGGTGCTGGTGTTCCGGTCGGTGCTGTGACGATCATCGCGGTCGGCGTTGATGCCGAGGGCGATGCGGCGCGCACGGCGACGGCGTCGGTTACGACGGTTCAGTAACCAAGCTGCAGGCAGTTCGCTTTAGAACGAAGGGGCTCCACCGAAAGGTGGGGCTCTTTCGTTTTCGTCACCGGTCGGACGCGCACGGGTGTACGCGCCGCGCTAGGACGCAAAAAAAAGCCCCGCCACGGATGGCGGGGCCTCGCGGGCTTTCCGAGAGCGCGACCTACTTCCGCGCCTGCTGTGGGATGTTGTTCGCTTTAGCCAGGCTGTCGTAAAACGTCCATCCCCACCCGATCACCTTGCCATCGGATAGGACGATCGGAGTCGTCTCATTCGCCGCGACGGTCGAGTCCTCGGCCTGTTTCCGCCCGCGCTTGTCGTAGAAGAGAATGTTCCCCAGGAACGCGTTCCCGTTCTTGTTCGGAAGCAGGTAGGTCTCTTGTCGATAGACCCGAGCAAGAGAGTCGCCGCTCGTGCCTTCGTTGATGATAGCGAGTGCCGAGTCGCGGCTGATCCCGGTCGACAACTTCTCGAGCCGCGAATCGCCGCAGGCAATGATGATGAATGCCCCCGCGACGGCTGCCAGTGTCGGGGCGGATTGACGAAGACGCAAACGCTGCACGAGTCCCTCGATAACGTGAAAGTAGTGTCCTTAACCGATGCGAGTCTCGGGCGCTTCGCGAAGAGCGCTCGCGGTGAGCAGGTCGGCTCGATCGAGGCGCCTTGCCCCCAGGTCGAACGTGGCTGCGAACGCGACCGAAACCGCATCCGATACCTTCTGCATCTCGACAGACCCCGTCATCAGCTCTCTCGCCACAGACGTCATCGCGACATCGGTGATGCCGCACGGGACAATGAGATCGAAGTACCGAAGGTCGGTGTTCACGTTGAGCGCGAACCCGTGCCATGTGACCCAGTCGCGCGCGTGGACGCCGATCGACGCGATTTTTCGCCCGCTCGTCCCTCCGACCCAGACGCCAGTGTACTTGTCGACCCGTCCTCCCAAGATCCCGAATTGAGCGATGGAGTCGATCAGCGCCTGTTCCACCTGGCGGAGATACCAGTGGAGGTCCTTTCGATGCCGCTTGAGATCGATGATGGGGTAGCCGACGAGCTGTCCGGGTCCGTGAAACGTGACGTCGCCCCCGCGTTCCACCTCGAACAGCTCCACGCCCTGCGACGCGAGAAACTCGGGTGACGCAATGAGGTTCGCGGCTTTCGCCGTGCGCCCGAGCGTGACGACCGGAGGATGCTCCACGAGCAGGAGCACATCCTCGTCGATCTCCCCCGTGATCCGGCGCCGAGCGACGTCGCGCTGCAACGCCAGCGCGGACGCGTAGGGCAGGGTGCCGAGGTCGACGACCAGGAGCTCGTTCACTTTCCCGCGACGCCTCGAACAGCGAGACCGTTAGGCGTGAATCATGCGCCCCAGCGAGTCGAGCGCCGCTTCCGCGACCGCTTCCGACAGCGTGGGGTGGGCGTGGATCGCGAGATCGACTTCCTCGACCGTGAACTCGTTCTCCCGAGCCACCGCGAGCTCGTGAATCAGCTCCGTCGCGTGGAGTCCCACGATGTGTGCCCCAAGGATTTCACCGTACTTCGCGTCGCGAATGATCTTCACGTGGCCATCCGTCTCGCCGGCCGTCCGCGCGCGCCCACTCGCCATGAAGGGGAACTTGCCGACTTTGTAGTCGATCTTCTTCTCCTTCACCTGTGCCTCGGTCATCCCGATCGACGCGACCTCGGGGTGGCAATACGTCGCATTCGGGATGTTGCCGTAGTTCACCTTGTGCGGATGCTGCCCGGCGAGCAGCTCGGCCAGCACCACCCCCTCGCGCTGTCCCTTGTGGGCGAGCATGGGGGCACCGATCACGTCGCCGATGGCGTAGATCCCCTTGGCCGACGTCTCGTACGTGTCGGTGTTCACCTTGATGAATCCGCGCTCCGTGAGCTGAACGCCCGCCTCTTTGAGCCCGACGTCCTCCACGTTAGGCGCCCGACCCGCGGCGATGAGCACGCGCTCGGCCTCGAGGTCCTTCGTCTCGCCGCCGGCTTCCACCGTCATCTTCACGGACCCCTTTGCGACCTTCGCGTTCGAGATCTTTGCGCCCGTGACAATGTCGATCCCGCGCTTCTTGAACGATCGCCCGACGGCGGCCGAGCTGTCGGCGTCCTCGAGTGGCAAGATTGCCGGCAGGACCTCGAGGATCGTCACCTTCGTGCCGTAGGCATTGAACACGTCGGCGAACTCGCAGCCCACCGCGCCAGCGCCGACGACGATCAGCGACTTCGGCGCGCCCTCGAGCGTGAGGACCTCGTCCGACGAGAGGACGGTCTGCTTGTCGAGCTCGAGGCCGATCTGCGGCAATCCCTTCACGCGCGACCCGGTGGAGATGACGATGGCCTTCTTCGCGTCGTGCTTCTCCTCTTTTCCCTCCGCGGTCTTCACGGCGACGCTCTTCCCGCCGGCGAGGCGGCCGGTGCCCTTGATCCACGTGATCTTGTACTTCTTGAACAGCGTCTCCACGCCCTTCGAGTTCTGCGCGCTCACGGCGCGGGAACGGTTCATAGCCGGGCCGTAGTCGAGCTTCACCTCACCGAGCGTGATGCCGTGTTCAGCGGCCTTGGCAAGTTTGTTCGCCAATGCGGCGCTCTCGAGGAGCGACTTGGCCGGGATGCATCCCCAGAGCACGCAGGTGCCACCGAGTCCTTCCCGCTCGACGACGGCGGTGGAGAGCCCGAGCTGCCCGCAACGAATTGCGCCTACGTAGCCGGCGGGTCCGCCGCCGATGAAGATCACGTCGTACGAAGCCATTTCTCGGAATCGGGAATCGGGAATCGGGAATCGAACGGGGTATTTCGCGTACCCCAATCGACCTAGCTTGCCGCGCAGAAAGCTAGCCGATTCTTCCCTTGTAGTGCCACGGGACCGAAGGCGTATCCGCCCGACCGTATCGGGCGCGGTTAGGCTCGGCTCGGCCGCCGAGTGGCGCGTATTAGCGCTGGGCGGGCGCGATTCGACGCGCGGCGCTTCTCACGCCATCGGAGAGAATCACCTCGAGGTCGCCACTTCGCGAGCGAACCTCCGCGCTACCGCCTCGCGCGAACGTCAGCACCTGGCCCGTTCTCCGATCGCGAATGAGCGCCATGCGCGCGGCCTGCCCGCCCCACCGCACGTTGATGGCGCCTGCCGCGCGCGTCGTGGCTGCGACCGCGTTCACCGATGCCGCAATTTCGTCGGGGGCCGGCGATGCCTGAAGTGTTACGGGGGCCGAGCCTCCACCCGTCAGCCGGATCGTCGCGAGATCCGACTGCGTCGCTTCATCCATGGGAATGGCGAACGCAAAGTGACGTGACGATGCATCTTCGACGTCCGCCGGCTGCTCGCCCGCGAACGAGTAGGAGAACAACGTACGGCCGTTGCGTGAAAGCCCTTCGACGCGGTAGGGACCGCCCTCACGCGGGACGTCTGGCTTCGCAACGATCGAGAACGCAGGTTCGAGCACCAGTTTTCCGCGCTCCACACGCCCCCACACGAGTAGCGCCGATCGCGCCGTTGCGTCCTGCTCCAGCCCGAGCGCGGCACCGACGACACCGGGCGTGGGATTGTTCGCGCGCCAGTCCAATGCGCCAACGTATGTGTAGTCGCTGATCCAGGGGTTGCTGCAATATCCCATGAGATCGGCCGTCGACGGCGGGCGCAGCGTGTTCGTGGTCATGTCGTACCCGTACACGCCGATCGTCCCGCCCGCATACGGGAAATTCGGATCAGGTCCGCCCACACCGCCGCAAGGCGCGTGTGCGCGTCCGAAGTTGTGGGTCAACTCGTGGGCGGCGACGCCTCGGCCACTGGGCAAATAATCCCAGCCGACTGCGGCGCGACCGGGAACGTACCCGTAGCCCGCGACGCCGGAGTTGTAGCTCACCTTCACGATGCCGTAGTAATGTCGCGTGCTCGACTCCGCGATTCTGAGCGCGTTCATTTCGCTCAACACGCGCAGCCACTCGTTGTTCCCGTCGTTCGATGAGAGCTCGAGGGAATCCGCCGTGGTGTAGGGCGCGTGGACCTCGGCGTCGATGTCGAGCACCGGCAGCATGCGGCGGATGTCGCCCAGGAACTGCTCCTTGTTCGCGTCCGTCACACTCCCGGTGAGTGCCTTGTCGAAGCGCTGCACGACGGGCACCAGCGTGACCCGCAGCGGCGCGACCTGCCTAACGTCAAACGGGAGCGGTGTGCCGGAGGCCGGGAACGAGTTGTCGGTCTCACTTCCCTCCGCAACACTGTTGCCGGGATCGATGTCCGCGACGATCCGGAGCCCCGGCTGAATGAACTGACCGACGACGATCCCGTTCCACGAGGCCGAGAGCGATGATTGATCGGGAACCAGCGCGACACCGGGTGCTTTGGTGAGCGCCATCGTGTTCAGCAGCGTTTCCCCGTTGTACAGCCGCACGCGAACCTGAGGGTTGACGTCGTTCGTCTGGTTCGCCCGCCCGAAGACGCGGATGTAGCCGTCACGACCCGCAACGAGCGGAACCGTGTTCCCGTAGGTCTGAACCACCTGTGTGAGGGTGACGCCGTCCACCGTCAGGTTGAGGGGACCGCTGCTGCTCGTGTAGATGATCGAGACCGTGACGTTGCCGGCGGGCGCAACGGTCACCGTCTGTGACAGCGAGTTCGGGATGTACGTCGTGAGGCCCGACGTCACGACCGCCGCGTTCACGGTGTAGGCGCCAGCGCGCACGCCGACCAGGTTGCTCGATTCGCCGACCGTGTAGCTCGCCGCTGGACCCGTGACGCTGATGTTGCCGGCCACACCCGCGGGGAGCCCGGACACCGACACGGTCAGGTTGCCGGTCGTCTGCGTGTACTGTACTCCCGCGGACACCGGCGTTAGGCTCGCCGATATGGCCACCTGCTGGGTACCGCGCGTCGGCGCATACCGCTGCTGATTCGCGACCAGCTCCTGCGCGAAGATGACATACATGCCGACGTCGAGTCCATCGAGCGTCGTCGTCGACGAGATGGTCTGGATGAATCCCTTGGGACCCGTGACGCGGATAACCGGCGAGCTTCCAGACGGCACGCCGTCGACACTCACCGCCAGCGAGCCGCTGGTCAGCAAATATGCGACAGTGGCCTCCACCGGCGTGTCGGACTTCGTGATGGTGACGGTCTGCGTGTCCGGCAGTGGCGAGTAGCGTGCGCCACCGTTGAAGACCGACGTGCTCGTGAGCTTATAGTCGCCAGGCTTCAGGTTGGCGACGACTTCCGGGCCCGTGAGCACGCGTGAGAAGCTCGCGGGACCACTGAGTGTGACCTGCGCGGCCGTCCCGGTTGGTAGGCCCTGGATTGACAGCGCCAGCTTCCCGGTGCGCGGGCCGCTGGAATTGTCGCAGGCGGCCGCAA
>Ga0075420_100005125_pt1 | contig 11506 bp, 11 predicted proteins | sample SoiMetdeltSBSDD4_FD_75296 | JGI IMG/M metagenome (GOLD analysis project Ga0075420, IMG submission 75296) | Bulk soil microbial communities from a Populus tree surrounding site in Tennessee, USA - Soil MetaG P. deltoides SBSDD4 | ecosystem: Environmental > Terrestrial > Soil > Tree plantation... | reverse complement strand
ACGTCCCAGTGCTTGGTCAGGCCCGGGTTGCTGCCGCGGTAAAGAGTCAGCTCAGTGCCGGTGGAGATGCCCGAGTAACGGGTACGTACCCGCACCTGGCCGGCGCCGAGCGGGTCCGCCGGGCACGGGGCGAAATCCACCTGCCTGGGGCCGGTGAGGCGGATGACCGAGTTCTGCACGAACGAGAGCCAACAGCCGCACGCTTTAGTTTGTCAAGGGACCCAGTTAAGTCTTGCCAACAGGCAAAAGTGCGTGCTTGGATGCCGCCCATACACCCCTTTGAGAGGAGTGCCCCATGCCACGTCAGACGCGGCTGCTCGCCTCCTTCCTGGCCCTGGCCACAGCGGTCGGCCTGGTGGGCTGCAGCGCGGACGAGCAGGAAGGCGCAAACTCCGCGCTCACCGTGTGGAGTCTGGAGGACAACACCGACCGGATCGCGGCGACGAATGCCATCATCTCGGACTTCACCGCCAAGACCGGCATCAACGTCAACCTGGTCCCCATCAACGAGGACCAGTTTCCTTCGCTCATCGCCTCGAACGCCGCAGCAGGTGACCTGCCCGACGTGGTCGGGTCGCTCCCGCTGGCCGGCGTCCAGACGCTCGCCGCCAACGAGCTGCTGCATGAGTCCGCCAACGGCGAGGTGGTCGACAGCCTCGGCCGGGACACGTTCTCACCGCGAGCCCTGGAGCTGACCTCGGAGAAGGGCAAGCAGCTGTCGGTGCCCAGCGACGGCTGGGGTCAGCTGCTCGTCTACCGCAAGGACCTGTTCGACGCGGCCGGGCTCGCCGCGCCGGACACGTACGAGAAGATCACGGCCGCCGCCGCAGCCCTCAACAAGGGCGGCGTCGCCGGCATCACCGCGGCGACCGCGCCCGGCGACGTGTTCACCCAGCAGACCTTCGAGCACCTGGCCCTGGCCAACAACTGCCAGCTCACCGACGCCTCCGGCGGCGTCAAGCTGAGCTCGCCGGAGTGCGTCGAGGCGTTCCGGTTCTACGGCGAGCTGATCAGCAAGTACTCAGTCAAGGGCGCCCAGGACGTGGACACCACCCGGGCCACCTACTTCGCCGGCAAGGCCGCGATGATCGTCTGGTCCTCGTTCCTGCTGGACGAGCTGGCCGGGCTGCGCAACGACGCCAAGCCGACCTGCCCGCAGTGCGCGCAGGACCCGACGTTCCTGGCGAAGAACAGCGGGTTCGTCACCGCGATCAAGGGCCCCAACGCCACCGAGCCGGCCCAGTACGGCGAGATCACCTCGTGGTCGGTGCTGGACGGCGCCTCGACCGGCCCGGCCAAGCAGTTCGTCGAGTACATGCTCGGCGACGGCTACCAGCGCTGGTTCGGCATGGCGCCGGAGGGCAAGTTCCCGGTGCGCCGGGGCACCAAGGAGGACAAGGAGAAGTTCGTCAACGCCTGGAACAGCAGCCAGGCCGGGGTCGACACCAAGAAGCCGCTCTCCGAGGTCTACGGCCCGCCGGTGCTGCAGACGTTGCGGACCAGCCCGGACACGTTCCAGCGCTGGGGCCTGCCGCAGGGTCAGGGCAAGCTGGTCGGCGCGATTCTCGGCCAGCTCCCGGTGCCCAAGGCGCTGGCTTTGGTGATCGCCGGTCGCATGGACGCGGCGGCAGCCGCCGGCCAGGCGCAGAAGGAGGTCGAGTCGATCAAGGCCGGCCTCAGGTGACGACCACCACCGAGCGGACCGACCGCCCGTCCTCCGGGTCACCGGAGGGCGGGCGGTCGCCCGTCCGCGCCCGCCGCCGGCCGCTGACCCTGCGCCAGCGGGAGTCCCGCGCCGGGCTGACGCTGATCTCCCCGACTCTCGCCGTGGTCGTGGCGGTGGTCGTGCTGCCCATCGTGTGGACGATCGTGCTCGCGTTCCAGCGGGTACGCCTGGCCACGCTGCGGCGTACCGGGCTGTTCGGCGAGCTCACGATGGCCAACTTCACGCGGGTGCTGGACTACCCGGGCTTCTGGGACACGCTGTGGCGCACTGTCATCTACAGCATCTCCAGCACCGTGTCGTCGATCCTGGTCGGGCTGGTCGCCGCGCTCGTGGTACGGGACGCGTTCCGCGGGCGCACGTTCGTCCGGGCCTCGATGCTGCTGCCGTACGTGGCACCGGTGGTCGCGGTCGCCTTCGTCTGGCAGGTGATGCTCGACCCGCAGCTCGGCTTCGTCAACGCCTGGGGCACCGGGGTGCTCGGCTGGGACGAGCCGATCCCGTTCCTCTCCCAGGACTCCACCGCGCTCATCACGGTCATCGTGTTCGAGGCCTGGCGCTACTTCCCGTTCGCCTTCCTGTTCCTGCTCGCCCGGTTGCAGGCGGTGCCCCGCGAGCTGGAGGAGGCGTCCCGGGTGGACGGAGCAACGCCGACGCAGCGCTTCCGCCACATCGTCCTTCCCCAGCTCATGCCGGTGATCGCCCTGCTGGCGGTGCTGCGGTTCATCATGACCTTCAACAAGTTCGACGACGTCTACCTGCTGACCGGCGGCGCCGCCGGCACCGAGGTGGTCAGCATCCGGGTGTACCAGTTCCTCACCGCACAGACCGACATCGGTGCGGCCGCCGCCCAGGCCGTCGTACTCGCCGCGGTCCTGGTCGTCTTCGTCGTTGTCTACCTGCGCTTCTTCGGCAGCCGGAGGGCTGAGGGATGACCACGGTCAACACCACCCGAGCGCGGCTGGACCGCGACGCGGTCGAGACGCGGGTGCTGCGGGTCCTGCGCTGGCTGACCATCGCCGGCTTCCTCGTGGTCACGCTGCTGCCGTTCTACTACATGCTCACCCTCTCGGTCCGGCCGATCGAGCGGGTGCTGCTGGACCCGGGCTCGCTGTGGGTGCCGCTGGAGCAGCTGACCACGTCCACCTATGCCGAGGTGCTCAGGTCGGTGGAGAACGGCGGCCAGGGCTTCCTCGGCTTCATCCGGAACAGCTTCATCGTGGCCGTCTCCGCAGCGCTGCTGTCGCTGCTGGTCTCGATCCCCGGGGCGTACGCGGTCTCGCGGCTGCGTTTCTTCGGGCGCCGGCAGGTGGACTTCCTGTTCCTCGCGGTCTACCTGTTCCCGTCGATCGTGATCGCGATCCCGCTCTTCGTCCTGTTCACCCGGGCCGGGCTGCGCGGGTCGCTGTTCGGTCTGGTGCTGGTTTACATCTCGCAGACCGTGCCGGTCTCGGTCTACATGCTCAAGAACTACTTCGAGACCATCCCGGTCAGCCTGGAGGAGTCCGCGGCCATCGACGGTGCCGGCCGGTACGGAATCATCCGGCGGATCAGCCTGCCGCTCGCCGCACCGTCGATCATGGCGGTCGCCCTCTACGACTTCATGATCGCCTGGAACGAGTTCCTCTTCGCCCTGCTGTTCATGGTGGACCGGCCCAACCGGTGGACGGTCTCGCTCGGTCTGTCCCAGCTCGCGGACGGAGTGGAGGTGCCCAAGACGGTTCTCATGGCCGGTTCAGTAATCCTCACGCTACCCATCGTTATCCTCTTCTTCGCAAGCGAACGGCTGCTGACTGAGGGACTCACCGCCGGAGCCGAGAAGGGCTAACCCAGATGCCGACGAGCTCCCCCACCGCGGGGCATCTCCTCCAGCTGATCCGGGAAGGGAAGGCCCGCACGCGCAAGGAGCTCGGAACGGTCACCGGCCTGGCCCGGTCCACCATCGCGCACCGGGTGGACCAGCTGGTGAGCCTGGGCTACGTACGGGAGGCGGGGGCGGGCGCGTCGAGTGGCGGGCGCCCGCCCACCGCCCTCACCTTCGACGAGGCGTCCCGGGTGGTGCTCGTGGCCGACCTCGGGGTGACCCACGGCCGGATCGCCGTCACCGACCTCGCCCGCCGCTCGCTCGCCGAGATGACCGAGGAGATGCGCATCGACCGCGGGCCCGAGGCGCTGCTCGACTTCGTCACCGGCGCGTTCCAGCGGCTGCTCGCCGAGGCCGGCCGCCGCGCCGACGAGGCGTGCGGGATCGGCATCGGCGTCCCCGGCCCGGTCGACTTCTCCACCGGCCGGGTGATCCAGCCGCCGATCATGCCTGGCTGGCACAACTTCCCGATCCGCGACTACCTGCTGGGGGCGTTCCCGGCCATCGGCGACGTGCCGGTGCTCGTCGACAACGACGCCAACATCATGGCCCTGGGTGAGTGGGCCACGTACTGGCGCAGCTCGCCGGCGTTGCTCTACGTCAAGGCGGGCACCGGCATCGGCGCTGGGATCGTCATCGGCGGGCAGGTCTACCGGGGCATCGACGGCGCGGCCGGGGAGATCGGGCACGTACGGGTGCCGGGCCTCGACGCGCCCTGCGCCTGCGGCGCGGCCGGCTGCCTCGCGGTGGCCGCCAGCGGTAGCGCGCTCGCCCGCAGCCTGACCTCGGACGGCGCCCCGGTGCCGGACAGCCGCGCGGTGGCCGCGCTGGTGCAGGCCGGTGACGCCGCAGCGGTCGCGGCGACCCGGGACGCCGGCCGCCGCCTGGGCGAGGTGCTCGCCACGGTCATCAGCCTGCTCAACCCCGAGGTGGTGCTGATCGGCGGCGACCTCGCCTATACCCACCAGCACCTCATCACCGGCGTACGCAGCGCCCTCTACGAGCGGCTGCTACCGCGCAGCACGCGCCGGCTGCACCTGGACGTGGGGCGTACCGGCGAGCGGGCCGGCGTCATCGGAGCGGCCGCCCTCGTCGTAGATCACGTATTCTCGCCCGAGGCGGTGGACGCCCGCCTGGCCGAGGCGGCGGCCTGAGCCGTCCCGCCGCCCGGACTGACTGTGTCAGGGTTGCGCGCGGAGGCGAGGATGGTCACATGTCACCACTGACGAGTTCGCTGGCGCGGCTTGGTGCCGCCGCCGCTGCATTCTTGACGGTCCTCCTCCTGCCCGCCGTGGCGTGGGCGCAGGACTCCTCCACGCTGGACCTCGCGGGTGAGGTGGCCCGCCGCCGCCCGCGTGGCGGCATGGGCTTCGCTGGCCTGCTGGGCGCGCTGTGCTGCCTGGTGGTTGTCGCGGCGATCGTGCTCGCCGTGGTCATGGTGGCCCGGCGACGCCGGTCGCGCTGACGGCATCACCCGCGGAGGCGGACCGCCGGGCTGCTGCGGCCGTCTCCGCTGGTCCTTGCCGACGATCCGCGCCAACAGTTGTGGCGGCCGGCTGTCACCAGCCCACGCCAGGGTTCCTCGAACCCCGGCTTGGGCCGGCAGGCTCAGGCCGGGCAAGGTCAAGCCGGGCAAGGTCAAGCCGGGCAGGCTCAGCCTTGCGCGAGGTCGGTCGACAGCCCGGCCGGCGCCGGTCCCGCCGCTGCTCCCGGAGGCGGCGCCGGCATCCAGGCTGCGGCGGACCGGCGCAGAGCGGACCGGCGCAGAGCGGTTGCGACCAGCCAGCCGACGCAGGCGACCAGCGCCACCCGTTCCAGCAGGCCAGTCACCAGCCCCCGACCGGCCAGCAGAATGGACAGCCCGGCAGCCGCCAGCAGCGGTACGGCGACGGCAGCGCCGACCGCGCTGATGCGGCGGATGAGCGGGTCGCCCGCATGTACCGTCAGCACCAGCATGACCAGGGCGGTCAGCGCCAGCCCGGCGACGCTGGCACCGGCATGGACCAGGTCGGTCGGCGTCGGGGTCTCGTGCGGCGGGAGCGGGCAGCCGGGGCTGCACGGCGCCGCGGCCGAGACCAAGGACAGCATGGCCGCGAACCCAGCCACCCCGCTGCCCAAGCGGGTGCCGGTGGCGAGACCGGGCCGGGGGCTCAGCGCGTAGGCGAGCAGAGCCAGGGCGCCCGCGATGCCGAGCACGCTGGCCCGGTAGAGCCCCGCGTAGCCGGCACCGGGCACGCCCGCCTCGCTCACATATGCCGCCAGGCCGACCGAGCCGGTCGCCACGGCCAGGCCTAGGCCGCTGAACAGCGCCGCAACCGCGGCGCCAGCCGCGATTACCCGCCGCCCCCGGTCTACGCCATCGGCCATCGACGACGCCACGGTGGACGTTACCGCTTGCACTCTTCAGGCTTGACGTCCGTGATCGACTTGTGCGGTCGCGGCGTCGGGCACGCCCGGGTCGGGTGCGACACATCGGGTGATGTCGGCGCCACGGTCGGCGAGGTGGTAGGTGTCGTGTCGCCCGACGACTGCGAAGGCGACGGGACAGGCTGCGGCGCGCTGGTGGCGGGCGGGGCGGGCCCTCCCGTCGGGCCGGGCGGCACCGATGGCGAGCCGCCCGGCAGGCCGCCGGGGGCCGGCTCGGTCACCGGGATGTTCGGGTCGTCAACGGACTGCCCGGGCGCTGCCGTCCCGGTCAGGACGCGGCAGCGTACGCCGTTCAAGGTGAACGACTTCGGCAGACCGCTCGCGGCCCGGGCGCCGGTCAGGCGCACCGTCGCCCGCTGGCTCGGCGGCAGGCTGCTCTGGGCGCGCAGGGTCACCGTGGTGCCGGGCTGGACCATCTCAGCGCCTTCAACAGCGACGTAATGCTCCGAGCCGGGCAGGGTGAACACCACGGTCCAGTTGTGGAACGTCTCCTGTCCGGTGTTCTCGACCGTCAGCCGGGCGACATCGCCACCGCCTACGTAGCGCACCTGGCAGGCCCGTGCATCAGCGGTAACCCCTCCGCCGGCCCCGGCGCCCGGGCCGTCGGCGAGCGCGCCGCCGCCCGGGCTGGGCCGGTTGGCGCAGGTGGTGGCGAACCCGGCCACGGCGAGCACGGTCAGCCCGGCCATGGCCAGGCGTACCCAGCGGGGCCGGCCGGGGGCGGCCGTACGGCCGGCCGGCACGGCCTGGCGGATGCCCTCGGTGCGCTCGGCCACGATGGACGGCAGCATCACCCGCGCCCCGGCCGCAGTGGCCAGCGCCTGTGCCATCTCACGGCTGCTCGGGCGCTCGGCAGGGCGCTTGGCCAGGCACCGGGCGACCAGCTCGGGGATGTCCTCCGGCAGTCCCTCGATCACAGGCAGCGGGCGCGGGGCGACGTAGCAGTGGTTGGACATCATCTGTGACACGCCCGCGGCGCGCCACGGCAGCTCGCCGGTGAGGCAGCGGTAGAGCAGCAGGCCGAGCGCGTAGACATCGGCGGCCGGACCGACCCGGCCGCCGAGCAGCCGCTCCGGCGCCACGTACGCCATCGTGCCCAGCAGCTGCCCGTCGTCCCGGCTGCCCGCCGCGGCGGCGATGCCGAAGTCGACGACCTTGACCCCGGTCGAGGTCAGCATGGCGTTGGCCGGCTTGACGTCCTGGTGCACCACGCCGCGCTCGTGCGCCGCGGCCAGCCCGGCCGCGACGTCGGCGCAGATGCTCAGCGCGGTGCGCCAGTCCAGCGGACCCGACTTCAGCAGCTGCGCGAGCGTCTCCCCGTCCAGCAGCTCCATGACGATGTACGGCACCGGCCGGCCGGCCCGGTCGGGTGACTCGCCGAAGTCGTACACGTTGGTGATGTTGGGGTGGGCGAGCCGCGCGACGGCCTGGGCCTCGGCGTGGATGCGCTCGCGGGACGCGGCGTCGCCGGCGAACTCCGCCGCCAGCACCTTGACCGCCACCTCGCGCTCGAGCACCTCGTCGTAGGCCCGCCACACAACGGACATGCCGCCCACGCCGAGCTGGCTCTCCAGCCGGTAACGCCCCCCTAGCCGCTGCACTCCTGCCCCGCAGTCACTCCGTGTTCGCCCAGTTCACACTCGGCGAACGTACCTCCGCCGACCGGGTAACGCGAGTGGAGCAACGGGTCAAGTTACCGGGTGCGGCCGGATGATCTGTCGGATAGCCGCGCCGTCGGCGAGCTGGTCCATCGCCTCGTTGACCCCGTCGAGCGGGATAACCCCGCTGACCAGCCGCTCCACCGGCAGCCGGCCGGCGCGCCACAGGGCCACCAGCTCGGGCACGTCCCGGCGCGGGTCGGCCGAGCCCAGGTACGAGCCGACCAGCGTGCGCGCCTCCACCACCAGGGACAGAGCGGGCAGCCGCAGCTCGGCTGCGGGGTGTGGCAGCCCGACCGCCACCGTGGTGCCGCCCCGGGCGGTGCGCGCGTACGCCTGTGCCAGCACCGCCGGGGCGCCCACCGCCTCCACGGCGTAGCGCACGCCGGACGCCACCGCCTGCGGCCAGGGCTCGTCCGGCGCCAACGCGTGGGTCGCGCCGAGCTCGCGGGCCAGCTCCCGCTTTGCCGCCACCGGGTCAACCGCGACCAAGGGGTACGCGCCCGCGACCGCGGCGCCCATGACCGCGGAGAGCCCCACCCCGCCCAGCCCGAACACGGCCACCGGGTCACCCGGCCCCACCCGCACCGTGTTGCGCACCGCGCCCACGCCGGTGAGCAGCGCGCACCCGAACAGGGCCGCAATGTCCCACGGCACGTCGTCCTCGACCGCCACCGCCGAGGCGCGGTCCACGACCGCGTACTCGCTGAACGCGGAGACCCCGAGGTGGTGGTGCACCGGCGCGCCGTCGCGGCGGCGCAGCCGGCGACCGCCGCGCAGCAGGGTGCCGGCGGCGTTGGCCGCCGCGGCGGCGGAGCACAGCGCGGGCGTCCCGCCGGTGCAGTGGGCGCACCCGCGGCACGCGGGCACGAAGACGAGCACCACGTGGTCACCTGGGCGCACGTCGGTGACACCGGCCCCGACCCCGACCACCTCCAGCACGGCGGCGCGGGTCCTCACGCCCTCGATAATGTCATCGGCATGGGCGCGCAGGACCCGGTGCCGCGGCGGGACGACTTTCCGGTGCTGCGGCACCTGACCACGCGGTGGGCCGACAACGACGTGTACGGGCACGTGAACAACGTCGTCTACTACGCGTACTTCGACACCGCGGTGAACGGCTGGCTGATGGATGCGGTGGGCACCGACATCCGGCTGCTGCCCGCGATCGGCGTGGTGGCCGAGTCCGGCTGCCGCTTCCTGGCTCCGCTCAGCTTCCCCGACCCGGTCACCGCCGGCCTGCGCCTGCGCCGCCTGGGCAGCTCCAGCGTGACGTACCAGATCGGGCTGTTCCGCGCCAACGACTCCGAGCCGGCTGGAGTGGGGCATTTCGTCCACGTCTACGTGGACAGCAGGACCCGCCGGCCGGTCCCGGTGCCGCCCGCGATCCGGGACGCCCTCACCTCCCTACAGGTGAGTACGGCCTGAGCGGGTCCGGTAAGCGGCGCCCGGGCGCGGCCGGTCAGCCGCTGCGCCACCGGCTGTCGATCCGGCGGCCGTGCTCGTCGAAGAAGTGCAGCGCATCCATGCGCACGGTTACCACCACGGCCTCGCCCGCGCCAGGGTCCGGCTGGGCGTCGAGCCGCACCGCCAGCTCGGCCGGCACCCGGCGATGGCGGCCGGGGTCGCCGCGCAGGCTCGGCGCGCAGCCGCTGCTGAGCGCCCCCAGGCGGCCAGCGGCAGCGCCTCGACCGGTAGCCGGCGCCCAGCCGCCGGTGGGGCCTGCTCCGCTCCCGGCGCACGCACCGGCGGCGCCCCCGGCGCCCGGGGAGGCTGTCCTGGCCCGGCCGGCCGGGGCGTGCACCCGACCGGTGAACCGCTGGACCGCCTGGTTGATCCGGCGCAGCCGGGAACGCTCGGGTGGCGGGCCCTGCGCCGGCGCGCCGCCCAGGCCCTCGACCGCCACCCCGATCGCACCGATGTCCAGCATCGCGAGGGAGTCCCGGCCATGCCGCTCCACGTGCTGGACGCGGCCCCGCAGCACGTTGCCGGCCGCGTCCGGGCCGACCGGTGCCAGCGCCTCGGCCCGGACACCGACGACCACCCGCTCGCCATGGTGGTTCGCCACCGCGCGCGAGCGGGTGTCGTCCCACGGCAGGTGCAGCTGCTGCACCCCGAGATGCAGCGCGATGTGCCGGCCGGCGTGCGCGTCGACGTACGCCTCCAGCAGGTTCATCCGCCGGCCGCCGAGGAACGCCGCGACGTAGAGCGTCGCCGGCCGGTTATAGACCTGCGTCGGCGTACCGACGTCCTGCAGCGCCCCGCGGCGCAGGATGGCGACGCGGTCCGCCATGGTCAGCGCCTCGGCCTGGTCGTCGGTCACGTAGATCGTGGTCACGCCCAGCTCGCGGACGAGCGCCGCCAGCTGCGCCCGAAACTGCGGGCGCAGCCCGCTGTCACACGCCGACAGCGGCTCGTCGAGCAGGAAAAGCCCCGGCCTGCGTGCCATCCGGCGGCTGGGCCCGCCGGACCCGTCGCCGGTATAGGGAAACTGGGTGGTGATGCGGTGCTCCCGCGCCGGCATCTCGCTGGCGGGCACGCCGTTGAGCATGATCGCACCGCTGCTGGGGTCCTCCAGGCCGGCGACCATCCGCAGCACCGTCGACTTGCCGCATCCGTACTGGCCGAGGAGCACCATCAGCTCACCCGCCGCCACGTCAAGACTGAGGTTGTCGACGGCGATGGTGCCGTCGGCGAAGATCTTCGTGACGTCCCTGAGCGCAACAGTGCCCACGGTCACCTCCCGGATGGTGCCGCCTCAGGGCCGTCACTGTGACGAGGAACACCCCACTGTGCCTATCGGCCGAACGTGCCGTCTTGGCTGCCTCACCCGCGGCCCTTGCGCCCAGCGCCCATCCTGTGCCCGTCGGTGACCTGAGGCGGCGGCCAAGCAACGGTTGTGGGTGCACCCTCCGCCGCTGCCCGTCTGCGGCAGGATGTCGCGCCGCCCGGTGCGAGGGGTGCCTGCTGGAGCCTTATGCTCTGCACCGTCCGCACGAGCAGAGCCCCGGTGCTGACCAGATCTACCTGCAGCCAGTGCCAGGTCAACGGTCTAGGCTCTGCCCGCGGCGATGGTGCAGAGCATAAGGTGGCGAACATCCCACCACCCAGGCCGGCCAGCAGGTCTTGTCCTGGGCACGTATGCCACCCGGGTGGCAGCCACGAGCCTCAAGACCCAGAGCGCATTGAGGAGGGTCAACGTGCTCTGTGGCAGCTGCGGTACGGACATCCCCACGACCAACTCGACCTGTCCCCGCTGTGGCACCCCGGTCGGCGCGCCGGCGGTGGCGCCCAACACCCGCACATACGCCGTCCGCGCGCTCGGTGCCGCCACGTCGGTCGCGCTCGCCGTGTGCATAGCCGCCAGCCTGGTCTCGGCGCTCTCGCCGGTGCTCGGCCGGGAGATTGCGCGGCGGGCGCTCACTCACCCGGCCCCCGACCTGCTCAACGGCGCCGCACTGCTCGATACGGCGCTGTCCATTCTGTTCGGCGTCACGCTGCTCGCATCGGCCGTGCTGCTGACCACCTGGCTGTACCGCGCGCGCAAGAACCTTGAGGCGTTTCCCGGCGCCGAGGTGACCATGGGCGCCGAGGTGACCATGGGCGCCGGCTGGGCCGTCGGCGGCTGGTTCGTGCCGCCACGCCCGGCTCGGGGCCGCCCCTACGGGGCCGGGCGGCGCCGGCTCGCTCCACCGACCGAGGCAGAACTGGCGGGTACGCCCTAGCGTGGAAGGCAGCCGCGGTAACCGAACCGCAGTGACATACCTAGGGAGTTGACCTTTCATGGCCTCGTCGCCCAACCGCCGACTGGTGCGGCCGCGCGACAACCGTTGG
>Ga0075420_100005123_pt1 | contig 11507 bp, 7 predicted proteins | sample SoiMetdeltSBSDD4_FD_75296 | JGI IMG/M metagenome (GOLD analysis project Ga0075420, IMG submission 75296) | Bulk soil microbial communities from a Populus tree surrounding site in Tennessee, USA - Soil MetaG P. deltoides SBSDD4 | ecosystem: Environmental > Terrestrial > Soil > Tree plantation... | reverse complement strand
CGACGCCCGCGCCGCTCACCGCATACGCGGCCCAATAATGCGGCGCCGCGAACCGGCGACCTCGAATGAGATCCCGCTGTGCCGCCGCGAGCGCATCGACCGCATCGACCGCATCGCCCGCCCCACCAGCGAGATGCGCGTAGAACCGGTCTGCGACGGCTGCCGCGCTTTCGTCCTCCACGCGCCAGCGCGTCGCGACCACGGCACGCGCGCCCGCATAGAGAAAGGCCTGCTCCAGCGTCGCGTGATCGTCGGTTCCCGCGTACCGGGATGACCACGCCTCTCCGACTCCCGTCTCGCAGCCCGACAGGAACACCAACGGGCTCGTAACGCGAAGCGAGAGCACCTCGTGCACCTCGAGCCGCCCGTTGTCACTCGGGGCGCCGCTGCCACGCGCCAGCTCGATCCGCGAGAACATCGGACTTTCCGCCTCCATCACCCCATGGGACGCGACGTGAACGATCGCATCCGACTGCAGCGCGCCCCGAACGGCGCTTTCCGTCGCACTGCCGCCCACGAACGTCCTGGACCGGGCATTGCCAGCCGCCGCGCGGCGAGCCTCCTCGCGCGAGCTCGTCAACGCCGCCGGGAAAGGGGCGAATCCCATGAGCGGTGGCGACGGAGCCAGGCGCGCCCCACCCCGGCGAAGCGCCGGCAACGCTGCCGCGACCGGGAGATAGAGCACCGCGTAATCCTCCACGAGCGCTCGCTCCGATGCCGAGCGCAGCGCGGCGAACGGGAGATACGCAAGCGCGCCGTGCGGCACGATGACCAGCCGCCGCACACCCGTTAGGTCGCCCGACGCGACAACGGGGTCGATCAGCGCCGTATACAATGCTCGGAGCACCCCTTCGGCGTTCGCGTCAGCGACGCCGGCACCTCGCGGATGCGCCAGCAAGTCACGCGCGAGCCGCACCCGCCCGCCAAGGTCGTCGCCGCTGACCCTGCTCGTGAACACCCGCACCCCGTCCGGGCGAACGACGAAGATCAGCGTCCGATCGACAGTCACGAGAAACTCCAGCAGCGCTTCGTCGGCGCGGAGCGACCGGCGCACCGACTCGGCGCTCGTCGGCTCGAACGCGAGCCGCCCGGCACCGCTCTGCCGCCTCGCGTGACGCACGAGCAGCTCGTCGTATTCGCGACGGGCCGCGGACAGCTCGGCGGCGGCTCCGGATCGCCGGGCCCGCAGCGACCCGCGCTCGCGTGACTGGCCGGCGTCCGCGGACGACAGGCGGTTCAGGAGTGCATCGATGCGCCGCAGCACGCGGGCGCGTTCGGCGAGCACCACAGCGGCACTCGCCGAATCCGCCGACTGCAGACGAGCCTCGGCAATGTGATCCATCAGCGCGCGACTGCGCGCGCGATCGGCTACCTCGAGCGCCTCGCCCATTCGGCCGACCTGCAACAGCGACAACACCAGGTCGGCGTAGACTGCTGCCTTGTCGGTGACGAACGCGGTGCGCAGCTCGCCGAGGCCGAGGGCGGTGCGGATGCGCTCGACGCCCGCGACGGCGAGCCGGCCGCGGGCGATCGCCTCGGTGAGCTGTCCAAGCCGCCGATGCGCTCGGGCAGCGAGCGCGTCACCTTCGAATTCTGCGGCGACGCCCGCGGACGCGAGGTCGGTTCGTGCCGACGTCAGCGATCGCAGCACGGCGCGGGGATCGTTCTGCTCGTCCGCGATGCGCGCGCGCGTCAGCGCCACCGCCCCCCGCGCCAACGGAACACGCAAGCTGTCGGCGAGTGACGTCGCCTCCGCGATCCGCTCCCTGGCGTCCGTCGACGCTCCGGCACGCGCGGCCAGCTCTGCGTCGACGAGCAGATCCGCCAGGACATCGAGGCCGGCGTGCATGTCGCGGTGAATGGCGAGCGCCTTCGCCGCGCTGGCTCGCGCAGTCGTGGCATCGCCGAGCGCGCCGAGGATGGTGGCGCGTCGGAGGAACACGTCGGCGATCTCGTCAGGCGCCCCGATGGCTGACGCGATGCCCGCGGCCGAATCCAGAACGGCGAGCGCCCGGCGGCGATCACCAGTCCTCTCGTAGATCTCGGCGAGCAGCTTGAGGTCTTCCGCCTCCTGGAGCGCGAGGCCGGACGCGTGTGCGATGCGGATGGCACTGTCGAGCGCGGCGATGGCTCGCTGGGACTCGCCCAGCAGATCGTACGCGGTGGCCAGCTGGCCTAACGCGTTCTCCTCGCCAACGGGATGATTTGGCGCGGGGTAGCGGCGGCGCAGATCCTCGACAGCCGCGATCGCCGCCAGTGGGTTGCCCAACCGCACGTCGATCGACGCGAGGCTCACCGTCGCATTCCACTCGGTCGGGAGATCGCCTGCGCTTCGCCCACCATCACGCGCCGCGATGTAGCCGGTGCGTGCCGCTTCCAGGTCTCCGAGATGCTGCGCCAGCAGCGCGACGTTCGACGTGGCTTTGGCGACGTTCAGCTGATCTCCGCGCTCGCGGGCCGTCGTCAATGCGCTGTCGAACATGGCTTGCGCCGTCTCGATCTGTCCTTCGTCGCGCGCGAGCAGACCGAGCGCGTTGTACGAGCGAAAGAGATCGGCCCGCATCGCCCGGCGATGCTTGATGTCGAGCGCGATGAGGCCCAGCCGGCGAGCCTCGGAGTAGTCGCCGAGCCTCCACGCCGCGAGCCCCAGGGACGTGACGATCCGTGCCACGGCGGCCGAGTCGCCTAACGTCGTCGCCGACGCCAGCGCTTGCTGGTAGACGACGCGCGCGCTGTCGTAGGCCCCGCCCGCATACAGGCTGTCGGCAACAGAGGTCACGGTCTCCAGCGCGGCGCGGTTCGTCGCGCCTGGGGCGCTGGTCACCGACCCAACCGAGGCTGACGACCCGGCTGCCGCGCCAGCGGGCTCGATCCCGCGCGTCGACTCGTTGCCGCACGCCGTCGCGGCGAGAAGCGATGTCACGCCGACGATTGCGAGGGACACGGCGCGCGTCATGGCTCGGCCTAGCGTACCGTGAGCCGTTGCCGCCCCGTGCCCACGGAGCGCCCATCCGCCTGCAGCCCGTCGACGTACCAGTAGATCGTGCTGCCGGGAACGAGGACGACGGAATCCGGCAGCGTTAGGCTCGTGTCGGAGGTACTGCCGGACCAGCGCGTGCGCCCGTCGGCATCCAGCAGCGTGAGCGTGTACTCGATCACGGACTCGCCCCGCGTCCAGACGAAGCGCCCGTTGCTCGCCGCAGCGGCTGCGGTGTCCATCGGCGTCACCGCGGTCAGCGCATTCCTGGCAACCGCGACCGATGACGGCGCCGATCGCATGCGGTCGGGGGGCGTGGTCGACGGTCGGAGGAGGACGGCGACGAGGATCGTGGCGGCGATCGCCGCAACCGCGGCGGCCGGACGAAGCCTCCACCCGGTTGACGGCGCCGAGTTGACGAGGCGCTTGGCGGCGACGAGCTCGGCTCGGCACTCGGCGCACTCCGCGAGATGGGTATCGACAGCGGCCCGCGCGGTCGCGGGCAGACTTCGGTCGATGTACCCGGAGAGCATCTCCGGGGAGAAATGCCCCGGCGGGGTTGGCTGGTTCGGCACAGACATCGGATCGCGGCTCCGCTCGGAGATGGTGCTCACGTCGAGAATAACACGGACGAGAGACTCCCGATTTCGCCGCGATCTTCTCGGGCTGTCCTAGGGGACGGCGCTCTCGACGCCGCGGGCCGCCAGCCGGCGGCGCAGCACGCCTAGGACGTGCTTGAGGCGGCGATAGACGTGAAACGGCGTCGCCGCGTCCGTGACGTCGGCGATTTCCTTGGCGGAGTACTCGTCCTCGAAGCGGAGCTTGAGCAGGAGTCGATCAGCGGCGGGCAGCGCGTCGATCTCGCGGCTGACGGCGTCCCGAATCTCCTCAGCGGAGATGCGCGTTTCGTCCGATGCGCCAGCGGAGTCGGGGAGCAGCGAGACGTCGATCGCGCCGGACGTGAGATCGACGAGCCGCCGGCGCGCCTCGCGTTCAGCACGGGTCGAGTCGGTCTCGTCGGTGGCGTGTCTTCGGCCGTAGCGCTGGCGGTGGCAGTCGTATGCGAGCCGTCGCGTGACGACGACGAGCCAGGTCGTGAACTTCCCGGAGCCGTCGCTCGCGAACGTGCGCAGCCTCCGGCTGTCATCCTCGCGAAGCTTCTCGAGCACGAACGCGTACGCGTCCATCGCGGCGTCGTGATCGCGGTGCACGCTCCGAACCGCGTGGAGGATCACCCGGCTGTACGCGGCCGCGAACGTCCCCCATGCGTCATCGCGGGCCGATGGCGTGGGCGCGTGGAGAAGCGTCGACAGCTGCGGGGGGCAGTCGGGCAATCTAGTGGATGAGGTTTGGGAGGCCCCGGACGATGCCGGACAGATCAGACCGGCGCAAGCCTGTGAACGGCACAGGGCAGGCGCTGCTTCCCCGTTTCGCGGTGACGGTGGTGCTCGCGCTCGTCGCGCCGCACAGCCAGCCGGGATCGTGCAGCTCGCGGCGTTAGGTATCGGGACGGGCCAGGAATCGCGATCGACCTGGTCGAGGTGTCCCTCGATCGGGATGATCGCGATTCCTCGACTCCGCGCTCTTGGCGCTCCGCTCGGAATGACAGCCGCGCTAGTACGCGATCCAGCCATCGGAGAACGTGAACGTCGCCGTGTTGGTGACGAAGCTCGCCTGCCCCTCCAGCCGTGCGCTCCCGCTCGCGCGCGCGAAGCGGCCAGTCCCGCCGGCGAAAGTCATTGTCGCCGAAAAGGCCACCCCTGGCCCGTTAGGCACACTCGTTCCGCTGCTCGATGCCCGGAGCACATCACCGTTCGGGGCGGTGAAGGTCACCTCGACCGACGTCTGCGTTCCGGACGCCAGATCGATCTCCTGAACCGCGAACATCGCCGCGCGGCCGAGGTGCGTCATCTGGCACGTACCGACGTCGACTTGGCGCAGTATCGGAGGCGGCGGCAGCGGCGGCGGGTCGAAAGCCGTGTCGCACTTGCCGGACAATGGACGCGAAACGATCTGGTCGCTCCGGGTCGCCTGCATGGTGCTCAGACCGATGGCCGGCGGTGTAGGCAAGCCCTCTCGGTCGCAGCCAAGCATTGAGACGGCAAGCAGAATGACACTCGCGTGCAACATGCGCATTGTGACCTCCAAACGAATAGTGTGTCCCGGGAGTCGCACTGCCGTCTGGCAGCGACGGTGCAGTTCGCGCATGCTATCTGGGGCGACCTCGTCGAATCCTCGTTAGATCCGCGTGAATCGGTGCCGGGAGATGGCCGGATGCTGCGACTTCTCACGTTTGGTGGCTGTCGCCTCGAGAAAGACGGGGCCGAGTGGGATGTCATGCCGGGGCAGCGGAAAGGCCTCGCGCTGCTGGCACTGCTCGCAGCCGCGGGCGACCGGGGTCTCTCCCGGGATGTCGCCTGTGCCTACCTCTGGCCCGAGAGCAACGATGGGCGCGCCCGCACTTCGCTTCGCCAGCTCGTTCATGCCCTGCGGCACCAACTCGGCACTCCGAAGCTGCTCCCATCAGCCGGCCCGCTTCGACTCGATGCGAAGCTCGTACGGAGCGACGTCGCCGATTTTCATGACGCCCTGGCCCGGCACGATCAGGCCGGAGCAGTTCAACTCTACCGAGGGCCGTTTCTCGACGGGTTCTATCTCAAAGGTGCAGACGAATTCGAGCGCTGGGCAGCGGTCGAGCGGGGATCGCTCGCCAACGCGTATGCGCGGGCCCTCGAGACGCTCGCGGAGGGCGCCGCCGGCCGTGGGGATCTACTGACGGCGGTGGATTGGTGGCGCCGCCTCACGAGCGTCGAGCCACTCAACGCCCGGGCAGCCATTGGCCTCATGCGGGCATTGAGCGCCGCCGGCGAGCGTGCTGCCGCGCTCCGCCACGCTCAGTCGTTCACCCAGCTGGTGTACGAAGAGACCGGCTCCTCGCCCGACCCCGCAGTCGAGCAGGTCGTCGCCAGTCTTCAGAGCAACGCCGCCGCGAGCCCAACCATCGCGCCGAGTCCGTCGGCCCGCCCACACGCCGTCGGGCCTAACGACACAGCCGGCTCCCTTCCCGCATCGCCGGCGTCGGTCGCCGTGCTGCCGTTCATCAACACCAGCGGTGATGCGACCGATGAGCACTTTTCCGATGGGCTCACCGATGAGCTGATCGGGACGCTCGGTCGAATGCGAGGATTGGCAGTCACGGGAAGGTCGTCGGCCTTCGCCATGAAAGCGACGACGCTCGACCCGCGCGCAATTGCGCAGACCCTTGGTGTGAGCTCGCTGGTCGAGGGCAGCGTCCGACGTGTCGGTGAACGGGTCAGAGTCGGTGTGCAGCTCGTCAACGCGGCCGATGGTGCGGTGCGCTGGAGCGAAACGTTCGAGCGGCCGACACGCGACATCTTCGCCGTGCAGGAGGAGATTGCTCGCGCCATCGCCGACGCATTACGCGTCAGACTCGGCACGGGTCAGACGCATCTGGTTCGATCGGCGGCGAACCTGGCCGCCTACGACGCGTATCTGAAAGGGCGCTACATCCTGAACACGCGCAGTAGCAGGGAGCGACTGCTCCAGGCCGTCCGATACTTCGAGGAGGCCGCCGAGCACGACCCGACGTACGCGCCGGCGTTCGCCGGGCTGTCGGACGCGTACGCATCGCTGGCCATCTTCGCCTACGGGCGCGCCAGCGAAGAGTTCCCGAGGGCAATGGCGGCCGCTCGCAAGGCGCTCGCCCTCGACGATACGGTCGCCGAGGCACACGCGTCCCTCGCGCATGCACTGTGTGTGTACGACTTCGAGTGGACGGCCGCCGAGCGGGAGTTCCGCCGGTCGATCTCGCTCGACCCGCGGTATACGTTCGCTCGCCTAGCATTCGCCATCTGTCTGCAGGATCAAGGACGGTTCGAAGAAGCCATCGACGAGCTGGAGACTGCGCGCGTGGGGGACCCGTTGGCGCCACACGTGAACGCGGTGCTTGGCCGGGTCTACGTGAACGCGGGCCAACCCGATCGCGCGATCGATGCATTGGCTGAAGCTCTGAAGCTTGCTCCCGACCTGGACCTCGTCTACCAGCAGCTCGGTCACGCCTACCTGCAGAAGGGATTGCAGGAGGAAGCGATCACTGCTCTTCGCCATGCCGCCGAGCTGAGTGGCGGGCGCGACTCGGCGCATCTCGCCTATGCATACGCCGTCACAGGCCGTCGCACCGACGCGGAACGCATCGTGGAAGCGCTCCTGGATCCGACGAAGCGTCCGGACCCGCCACCGTTCCACGTCGCGATGGCCCTCGTCGGGCTCGGTCAATCCGACGCCGCCTTTCAGTGGCTGGAGCGCGGATACTTCGAGCATGCGTCGTTCATGGACGGAATCAAGGTGACTCCGGCGTTCGTGACGCTTCACGGTGATCCACGCTGGACCTCCCTGCTCCGGCGGATGAGGCTCGAGCCCTGAGGAAGCACTTCGTGGGCCGGCAGCACCCATACCACGCCCAGTGGGACACCAGCAGCGATCCACGAGAGCGGCGCCGCTCGCCGGCGTGCCGGAAAGGCCTCTGACAGGAGCGATTGCGTTGCTGGCCCGCTCGCCGCCTCGCCGATACCGAGTCCCACGCGAAGCAGCCCGTGGACGCGCTGGCGGCGCTGGTGGTGTCGCTGTCGCGCCGATGGCCGGAGGTGCAACCAGTGCCGCAGGCGCTGCATGCGGCGGCGGCGAGCGACGCGGACGCGCGGGAGGCGTGGGAGGATCGGATGTCGTCGATCCGGACGCTCGCGCGGGATGTCACGGATCGGCTGGCTCGGCGACGGTTACTCGCGGCCGGGTGGACGGCGGAGCGGGCGGCGGAGTGGATCCAGGCGATCGTGAATCCGTTGACGTGGGTGCAGCTGGTGGAGGAGCTCGGGTGGAGTCAGCGGGAATACGAGCAGCGACTGGTGACGATCACGAGGCAGGTGTTGGTTCGCGCGAAACGCGTTAGGCAAAGAAATTCATCTCGGCGCACCGTGCGGCACAGCTCGATCCGGTCATGCGTTGCGCGGGGAGAAATCCGCCGCAACGTTCCAGGAATCAGCAGCGTTCAACGGACTGGAGTCGTTGAGCTCCGCAGAGGTCCCGGCGACCGGGGAACTCGAATCAACGACTCTGACCCTCTTGAAAAGCCGTGTCCGCGGCGATCACCGGACCCAACCATGCGTGCGCCTGGAGACCGGAATACGGTCATCGGTACGCCACCGACCCCGGCGGCGGTAGCGTTGGCGATACTGCTGCTCGCCCTGCTCGTGGCGGCCTGCGGCGGCGACCCGGCGTCACCTCGGCACGGATTGCTCCGGGTGTCGGTCGAGATGCTGGGTGGAGACCCCGACGTCGACGGCTTCGACGTCATCGTCGACTCACGACTGCGGCAGCCCATCTTCTCAGGCCCACCAATCCCGTTTGCCGGGTTGAGTCCGGGTGAGCACAGCGTCTCACTCGAGAAGGTCGCAGACAACTGCGCCGTGAACGCGCCGCATCCGCGCTCCGTCACGGTGATCGCAGGTGATACGGCCAATGTCGAATTCACGGTCGTCTGCGCGGCGACGGGCATCGCCGTCACGATACGCACCTCCGGCACCGACACTCCGGCGAGCTTTCAGATCCAATTGGACAACGGGCTTGCCGAACCGGCGCCGGTCAACGGGTCGGTGCTCGTGGGGCGGCTCGCGCCAGGACGACACACGGTCACACTGGTGATTCCCGGCACCCATTGCAGCGTTGCCGGGACGCGACAGATCACCGTCGACGTCCGGGCGCGCGAGGTAGCGCCCGTACAGTTCGACGTCACGTGCGTCCCGCCGGTACGGTCGGAGAAGATCGCCTACTCGGTCGACACGACGATCAATGGGGTCCGGCAGAAATGGATCGCGCTCGCCAACCCGGATGGCTCCGGGAGCGTCTTGCTCGCTCGGGGCACTGCGCCCCAATGGTCACCGGAACGAACACGGCTCGCGTTTTCCGATGCGGATTGTGTGCTCGATTACTACGAGGGATGGGGCTGCACCGGTGGTGTGGTGCTGTTGGACCCGGAAACGTCGAAGACGACCCGACAGCCTGAGGGAACCAGCGCGTTCGAGCCGGCCTGGGCGCCGAGGGGCGACGCGATCGTGCTGGTGCGCTGCTGCAGTCGAACCATCCCGACGCGACGTCTCTGGGTGCTCGCGCTCGATGGATCGTCGAACGCGGAGCTACCGACGCGCACCGCCAGCGTCGCCGACCAGCCCGCCTGGTCTCCCGATGGGGAACGGATCGCGTTCACCTGCGTCATCACGCCGTTCAACAACGACCTCTGCATCGTCAACAGGGACGGCGTCGGCTTCGCGCGCCTAACGACCGATGCGGTGTACGACGGGGATCCCGCCTGGAGCCCGGACGGCAGGCGCATCGCGTTCACCAGTGGAGCCAACGTCGCCCTCATGATGGTGCAAGACGGCACGGCCACGATCCTCACGCAAGGATTCCAGCCAGCCTGGTCGCCCGATGGCACAAAGCTCGTGTTCGGTCGGCAAGATGGACTCTTCACCATCGGTGCCGATGGATCCGGCCTGACCCGCATTACCACCGGCCGGCACGATGCGCCCGCCTGGCGACCGTAGCGTGCGTCCGGCGGTCGCAGCCGTCGCCGCGGCTCTCGTGATCGCCGGATGCGGCCTGGCCGACGGGCCGGCCGAGCCTAACGTGTGTCTGGCGCCGGTGATCTGGAACGCGTCGGCGGAACGGAATCCGACGAACGTGCTGAGCGCGTTCGTCGTCGCGAGCGTGCGCCAGGCCGACAGCATGAAAGTGCGATACGGCGCTGGCGCAGCGCTCGACAGCGCCACGCCGGCGCTCACGGCCAACGGCGACTCCGTCGTCGTGCCGGTGCTCGGGCTCCTCCCGTCGACTCGATACGTTCTGCAGCTCGTGGCGTTCAACCGATGCGGCACGGGAACGAGTCTCCCCCTCTCCTTCACGACGGAGGCGGTACCGGCTGACATCCCGAGCTACACCGCCAGTGGGTCCGCTCCGTCACCCGGCTACATCGTCATCAGTGCCGGACGGTACGGCCTGGTCATCGACAACACCGGCCGCGTCGTCTGGTACCACCGGTTCCCGAATGGTCCCGGGCTCAACTTTCAGGCACAGCTGAACGGCCGCTACGTGGCGCGCCCGCCGACCTCGCCGGGTGAAGATGGGATGTGGATCGAGCTCGCTCCCGACGGCAGCGTGACACGGACGTTCGGCTGCGCGCGCGGCCTCCAGCCACGCATGCACGACGTCATCGTCCTGTCTGACGGCTCCTACTGGCTGCTCTGCGACGAGATCCGGACCATGGATCTGACGGCCCAGGGAGCCTCACCGCAGGCACGCGTGCTCGGCACGAGCATCCAGCAACGGAATGTGCGCGGCGACGTGCTGTTCGAATGGAGTCCGTTCGACCATCTCACAGTGGAGCTGAGCGCGCTCGAACCGGATGATCGCGCGGGCCTCGTCATCAATTGGACACATGGCAACGCGATCGATCTCGACCTCGACGGGTCGCTGTACCTCTCGTTTCGCAACCTGAGCGAAGTCACGAAGATCGATCCGCGCACGGGTGCCGTCGTGTGGCGGATGGGTGGAGCGCGAAACCAGATCAGGTTCGAGAACGGGGACGCGCCCGCGTTTGCTCGGCAACATGGCGTCAGGACCACGGACGGTGGGCTGGTGCTGCTCGACAACCTGGGACACCCAGGCGGAAGTCGCGCCGAGCGCTACGCGATCGACGACGCGCGCCGGACGGCGCGCTTGATCGGCTTCTACGCCTCGCGAGCGGGGGTCGTCGCAGAGGTTGGAGGAACCACGCAACCGCTGCCCGCCGGTCACACGCTCGTGTCGTTCGGGAGTGGCGGCGGCGTGGCGGAGTACGACGCAGCCGGCACGGTCGTGTGGAGCTTGACGGGGAATCCCGGCTACATCTTCCGTGCTCAGCGCATCCGCTCGCTTTATCACCCCGGATTCGGATATCAGAGATGACCTCGGCGATCGGGGTGCCGTAGGCGCCGGTTTCGACTCCGAGAGACGGGAGAGCGCCGAGAGGTGGAAAACGATCAAAGCCGATCAACAGCAAAACTTCCGGATAACGCTCCCGCGATCTCAGTCAGGAGCACAACGAGCCGATTGATGGAGGAACGACCTCGGGAGAGCCGTGGCTTCCCGAGGTCGTTCCACTCCATTTCATGGCCATTGCGAACCCACTCTCGACGTTCGATTCGTAGCAATCCGGCCGTTTTGCTGTTGATCGGCTTTGATCGTTCTTGTTCCTCTCGAGACGTCCCGTTTCTCGGAGTCTCACCGAGCGGATCGCGAGTCGGGAATCCCTTCGCGGCCTGGTCCGGAATGCCGGACAGTCGATCAGCGTTTGACGATCCAGACCACGGCGAAGATGATCGCGCCGATCATGCCGACCGCGAGCACGGACCCGATGAATCCGAGCCGTGCGTTCTTCGCCTCGACAATCGCTCTGACCTTGGCGGTCGCATCCGGATTG
>Ga0075420_100005119_pt1 | contig 11512 bp, 17 predicted proteins | sample SoiMetdeltSBSDD4_FD_75296 | JGI IMG/M metagenome (GOLD analysis project Ga0075420, IMG submission 75296) | Bulk soil microbial communities from a Populus tree surrounding site in Tennessee, USA - Soil MetaG P. deltoides SBSDD4 | ecosystem: Environmental > Terrestrial > Soil > Tree plantation... | reverse complement strand
AACGGCCAGGACTACGCGGGCATGGTCCAGGACGTGCGTGCGGCGCGCCGGTTCCTGGCGACGCGCGGGGAAGTCGTCGCTGGACGTATTGGGTTCGTCGGCGCGTCGCTCGGCGCGACCATCGCCGCGCAAGCCGCCGCGGACGACGCCGGAGTTGTGACGCTCGCGCTCTTGTCGCCGTCGCTCGACTATCGAGGGCTCCGCATCGAACCATCGGTACGCAAGTACGGCGGGCGCCCGCTCTTGCTCGTCGCGAGCGACGACGACGGGTATGCGTCACGAACCGTGCGGGAACTGCAGAAGCCGGCGGCGGGGATCCGTGAAGTCATGCTGCTGAGCCGAGCAGGACACGGCACGGCGATGCTCACCGGCGATCCGGATCTGGCGCGGCGGCTAGTGGAATGGCTGCGACGAACGCTGCTATGATCGAGGTTCGTCCCGAGCCAATTGGTGTCCAGAGAATCAATCATCTTCGCCGTTGCCGGTACGTTTTTCGGCATCCTCGTCGGCTGGATCATCGGCAGCCAGCAGGGTGACGGCGGCCGCCCCGCGCCGGCGCCCTCCGCCCCGGCGGCCCAGCAGGCGCCCGCGCCGCGGCAGCGGACCGCCGCGCCGCTCGACGAAGGCCGCGTGGCCAGCCTTCGGCAGTCGGCCGATAGCGAGCCCCGCAACGCGCGCGTTCGCATCGAGCTCGGCAATGTCTACTTCGATTCGGAACGGTTCGACGAAGCGGCACGATGGTACGAGCAGGCGCTGCAGATCGAGCCGCGTAACGTGAACGCGAGCACCGATCTGGGCATCAGCTACTACTACATGAACCAGCCGGACCGCGCCCTGGCGCAGTTCGAGCGATCGCTCGAGATCGATTCGTCGCACATGAAGACGCTGCTGAACGTCGGCATCGTGCGCGCCTACGGAAAGGACGATCTCGACGGCGCGGTCAAGGCATGGCAGCGCGTCGTCGAGATCGGCCCCGATTCACCAGAGGGCAAGGTGGCGCGGCAAGCTCTTGACGCGGTGCGCAGCGCCCACCCGAATGTGCCCACGGGTCCGGCCACGAAGCCTCCAGGGTAGAGCCTCATGGTGCTCCGGCTCCTTCAACTCCTGCTCTTGCTTGCCGTGATTCGTGCGGTTTGGCGGCTCGTCAGGGGTGTGCTCGAAGGGGCTGGCTATCATCAGGTCGACGCCGCCCATCAACCCAGGCTGAAGCTCGTACGCGACCCGAACTGCGGCACCTTCGTGTCGCCCGCTCGAGCCCTCGTGACGCGGGTAGCCGGCGAGACGGTCTACTTCTGTTCCGAAAAATGCCGCCGCGAATGGGAGAAGCGATAGCCATGGCGGATCGCTCCGAACGCCAGATTCGCGATGACATCGTCGAAGTCGGCCGACGGCTGTACGCGCGCGGTTACACGGCCTCGAACGACGGCAACATCAGCGTTCGGCTGGATGCGGAGCGCCTGATCATGACCCCGACGAACGTGTGCAAGGGGTTCATGACGCCCGACATGATGTGCATCACTGACCTCGAGGGCCGGAAAATCGCCGGCGATCGGAATCCCTCGTCAGAGATGCAGATGCACCTCGAGGTCTACCGCCAGCGGCCCGAGGTGCAGGCCGTCGTGCACGCCCATCCGCCGATCGCGACGGGATTCGCGGTCGCGGGCATTCCGCTCGATCGAGCCGTGTTGGCCGAAGTGATCTGCACACTCGGCAGCGTGCCGATCGCGGAGTACGCCACGCCGTCCACACGCGAGCTTCCCGAGGCGGTACGCAAGTACGTCAAGGCGCACGATGGGATGCTCCTCGCCAACCACGGCGCGCTGACGCTGGGCCTCGATGTGTTCGCGGCGTACTACAAGATGGAAACGATCGAGCACTTCGCGAAGATCAGCCTGGTGGCGCGGATGCTCGGCGGCGAGCGATTGTTGTCGCGCGAAGAGGTCTCGCGCCTCGAGAAGCTTCGCGGGTCGTACGGCATCGCGTCGCCGGCGCCGATTTGTGCCGAGCCGTCCGGCTCGGGTCAGCCGACCGATCCGATGGACTGCCAGGTGGTGCAAGCGCCCCGCGCCCCGTTCGGTCAGCGCCTCGTCCCGGACGCCGACGGCGAAATTCGGCTAACATACAGCGAACTCACGGCACTTATAGAGGATGCGGTACGGAATCTGAGATAGCTTCCAGCTGCCGGCTTCCAGCGCTTCACGCGCGGGCGAGACTTGAAAGCTGCAACTGCTGGAAGCTCGGAGCTGGTAGCGGGAAGCTACTTGGAGGTAGCACATGGGTGAGGCGCTCGGGATGGTCGAGACCAAAGGTCTTGTCGCGATGATTGAGGCGGCGGACGCGATGGTCAAGGCCGCCAAGGTTACGCTCGTCGGGTGGGAAAAGATTGGCGCGGGGTACGTCACCGCGATCGTGCGCGGCGATGTCGCCGCGGTCAAGGCCGCCACGGATGCCGGCGCCGCTGCGGCGCGCCGGGTCGGCGAACTCGTGTCCGTTCACGTCATCCCCAGGCCGCACGCCAACCTCGAAGACGCGCTGCCGATTGGAAAGGCGACCGCGAACGCGAAATGATCCTCGCGAAGATCGTGGGCACTGTTGTCGCCACACGCAAGGATGATCGCCTCGTCAGCAGCAAGCTGCTGGTCGCGCGGCCGATGGACCCGAAGGGCAACCCTGAGGGCAGCTATCTGGTCGCGGTCGACACGGTTGACGCGGGAGTTGGCGAAACCGTGCTCATCGTGAGCGGCAGCTCAGCGCGTATGGCGTCGGGTCTGAAGGATTGTCCGGTGGACGCGGCCGTGGTCGGGATTGTTGACAGCGTCGAAGTGCGGGACTGACCGATGCAGCTCGCGCGTGTTATCGGCGAAGTCGTCGCCACCATCAAGGACCCCAATCTGACTGGGACCAAGATGCTCGTACTCCAGCCCCTCGCCGCCTCGGGAGAGGCCGTTGGCCGCACCCTCGTCGCGCTCGACTCGGTCGGTGCGGGCGTGGGCGAGCATGTCTTCTTCGTTCGCGGCCGCGAAGCCGCGTTCCCGTTCTACCCCGCGGAGCCCCCAACCGACGCCTCGATTGTCGGCATCGTGGACCACTGGAATTTGCACAATCAATAATGCAAATCGCGCGCGTGGTGGGCACCGTCGTCTCGACGCAGAAGAATCGCAAGCTGGAAGGAGCCAAGCTGCTGCTCGTTCAGCCGCTCACGCTCGATGACCAGCCGCGAGGCGTGACGCTGCTCGCCATCGACTCGGTCGGGGCCGGCGTCGGCGAGAAGGTTCTGGTCGTGATCGAAGGGAAAGCGGCTGGCGACGCGCTCGGGCGCAAGGCCGCGGCCGTCGATGCGGCTATCATTGGGATTGTCGACACGGTGTCATATTACGAAGTGTCGGGAACCGTCACCCATGGATGAAGAGGCACTCCGGGCGCTGGCGCGCGAGGCCATCGCACGTCATCTGCCGCCGCCGCGGCTCGATGATCCGGCCCCCGCACGGGTGATCCTGACGTCGCACGCCAGTCACGGACGCTACGTGCTGCCGGAAACGGACGGTCCGTGCCTCATCGAGCCGGCCGTTCAGTGCACCCACTGTGGCTACTGCCAATCGCACGGGCACTGAACCGCGCAGCCGCGTGCTGCTGACCCGCCGCATTCCTTCCTCTACGTTTGCCACGCTCGAGGCTGGAGCCGACGTGGAGCTGTACGACGGGCCCACACCGATCAGCGACGACGAGCTGAGGCGCAGGCTCTCGGATAAGCACGGACTGATCTGTGTCCTCAACGATCGGATCACCGCCGGCGTGCTTGACGCCGCTCCCCACCTCAAAGTCGTCGCCAACATCGCCGTCGGATTCGACAACATCGACATCGCGGCGGCCCGGTCCCGGAACGTCATCGTCACCAACACGCCGGACGTGCTGACCAACGCGACCGCCGAGCTGACGTGGGCGCTGATCCTGTCGCTCACGCGGCGGGTGACCGAAGGCGACCGTCTTGTCCGGCGCAAGGGCTGGAAGGGCTGGACGCTTGATTTCATGCTCGGGACCGAGCTGCGCGGTAAGCAGCTTGGCATCATCGGCCGCGGACGGATTGGCCGTGCGGTTGGCGAGAAAGCGCCCGCATTCGGCATGGACGTCGTGTTCGCGGCACGCGGCGGACGAAGCGCACCCGATCTTCGCGAGCTGTCGCTCGACGAGCTGCTGATCAGCTCGGACGTCGTCTCGATTCACACGCCGATGACGCCCGAGAACCGGCATCTGATCGATCGGAAGGCGCTGGCCCGGATGAAACGCACGGCATTCTTGATCAACACCGCGCGCGGTCCGATCGTCGATGAAGAGGCGCTCGCATGGGCGCTCCAGGAACGGTTGATCGCAGGCGCCGCGCTCGACGTCTACGAGCGCGAACCGGACGTCTTCCCCGCGCTGCTGGAGATGGAGAACGTCGTCCTTGCCCCGCACCTTGGCAGCGCTACCCGCGAAACTCGCACGGCGATGATCGAGCTGGCGGTGAAGAACGTGCTGGCCGTGGTGCAGGGCCGCCCGGCGCTGACCCCGGTGAGTTGACCCGTGGCCGGCGCAGGGCTCAACGCTCAGCGAGAGCGCATCACTGCCGTGATGCGGCGGCTGGCCAAGGTCATCGACGGGCTCGAGGCGCCGGCTGTCGAAAAGATTGCCGAAGAGCAGCGCGACGATCCCTTCCAGGTTCTCGTCGCAACGATGCTGTCGGCGCAGACGCGTGATGCGGTGACGGCGTCTGCCTCGCGACGGCTGTTTCGCGTCGCCCGCACGCCTCGTTCGATGGCGACGCTCACCCCGGCGCGGATCGAGAAGCTCATTTATCCGGTGAGCTTCTACAGAAACAAAGCGGTGCACGTCATCGGCGCGTGCAAGCAGATCCTGTCCCGGTTCGGCGGACGCGTGCCGTCGACCATGGCCGAATTGTTGACGCTGCCCGGTGTCGGGCGGAAGACGGCGAACCTCGTGTTGATCCTGGCGCACCGCAGCGGCGACAACATCTGCGTCGACACTCACGTGCACCGCATCTCGAACCGGCTCGGCTGGGTGAACACGCGGACGCCCGAGGAGACCGAGCAGGCGCTCTACGCCGCCGCGAACCGGCGCTGGTGGCCGGTGATCAACCTGTATCTGGTGACGTGGGGGCAGAACGTCTGCCGTCCGGTGTACCCGGTGTGCGGCAGTTGCGCGATCGCCGATCTCTGTCCGAGAATCGGGGTCGCAAAGATCGGCAAAGCATAGTCTTCGGCCATGAGGAGAAGTGATGAAACTGATAGCCGTTGCGTTAACGGTGTTGCTGCTTCCCGGTGTTGCGGCCGCTCAACAGAAATCGCCCGGCGCCGGGCCGATCGTCGTGCTCGAGACGGCGAAGGGCGTGATCGAGATCGAGACCTACCCTGAAGAGGCGCCCAAGACCGTCGAGAACTTCCTGGCGCTCGTCAAGCGCGGCTTCTACAACGGCCTGCGCTTTCATCGTGCCGAGCCAGGGTTCGTGATCCAGATCGGCGATCCGGCGACGCGCGACATGTCCAAGCAGGATTCGTGGGGCAGGGGGAGCAGCGGCAAGCCGATAGGCGTCGCTGAGATCACCAAGAAGCGGCGCCACGTCGCCGGCGCCGTCGGCATGGGCCACGCCGGCTCCGCGAAGGACGCCGCGAGCCAGTTCTACATCCTCCTGCGGGCGGCGCCCTCGCTCGATGGGAAGTACGCCATCTTTGCCGGGGTGATCAAGGGCATGGACGTCGCTACCAAGATCCAGAAAACGGACGTGCTCAAGAGGGCGTACGTGAAGGAATGAGTGAAGGCGGGAGGATTTTCACGAGCCCTTTCAGGTCCGGGAACCGTTCGACGAATTCCTCCGGGTACTCGCCCGGCAACGGCTGTCCGAGTTGGTGCTTGAGGATCGCCGCGTTGGCCACCGACTTCGCCGAGAAATGATTGTTCGCGTAGAGATACGCCTTGCGTACGCGCTGTGAAGCGGCTTCGGCCGCTTCCGCAAACGGCTCCAGCTCCTCGGCGGAATACAGATAGTTGTAGCGGTCCTCGGACTTTTCGTGCTTCCACCATTGCGCGGCGTTGCGGCCGTGCAGCCGCAGGTAATAGAACGATCGAACGTTGGGCTTGAGGTCCTGCCGGATCGAGAGCCGGAACTTGGGCTCGTCGATTTGCGTCCACGCCGCGTTCGACGCCTCGAGGAGCGACAGCGTCTCGAGTGGATTGTCGCTCCAGCTGCGGTGGCGCAGTTCGACCGCCACGCGATACGCCTTGAACTGCTCGAGCAGCCATTCGAGATACCCGCGCGAGTCCGGCTCGTTCTTGAAGCTGGCCGGAAACTGCGCCAGCAAGGCGCCAAGCTTCTCCGCGTTCGCCAGCGGATCGAGCGCGCGCCGGAACTCGTCGACATCCTTCCTGCCGAGATCCCAGGGATCCTGACCCGACGCCTTGTGGAACATCTCGGGATGCGTGAACTTCTGGAACAACTTCAGCGAGAACTCGAAATCCCTGGGCGTCCGCCTGGCCCAGCCACCCGTCGTCTCGACCGAGGGAACGCCGTAAAAGCTTGAATTGATCTCGACGGTGTCGAAGTGCTCGGCGTAGAACGCCAGCTCGTCGAACTTGGACGCGCCTCGCGTTCGCGTTCGGCTGCGCATCGGGTAAAAGACACCGTTCCAGGTGCCCTTCCCGGTTGGGTAGTTCCACCCCGATGTGCCGATGCGGATCTTACCCGCGCGCGTACTCATCTTTGTTGAAGCCGAAAATGACTTTCGACCCGCGCACCAGAATCGGCCGCTTGATCAAGTTTGGCTGCGCCATCATGAGATCGATGGCTTCCTTTTTCGACGTCGGCAGCGGCCGTTGCTTGAAGACCGGGCTTCGCGTGCTGACGAAATCGAGAAAATGTGTTTCATCGATGTGCTGCTCGAGAAAGGCGCGATTGGGCGGCTGGCGGTTGATGTCGCGCTCCTCGAGCTCGACGTGCTGTTGCACCAGAAAACTTCTGGCGTTGCGGCAAGTGGTTCACGTGGGCTTGAGATAGAAGAGAGGCTTTGGCATGCACGTATTCTACGCAAAGACGCGACGGAGTCCTCGCGGCCGCCCGGCACATGGTGCTCGCGGTACAATTAGCTGACGCGCCATGCTCACGATCAACGAGATCTTCCATTCGATCCAGGGGGAGTCCACGCACGCCGGCCGGCCGTGCGTGTTCGTTCGCCTGACCGCATGCGATCTCCGCTGTTCGTGGTGCGATACGCCTTACGCCTTTCACGAGGGGCGCAAGATGAGCGTGGATCAGGTCGTCGCTGATGTCGGCGCCTTCGGCTGTCCCGTGGTCGAGATTACGGGTGGCGAACCGCTGCTGCAGCCCGACGTTTATCCGTTGATGCGGCGGCTGCTCGAGCGCGGCCACACGGTGATGCTGGAAACGGGCGGCCACCGCAGCATTGCCCAGGTTCCCGCCGGGGTCATCCGCATTGTCGATGTGAAGTGCCCGGGCAGCGGAGAAGTGGAGAAGAACGACTGGACGAACCTCGACGTGCTCATGCCTCCAGACGAGGTGAAGTTCGTCATCAAGGACCGCGCCGACTACGAGTTCGCGCGTGAGGTGGTGACGCGCCACGCGCTCGCCGGCCGGTGCGCGGCCGTGCTGTTCTCACCGGTCCATGGCGTTCTCGCCCCCAAGGATCTCGCGGCGTGGATTCTCGAGGATCGTGTGCCAGTCCGGCTGCAGCTCCAGGCACATAAGTACATCTGGAGCCCGGAGGCCCGGGGTGTCTAGGTGAAGCGCGCTGTCGTGCTGCTGAGCGGAGGCCTCGACTCGTACACGGCGGCCGCGATCGCCGCGGCCGAAGGATACGAGCTGTACGCGCTGAGCGTGCGGTACGGGCAGATTCACGCCCGCGAAATCATCGCCGCTCGAGCAGTCGCCGCCGCGCTGAAGGTGCAGCGTCACATCGAGCTGGAGGTTGATTTGTCGGTCTTCGGCGGCTCCGCCCTCGTTGGCGAGGGGAGCATTCCGAAGGACAGGCCGCTGGAGGATCAATCGAGCATTCCGTCGACCTACGTGCCGGCGCGGAACACAGTGTTTCTCTCGCTGGCCCTGGGCTGGGCTGAGGTCGTCGGCGCCGAGGCCATCGTCATTGGCGTCAACGCGCTCGATTACTCCGGGTACCCTGACTGCCGGCCCGAATACCTGGCCGCCTTCGAAAACGTTGCGGCACTCGCCACGAAGGCCGGCGTCGAAGGCCGTCCGCTGAGGCTGCTCGCGCCGCTGGTGCACGCCTCGAAGGCGGAAATCATCCAGCGCGGCCTCGCCCTCGGCTTGAATTACGGTTTGACCCACAGTTGCTACGATCCGCTGGCCGACGGCCGCCCGTGCGGTCGCTGCGACAGCTGCCGCCTGCGCGCGAAAGGCTTCGAACAAGCCGGCGTCCAGGATCCTCTTCTGACCGCGTCAGCTCCATGACCGAGCGAATCTATTACCGCGATCCGTATGCGATCGAGTTCGACGCGACCGTCGTCGGCGTTGAGCCGTTGTCGAACGAGCATGCTGGCCGGCGCGGTGTCGTGCTCGATCGAACCGCGTTTTACCCGACCTCAGGCGGTCAGCCATTCGACGTGGGCTCGCTGGGCAGTTCCCGCGTCGTGGACGTGATCGATCAGGACGGCGACGGAATCCTTCATGTCATCGACGGCGATCTCGCGCCAGGGCCGGTGCACGGGACGATCGATTGGACACGCCGCTTCGATCACATGCAGCAGCACACCGGGCAGCATGTGGTGTCTGCGGCGTTCGATCGCCTGTTCGACGTCAGGACGATGAGCTTTCATCTTGGTTCGACAGCCTCGACCATCGATCTTGCCCGCGAGGTCAGTGCGGCGGACATGGCGCGCGCCGAATCGGAGGCGAATCGCGTCGTCTGGGAGGACCGGCCCGTCGCCATCCGCTTTACGACGGCCGCCGAAGCCGCACATCTGCCGCTCCGCAAGGAACCGACGCGTGAAGGCGTGCTGCGGATCATCGACATTGACGATTGGGACGTGTCGGCGTGCGGGGGCACACACGTCGCACGAACCGGAGCGATTGGCATCATCGCAATCAGCGGGTCCGAGCGTTTTCGCGGCGGCACGCGAGTGGAGTTCGTCTGCGGCGGCCGGGCACTCGAGACCTTCCGCAACCTCCGAGAGAGCGTTGCCTCGAGCACGCGACTGCTCTCCGTGCTCCCGTCGGATGTCCCTGCCTCCATCGAACGGCTGCAGGCCGAGGGCAGGGATTTGACGAAGCACGTGAAGGCGCTTCACACGCGGCTAGCCACTCATGAAGCTGCCTCGCTCGCCGCCAATGCCGAAACGATTGGTCCGCTGAAAGTCGTCCTCGCCGCGCTCGAGGGCTGGGATGCCGGCGGCATCAAGGGAATCGCAACAGCTATTGCTGCGCAGCCCGGCCACCTCGCCGTCCTCCTGACGGCGCCGCCGCCAGCGGCCATCGTCGTTGCCCGGGCTTCAGACGTTGGCGTGGTGGATTGCGCGGCGATTCTCAAACGGTTGACGGCTCAGTTTGGCGGGAAGGGCGGCGGAAAACCCGAGTTAGCGCAGGGCGGAGGGCTGACCGGCGACCTGCCGGCGGTCCTCGCCGCGGTCCGCGCCGATCTTACTGGCGCGTGAAGTTGGCAAGGTGCTCGACGGCGAGGTCCGCAATCCAGTTCACCGTGGCGGCTGGAATAGCAAAGTCGTTGGCGAGAATTGCGAAGACCAGCATCTCGCCGTCCCTGTCGCGCACGAAACCCGATAGCGTCCGTACGTTCGCAATCGATCCGGTCTTGGCCACGACATTGCCCTCCGGGCGGGTGCGCCGCAGGCGCGTGCCGATCGTCCCGTCTTTCCCGGCGATAGGAAGAGTCGCGTAGAACGAATCGTGATGACGGGGATCTTTGAACATGCGCTCCAGCACGCTGATGAGCGCGTGTGCCGTCACGTAGTTGTAACGCGACAACCCCGATCCGTCGGCGAGAATGTAGGCGTCTGCCGGTACGTTCCACGCCGTCAGGGTCGAACGCACCTGTGACAATCCGCCCTCGAAAGTTCCGAGGCCGCCGCGCGCCGCGCCAATCGCTTTGACCAGCGTTTCAGCGTAGAGGTTCTGGCTGACCTTCATCAACACGGTGCCAATCTCGCGAAGCGTCGGCGACTGCGTGCTGACGAGCACCCGCCGCTCGGCTGGTGAACCGGCCAACTCGGCGGCAATGTCGTCGAGATCCACCGCCGGGCCTTCGACTCGGATGCCTCGTTCGATCAACGCGTCGCGAAGCGACTGCGCGAAGAAGATCGTCGGGTTCACGACCGCCACGTTCCGCTCGAGCGGCGCCGCGCCCGCGGCAATCGTTCCGGTTACTTCCAGCACCGGCGCGTCCAAGCGGCGCCGGTATTCGATATCGCTGGCCGTGTTTGCCGCTCCAGTCGCCACACGATTCAGCAATTGCAGGCCAGCCCCGGCAGACAAGCTCACGTCCGCCGGATCACCCGGCCGCGCCGCCGGCTTGATCGACAGCCTCGCCAGGTTTTCGTTGAACTGAAGCGCACCGACCGGTGCCGCATAGCCAAACTGCAGGTAGTCCCACGCCCATCCCTGCCCAAGCCCTTCGTCGTCGAACATCTGGTCGTCGCCGACGATGCGGCCGGAGATCTCCTTGATGCCGGCGGCGTGAAGAGCTGTGGCCCACTCGTTCAGGATCGCAGGAGCGCGACCCTCCCGTGCGTTGATTGTTGGATCCCCGCCGCCGCGGATGAAGAGATCGCCTTTGAGGACGCCGTTCTCGACGCGGGCCGATGTTTCGAGCGTGGTCGTAAAGCGGTGATCCCAGCCGAGAAGCTCGGCAGCTGCCGAGAGCGTCAGGATCTTCAAGTTCGACGCCGGCATCATCAATCGATCGGCGTCGCGGGCGTAGAGTCGTTCGCCCGTCGCGAGCGAACGAACGTCCACGCCCCACACACCGCGCGCCATGATCGGCGCGCCGAACACCATGTCGAGCTCGGATTGGAGCTGGCGAACGGCCTTGCTGGAAGCGCCATCCGGTACGTAGCGTCCGGCTTTGGCCGGACCAGACGTGGCGCAGGCCGGCACCAGCCACAGGACCGCGATGCACGCCAGGCGCCGCCGAAGGGCCGGCGCGGTTATTTCAGCGCCTCCAGCGACTTGACGACGTTCTCGATTGCGGCGATGTCGACCTTGGCTGCGCCTGGCTCACCCGCGCGCGTTGCGTAGCCGTCGCTCCCGCTGCGCGCCAGTGCGACCTTTTCCTCGCGCTTGCCCTCGTCGAATTTGATCGCGATCGTCAGCTCGGGCTTGTCGAGGCCGGTCTTGGCGGGCGAATCGACGAATCCCGTTGCCCGCGCTGAGCTGATGGCGGCGAACAGGTTGTCGACTTTGGTCTGGTCGACGTCGCGAGCGGTCGGCGAGACCTGCTTCCACTTGCTCTCTTCTTTTCCGTCCTTGTCCTTGGTCTTG
>Ga0075420_100005118_pt1 | contig 11513 bp, 12 predicted proteins | sample SoiMetdeltSBSDD4_FD_75296 | JGI IMG/M metagenome (GOLD analysis project Ga0075420, IMG submission 75296) | Bulk soil microbial communities from a Populus tree surrounding site in Tennessee, USA - Soil MetaG P. deltoides SBSDD4 | ecosystem: Environmental > Terrestrial > Soil > Tree plantation... | reverse complement strand
ACGACCTCCTCCGTGTCCTCCACCTCGTGCTCGAACTCGATGGCGGACTCGGTGATCACGTCCTCGGCGGCGAAGATCGGCGCGCCGGTGCGCACCGCGAGAGCGAGGGCGTCGGAGGGCCGCGAATCGATCGGGATCTCGCGCCCGTTCAGCTGGAGGGTGACCTCCGCGTAGAAGGTGTTCTCGCGCAGCTCCGTCACGGCCACGCGGGTGCAGCTCACCTCCAGCTCGGAGAGCATCTCGCTGATCAGGTCGTGCGTCATCGGGCGCGGCGTGTTGGCCCCCTGGAGCTTCATCAGGATCGCGGCCGCCTCGGGGTGACCGATCCAGATCGGGAGGAACTTGTTGCCGTCGCGGGTCTTCAGAAGCACGATCGGCTGCTTGCCGACCATGTCGAAGCTGACGCCGTAGATGACCATCTCCTGCATGCCCTTCGACAGTCTAGACCGGGACGGAAGGGGCGACTCCCAGCCGTTGAAAGACGAGAGCCCCCGATGCTCGGGGGCTCTCGGCACTCGCCTGTTACGACAATCGTAATGGGCGATCCTGGACTCGAACCAGGGACCTCGTCCTTATCAGAGACGCGCTCTAACCGGCTGAGCTAATCGCCCGCGACGTGCGATTGTAGCGGCGCTCAGACGGCGCGCAGATGAGCGCGGCTGAGGATCCGCTCCGCGAGCTCGACGGCCTCGCCGGGCGTGTCGAAGTCGAGCTCCACACGGCAGCGCTCGCCCCGTGCGCGCACCCTCACGGGCCGTCCGAAGGCCGCGGCGAGCGTGTCCTCGGCGGCGGCAAGCGCCTCGGCGAGGTCCGGATGCACGTCGCGGCTGAAGCGCTTCGGCTCAGGCTCAGGGTGACCCTCAGCTTCACGCGCGTGGCGCTCGGTGTCGCGTACGGACCAGCCGCCGTCGCGGGCGTCGAGCGCGAGACTGCGCCTGGTGGCGTGGTCCTTGCAGAGCAGGATCGCGCGGCCGTGGCCCTCGCTCAGCGCGCCGGTCTCGATGAGCTCGAGAGCGTCCTCCGGGAGGTCGAGCAGGCGCACCAGGTTCGAGATCGCCACGCGGCTGCGCCCCACGCGCCGGCCGACCTCCTGCTTCGTCAGGCCGAGGTCGTCCACGAGCATCGCGCACGCACGCGCCTCCTCGACCGGGTTGAGGTCGACGCGCGCCATGTTCTCCGCCAGGGCAAGGTCGAGCCGCTCCCAGTCGTCGGTGTCGCGCACCAGCGCGGGGATCGTCTCGAGCCCGACCATCTGCGCCGCCCGCAGGCGGCGCTCGCCCGCCACGAGCTCGAAGCTCCCACCGGCGAGCGGCCGCACGACGATCGGCTGGAGCACGCCGCGGGCGCGGATCGACTCCGCCAGCTCAACGAGCCGCGCCTGGTCGAAGGTGCGCCTGGGCTGGCGGGCGTTCGGCTGGATCAGGTCCAGCGGAATCTCGCGCAGGCCGTCGTCCACCTTTCCGGAACTGGGCAGGATCGCCGCGAGCCCCCGTCCCATTCCGCGCTGCTGGGCCTCAGCCACGCGCGGCCACCTCCTTGGCCAGCTTCAGGTAGGCCGCGCTGCCGGCGCTCTGGGGCGCGTGCCGTAGGACCGGAAGCCCGAAGCTCGGCGCCTCGCCGAGCCGGACGTTGCGCGGGACCACCGTATCGAACACGAGTGAGGGGAAGTGCTCGCGGACCTCGCGCTCGACGTCGCGCGCGAGCCGCGTGCGACCGTCGTGCATCGTCAGGATCATCCCGAGTACCGTCAGGCGAGGGTTCAGCTCGCGTTGGATCAGCGAGAGGGTGTCCAGGAGCTGAGCGAGGCCCTCGAGCGCGAAGTACTCGGTCTGCACGGGCACGATCACGCGGTCGGCGGCAACCAGGGCATTGACCGTCAGCGGGCCCAGCGAGGGTGGGCAGTCGAGCAGCGTGAACAGGTAGCGGTCGCGCACGCTGCCGAGCCGGTCCCGCAGCGTGGTCTCGGAGCCCTCGATGCGCGGCAGCTCCACGTTCGCGCCCGCGAGCTCGGGCGTCGAGGGCACGATGTCGAGCCCACCGATGCCGCTCGGAATCGCGGCCGCCGTGAGGTTGAGATCGCCGGAGAGGCAGTCGTAGACGTTCGGCGCACCGTCCTTCGGCAGACCAAGTGCAACCGTCGCGTTGCACTGCGGGTCGAGATCGACCAGCAGCGTCGGATAGCCGGCATCCGCGATGCTGGCGCCGAGGTTGACCGCGGTGGTGGTCTTGCCCACCCCGCCCTTCTGATTTGCGACTGCGAGAACGTTGCCCATCGGCGCTGAAATTACGGTCAGGTCCGGTCGGAAGGGCGTTCGGGGGCGAACGTGTGACTCCTTTGTGCGCGTCGCGAGCGCGCCGCGCCCGCCCTATCGCGATTTGTCCGGCCCACACGGACAAATCCGGATAGCACCCCCTCAATGCCCGCAGTTCGGCAGCGCGGCGCCTACCTCAGCGGCCGCTTGCGCGCCATCCCCGGTCGGCGCGGGAACCCCTCCGGCGTGGGCGAGGCCTTGCGAAACAGGTGCAGATGTCGGTTCTCGGAGGACTCGAACGGTCGCACTGGCAGCACATCGCCCGCCTCCATGCCGAGCCGCCCCGCCGCAGCCGCCCCGCCGGCCTCCTCATCCGCATCGCGAGCGCCCTTCCAGGCCACCAGCACCCCGCCCTCGCGCAGCAGCGGCGCCGCGTACTCCACCAGCATTGCGAGCGGCCCGACCGCCCTGGCCGTCACCGCGTCGTAGGCCTCGCGGCCGCCCCCGACCGCCGCCGGCACACGCCCGAACTGCTCCGCGCGCGTGGTTATGGAGCGCGCATTGGACACCTGCCCGGCCTGAATCAACCTGTCCATTACCGCTGTCTTTCGTCCCGCTGATTCGATCAGGTCAACCTGCGCTTGAGGCAAAGCCACCGCCAAGACCAGCCCAGGAAACCCTGCACCTGCGCCGATGTCCGCGATCCGGCGGGCGCCTGCGAGCTCCGAGACCTCCAGTCCGCTCAGCGCATCGGCGACATGAACCTCGAGCGCCGCCTGAGGCTCATTCACCGTGGTGTGTGGGTCGGGCTCGGCCGCAAGAGCCTCGAGAATCCGCTCGATCTGGCCCGCCGCGGCCTGGCCGAGCCGGTAGCGGGCTACTAGAGCATCGAGCGTCTTGCGCAAGCGCCGGGCGTTGCCCGGCGCGCCGCGACCCGTTTCACGAGAAACGCTCAACCGGGCTCACTACCAGCCGGCGGTCGGGCTCGTCGCCCTCGCTGTGCGTCTCCACGTCGCTGCGCTCGCTCAGGTACGTGTGCACGACCTTGCGCTCGGTGGCGCGCATGGGCTCGAGCTCCACCGCCCTGTCGTAGCGCAGCGCCTCGGCGGCCGCGCGGTCGGCCATGCGGTGCAGCGCCGCCTCGCGGCGCTCGCGATAGCCGGCAGCGTCGACCGTGACCTGCTTGCGATCCTCGGAGCCGCGGAACGCGGCCCGGAAGACGAGGTGCTGCAGCGCGTCGATGGTGGACCCGTGCTTGCCGATCAGCAGGCCCAGGTCGTCGCCGTTCACGGTCGCGCGGATCTCCTCGGAGCTCTCTTCGATGTCGACAGTCGCGTGCAGGCCGAGCGCGTGCACCACTCGGCCGACGATCGCCCGCACCCGCTCCGCGGGCTCCTCGGGGATCTCCTCCGCCACCGCGCGCCAGGCCTCCACGTCGACCTCCGCGCGCACGCGCGCCGGGCCGTCCGCGCCGGGATCCTCGGCCACGTCGAAGCGCACGCAGTCGGCGGTCAGCCCCGGGAAGCGGCCTTCGAGGGTCTTCATCGCGGCCCACTTCGCCTCACCGAGGCTGTCGCCCTCCGCCTCGGCGACAAGCTCCTCGGGCCTCGGCTCCTCGCTCACAGACATCGTGATCCGCGCCTCAGCGCCGGCGCCCCGAGCGCTTCTTCTTCTTGCGCGGGGAGCCGGGCGGCGGCTTCGCCCTGGCGCCGTTGCCGTCGCCCGAGGACTGCGCCTTCGCCTTCGGCTTGGCGGCCGGCTTCTCCTTCGCTCCGTCGGTGAGCGCCGCGGCCGTGGCGGGTTTCCCGCGCGCGGGCTTCTGCTCTGGCACCGCGTCCCGCGGGTCGAGCGGCTCCGGCTTCGGGTAGAGCTTCTTGACGAGCAGCTGCTGGCCGATCGTCCAGACGTTCGTGGTGATCCAGTACAGGATCAGACCCGCCTCGAAGTTCACGATGAAGATCACGAACACGAACGGCAGCGCGAACATGATCCGGCGCTGCATCGGGTCGGCGCTGAGCGCCGTGACCGCGCTCGCGGCGAGCTGGGTTCCGATGTAGAGGACGATCAGGACGCCGAGCAGGACCGGATCGGTGACCTTCTCGGCCAGGTTGTCGATCGCCAGGAAGCCCGGGTTGTCGGCAATGTCCGCCTGGAACTCGTCCGAACGCAGCAGGTAGAAGAGCGAGATGAAGAACGGGATCTGGAGCAGCAGCGGGAAGCACGAGCCCAGCGGGTTCACCTTCTCGCGCTGATAGAAGGCCATGACCTCCTGGTTCATGCGCTGCTTGTCGTCCTTGTAGCGCTCCTGGATCTGCTTGATCGCCGGCTGGAGCGTCTGGAGCCGCTGCATCGACTTCACGCCCCTGAAGGTCAGCGGCAGGATCGCGAGCCGGACGGTGAAGGTCATCAGGATGATCGCGATGCCCCAGCTGCCGTCGAGGTTGTCGTTCTCGTCGATCAGGTCGTGCCAGAACTCCAGAATCCACTGGCAGACATCGATGAGCGGCTGAAGGACGTTGGCGATGTACATGGGCTAGCGCTGGACGTGGGGGCGTGGGCGGAACAGCTTCTGGTCCTCCACGAAGTCGACGCCGCCGTGACTCCAGGGGTTGCAGCGAAGCAACCGCCAGGCGGCCAGCACGACACCTCTGAGCACACCGTAGCGGCGCACCGCCTGGACGGCGTACTCGGAGCAGCTCGGATGGTACTTGCAGCGCGCCGGCATCGCGGGCGAGATAGCACGCTGGTAGAGGCGCACTGGCGCCGTGGCGATCGTCCTGACGGCGTTCACGGAGCGGGCTCCTCCCCGCTCGCCAGGCCCGCCTCCGACAGCACCGTGCGAAGCGCCTCCTCGATCGCGGCCTCGCCGCCGTCGCGCGCCAGCTCGCCCGCGGCCGGGCGGGCGACGATCACGAAGTCGTGCCCGTCGCGCAGTCGCTCCGAGTTGGACCAGAAGGCCTCCCGGAGCAGGCGCTTCATGCGGTTGCGCTCCACGGCTCCGCCGAGCTTGCGGCCCACCGACACGCCCAGGCGCGGCTCGGCGTCGTCGTCGGCCGAGCGCGGGAACGCGTAGACGACGAGGTGGCGGCTCGCGTGCGAGCTTCCCTCGCGGTACACGCGCTCGAACTCACCGCTGCGGGATAGCCGGCGGCGCTTTCGACGCGCACGGTCGGCCATCGGCTAGGGGGTGAGCCGCTTGCGGCCCTTGTCGCGGCGGCGCTTCAGAAGGGCGCGGCCGGCGCGCGTTCTCATGCGCGCACGGAACCCGTGGGTGCGTGCGCGCTTGCGCTTCTTGGGCTGGTAGGTGCGCTTCATGGTTCGGCGAGCCAGGGTACAAGATCGACGCTCGCCCGCCTGTGCAGTTCCTGTCGACAACCCCTCGTCCGAGCGCCGCCACGCTTTTCTCGCGTTTTGCGGAGCCGCCTCCCCGGAGCCCGGCTCGGAGCGTTTGGGGCCGGTGTACACTCGCGTCGCCGAGGGCGGTGGGGGGCCTTTTTCCCGCCCGGCCCTTCCCTTTGAACAGTCACTCCAGCCGGACCCTTGAGGAGGGTCGCGACCCCACGTGCCCGCACAGCCTGACGAGATCTGGGACGACATCCGCGACGAGCTCCGCAGGGAGACCCCCGAGTTCAAGTTCCACATCTGGCTAGAGCCGCTCCAGCTCGCCGCCGTGCGCGGGAGCACCGTCTACATACGCGCACCGGAGCACATCCGCACCTCGGTCGCCGAGCGCTACCTGCCGCTGCTGCGCCGCGCTGCCGCAGCGCGCTTCGACGAGCAGGCGGTGGTGGAGGTCGTGGGCGACGCCTGGGAGCCGCCGGCCGGCGCCGCGGGGGCGGACGGCGCGCCGACGGCCACGGCCGGAGTAGCCGCCGTCCGCGAGCGCGCCGGCCTGAACCCCAAGTACACCTTCGACCAGTTCGTGATCGGCGAGGGCAACCGCTTCGCGCATGCCGCCGCCCTGGCGGTCGCCGAGCTCCCCGGCCACTCCTACAACCCGCTGTTCCTGCACGGGTCGCCCGGGATCGGCAAAACGCACCTGCTGCACGCGATCGGCAACTACGTCGAGCGTTTCGGAGCAGGGCTCAGGGTCCACTACGCGACTGTCGACGAGTTCACGAGCGAGTTCGTCGAGGCCGTTCGCGCCAACAGCACGGCGGACTTCAAGCAGCGCTTCCGCAGCGCTGACGTGGTCCTGATCGACGACGTCCAGTTCCTCACCGGCCGCGCGCGCACGCGCGAGGAGTTCTTCCACACGTTCAACGCCCTGGTGGGCGCCGGCCGGCAGCTGGTGATGACCTCCGATTGCGCTCCCGAGGACATCCCGGGCCTCGAGGAGCGGTTGACGGAGCGCTTCCGCTCCGGGCTCGTGATCGAGCTGGCCGCACCGGAGGTCGAGGTGCGCGAGGCGATCCTCGCCAAGCGAGCGCGGCTGGACGGCGTGGACGTGGGCCCCGAGGTGGTCGTGGAGATAGCGAGTCGCGTGACCACCAGCGTTCGTGCCCTCGAGGGCGCCCTGATTCGTGTCGTGGCCTATGCGTCGATGAAGGACGAGCCCGCCACGCCTGCGCTCGTCCGCCACGTCCTCCACAGGCTCGGAGAGGACACGGCCAGCGACGCGTGTGGGATCGGGGAGATCCTCGACGCCGCGGCTCAGGAGTTCGGGGTCGAACGAGAGGCGCTTCTGGCCCGCGACCGCCGGCCCGACGTGGCCACGGCTCGCCAGGTCGCGATGTTCCTCGCGCGAGAGTTCACCGAACACAGCCTTCCCGAGATCGGCCGCGGCGTGGGCGGCCGCAACCACACCACCGTCCTCCACGCCGTGAACCGCGTGAGCGCCGCCATGCACAGCGACGACTCGGTGCGCAGCGCGGTGCATAACCTGCGTCGCCGGCTCGGGCGCCCCTCGTCCTGACCGGTGTGAATGGAAGAATCAACAGCTTCCCCACAAGGGCGATCGCGCTCCACGAGCAGCATCGCCCGGGATATCGACTTCTCAACAGCCCCCAATCACCTCTATCGAGATAGGCAGTCTCTTTTGAAGCTCACCGTTTCCCGTGAAACGTTCCTCGCTCGTCTCGGCGTCGCCGTGCGTGGCGCGTCCACGCGTGCTCCCGTCCCTTCACTCGCCGGCGTGCTGCTGCGCGTCGACGACGGCACCGCTGAGCTTCAGGCCACCGACATGGAGCTGGGCGTCCGAGTCGCGGTTGACACGACGGACTCCTCTCCCGGCCAGGCCGTCGTCCCCGGCCGGCTGCTCCTGGACGTCGTTCGCTCGCTGCCGAAGGACGACCTGACGCTCGAGTACCGCAGCGCGGAACAGGACGTCGAGGTCGTGTCGGGCCCGGCGAAATTCCACCTACGTACGCTGCCGACCGAGGACTTCCCGAAGCTGCCCGAGGCGCCCGCCGAGGGCAGCATCACCGTTCCGGCCGGCGCATTCGTCGACACGATCGCGCGCGTTGCCCGAGCCGCTTCGAGGGACGAGACGCGACCGCACCTCACCGGCGTTCTCGTCACCGCCAGTGGCAGCGAGCTGCGCATGGTCGCCACCGACTCGTACCGGCTCGGCGTGAAGGAGACGAAGCTGGACTCCGAGCTGAGCGGGTCACTCGAGGCGAACGTACCGGCCCGCACGCTCCAGGAGCTCGGCCGCATCGCCTCGGCGGGCGGCGCGGAGACGATCGCGGTCGCCGCGCTCGAGAACCAGGTGGTCTTCACCGTCGACGACATCGTGCTGTCGTCGCGGCTCGTCGAGGGCCGCTTCCCCAACTACCAGCAGCTGCTGCCCGAGTCGTACGAGCACGAGCTGCGGGTGAGCCGCGACGAGCTCCTCGAGGTGGTGCGCCGCGTCGGGCTGTTGGCCCAGAAGAACGCGCCACTGCGCCTGCGCTTCTCCGAGGGCGCGCTGGACGTCTCGGCACAGACGCCCGATGTCGGCGAGGCCAGCGAGTCGCTGCCCGTGCCGTTCGCCGGCGAGCCGCTCGAGATCGGCTTCAACCCCGAGTTCTTCCGCGAGGGGCTGGAGAGCGCCGAGTCGGAGGAGCTGCTCCTGAAGCTGATCAGCCCGCTGCGGCCGGGCCTGATCCAGTCCGGTGACGAGGGTGCGGGCTTCAGGTACCTCGTCATGCCGATCCGGCTGAACGTCTAGGTATATGGGGGTTAGTCCGGCGAAGCCGGGCGTAAGGGGGCAACGCCCCCTTGGCGTCACGCGCATCAAGCTGCGCGACTTCCGCAATTACGAGAGCGCGGAGGTGGAGCTCGCCGAGGGGCTCACCGTGGTCGCGGGCGCCAACGGCGCGGGGAAGACGAACCTGCTCGAGGCGCTCTACTTCGGCTGCACGGCGCGCTCGCCGCGCACGTCAAACGAGCGCGAGCTGGTGCGCCGCGGCGGAGAGGGAGTTGCGCGCGTGGTACTCGACCTGGCTGCCGACGACGGCGAGCACAGGATCGAGGTCGGGTTCGAGCCGGGCGAGTCGAAGCACCTGCGCGTGGACGGCAGCGCTGTCGAGCGCCTGTCGACCGTGGCCGTGCGTCCGCTGGTGAGCGTCTTCCTGCCCGAGCGGCTCGAGCTCGTGAAGGGCGCCCCGGCCTCGCGCCGCGCGCACCTGGACCAGGTCGTGGCCGCGCTCTGGCCGAGCCGCGCGGAGACGCGCAGCGGCTACTCGCGCGCGCTCGCCCAGCGCAATGCGCTCGTGGGGCGGGTGCGCGCTGGGGCGGCCAGCCCGGCCGCGCTCGATGCGTGGGACGCCGAGCTCGCCCGCCACGGCATCCGGCTGATGCAGGACCGCAGCGAGGCCGTCGACGGACTGCGGCCGCTGTTCGCCGAGCTCGCCACGAGCCTCGGCCTGCCGGGCGACGCCGAGCTGCGCTACCGGCCGCGCTCCGCGGCCGGCGATGCCGACGGCCTCGCGGCCGAGCTGGCCGAGCGGCGCCAGGCCGACCTCGAGCGCGGCTTCACCGCCCACGGTCCGCACCGCGACGAGCTCCAGCTGCTGCTCGCCGGCGCCTCGCTGCGCGCGTACGGCTCACAGGGGCAGCAGCGCGCGGCGCTCCTGGCGCTCCTGTTCGCGGAGCGCTCGCTCTTGGCGGAGCGCCGCGCCCGCCCGCCGCTGATGCTGCTCGACGACGTGATGTCGGAGCTCGACGCCGAGCGCCGCGAACTGCTCGCCGGCCTGCTGCGCTCGGGCGGCCAGGCCGTGATCACCACGACCGAGCCCGAGCACGTGCCGGGGACCGCGCTCGGAGACGGCGGGCAGATCCGCGTGCACAACGGGAGCATCGGCGCCGGGCCACGGGCGGTGGCCGCGTGAGACGGCTCGCGCCGCGCGCCCTGTCCGTGGCCCTCGCGGGCGTTGTCCGCGAGACGGAGCCCGCCACCCTGCTCGCTCGTGTGCAGGCGGTCTGGCCGGACGTGGCGGGGCCTGGGCTATCCGCGTCCGCAGCCCCGGTGTCCGAGCGCGATGGGGTCGTGACGGTGGCCTGCGAGTCCGCCGTCTGGGCCCATGAACTGGAGCTGCTCGGCCCCGATCTGCTTACCCGTTTCGGGGATGCGCTGGCCACCGAGGCGGGGCGCCCGAGGGGCGGCGCGGTGAAGAAGTTGCGCTTCGTCGTCGGTTCGGCCCCGAACCAGTAGTTCCAGAGCACTATTTTGTGGCGATTTGCGGGCATTTTGTAACCCGCAGAGCCGTCCGGACCGGGGGGTAGCCTGCTAGTATTCAGAGCGGTCTTATGTGCCGCCCCGACCCGGCCTGACAGGGGATCCGAGTCGGGGCTTTTCGTGGTATCAGCGGCCCTCCGCAGGAGTTGCCGCGCTATGGAAGGAACGATTTGCCGAAGCAGCCGCAGAAGAAGGACGCCTCGAAGGGGAACGGGTCCTACGGTGCACAGGACATCACCGTCCTAGAGGGCCTCGAGGCGGTTCGCAAGCGCCCGGGTATGTACATCGGATCGACGGGCCAGCGGGGGCTCCACCACCTGATCTACGAGGTGATGGACAACTCGGTCGACGAGGCGCTCGCCGGCGAAGCGACCGAGGTCGAGATCGTCATCCATCCGGACAACAGCGTCACGGTCATCGACAACGGTCGCGGCATCCCGGTCGACATCATGAAGAAGGAGAAGAAGCCGGCCGCCGAGGTCGTGCTCACCGTCCTTCACGCCGGCGGCAAGTTCGGCGATGGCGGCGGCTACAAGGTCTCGGGTGGCCTGCACGGCGTCGGCGTCTCGGTCGTGAACGCGCTCGCCGAGTGGCTTCACCTCACGGTCTGGCGCGACGGCCACGAGCACACACAGTCCTACGAGCGCGGAGTGCCCATGGGCCCGCTCGAGAAGGGCGCGAAGACCGATCGCCGCGGCACGAGCATCACGTTCCTGCCCGACCTCGAGATCTTCGAGACGATCGACTACGACCGCGCGACCCTCGAGCAGCGCTTCCGCGAGATGGCCTTCCTCACCAAGGGCCTCAAGATCGGCTTCCGCGACGAGCGCGGCGCCGAGCGCTTCCAGACCACCTTCCAGTACGACGGCGGCATCGTCGACTTCGTGAAGTACCTGCACAGCCAGGGCACTCGCACCCCGCTGCACCAGAAGATCGTCTACCTGGAGGAGTCCAGCGAGATCGGCGAGGTCGAGGTCGCGCTCCAGTGGAACGACTCCTACCAGGAGGCGCTGCTCTCGTTCGCCAACAACATCAATACCCACGAGGGCGGCACGCACCTGTCCGGCTTCCGCTCAGCGCTCACCGGCACGATCAACCGGTACGCGCGCCAGGTGGGCGAGCTCAAGGAGAAGGACTCGAACCTCCAGGGCGAGGACATCCGCGAGGGCCTGACGGCGATCATCTCGGTGAAGATCTCCGACCCCCAGTTCGAGGGGCAGACGAAGACCAAGCTCGGCAACCCGCCGGTCGAGGGGTTCGTCCAGAGCGCCGTGAACAAGGGCCTCGCCGAGTTCCTCGAGGAGAACCCGCGCGAGGCGAGCCAGATCATCAAGAAGGCCGTGCAGGCCCAGCGCGCCCGCGAGGCGGCTCGCAAGGCGCGCGACCTCACGCGCCGGAAGTCCGCGCTCGAGAACTCGACGCTGCCGGGCAAGCTCGCCGACTGCTCCGTGCGCGACCCCGCGCTCGCCGAGCTGTTCATCGTCGAGGGCGACTCGGCGGGCGGTTCGGCCAAGCAGGGCCGCGACCGCAACACGCAGGCGATCCTGCCGCTGCGCGGGAAGATCATCAACGTCGAGAAGAACCGCATCGACAAGGTGCTC
>Ga0075420_100005117_pt1 | contig 11514 bp, 6 predicted proteins | sample SoiMetdeltSBSDD4_FD_75296 | JGI IMG/M metagenome (GOLD analysis project Ga0075420, IMG submission 75296) | Bulk soil microbial communities from a Populus tree surrounding site in Tennessee, USA - Soil MetaG P. deltoides SBSDD4 | ecosystem: Environmental > Terrestrial > Soil > Tree plantation... | reverse complement strand
AAGAACAGCCGCCTGAGCGCTCAACGCGTCGAGGACCTGACGTTTCTGACCGCCGATGTCGCCGTCGCGCATGTGCGCAGCGAACTCAGTGGCGACGCGCGCGCGCCCGGTCAAACATTCCCTTACCGCAAGACGATCCTGTTCACGAAGCAGCAGGGGATCTGGCGGATTCGAGCGCTGCACAACACGCGGCTTCTGGACCCGGAGCCGTCACCTCGGTGATCCGGCGGCTCGAGTACACTCTTCCGTCCAACGGCAGCGTCTGTGGACGGATAATCTGCAACGCCGAGCAATCTGCTGGTTGGCCCCCATCTCCGCGCCACGCACAGGACCGCACATCCTGCGTCACGCGTGGTGCTCGTACCTGGCGATGAAGGGCGCGCCGGTGCGCGCGATTCAGGAACTCGGTCGGACGCCGCGACCTCAGCGCGCGTTGCGGTACATGCACCTGAGTCCGTCGACTGTGCGCAGTGCGACCGCGCTGCCAGCGATACCGCAGAGCCGCGGCCGCGCACTCTGAATCTGTTGCACGTTCAGTGAAGAAAACGCTTGACACGCTTTCGGAGGCCGATACAGGCGAGAGGTGACGATCTCATCAGTCGCCGGCGATGGTGTACTGCTGCGCCAGCACCTCGAACGCGGCAACCTCGCGGCGCTGCCACGACTCGTCGCGCCCGAGCTCGCGCGCCATCAATCGGGCTACCGCCGGCGCCATCCGTATCGCCGCCGCCGCATTCAGGAACAGCGCGCGGCATCGCCGCGCGAGCACGTCTTCGACGGTGCGTGCCATTTCCACGCGTGCGGCCCATACGACCTGGGCTCCAATGCACGACAGCGCCGGGTCGAGGGGCTCACCCAGCCTGGGATCCGCGCGAGCGAGATCCCGAACGGCAGCTTCGTCGGCGCCATAGACCGCCAGCGCGCCGGGCTCCCCCGTTGGCTCCCGGTAACCATGGATGCGCAGGTCTGCCGTCACGCACGGTTTCTCGGGCAGCCGCGCGAACTCGACCGCCTGATTGACGGTGTCCTCCGCCATATGCCGGTAGGTCGTCCACTTGCCTCCCGCCGTCGTCAGCAGCCCCGACGCATCGATGTGAATCGTATGGTCGCGTGAAAGTGCTGCAGTGATTCGGCTGTCGCCGCTGCGGACGAGCGGACGGATGCCGGCGAACACGCTCAAGACGTCGGCCCGGCTCGGAGCTTTGTGCAGGTAGAGCCGGGCGGTCTCGAGGATGAAGCTTATCTCGCTGTCGAGCGCCTGCGGCTCGAGCGTCGGCTGGGGGATCGGTGTGTCTGTCGTGCCCACCACGGTATGGCCGTGCCACGGGATTGCGAACATCACCCGGCCGTCGCGCGTATGCGGCACCATGATGGCGCTCCTGCCGGGGAGGAACGAACGGTCGAACACGAGATGGATGCCCTGGCTCGGCGCGATGAGCGGCAGCGCCTCGGGTTCGGCGAGCCGCCTGACGCTGTCGGCGAAGGGGCCGGTCGCGTTGATGACGACTTCGCCCAGCGCGCGGAACTCATGCCCGGTTTCGACATCCCTCGCGACCACTCCGTCCACGGTGCCGTCGCGTCCTTTGGTGACCGCCGTCACCTCGGCGTAATTGAGCAGCGCCGCGCCGTGCTCGACCGCGGTTTGAGCCAGGTTGATCAGCAGCCGCGCATCGTCGAACTGACCGTCGTAGTACTCGACGCCGCCGCGAAGTCCCTCCGTGCGGATGGTCGGCAGGCGTCGCAGCGTCTCGTCCCGAGAGAGGATCGCTGACTGGCCGAACCCATACTTGCCGGCGAGGAGGTTGTAGACCTTCAGGCCCAGCCCGTAGAAGGGGGCCTCCCACCAGTCGTAGTTAGGCACGACGAACGGCAGGTTGCTGACCAGGTGCGGCGCGTTCTGCCGCAGGATTCCGCGCTCCTTGAGCGCTTCCATGACGAGCGAGATATTGCCCTGCTCGAGATATCGTACGCCGCCGTGCACAAGCTTCGTGCTGCGGCTGGAGGTGCCCTTGCCGAAGTCACTCTGCTCCAGCACCAGGACGGAGTACCCTCGTGACGCCGCATCGACTGCGACGCCGACGCCCGTCGCTCCGCCCCCCACGATGATGAAATCCCACGGCCCCTCATGGCGCTCCACACGCGCGCGCACCTCGTCGCGATTCACGCCTGCACGACCTCCGACTGCGCGGCGGCGGCGGAAACCCACCCCTTCGATCGGCTCACCGCCTCGCGCCAGCGCGCGCGCAGCCGCACGGCATCGGATCGAGGCATAATGGGCTCGAAACGACGCTGCACCCGCCACTGCCCGGCGATCTCTTCAGGTGATGACCAGAAGCCCACGGCAAGGCCCGCGAGGTACGCGGCACCGAGCGCCGTGGTCTCCGTCACCGCGGGTCGGACGACCGGCACGCCGAGGAGGTCGGCTTGGAACTGCATCAGCGCATCGTTGGTCGATGCGCCACCATCCACGCGAAGTTCGGCGAGCGAAATTCCCGAGTCGCGACGGACGGCATCGAGCAGGTCGTCTACCTGATACGCGATGCTCTCCAGCGCCGCCCGCGCGACGTGCGCCGCGGTCGTCCCCCGCGTCATGCCAACGAGGAGTCCGCGCGCGTAAGGATCCCAGTGAGGAGCACCGAGGCCGGCAAAGGCGGGCACCAGATACACGCCACCGTTGTCGCTGACCGACGCGGCCAACGCTTCGACGTCCGATGACGTCGCGATCAGGCCGAGACCATCACGCAGCCACTGCACCACGGCGCCGCCGATGAAGACGCTCCCTTCGAGCGCGTACTCGGTGCGGCCCGCGACCATCCACGCGACAGTCGAGACGAGACGATTTGCCGACGGAACGCGCCGGGTCCCCGTGTTCTGCAGAAGAAAACATCCGGTCCCGTATGTGTTCTTCGTCATGCCCGGAGAGACGCACATCTGGCCGAAGAGGGCGGCCTGTTGATCGCCGGCGATGCCGGCAATAGGCACGTCTTCGATTCCGAGCGTCGTGGATACCCGTCCGTAGACTTCGCTCGACGACCGAACGTCCGGGAGCATGCTGGCGGGGATCTTCAGGAGCGCGAGCAGGTCGGCGTCCCACGCCAGGCTGTTGATGTCGAACACCATCGTTCGAGACGCATTGCTGACATCGGTGATATGAGTCGCGCCACTCGTCAGCTTCCAGACCAGCCAGGAATCCACGGTGCCGAACGCGAGTCGACCCGCTTCGGCGCGCTGGCGGGCCCCCGGCACGTTATCCAGGATCCAGGCAATCTTGCTGCCGGAAAAATACGCGTCGATCACGAGCCCTGTCCGCTCCGCGACCAGCGCCTCGTGACCCGCCGCTTTGAGCCGGTCGCAGAATTCCGCGGTGCGGCGATCCTGCCAGACGATCGCGTTGCACACCGGCTGCCCGGTATCGCGGTCCCAGACGATCGTCGTTTCGCGCTGGTTGGTGATGCCGATCGCGGCAAGGTCTCGAGGGCGCAGCTGCGCGCGGCCGAGCGCTTCGATCGCGACCGCGATCTGCGTGGCCCAGATCTCCTGCGGATCGTGTTCAACCCAGCCGGGCTGCGGAAAGATCTGCCGGAATTCCTTCTGGGCGACCTCCACGACGGCACCGTCGTGGTCGAACACAATGGCGCGGGAACTTGTGGTTCCTTGATCGAGCGCAAGAACGTATGGCACATGTGTCTCCTCGGGTCATTCTTCCACGAAACCGGGGTGACCTTGAGCTCCGCCGAAGGGTCGAGCCCCGAGCCTCGATCCGGTATACTCCCGCAACTCTTTTCCATCGAGGTCGCATGACATACGGAACGTTGCGTGAGGCACTCGCCGAGTTCCTGGGGACATTCGTTCTCATCCTGTTTGGCGTCGGCGTCGTCGCGCAGGTGGTGCTCAGCCGGCAGGCTGCGGGCACGTTCCTGTCGATCAATTTCGCGTGGGGCCTCGCGGTGACGATGGCCTGTTACGTGGCGGGCGGGGTGTCGGGTGCTCATCTGAATCCGGCGGTCACGGTCGCCCTGGCGGTGCAGCGAGGCTTTCCGTGGCGGAAGGTCGCGCCGTACGTCTTCGCGCAGATGGCCGGCGCGTTCGCGGCATCGGCCGTGGTGTACTCCGTCTATGCCGAAGCGCTGACTCACTTCGACGGAGGTGTCCGACAGGTGGCGGGCCCGCTTAGCACGGCGGGGATCTGGGCGACGTATCCGCAGCCGTTCCTAAGCACGTTCCCGGGAGGCTTCGTCGATCAGGTCGTCGGCACTGCGGCGCTCATGGCGGTGATCCTCGCGATCACGGACGCGCGGAACGCGCCGCCGGCGTCAGGGATGGCGCCGCTGATCGTGGGTCTGCTCGTCGCCGTCATCGGCATGTCGTTCGGCTTCAACGCGGGGTATGCGATCAACCCAGCGCGCGATTTCGCCCCGCGGCTTTTCACCGCCGTCGCCGGCTGGGGGACGGAGGTGTTCCGCGCCGGTAATGGCTGGTGGTGGGTCCCGTTAACGGCGCCAGTCCTCGGGGCGGTGCTCGGAGCGTGGGTGTATGATGCATGCATCGGCCGCCGGTTCCCACAGGACCTGCCGCCCACCGCCCCTCAGCCGCAGTTGCCGCCGCCGTAGCCTGGGCAGCTGCCGCCGGTCTGAGCGCGAATGCAATCGAAAAATGGGCCCTGGCAAGGGGCGATTGCCTGCCAGTACCTCCGCGTCTTGATTTTCCCATTTCCCATTTGCTATTTGCCATTGCCCATCAGCATGGCGCATCAGCGGCGCGGGAACTGGTCGGGGTTGTCGGTGAAGAGCGCATCCACGCCGTAGTCGTACAGAAACTTCGCCATTTCCTCGCGTACTGACGCGTACTGGCCGGTATTCGACGATCGGAACGTCCAGGGCGTGACAGTCAGACCCGCCGCGTGGGCCCATTTCACTACCTCGGGCCTTGCCGCGACGATCGCCTTGTTCGGACCGAGCCCTGTCGCCCACCGGGCGATTTCGCGGATCTTGTCAGCTGAGTCCAGCCGTGCCGCCGCCTGCGCCTCGACGAGGAGCACGCGCGGGACCTTCGGGAGCTGTTTGGACAGCAGCTTGATGGTCGTCTCGTCGAACGACTGAATGATGACGGGAGAACGCGGATCGGCGATGAGGTTGTTCGCCTCCAGCATCTTCGCCAGCAGCGTTTCGGGACTCACCTGACGTTCGCGGTAGAAGGAGGGGTCTTTCAGCTCGGGATACAGGCCGGCCTTGCCGCGCACCAGGTCGATCGCTTCCTGGAAGGTCGGCACCCGCATGGCCGCGAACTTCCTGTCGAACCACGAGCCTGCGTCGAGCCGCTTGATTTCCGCCAGCGTGAAGTCGCCGACCAGCCAGCGCCGCACGGGCGTAGCGGCGGTCTTGTCCTCGACAAAGCGGTCGGGAAAGACCTCCTCCACGTCCGTGGTGCGCTCGAGTGTCAGGTCATGGATGCAGACCAGCACGCCGTCTTTCGTGACGGCGAGGTCCTGTTCGACGAAGTCCGCGCCCTGCTCGAGCGCGAGCGCGTAAGCCGGCAGGGTGTGCTCCGGCGCGTACGCCGAAGCGCCCCGGTGTGCGACGAGCTGTTTCTTCACCGGCGCTTGCCCGACGCCGACAATCGGCAGGCAGAAGGCAAACGCCAGAACGAGCACCAGCGCGCCGCGGACAGTCCCGATTACCCCCATGTCAGAACGTCAACTTCACACCGAGCTGCAGCTGACGGGCGTCGTAGGTGGACGTGATGGTAGCGAAGTTCCCGGCGGAGCGGTTCGCATTCGGGGCGCGGAAGTTGACCTTGTTGAGGACGTTGAAGGCCTCGAAGCGAACCTGTATGCGTGTCTGCGTACCGATGGGGAGCGGAAAGTCCTTCGCCGCGACGAGATCCATCTGCCAGAACCACGGGCCGCGGACGCTGTTCCGCGGCGCGTTGCCGAACGGCTGGCTGGGGTCCGTCGGCACGACGACGGTGTCACGATTGAGGTAGTCGATCACGGAATCGCGGTCGCCGTACGGATCGCCGACGACGTTGGGCCGGTAGTTGTTGGCGCCGCGAAAGTCCTGTGTGATCCCCGAGACCAGGAACGTCCCGCCCGGCTGATAGAACAGCGTCACCGGCTCTCCCGAGGTCATCGTGTTGATACCGCTGATCGTCCACCCGCCGAGGAAGCCCTCGGCGATTGGGCCAGCGTCCCCGAGCCACCGCTTGCCGCGGCCAACCGGGAGCGACCACACCACGCTCGTCGTGTTGTTGATCGGCTGATCGTAGCCCGACGTGCCGTAGTCCGCCTCGAGGTTGTAGAAGTCCTGCGGCGACGGGAAGTTGTTGGTGGCACTGCCTTCGAGCGATCCAGCGCCGTTGTCCTTGGCCTTGGACCAGGTGAACGCGTTGAGGAGCATCAGCCCCTGGCGCATCCGGTACTCGTATTTCAGCTGCAGGCTGTCGTATCGCGACTTCCCGCCGTTGAACGAATAGGTGATGTCGGCGAGCTCCGGGATCGGCCGGCGGGCCTGCAGGGACAGGGTTCCCTGCGGATTGTTGACGGCGGCCTGATTGAAGTTCGCGAACAGCAGCAGATCGTCCGCACGGTTCCCGACGTAGGCCACATCCACGATCATGTTGCGGGCGATCTCGCGCTGCACCGAGATGTAGTAGCTCTGCGCGCGGCTCGAGTGATAGTCCTCGGGCATGTAGGTGATGTTCGCGCGGCTTGCGTCGAAGACAGCTGGATCGGCGAACCCCGCCGGATATCCCTGCTGCGTCGTTCTGAAGCTCGGGTCGAGCACGTTCGCCTGCACGGCGACGGCGTTGACCACCTGTGGACCGTTGATGGGGAGTATGTTCGCGCCGCCCGCGCGGTGGAAGTGGATGTAGCTGATCCCGTAACCGCCGCGAATCACCGTCGAGGGCAGCACGGTCCATGCAAAGCCGAGCCGCGGCCCGAAGTTGTTGCGATCGGGATTGATAGTCGACCGGTCGCGGAGCGAGCCGTCCCTTGCCGGGACCATGGTCCGCGTGTCAGGGTCGAAGTTGGACAGGATGTTGTCCTTCTCCCAGTGCGGGGTGGCGTATTCGTACCGAAGCCCGGCATTGATGGTCAGCGCGTCGTTCATCCGGAAGTCGTCCTGAACATAGGCGAAGTGCATCTGCTGCCGCAGGTTCGCGATCAGGATGCTGCTCAGCGAGTATTGATTCCGCAGGCCGAACATGAAGTCCGCGAGGTTGTACAGGTTGTTCGTCGACGCTGGACCCGGGTTGGAGAACCGGCTGCCGTAAGCGTCGCGCCCGTACAGCGGATTCACATCCTGCACTTCCGTCGCGATGTGCTGGAACTCGTAGCCGCTCTTCAGCGAGTGGGGACCGGTGACCCACGTGTAGTTCACTTTCGGGTTCCAGACTTCCGGATACTGCCACTGCGGATTGGTCGCCTGGCGCCCCAGATCCGCGTACCCCGTGATGATCTGGGTCGGTAATCCGCCCGCGATGCGAGGATCGGTGGGCAAGCCGGTGATCCCGTAGGCCTCCAGTGCGCCTTCGGTGCCGAGCGCCGCAGGATTCTTGCCCGCGACTGTTCGCGACCATCCGAACCGCCCTTCGAGCAGTGACGAGCCGGACCGGCTCCACGTGAACCCGCTGGCGAATTGTTTGTTCGTGACGTAGGTCTGCGCGTTCCCTGACCCGCCCGACGGCAGCGGCAGCGGTGGCTGATCGAACAGGTCCGCGTCCCGGTAGCCATAGCGGCCGAAAACCGTCAACGACGTGCCGGCCTGAAAGTCCCCTTTGATGTTCCACTTGTCGGTGGTGTTCGTGAACTCCTGGAGGATCGAATAGTTGTTGGCGGCGCCGGCGGACGTCGGGTCCGGCAGCGCGCTCAGGACCCGCCTCGCGAAGTCGGTCATCGGAATCGGGGTCCCTGCGGCATACGTCTGCCCAGTCAGCGGATTGCGCACGTCGACGGACAGGATTCCCTGCCGCTGCGCCACCGTCGGGATCGTGCTGAAGGCCACATTCTCCCGCGTCTGGCGGAAGCCCTCGTAATCGGCAAAGAAGAAGGCACGGTTCCGTACGATCGGTCCGCCGAGCGTAAAGCCGAACTGGTCGCGGCTGAGCGGCGGCTTTTCTCCAGTCGTGGGCTTGAAGAACCCGGTCGCATTCAGCTTCGTGTCGCGGAAGAACTCCCACGCCGCGCCGCTGAAGCGATTCGTGCCACTGCGGTACGCCACGTTGATCGTCCCGCCGGCGCTGCGGCCGTACTCCGCGCTGAGATTGTTCGTCACCACCTTGAATTCGGCGACCGCGTCCGGCGACGGCTGCATCACCTGGTTCGAGAATCCCTGATTGCTCGTCCCGTACGCGTTGTTGTCGACCCCGTCGAGCAGAAAATTGTTGAAGGTGCTGCGGAGTCCGTTGATGTTGAACGACCCCTCGCGAACGGTCTGCGCCGAGCCGGTGTTGAGCGGCGAGAGCCGCACGCCCGGGCTGAGCAGCGCGAGGGCAGAGTACTCGCGGCCGTTCAGGGGCAGCTGCACGGCCTGCTCGCTCGTGATGACCTGGCCACGCTGGCTGGAGTCCGTCTCGAGACGCGTCGCCGCGCCGACGACTTCGACCGTTTCGGTGAGATTGCCGGGAGTCAATTGCAGGTCGACCCGCTGCCGTGCGCCGACGGCGACTTGAACGTTGTCGGCGACCGCGAGCGAGAACCCCTGGAGCTCGGCGGTGATCTTGTATCGTCCGACGCGGACCGTGATGAACTCGAAGCTCCCGTTCTCATCGGACACCCGCGTGGTGGATATCCCCGTATCGAGATTCATCAATATCACGGTGGCGCCCGGCACCACCGCGCCGGTGTTGTCCTTGACGGTGCCGATCACCGTCGCCGTGTCGAACTGCGCGTACGCCGCCGTCGATGTGACAAGGACGGAAGCGAATGCCAGCAGGATGCAGATAGCGCGTGTCATACGCAGCATCGTACCTACCTCGCCCAAAGGGGACGTAAGGGATCGATGAACTCTGTCTAACGGTGCAGGGGCGCACGATACCGGCTGCCCCCCCGTCTCGTCAAGACACTTTCTGGAAGATCCTGATGGGGTCGGTGTCGGATGGGAGCAACCCCAAGTCGCGGGGAACCGGCGTCGGCTGGATTGCGGACCACTGGGGATGGACCGGGGTCTTCGTCACGATGTCGCCTGCTGCGTCCTGACGATCGTCTTCAGCGCCATGACGCTGAAGCACAGGGTCGAAAGCGGGACGCGATAGGCTCAGAGCGGGGCCGATTCTGCCAGAAGGCTTACCTCCTGCAGCGTTGGAACGCCGTTCATGGCCCCCAGCCGCGTGCAGCTGATGGCCGCCGCGGCGTTCGCGAAGCGCATCGTCCGCTCGAGCGGCCACTCGTTGAGCACCCCGAAGATGAACGCGCCGCGGAAGACATCCCCCGCCCCGGTCGTGTCGATGGCGCTCACCACGAACCCCGGTGCGTGAAACACCTGATCGCCGGCAACCGCGAGGCAGCCCCTGGCGCCAAGCGTCACGACGAGCGCCTTATGCGCCGACCGTCGTAATTTCTGCAGCGCCCCGGCGTGATCCTTGATTCCCGTCAACTCTCGTGGCACGTGCTCGGCGAAAATTGGATAGGACACGGTCTCGACGAGTTCGATCGTCCTAGGCGTCACGCGGTCGATATCGCTCGTGGCGGGCAGGCCGAGATCGCGTGCGGTGATCGCGGCCACAACCGCGGCAGATTCGTCCACATCGTCGACATGTACCAGCCGTGCAGCGGCCAGCACTTCGGAGGGCAGCTCACGAAATCTCAGGCGGAGCCGCTCGTCGCGATCCCAGAGAACGATCCGCTCGCCCGTCTGCTCGTCCACGATGATGAGCGCGAATTGATTCGCGCCGTCCCGGATCACGGCCTCTGACATCCCGATACCGCGTTCCGCAAGCTCGGCTCGGATGCGCTTGCCGTTCTCGTCAGTGCCGGTCGCGCCGATGTATCGCACCGTCAGTCCGAGCCGCGCGCACGTCGCCAGGGCTGTCGCCGTCTGACCGCCGCAGCAGATGGCCTGTTCCAGGATCCGCAGCTTCGAAAAGGATCCGTTCGGCTCGGGATAGGACGGAATGCGGTTGACGTAATCGACAGAATTGGCGCCGACGCCCAGTACATCGCAGGGCGTGAGGCGTCCCGCGGCGTGTGTCATACCGGGAGTATATGAGCGAAGGGCCGCAGACGTCGATGGCTGCACAAGACCGGAAAACGGTCGGCCGCGGCCGGTCGCGGATCACTTCGGCGTCCTCGGCGGTCTCCGCTCTCTGCAATCTCCGCTGAGCCGGCGACAGGTCTCAGTCGGGCGGCTAGACGAACCAGCGCTGCTTCTGCCGGTCGCGCTCGTACTGCTTCCGCGCGTCTTGCACGGCCGTCTGGTCCGACACTTCGGCGACGGGAACATCCCACCAGCAGCCGTAACCCGGCACGCGCGTGTCGGGATCGACAGGAACGTACACGACGGCCGTCCGGTCTGCCGCGCGGGCCTCAGCCAGGGCACGATCGAGCGAGGCGCGATCGGACGCGCGGAATACCCGCGCGCCGAGCGACTCGGCGTTGGCGGCGAGATCCACCGGCAGAGGATCGCCGTCAATTTGCCCCGTCTGCTCACGCCGGAACCTGTAGGCTGTGCCGAACCCTGCAGATCCCACAGACCGCGAGAGCGCTCCGATACTTGCGAAGCCACCGCTGTCGACGAGAACGATAATTAGCTTGCAGCCCTCCTGAATCGACGTCACGATCTCCTGCGCCATCATCAAGTACGAGCCGTCGCCAACCATGACGTACACGTCCCGGTCTGGCGCTGCCATCTTGACTCCCAGCCCTCCGGCTATTTCGTATCCCATACAGGAGTAGCCATATTCGAGGTGATATCCCTTGGGATCGCTCGTCTGCCAGAGTTTGTGCAGCTCGCCCGGGAGGCTGCCCGCGGCGCAAACGACCACGTCTCGAGGACCCGACGCGCTGTTGACGGCTCCGATGATCTCGGCTTGCGGCAGCGGGACGCGGCCGCCCCGACCGGTCAGGCGGTCGACCTCGGCGATCCAATCGCGTCGCAGACGAGCGACGTGGTCGCGATACTCCGCAGACGTTGAAACCCCCTGGAGCAGGCATTCCAGATCTTCGAGCGCCGCCAGCGCATCGGCGACGATCGGGATCGCTGCATGCTTGAAAGCGTCCATTTCGACAATGTTGATGCCGATGAAGCGCACGTCCGGATTCTGGAAGGCCGATTTCGAGGCAGTCGTGAAATCGGTCAGCCGGCAGCCGATCGACATGACGAGGTCGGCTTCACGACAAATCTCGATGGCTGCCGCCGTCCCGCTGACCCCTGCCGCCCCGAGGGCCATAGCGTCCTCCGATGCCATCGAGCCCTTGCCGGCCTGTGTTTCACCGACCGGAATGCCGGTGTTTCCGGCGAAGCGGCGCAGAGCAGACGCCGCATCGCTGTACAACACGCCCCCGCCGGCGATCATTAC
>Ga0075420_100005116_pt1 | contig 11516 bp, 2 predicted proteins | sample SoiMetdeltSBSDD4_FD_75296 | JGI IMG/M metagenome (GOLD analysis project Ga0075420, IMG submission 75296) | Bulk soil microbial communities from a Populus tree surrounding site in Tennessee, USA - Soil MetaG P. deltoides SBSDD4 | ecosystem: Environmental > Terrestrial > Soil > Tree plantation... | reverse complement strand
GCCCGCCTTGGCCGGCACCCGCGGCGGCGCGCCCGGCCCGGCGGGCTCTTCCGGCGCGAGGCTCGTGAACTTGCGGATCGTCTTGCCGCTCGCATCCAGGAACTCGAGGGTGACCTCTTCCTTGTCCTTCGGCTCGCTCTTCAGCTGGTAGTAGACGACCGCGCCGATCGGCGGGTTCTTGCCGGTGGCGGGATCGGGACCGCCGAAGCCGCCTCCGCCGGCGAGCCGGTACGCCGCGCTCGGCTTGAAGAGATGCGCATCGGCGGCAACCGCCTCGGCGGACAGCTGGCGCAGCGGCGAGACGTCGTCGATCGCCCAGAACGCGCGGCCCTGGGTCGAAACCACGAGGTCGTTGCCCTTGATGATCAAGTCGGTGATCGGGACGACCGGCAGGTTCTGCTGCAGCGGCTGCCAGCGCGCGCCCTGGTCGAACGAAACGTAGATCCCGGTCTCGGTCCCGGCATAGAGCAGGCTCTTGTTGACCGGGTCCTGGCGCACCACGCGCGTAAAGGCCTGGTCGGGGATGCCGCTCACGATCTTCTTCCAGGTCTTGCCGAAGTCGGTCGTCACGTAGAGCAGCGGCCGTTTGTCGTCCCACTTGTAGCGGTTCACCGCCAGGTACATCGTCCCCGCGTCGTGCGGCGAGGGATCGATCTGGCTGACCATGCTCCACTCGAGCGGCTGGCCCGCGCGCATCTCCTGAGGCGTCACGTTCTCCCAGGTCTTGCCGGCGTCCTTCGAGACGTGGACGAGGCCGTCGTCGGAGCCCACCCACAACAGGCCCTTCTGCAGCTTCGACTCGGCCATCGCGAAGATCGTGCAGTAGTACTCGACGCTGGTGTTGTCCTGGGTGATCGGGCCGCCCGAGGACTTGATCTTGCTCGGGTCGTTGCGCGTGAGATCCGGGCTGATCGCTTCCCAGCTCTGCCCCTCGTTCGTGCTCTTGAAGAGCATGTTGCCGCCCGCGTAGAGGACGCTCTTGTCGTGCGGCGAGACCACGATCGGGAACGTCCACTGGAAGCGATGCTTCATGCCCTCGGCGCCCCAGCCCATCGGGTTGTCCGGGTACACGGTGACGGTCCGCTGCTGGCCGTTCTTCCCGTCGAAGCGCTCGATCACGCCGTCGTAGCAGCCCGCGTAGGAGACATCGCCGTCCACGGGCGCGATGTAGCCGCTCTCGCATCCGCCGACCGGCCACCAGTCGCGCACGCCGATGCCGCTGTCGTCGCTGCGGCTCCTGATCGCCACCGTCGAGTTGTCCTGCTGCGCGCCGTAGATCTTGTACGGGAACTCATCGTCCGCGATCACGTGGTAGAACTGCGCGGTCGGCTGGTTGTCGACGCTCGACCAGGTGATGCCGCCGTCGACGGTCACCGTGGCGCCGCCGTCGTTGGCTTCGATCATCCGCTTCGGGTCGTTCGGGTCGATCCACAGGTCGTGGTTGTCGCCGTGCGGCACCGTGATCGGCGAAAAGGTTCGCCCCCCGTCGAGCGACCGGTGGAAGCCGACGTTCAGCACGTACACCGACTCGGCGTTCTTCGGATCCGCGTAGATGTGGGTGTAGTACCAGGCGCGCTGGCGCAGGTCGCGCGATTCGCTGGTCTTCCTCCAAGTGGCGCCCGCGTCGTCGGAGCGGAAGACGCCGCCGTCCTCGGCTTCGATCAGCGCCCAGATCCGGTTCGGGTTGGCGGGCGAGATCGTCACACCGATCTTTCCCCACACGCTCTTCTTGGGCAGCGCCTCGTGCGCGACCTTGGTCCAGTTGTCGCCGCCGTCGGTGGACTTCCAGAGGCTGCCGCCGGGGCCGCCGCTCTCCAGGCTGTAAGGCGTCCGATACACCTGCCAGAAGCCCGCGAACAGGTTGCGCGGATTGGTCGGATCCATCGCGAGATCCACGGCGCCGGTCTTGTCGTCGACGTACAGGATCTTGTCCCAGGTCTTGCCGCCGTCCTTGCTGCGGAAGACGCCGCGCTCCTTGTTGGGCCCGAAGGTGTGGCCGAGCGCGGCTACGTAGACGAGATCGGGATTGGTGGGATGGACCGTGACGCCGCCGATCTGCTCGGTCTCCTTGAGCCCGACGTGCTTCCAGGTCTTGCCGGCGTCGGTGGACTTGTAGACGCCGTCCCCGTGGGAGACGTTGCCGCGGATGCACGCCTCGCCCATGCCGACGTAGATCACGTTCGGGTCCGACTCGGCGACCGCGATCGCTCCCACCGAGCCGGTTCCGATCTGGCCGTCCGTCATCGGCTTCCAGTTCATGCCGCCGTCGGTGGTCTTGAAGATGCCGCCGCCGGTGCCGCCGAAGTAATAGGTCATCCGGTCCGACACGACGCCGGCCGCGGCGACCGACCGACCGCCGCGGAAAGGCCCGATCTCGCGCCACTCGAGGCCGGCGTAGGCCTTCTTGTCGTAGGCGTCGGCGGCGGGCTTTACGGGTGCGGCCTTCGAGGCCTTGGCGGCCTGTGCGCTCGCCGCTGCCACAGGCAGGGCAAGAGCGAGCAGCATGGCGAAGAGGCGCGTGGCGAAGTGAAGCGGTCGTGGCATGGATCCTCCGGAGTGTGGAAAAAGAGCGAGGGGATAGTACGTGCCGGACGCGCGATGCGGAAGGGGAGCCTCGCTGGGCTCACTTCATTTAACGCAATCGAGACAAAAAAAAGGGGGCCCGAAGGCCCCCTCTCGATCCGTTTCGGACTAAGGCTCTAGAACGTGAACCGGCCCGAAAGACGGAAGATCCGCGGCGGCAGGATCGTCGTGATGCTGTTGAAGGACGGAATCGAAACCGGCGGATCGGGCTCGTTGATCACCGTCCGGCCGGTGGTGCCGACCTTGTTGAGCTCGGGATTCGCGTTGAACACGTTGAACGCGTCCAGGATCACGCTCAGGTTCGCACGGCCGCCGAGCTTGATGCCCTTGTCGATGCGCAGGTCGAGCTGTTTCACCGTCTGCAGCCGGTCGTCGCCAAGGTTGCCCACCAAGAAGTTGTGGGCAGTGACGCCGGTGACGGTCGCCGTGAAGACGCGCGCGAACGGATAGCCCTGCTGGATCCGGAAGATCGGCGTGATCTTCATATTCCAGCCCGGAGCGTAAGAGCCGTGGATCTTGAAGTTGTAGGTCCAGAAGTCGCTCTGATCGGCCTTGCCGTTCGGGGAGACTGGGGCGGCTGTGCTGCCGGCCAGGCCGCCGAACAAGCTGCCCGAAGCGCCGACGTTGTTGCCCGCGCCGCTGCCGAAGTAGCTGGTGCCGAACTCGTTGGTGTTCGTGAAGATCACCGAGGAGACCAGGTTCCACTTCTTGGTGAAGCGTTTCGTGATGCCGGCCTCGATCGACTTGTAGTTGGCCTCGTAGCCCGCGACGTTGAAGACCCGGTTGACGATTGGCAGCGCCAGCGTCGCGGCCGAGATGCCGAGAGCGGGAACCGTGCGGTCGTCGCCGGTGCCGGTGAGGCCATCCGGTCCGAGGTCGGCCACCGTCGTCGGAACGTTCCAGGCCGAGAGAGGTCGGTTCACGTTTTCGCGCTGGTAGCCGTCGCGATCCATCTTGTAGACGTAGCCGATGCGCGCGCCGACCTTGCCGGGCAGCTCGCGCTCGAGCCACACCGAGAGCTCGTTGGTGTAGGAGTTGCGCAGGTCTGGATCGAAGGTGACCGAGGACGCACCGCCCGTCTGGGCGATCGGAGTCGCGCCCTCCTCTCCGCGCTGCCACAGCCCGTCGCCGTTCAGGTCGGTCCAGTTGTAGGTGCTGAACTGGTCGCCCGGGTTGTTGCTGACGGTGTCCGCCAACGTGACGCCGGGGTTGAAGTAGTACTTGCCGTAGTTCAGCTTGATGACGGTCTTGCCGTTGCCCTGCACGTCGAAGATCGCGCCGACGCGCGGCACGATGTGATTGAACGTGATGACGTTGTCGATCGCCGCGAAGGTGGCGGCCGTCGAGAACGGTCCGGCGGGCCGGCTCTGCTCGGGGAGATACGGCGTGTAGCGGTCGTAACGCACGCCGACGTTCAACGTCAGCTTCTTGAGCGAGAAGACGTCGTTGGCGTACAACCCGAGGTTCTTGAGACCGCTGAGGGAATCGGTCGGGTTGCCTAGGCGCACCTGGTTGGCTACGCGGTTGTTGAAGATCTGGACCACGTTGTTGGCGTAGTAGGACTTCCAGATCGTCTCGCCGGTCTCCCTCTGATACTCGCCGCCGACCTTCATCTGGTGGTTGCCGCCCAGCTTGTTGTCGATGAAGAAGGTGTAGGACGAGAAGAGCTGATCGCGGCGCCGCTTCAAGAGCCAGTGCCGGCCGCCGCCGGTGACGGCGCGGGTCGCGGAGTCTTCACGCCGCGGGTCTTCGCTGTTGCCGTCGAGACCGAAGTTGTAGCCGAACTCGCCGGCGCGGATCTCGAAAAAGCCGCGGTTGCCGAAGGTGCGGTTGTACTCGAGCTTGCCGACCCACGAGGGCGACGACTGGTTCAGCGTCGAGGCGGCCGTCGCGTGCTGGGGCTGGGTGACGACAGAATCCGTCCGGAACGGCTGGGCCTTCGCGCCCCATTGGAAGTAGCCGATGATCTTGTCCTTCGGCGTCATCTGGTAGGTGGTCTTGCCCGTGTAGTTGGTCAGCTTGGTCAGGAAGCCGGTGCCGTCCAGGATGGCGCCTCCGGCCGGCTGGTAGACGACGTTCTGCTGACGCAGGTAGTTGAAGTGCCACCAGAGCTTGTCCTTGATCACCGGACCGCCGATGCTGGCGTTCAGGTTCTTGTAGCTCACCAGCGTGTTCGCGTCGTGCCGGTCGAGGCCGAGCGACTGGATGACGTTCCGGGGCAGGTTCGCATAGCCGCGGCCGAGCTGCTCGTCGGTCACGTTGCTGCTCTGGATTTTGTCGTTCTCGTACTCGTAGTAGAGCTCGCCCTTGAACTGGTTGCCGCCCTGCTTGCCGATGAAGTTCGTGATCACGCCGCCCGAGGGCATCTCGACCGAGTTGCCCGCCGCGCCGATCACGACTTCGTCGAACGAGCCGTAGTCGAAGTAGAAGCCCGAGGCCGACGTGCCTTCGGTGGTGTTGATGCCTTCGATCAGCGGGCGGTTCTGGCCGCCGTTGCCGTAGGCGACGTAGGTCGTCTGGGTGCCGGCCGTGCTGCCGCCGACGTCGAAGCGGTTGAGCGTGATCGCCGGTGTCTCGGCCAAGAGCGACCACATGTCGCGTGCGTTCGGGAGCGCGTCGAGCATGCCCTTGTCGAAGTTCGTCTGGACGCGGTTCGAGGAGGTGTCGATCGTGGTGGACTCGCCGGTGACCGTGACCTCTTCCGCCATCGTCTTCACCGACATCTTGGCGTTCACGGTGGCCGTGAAGCCGATGCCGATGCGGACGTCCTCGCGCGAGACCTTGCCGAAGCCGGTCATCTCGAAGACCAGCTTGTAGGTGCCCGCGGGCAGACCGGTGAACCGGTAGATGCCCTGCGAGTTGGTGACGGCGGACTGAGCGCCCAGCGCGGCCGCGCCGGTCGCTGTGACCGTCACGCCCGGAAGGACAGCTCCGCTCTCGTCAGTGATCTCGCCTTGAATCGAACCCGTCGAGCCGCCGGCGCCTTGTGCGAAGGCCGGGCCCGTGACCAGCGCCGCCAGCAGCGCCAGGAACCACAGTGAACGCTTCATCACCTTTGAACCTCCTCGGGACGACGTTTGAGGCCCCTTCCTGAATGGAGGGGGCCCGCTGAAGATCCCTTTGGACTTCCTCTTCCCGAAAACTCAGCTTATTGAGGAGCAAGCGGTGTACCACGATCGTTGAACTCTTCAACTAAATGAAAATTCAAGAGTTAGGACGAATCGTGTCATGCCCGACCAAGCCACAGGCTTCAATGGCCCGGAGTCAATTCAACACCTTGGAATGCGGAGGCGGGGACGGGCGCCGCTGGGTGCTTGAGGACGAGCGAAAAAAAGGGGCCCTTGCGGGCCCCCCGATACCGACGAAAGTGAGACCTCTCTCGAAGATGTCTGCGCTACCAGTCCAGCTTCACACCGAACTTGGCGATGCGAGGCGGGAGCACGTTGAGGGCCGTTCCGAAGGCCGGCTGGCCGTTCGCCAGCAGGCCGGTCGTCCAGCGGATGTTGGTGGCAACGTTCGAGTTGGTGGCGTTGAACACGTCTACGAATAGCCCGAGCCTGGCTTTGCCGGCGAGCTGGAGCTTCTTCTCGGCCCGCAAGTCGATGATCACCACGTCGTCCTGGCGGCGCGTGCCGATCGGCTCGACGAGAATCGCCTGAGTGCCATAGTTGAGCCGCGCGCTCAGGATCCGGCCGAACGCCTGACCCGCCTGGTAGCGCAGTACCGGAGTGAGGCGAACGCCCCAACCCGGCTCGTACGAGCCGTGCACCTTGGCGTTCCAGGAAGTGAACTCGTTGTGGTTGCGGTCGTTCGGACTATTGGGGAACGCTCCGGTCGAGCCGGCTTGCAAGCTCGCGCCGGAGCCCAGCGTGCCGAAGATCTGGTTGAAGTAGCCGCGGGCGAACTCGTCGGTCCAGGTATGGGCGAACGACGCGACCAGCGACCACTTGCCTCGGAAGCGTCGGCTGAGCGCGGCCTCGACCGTCTTGTAGGTCCCCTGAAAGCCCGGGACGTTCATCGTGACGTTGCGCGTGCCGCGGGCCAGATCGTCGAGGTTGAAAGCGCTGATCACGCCATCGTCTGATGTCCCGGCGCGGCCGTCCGGACCGGGATCGGCGACGCTGGTCGGCTGGCTGAACGCCGAAGCCGGCCGGTCCACGTTCATCGTCTGGTAACCGTCGTAGTCCTTCTTCCAGACGAAGCCGGCGCGCACGCCGACGTCCTTCAGAAGCTCGCGCTCGACGAACGCGGAGGCCTCGTGCGTGTAGGAGTTCTTCAGGTTGGGATCGATCGCCACGTTGCCCGCGCCGCCCTGACGGAAAGTCAGCGTGACCTCCTCGCCTCGCTGCCAGGATCGATCGCCGTTCAGGTCGTTCCAGGTGTAGTCGGCGTAGGCGTCGGAGGCGTTCGGGTTCACTGCGTCGGCGAGGTTCACTCCCGGGTTGAAGTAGTACCGGCCGAACGCCGCCTTGACCACGGTCTTGCCGTCGCCTGCCAGGTCGTAGGTCGCACCTAGTCGTGGAGCGAGATTATTGAAGCCCTTCACCTCGGGCACCGCCGCGAAACTTGCCGCCTCAGAGAAGGGGCCCGCCGGCTTGTTCTGCTCGGGCAGGAACACGCGATAGCGGTCGTAGCGCAGCCCGAGGTTCAGCGTCAGCCGCCGTATCGACCAGGCGTCGTTCACGAAGGCTGACGTCGTGCGCAGTCCGTTCTCGGCCACCAGCGGCGTCGAATAGAGACGCACCGACGAGGGCACACCGCTTCTCAGGTAGTGAACCACGTGGTTCGTGAAGCCTTGCTGGTAGCCCGTCTCGCCGGACTCCCGGAGGATCTCCCCGCCGACCTTGAACGCGTGGTTGCCGCCGAGCCGGTTGTCGAGGAAGTAGCTCATCGAGCCCGTCAACTGATCACGTCGGCGACGCAGCACCCAGTCGTAGCCGCCGCCAGAGATCGCGTTCGTGACCAGATCCTCGTAGCGCGTCCCCGTCGAGTTGCCGAGCAAGCCGAAGTTGTAGCCGAACTGGCCCGCGCGGATCTCGAACAAACCGCGCGAGCCGAGGGTCCGATTGTACTCAAGCTTGCCGACCCAGCTCGGAGAGTCCTGCGCCGTGGTGTCGGCCGAGTTCGCGACCACCGCCGAGCCCGAAGCCACGCCGCTGCCGCCGGAGGCCAAGATGCGGTTCGGCTGCTGCTTGATGCCATATTGGAGGTACCCGATCAGCTTGTCCTTGGGAGTGATCTGGTAGGTGAGCTTGCCGGTGTAGTTGATCAGCTTGGTGCTGAAGATCGTCCCGTCGGTGATCCGAGGCTCGGCGACGTCAGCTTGCTGGCGCAGGTAGCCCGCGTACCACCACAGCTTGTCCTTGAGCACGGGGCCGCCCAGGCTGAGGTTGAGATTCTTGTAGGCGTCCAGGCGGTTGCCGTCGCGGCGGATGCCCGAGGCGATCTGATCCTCGGTCAGGTTCCTGCCCTGGATCGCTTCGGTCTCCATGTCGAAGTAGACCGTGCCGCCGAAGCGGTTGCCGCCAGACTTGCCGACGAACTGCGTCAACACGCCCGGGTTCGGCATCTCGGCCGAGTTGCCCGCGGCGCCCACGAAAACTTCGTCGAAGGAGCCGTAGTCGAAGTAGAAGCCGGCCGCGTTGGTGCCTTCGGTCGTGTTGATGCCTTCGATCAACGGCCGGTTCTGGCCGTTGTAGCCGTAGGCGAAGTACGTCGTCTGGGTTCCCATCGTGCTGGCGCCTACGTCGAAGCGGTTCAGCGAGACGGCGGGCGTCTCGGCCAAGAGCGACCACATGTCGCGCGCATTCGGGAGCGAATCGAGCTGCTCCTGGCCGAAGTTCGTCTGCACGCGCGTGGCGGTCGTGTCGATCGTGGTGTCGCCGGTGACGGTCACCTCCTCCTGCATCGTCTTGACCGACAGCTTCGCGTTCACGCTGGCGGTGAAGCCGATGCCGATGCGCACGTCGTCGCGCGACACCTTCGAGAAGCCGCCCAGCTCGAAGGTCAGCTTGTAGGTGCCGGCGGGTAGGCCGGGGAATCGATAAGCACCCTGCGAGTTGGTGGTGGCGGTCTGTACGCCCAGAAGCGTCGTACCGGTCGCGGTGACGGTGACGCCCGGAAGCATGGCACCGCTCTCGTCCAGAACCTCGCCTTGGATGCTGCCCGTCGAGCCGGCGCCGCCTTGCGCGAGCGCCAACGGCGCGGCCGCGATCACGGCCAGCGCCAACGACCACAAAGAGCGTCTATTCAATTTCGCCTCCTTCGATGCGCGCCCGGGCGTCTTGCAGCGCCGCGAGTCACGTCGGTGAGAAGGCAAGCGCGATACCGTGCCGGCGCGCCGTTCATCTCCATGTAAGCGACTGGGCGGGCGGTGGTTGGAGGGACGTTCAACGCGGCGAAATTCGCGCGCGTGGATCGCGGCGCGCCCGCGCTGGATCGCCGATCTAATCCTTGAACGCGATCAGAGACCGCGCGATTTCAGGAATTTGTCCGCGCGCGCGACGAGCGCGGGATCGCCCAGGCCGCGGCCGGCCTCGCGCAGGCCGAGGTAGGCGCGCGGGTCTCCGGGGTTCAGGTCGGCCGCGGTCTCGAAGAGCCGCACCGCGGCGCGATAGTCCTTGCCGGCGAGCTCGAACGCACCGAAGTTCGCCCAGTGCCCGGGGATGTCGGGCTCGGCTTCGACGAGCCGCTCCAGGAACCGCCGCGCGCCCGCGCGGTCGTCGTCGGCGCGCGCGAACGCGGCCACCTGGAGCGCTCGGGTTTCGTTCGGATCGCGCGCCAGCACGCGATCGGCGATCGCGATCGCGGCGAGCTTCAGGCCCTTGCCGAGCGCGGCGGAGGCGAGGAGCGCCTCGGCCTCGATGTCGCCCGGCGCCACGCTGAGCGCCTGGCGCGCGAGCCCTTCCATCGCCTCGAGGTGGCCCGCCTGTTCCTGGACCTCCGCGGCCAGGATCAGCGCGCGCCGCTGTTTCGGGTCGCGTTCGAGAGCGCCTTGGAGCGCGGCCAACGCCTCCTCGGTACGCCCGGCGTTCGTGAGCAGGAGACCGAGCGCGATCCGGGCTTCGACCGGCGCGGCCGTCTCGCCGAGCTCGCGCAAGCGCTTTTCGGCGACCGCGATCCGATCCGACCGCACCGCGCAGCGCGCGTAGCCTTCGAGCGCCGGCAGGCTGCGCGGCTCCTTCGCGATCGCCTGCTCGTAGAGCTCGAAGGCCCAGTAGTCGCCCTCGGCGCGCTCGAGCATCCGGGCCCGAGCCGCGAGCTGGACCGCGCCGGGGTTCCTGACGAGCTCGGCCCAGGGCTCGGGCCGCGGCGCCTCGCGTCCGGCCGCGATCAAGAGCTGCGCGTTGGTTCGGCCGGTGTTTTCATGCAGCGCGCGCGGCGCCCGGAACTCGAGTATCGGACGATCGTCGCTGTGCCGGGCCGCGCCGGCCGCGAGCCGCCGGAGGCCTTGCGGCGAGAGCGTGTAGAGGCTCGCGAACACGAACGGATCGACGACGCCGATCTCGCGAAGGTCGAGGCCGACGCGTCCCTCGCCGATGCGACGCTCGAGGCTCGCGCGATCGAGAGGCAGCGGGCCGCCGCCGCCCACCAACAGAACGTCGCCTTCGTTGATCAGAAAGAGGGCGGCTTCCGGAAACACGTCGCTGAAGCCCGCGATCACCGTCTTCAGATCCTGCTCGCTCAGGTTGTAGACGTGGGCCCACTGGCAGAAGAGGCCGCCCTCGGCCAGCCGCCGCTTCGCGAGAGCGAAGAAATCGCGCGTGAAGAGCGCCGAGACGCCGGCCATCCACGGGTTCGACGGCTCCGAGATGATCACGTCGTAGGAGTCCCGGCTGAGCAGCACGTGGTTGCGGCCGTCGGCCACGATCAGGCGCAGCCTCGGGTCGTCGAGCGCTTCGTGGTTGGCCTTCGCGAAGCGGCGCGCGGCGCGAGCCACCTCGGGCAGGATCTCGACCGCGTCCACGCGCTCCACGGGATGGGAGAGCGCCGAGCCGGCCGTGACGCCGCTGCCGAGGCCGATCACCATCACGCGCCGTGGGTTTCGATGCAGCAACATCGGCACGTGGGCCAAGAGGCGCTGCGTCGCCATGTCGCCGGAGCTGGTGGCGTCCACCTTGCCGTCGATGGCCAATGACAGAGTCCCGCCCAGCCGCTTCACCGACACGGTCGCCAGCGCGCCTTCTTCGTAAGAGAGGAGCTCGCCGGCCCGGATCGTCTGCTCGACGGTCGCGCCGCCGGCGGTGTACGCCGCGTATTTGTAGACGCCGCCCGCGAGGAGCTCCCTGTCCCACGGCGCGACGCGCGAAAACGCGAGTCCGAGCATCGCGACCGCGGCCGCCGCGCCCAGGGCACGGATTCCGCTGGGCCGAGGGGCCAGGAAGACCAGCGCGCCCAAGGCACCCTGGAGCAACGCCAGGCCGAGCAGCGTGCGTTCCAAACCGAAGGCCGGGAGGAGCGCGAAGCCCGCGGCCAGCGAGCCCGCGATCGCACCGAGCGTGTTCCACGCGTAGAGGATGCCGATCGGGCGCGCCGCGCCGCCGACCTGCTCGGCGACGAGCCGCGCCGCCAGCGGAAAAACGGCGCCGGTGAAGGCCGCGGGCGGCACCAGGAGCGCGAGGACGAACCCGAGCTCGGCGCGCAGCAGGACGTCCATATGGTCGGCGTTCGCGCGCACGAACTCGCCGACGAGCAGGATCGAGGCGCCGATCCGGTGGGTCACGAGCAGCGACAGGAGAGCGCTCGAGACGAGTGCGCAGCCGAGCGCGGGGGTCACGCGGCGGAGCCGCGGCAGGAGCGCCGACGCGGCGGCGCTGCCGAGGGCGATTCCCGCGACGACCGCCGTCAGGATGAACGCGAACGCGTAGGCCGTCGGGCCGATCAAGAGCACGAGCGCCCGGGTCCAGGCCACCTCGTTCGCGATTCCCGCGAAC